>JGI24188J35168_1000579_pt1 | contig 21744 bp, 18 predicted proteins | sample YNPBryantNP2012_FD_35168 | JGI IMG/M metagenome (IMG submission 35168) | reverse complement strand
TTGCACCGCGACCGAACGAGGGGCCGAGACCGGCCACCGTCGAGGAGTGTCATATGCGGGCCTGATGTTCCAGGTAGACGATGCCCAGAGCGCGGCTGAGCTTGGAGGCCAGGTAGCACTCCTCGTTGTTGTTGGCCGCGCCACCCAGGAAGGCCAGGCCGGTGGTGCGGTTCACAGTCACACCGGCAGCGTTGCGGGCCTCAAAGGTCTTGTCGCGGGTGGCCTTGATGCGTTTGGCGACCTCGGTGATGATCCAATCCCAATCCTTCTCCTCGAACCTGTCACTGCCCGGCGCGCGGTAGAGGGGTTTCCGCAGGCGCAGCGGACTTTGGGAGAGTTGCCGCACGGAGATGGATTTGGGATCGAGCGCGCCCCGGTTGTTGATGTTCTCGGGGTCGCCCTCCGAGTTGATGATATGGCCATCTGGCCCGGTGGCGATGAGCAGGCCACACCCGCAGGAGCAGTACGGGCAGATGGTGGCCGCCTCGCTGACCTTCTTGTGCAGGGGGAAGGTCACACCTTCGCCGGCGGCCAGGGCGGTGGGGCTGAGCGTCCAGTCCAGAAGGAGGCTGCCAACACTTGCCCCGGAGAGCTTGAGGAAGTTCCTTCGACTCAGTTTCATAGAGCTTAGCTCACCTCCTAGCTAGTTAATAATCCTCAGTCCTCAGTCTCAGTATCAGTAGATGGAAATTCGTGCTCCTCGGCGGTCTGCCCGCGCAGTTCACGCGGCCAGGCGACTGTTGTGCGAAGCGCGCCGATCACAGACCCGCCGCTTCGCGGAGCAACTTTTCCATGTCTGAGTCTTCTTGGCAGACCGATCACCTCCTTATCATTTATCATTTTGTCTGTGAATCGAACCGGTGCCGGGAGACAGCGTCCGCCCTGCTATGGGCATAGGTCAGACACCCGGGGCGGGCTGGGCTGTCCTGGCCCGGTCGGGGCTGGTCTCCGACGCCCTTAAGCGACCAGGATAGGGGGCCTATTTGCCTTCTTAAGAGGTCTCTTTCTTGTTCTGAGTTTCCTCAGTTTCTTCTAATCCCTGCACAGTGCGCCGGAATTCGCGGATGCCCTTGCCCAGGGCACTGCCCAATTCCGGCAGCTTGCCCACACCAAAGATGATGACGACGATGAGCAGGATGAGGATCAACTCGAACGGTCCGATATTGAATGGCATTAGAGGCCTCCTTGTAAGGTGGCTGGGTACTTACGGGGGGTAGTATACCATATCTGCCTTGTTCTTGTCAAGATGACCCGTTTGACATCCGGGCGTAATTACATGAGGGCACTGCCTCACTCCTCACTTTGCGTCCTTCGCCGCTACGTGGTGCGGTGCGGGGAAAGAATGCCTGGTGGGGGGGGTTGCGGCGGAAGCCGCCGCAAACCCCCCCAGAAAGGCTTTCTCCCTCTTTGTTCCCTCCCTGACAGAAGTTATGCACGGATGTCAGGAAGACCTCTTGCACTTGGGGCAGGAGTATAGTATACTACAAGATGTAGTATATCCTCGCTCGCCACGCTCGCCGGCAGCCTTTCGCCGTGGGAGATGCTGCATTTGCCTATTATAAGGAGGGGTTCACCGTGAAAGTTTCCTGTCTCCAAGAGAACCTGGCCCGGGGCCTGAGCATCGTCGGCCGGGCCGTAGCCACCCGCAGCACCTTGCCCATCCTGGGCCATATCAAATTAGAGACCGACGAGGGGCGGCTGAAACTGTCGGCCACCAACCTGGAGATCGGTATCCATTGCTGGATCGGCGCCCAGGTACATGAGGAGGGTGCAACTACTGTCCCGGCTCGCTTGCTGAGCGATTTCGTGAACTCGTTGCCCCCGGATCGGATTGACATGAAATTGAACCCGCGTACCCAGGCGTTGCAACTGCAGTGCGCGCGCTTTACGGCCAACATCAAGGGTCTGGAGGCGCAGGATTTTCCCCTCATCCCCACGGCCGGGGGCGACCACCGCATCCAGATGGATCCGGCGTTGCTGCGGGAGATGATCGGGCAGGTGGCCTTTGCCGCCGCCACTGATGAGAGCCGGCCCATCCTCACCGGCGTCCTGGTCACCTGCGCTGAGGGNNCGCTGACCATGGCGGCCGCCGATGGCTTCCGGCTCTCCGTTCGCAGCGAGACTATCGGTGGCCCGCCGNCCGGCCCGCTGGAAGTCATCATCCCGGCGCGGGCACTCAACGAGTTATCCCGCATCCTGGGTGACGAGACGGAGCCGGTGGAGATCACCGTCACTGCCAACCAGGTGGTCTTCAGTCTGACCACGGTGGAACTGGTGAGCCGGCTCATCGAGGGGCGTTTCCCAGACTATCGTCAGATCATTCCCAGCCGGTATGATCTCCGGGCTACCATGTCCATCCCGGATTTCCTCAAGGCCGTGCGCATCGCGGCCCTGTTCGCTCGTGACGCGGCCAATGTGGTGCGCCTGGAACTGGCCCCCGGACCAGCAGCGACGCCAGGCCGTATCATCGTCACTTCCAGCGCCGACCAGGTGGGTGACAACGTGGGTGAGGTGGATGCCATCATCGAGGGCGAAGCGGCCGTGATTGCCTTCAATGCCAAGTTCCTGATTGATGTGCTGGGCGCCATGAGCGTGGGCAGCGACCAGGTAGCCCTGGAGATGACCACCTCCTCCAGCCCCGGCGTGTTCAAGCCGGTGGGCAAGGCTGGTTTTATCCACGTGATCATGCCCATGCACCTGGGCGCACGATAGTGGGCCAGGGACGATAGCTTTGACATCCCTACCCTGTACCCTCCCGGATGGAAATTTGTGCTCCTCGGCGGTCTGCCAGGCCCAGGCCTGACTGGGAGGCCGCCGGGCGCGAAGCCACTCCCTACGGCCTGCCACCCAGTCCGGCCCCCGACCCCACGTCTGCGACCCCCGGCCCAGGCCGGACTGGGTGGCAGGCAGGCCGGACCAGGTGAATCCTGCCCCAATACGGGTACAATGTTTGTGATCCCAAACCAGGGGTAAGGACGGGTGTTCGAGCACGAGATAGACCCCCACCGCCCAGGGAAACCGGAACAGCCGCTGACGCGCACCACCGGCGACTGGCCGCCTCTACCGGCTCTGGAGCGCACGTTGCGCAATCTTCAGGAGTTGATCCCGCATGAGCGCAGTGCTCTCTTGCTGGTGGAAGAGGCCAACACCGTGAGGCTGGCCGCCGGGCGCCACCTGACGGCCGCGGTCGAATCGGCTGGACCGGCCCCCGCCCTGCTCCAGGCGCTCCGGGCGGGCCAGCCGGTGCTGCTGGATGCCGCCTGGCTGGCGAACCTGCCCCTTCTGGCCGAAGACCTGGCCGGGGGCCTGGCCGTGCCCCTCCGGGATGATGACGCCCTCATCGGTGCCCTGGTCCTGACGCGGGGGAAACCGCTGGCCCCGGCTGACCCGCTGCTGCCTCAGATCCAGGCTTTTACAGACCAGGTGGCCTTGTGGCTGACTACCTGTAGGACAACGCTGACCCTGCCCCGCGTTGCCCTGAGCGACATCATCGCCACCCTGAACCAGTCGCTGGACCTGGAGATCATCCTCCGGGATACACTCCGNTACACCTTGCAGGCGNTGGGCATGGAGGCCGGCTGGGTGCTGCTGATTGATGAACCCGCCGCCGTGGCCCGGGTGGCTGCCACCTATGGCCTGTGGCCTGACGCTGTCGCCAACTTGCAGGAGATCGATCTGCGCGGCGTGAACCTGACGGAGATCGCTCACCAGTTGGACCAGGCAGTGGTGGTGAATGACCCGGCCCGTTCGCCCCAGTTAGTCCAGATGGTCATGCGCGCCCAGGGGCTGCGCGCCTACGTGAGCATACCCCTGGTGGTCAAGGATCGTCTGTTGGGCGTGCTCAATGCCTTCAGCTATACCGATCGAGCCTTAGGCCCGGAGGATGTGCGCCTGCTCACCGCCATCGGCCGGCAGGTGGGGGTCGCCATCGAAAATGCGCAGCTCTATGAGCGGGAAGCTCGCCGCGTGGAGCAGTTGCGCGTTATCAACATGGTAGCGCGGGAGGCCAGTTCCGCCCATGAGGCCGAGCAACTCCTGTGGCGNGTGGTGCATCTGATCCACGAGGCCCTGGGCTATGACCAGGTGAGCATCGCCCTGCTGGAAGGCGACGAGGTGGTGGTGCGGGCCAGCACGAGCCTGCCCATTGGCATCCGGCTCCAGGTAGGGCAGGACGAACCCCTCAGCCGGGTGGCGACCCGGGGAGAGCCGTTGCTGGTGCCGGCGGCCGGCCCCGGCCAGGAGACGGAACTGGCCGTGCCGTTGCGCGCCCAAGACCGGGTGATCGGCGTGCTGGATGTGCGAACCAGACTGGCGGCCCGGACCGAACCGGGCGGCCGGGCCGCTTTGAGCGAGGATGACCTGGCCGTGCTCGGCCCCCTGGCCAACCAGGTGGGGGTGGCTATCGAGAACGCTCGCCTCTACGAAAGTATGCGCCGCCAACTTGCCGAGACGACCACGCTCTACCAGGTGAGCCGGGCCATCAACTCCACGCCAGACCTGGCGGACATGCTGGCGCGAGTCATTGACGAGAGCCTGGTCGCCATGGGCGCCGAACGGGGTTGCGTCCTCCTGCGGGACGAGGATACCGGTGCGTTGCGCTTCCAGGTGGGACGCATCCTGGGCGAACGCCCAGAGCCGTTATCGGCAGACCAGTTCGCTATAGACCAGACCACGGTGGAACGGGTCATGTCCAGTGGCATGGCCATCACCACGGTGGCTACGCCAGGTCCCCATCGCCGCGCCATCCTGTGCGTGCCCCTGATCATTCGGGGCCAGACCAGCGGGGTCATCTACATAGACAACTGGCCCAAGGCCGGCCCGTTCTCTCTCGAACGACGGGACCTGCTCGTGGGTGTCGCCGGCCAGGTCGCCGTGGCCATCGAAAATGCCCAACTCTATGCCCGGATCGAGGAGCTGGCCGCCAGCCGGGAACGCAATCGCATTGCCCAGGAGATCCACGATACCCTTACCCAGCAACTCAGCAGTGTCATCATGAGCCTGGAGGCCTCGGCCCGGCTGCTGGCCCAGGCCGACACCCAACGCTCGCGTGAGCAACTGGACCGGGCCAAAGAACTCAGCCGCGCGGCCCTGCACGATCTGCGGCAGTACATGTTCGACCTGCGGCGGGGCGAGGTGGGGGAACTGGGCCTGGTCCCCATGATGCGCCAGTACGTGCGCGAGTTCGCCCTCCAGACTGGCCTGCAGGCGGATTTCGCCGTGGACGGCCCCGAGACGAACCTGGGCGAACGGGCCAACCGGGCCTTGTTGCGCGTCTTGCAAGAGGCCCTGGCCAACGTGCGCAAGCACGCCCATGCCCGGAGTGTGACCGTCCAGCTGGCCTTCTCTGAACGAGCGGTGGTATTGAGCATCACCGATGACGGCTGCGGGTTCGACCTGTGGACCGCCCGGGAGAAGGCGCTGCTGGAAAAAAGCTTCGGGTTGGTGGGTATGCAAGAGCGGCTGCTGAACCTGGGTGGTCACCTGGAGATCCGGAGTGAGATAGGCCAGGGCACCCAGATCACGGCCACGCTGCCCTTTGGAGAGAATCTGGGGGGAGGAAGAGATGGGCAAGGATGAGATTACAGTTTTGATCGCCGACGATCATGCCATCGTCCGCGAGGGTTTGCGCACGATCCTGGAACTGGAAAGCCAGGGCCTGCGCGTGATCGGCGAGGCGGCCAGCGGGCGCGAGGCCGTGGAACGTACCCGGGAGTTGCAGCCCGACATTGTGCTGATGGACGTGCGCATGAGCGATATGGACGGCGTGGCCGCCACCCGGCGCATCCTGGAAGAAAACACCCAGACCCGGGTCATCATCCTCACCAATTATGACGATGACGAATACCTGTTCGAGGCGATCCGGGCCGGCGCGGCCGGCTACCTGCTCAAGGATGTGTCACCCCAGGACCTGGCCCAGGCCATCGCCACCGTCCACCAGGGACATTCACTGGTCCAACCGTCGGTACTGGGCAAGTTGTTGGAACAATTCGCCGCCCTATCGCGCGAACAACCGGTCGCCGGGCGCCGTGAGGCCCACGAGGACCTGACCCCCCGCGAGATGGAGGTCCTCCAGGCCCTGGCCCAGGGCCTCAATAACCGGGAGATCGCAGACCGCCTGTTCATCAGTGAAAAGACCGTCAAGACCCACATCACCAGCATCTTTAGCAAACTGGATGTCAAAGACCGCAGCCAGGCTATACTCTATGCCATCCAAAAAAGGCTGGTGGAGATACCAAAGTAACGCTGCGTAACCACCAGACCCTTCGGGTGGGAAACCCGAAGGGTCTGGCTATTGTGAGGACCGAAGTATAAACCCGGTGGACCTCTCGATCATCATGGTCAGCTACAACACCCGGGACCTGACTCTGGCGGCCCTGGCGGCGGTCAGGCGTAGTCTGGCTGGCAGCGGCCTGACCCATGAGGTCATCGTGGTGGACAATGCCTCGCCAGACGGTAGCGCCGAGGCCGTGCGCCGGGCCTGGCCGGACATCACCCTCATCGCCAACGCGGAGAACCGGGGCTTTGCGGCCGCCACCAATCAGGGCCTGGTCGCCAGCGCCGGTCGCTACGTGGTCCTCTTGAACCCAGACACGGAAGTATTGGCTGAGGCCCTGGATCAGCTCGTGCGCTTGCTGGAAAGTCGGCCAGACGCTGGGGCCTGTGCGCCGGGCCTCCTCTACGCCGATGGCCGCTTTCAGCATAACGCCTTTCGTTTCCCCGGCCTGGCCCAGACGTTTCTGGATTTTTTCCCGCTTCACTGGCGGATCCAGGAGAGCCGGCTCAATGGTCGCTACCCGCGTCGGCTCTACGCACGGGGTGAACCATTCGCCATAGATCATCCCCTGGGGGCTTGTCTAATGGTGCGCCGGGCGGTTATAGAACAGGTGGGGCTGCTGGACGAAGGTTATTTCATGTACGTGGAAGAGATTGACTGGTGCCGCCGGATGAAGGCGGCCGGGTGGCGTGTCTACTGCGTACCCCAGGCCCGGGTGATCCATCATGCCGGTCAGAGCACCCGTCAGTTCCGGGAGGCCATGTTCGTGGCCCTGTGGCGGAGCCGGCTGCGGTACTTTGACCGCTACCATGGGCCGGTCTTTCGCCGGGTTGTGCGTCTGGTGATCCGGTTGGGCCTGGGGCAGGCAACCCGCCGCGCCCTACGCGACGGCCTGCCGGATGAGGAGCTGGCGCGCCGCCTGGCCGCCTATGACCAGGTCCGGGCCTTATGCTCCCCCCTGGCTCGCCCGGCTCTCTGAATCAGGACTTGTTCTGGAATCGAGCCTTCAGGCGGTCACGACCGGCTAAAGTGAATTAGTGACCGAGGTCGCGCCTGGCTGGCCTGGCGGCCGGGCATCCCCCCGCTGCGTGGAGGACGCTCAAACCGACCGCCGCGAAGCGGCGGTCGGCCGGCGATTTACGCCCCTCAGGTGACCACCATATCTCAGCCCCTACTTTGGTTCACCAGATGACGGGCCAGTTCCACCGCACTGGCGGCATCCGGCGCATAGCCGTCGGCGCCGATCTGCTCAGCATATACGGCCGTTACCGGCGCGCCACCGACCATGACCTTGACGGTATGGCGGAGGCCGGCCTGCTCCAATGCCTCTATGGTGCGTTGCATGGCCGGCATGGTGGTGGTGAGCAGCGCACTCAGACCCAGTAATTGTGGCTGATGCTCCCGCACGGCCGCCACAAAGTCGGCCGGGGCCACATCCACCCCCAGGTCAATGGTCTCGAACCCGGCCCCTTCCAACATCATCTTGACCAGGTTCTTGCCGATGTCATGCAGATCACCCTGGACGGTGCCGATGACGTACCTGCCCACGCTGGGCACGTCGCTTTGGGCCAGCAGCGGGCGCAACACAGCCATGCCGGCGTGCATGGCCCGGGCTGCGACGAGCACCTCCGGCACGAAAAGGTCACCCGCCTTAAAGTCCCGCCCCACCACGTCCATGCCGGCGATCAGCCCCCCCGCCAGAATCTCCGCCGGCGTCAATCCCTGCTCCAGGGCCTGGTGAACCAGGCAAGCCACGGTTTCGTCCTCTCCATCGTACAGACTGGACGCGATAGCCGCCAGTATGTCAGCCATTTTTAACCTCTCGATCCTGAACCCTCTCGCCAGTTAGAACGGGGCAATTGCGCCCCGACCTGCGCCGTCAGCCCTGCTCAATACCCGAACGTGACCCGCGTGGGATACATGCGGTCATTGACGTGGCCCACGTGCTCGTGCTCCAGACCCACCCAGAAATAGGGCTGGTCTGGGCCACCCTGGGGTGGCGGCTCCACGAACTGGATGTAGCCGGTGATGGTCACTTCCTCACCGGGTTGCAGATAGTCCCACTGGCCCGGCGGCAGGTCCGGGCGCTTGCTGACAGCCCAGCGATAGGGGTAGACCCGGGTGATGGTATTGCCCTCAAAGTCTACCCCCACGCGAAAACACCCTGGCGACTCGAAATAGCCTACCGTGTTAAAGTTCTCGTTGTTCTTGTAAGTAAACCCGCTGGGCGGCCCCTGGGTACGGATGGCGACCAGCCCGGTATTGCGCACGGTCACGGTCACGGCAATAGCCTGGCCCAGGGGCACGGACTCTGGCCAGAACTCGGCGCGCACGATCTCGGCCAGAGGGACCCCGCCGTTGGTGATGGTGAGGGGTACACCGGCCACCGCATATTGCCCCACCAAATCGCGGGCCTCCACGGTGACGGTGTAGAACCCATCCGGTGGTGGTGGCGCGCCCAGGTCCACGCCCCCCTCCCAGTCATGCTGTTGCACCCCGGCCTCGGCCTCAGCATCCAGGTCCACCGGATAGCGTTCGCCGGTCTCCCGGTTCAGCACGGTGACGATGATGGTAGCATCTTTGGTGAGGCGATACGAGATCTTGACCCGGTCGTTGATGCCATCCCGATTGGGACTGAAGGTGACGGGGAACACGCTCAAGTCTACGATCTCCAGGGATACCGGGTCCCCGCCGCGAATGGCAAAGGGTAACTCGATCACCGCGCCCAGGCCATCACGATCCACGGCTTCCACGGTGCAGATATAGTCCCCATCTGGCAACAGTCGGCCGCTGACGATACCGCTGAAATAGGCCTTATATTCCTGAGCGCTGCGTTTCTCGTGGTCCCGAAAATAGTACCTGGTCTTGGTCTGGTCGTAGCGTTCCACAAAGTAGATCGAGACCTCTGCCGGCCGCCGCAGGGCATAGGTGATCACAGCCACGTCCTCCACGCCATCGGCGTTAGGGCTGATGGAGTTCGGGGCGATGGAGGCCGAGATTAACGGCGGCCCGCTGTTACAGGCGGCGAGCGCGGCCCCGATCCCGGCCAGCAAGACCCCCATAATTATTAACCAACCCCTGTCCCGTATCGTCACGGCTACCTCCCGATACGCTCACTCATGCCGGGCCATTATACCCCACCGCACTGGGGTTGACAAGCGGGAGTGCGAAACGTGCCCCCTCGGGTTCTGCGTGCCCGCGCGGAGCGCGGGCACGAGGAGACCCAGTTTACTCGCACCCACGCTCTGCGTGGGTGCGAAACGCAGCCCCTCGGGTTCTGCGTGCCCGCGCGGAGCGTGGGCACGAGGAGACCCATTTTACTCGCACCCACGCTCTGCGTGGGCACGAGGAGGAGTTACTCGCACCCACGCTCTGCGTGGGTGCGAGGAGTAGCTTACTCGCACCCACGCTCTGCGTGGGTGCGAAAGGCAGCCCCCTCGGGTTCTGCGTGCCCGCGCGGAGCGCGGGCACGAGGAGTTAATAACCCAGTTGCCGCAGGCGTTCTTTCGTGGCGGCGTCCAGCTCGCCGGCCTGGCCGGCCACGGCATGGGCCTGGGCAAAGGCGACAATCTGGTCCACGGCGGCGCGCAACAGGCGCACCACTTCTGGTTCCCCGGCCGCCAGGTTGTGGTGCTCGCCGGGGTCGGCGCGCAGATCGAACAACTCCACGGTCGGCAGGCCCCGGGGGTTACCCTCATTGGCGATGATGAGCTTGCGCTGGGGCGTCCGCAGGGATTGCAACACGTTGCCCTCGTGGTCCTCCTCGGCAAAGAGGGCCTCGGCGCGAGGGGCCGTGGCCCCGGGTCGCAGGCTCACCCCCTGCCAGGTCGCCGGAGCAGGGACACCGAGCACGTCCACGATGGTGGGGGCCAGGTCCAGGCACCGCGCGAACCCGGCGTCCACCGTGCCGGCGTGGGCCTGCTGCGGGTACTTGATGATCAACGGCACCGCCAGTTGTTCCTCATAGAGCGTGGTGCCGTGCCACCAGCCGCCGTGTTCCTGGAACTCCTCCCCATGGTCGCCGACCAACACGATGAGCGCATTGTCGTAGAGGCCCCACTTCTTCAGGGCCTCGAATAGTGCCCCCAGATGTTCGTCCAGATACGCCACCTCGCCGTCATAGGCCCGGCTCATGGCCGGGGCCAGGGCCGGGTCCGGGTTCTGATTCGTCACCCGGGCATAGCCCCGACCGTTGAAGGGGTGCTCAAAATAAGGATCATGGGGGTCCATGTAGTGGATGAACAGGAAAAAGCGGGTATCCCGGTTGGTCTCCAGCCACGGCAAGACGTGGGCGTTCACCACCTCGGCCGGCTGGTAAAAGTACTGGGGATACGTACCTGGTGTCAGAAAGGCACTGACACGCCGCAAGCCCTGGTAGATGGCGAGCTGTGACGAAGACTCGGCGGCGAAAAAGTAGTAGTCGGGCTCCAGGAATACGTACTCGTCGTAGCCCTGGTGAAAGTTAAAGGTAGGGGCCAGATTCACGTTGTTGGCCCATCCGGCGGTGTAATAACCCCGCTCCCGGAGCACCTCTGAAAGCAGGACCACGTCCGAGGGTAGCATATCCACCTTGCGGATGGCACGGTGCGACGAGGGGTAGAGTGACGTGAGCATCGTTGCCACNGAGGGCTTGGTCCACGAGGCTTGCGCGCTCATCTGGGTGTAGCGCACACCATCNGCAGCCAGGGCGTCCGTGTGCGGGGTCTGGTTCTGGGTATATCCATAGCACGAGAGCCGGTCGGCCCGCAGGGTATCGGCCATGATAAAGATGACGTTGGGCTTATCGCGCAGGTCTGGTGGGATACCGGCCGGGGGCCTGCTACTGTGCAACGCAGCAGTCAGGGCCGGGCCATAGGCCAGCACCGCNGCGATCACGACGATNACNGCGTATAGCCCCAGGCTGACCTGGGGCCGGGCCACCGGGNGCAGCCGNCGCGCGGCGAACCATAGCGCCGCCGTGCCTGGCGCGACGACCAGCAGCAGACCCAGGAGGATCAGCGGGCCGCCGGTGAGGGCCGGGTTCTCACCCAACAAATCGCGCTCCAGCCGGTACTTGCTCACCACCAAGACGACCGGGGCCAGAACCAGGGCCACACAGGTGGCCCAGACCCCGGGCCGGGTCCAGCCGGGCTTGCGCCAGACCCCCCAGAGACCAGCCAGCAGGCCCAGTCCCATCCCTCCGGCCAACCCCAACACCCCGTAGGCCAGCACCGCGTACAAGAGGGCCGCCAGGTCCTGGGGACTGCCCTTGAGCGCGCACAACAACACTACCTCGAAGATGCCCACCAACGCGCCGGCTAAAAGCCCGGCCGTGGCCCCGGCGCTCAAATACTCCAGGAAAACTGCTCTCTTCATTTTCCATCCTCTGTACTACTGNANNNGTTGCTCGCACCCACGCTCTGCGTGGGTGCGAAACGGCGGTCTCGGCCNCGCTGCGTGCCCACGCGGAGCGTGGGCACGAGGAGGAGTTGCTCGCACCCGCGCTCTGCGTGGGTGCGAAACGGTGGTCTCGGCCACGCTGCGTGCCCACGCGGAGCGTGGGCACGAGGGGGATCATCCTTCCGCCTTCATCCTTCATCTTTCATCCTTCCGCCGTCCTTCCGAATCGCCGGCCGATACGTATCTGGCCGCAGGGCGTAGATCAGGCCGCCGGGCAGGCTCAGGCTCAGGCCACACCAGAAGCCCAGGTGCCCCAGCAGGAAAGCCTGAGACTCCGGCACGCCGATCCGGCCCAGTAACCCCACGAACGTCAGTTCCCGTGCCCCCTCGCCGCCGACGGTGGGCAGGCCCACCGTCGCCGCGATCATGAGCGGTCCCGCGAACAAGATGTCCGCCAGTTGTGCCGGCGCGTTCACGGCCAGGGCTGTGAAATAGTAGACCAGCGTGGTGAACAGGTGCACCAGGAGGCCCAAGAACACGGCCACGGCCAGCAATCGCTTCTGGCGCTGGTAGGCGCTCACCGCCCTGGCGATCTGCTGGAGCCGGCCCTCGATTTTGCTGGTGCCAGGGAAGTGGCGATTGAGCAACCAGACGATGACGCCGGGCTGGATGAGCAAAACAAAGGCGACGGTGACCGGCACGCAAAAGATGAGAAAGATGGGGACCAGCGCTTCCAGGGGCAGGATACCCAGGCCGGCCGGCACCGTCACCACGATGAGGAGCGACAGGGCAAAGAAGCCGATGATCTTTTCCACCAGGATCACCGTCACTGAATCAATGGTCGCATGGGCGTGGCGGGCGATGTCATAGGCCCGATAGGCATCCAGCCCCAGGGTGCTGGGCAGGAACGTGCCAAAGAAACGGCCCACCAGGAACGTGCCTGTCAGGTGACTCAGGGGGACCCGTAGGCCCTGGCCGATGAGCAGCACATTCCAGCGCAAGATGCTGCAAAAGATGGCCGTCGCCTGGAAGGTCAACGCCACCAGGAACCAGGCCAGGCTCATCTGCTGGATGTCCTGGACCAGTTGGTTCGGGTCAATGCGGGTGAGCAAAAAGGCTAATAGACCGGCGGTGAGGCCGATGCGAATGACCCAACCCAGCCTGCCCTGGAACAGGCGTAGAAAAGCGCGCTGGATACGCAAGCGGTGTGTACCTCCATCGTAGACCACTGACCGCCGACCATTGACCGCCGGCAATACCGGTCAGCGGTCGGTCATCGGCGGTCGGCGGCGGTCATTCCAGATACCCCAACCCCCGCAGTCGCTCCTCGATCTCGGCGGCCTCGGCGGCGGAATAGCCGTCGTCGCGGGCAGTTGATTCGGCGACCTGGGCCGTGGTGGGGGCTTCCGTCGGGGTCGCCAGGCCGGCCGCCACCTCCGGCCGGAGGGCCTCAGTCAGCACGCGGCCATCCAGGTCCGAGGGCACTGGCAGCCCCATGGCGTGCAGGACGGTGGGGGTGATGTCTTCGATACGGGCCGTCTCGATGCGCTGCCCGGCCCGGAACGACGGCCCCAGGGCGGCAAAGATGCCGTCCGGCCGGTGAAAGCCATTGAAGGTGTGCAGGCTGCTCTCGATAACCTGGCCCCGGCCCAGGAGTTGGCGACCCAGTGTGGCATAGTTGCGCGCCACAAAGATGATATGGGGTGCGAAGCGGGTCTCCGGCCCGTGATACAGCTCCTCGCGGAACCAGACGGCATCTACCACCGGTTCTCCGTCCCAGGGGTCCCGCAGGGCCAGCAGACCGTCGCGGATACGCTCTTGCAGGGCCGGTACGTCGGCCGGGTCCACGCAACCGGCCCCCTCACGTCGTTCGTTAATGAAAATGCCCTGAGCCGGGATACTGGCAAAGAACGCCCGGGTCCGGTCCCAGTCAATGACGCCCTCCAGGTCATTCTTGAACGAGGAGCGGGTCTGGCGGATGCGCTTGCGGATGGCCCGGCGCGCTGGCGTTGGCATTATAGTGCGAACAAAAACAGTCTCATCGAGTTTCCAGGCCAGGTTGAACAATCGCCAGCGCAGGGCTTTGCTGGTTATCGTCGTCAGCAGCCCCTGCCCGGCCAGCCAGCGGTTCACGTTGAACCAGGCCCGNGTGCCGCCAAAGCCGTGGTCAGAGACCAGGACGAGGTCGGTGCGGCCGTCCAGACTCTGCACCACCTGGCCCAGCATCTCGTCCACTTCCTGGTATGCGGCGATGATGCGCTCGCGGGTGCGCCGGCCCCGGTCTGTGTGATAATCGTCAAAGGCCGGGTCCATCATCTTCCAGAACAGGTGCTGGATACGGTCGGTGATGATAAAGACGGCCATGAAGAAATCCGGCTGATACTCGCTTTGGAGCCAGAAGAAGGCATCACGGCGTCTGCGGAACGAATGGACGATGTCGTTCAGGAACTCGCGGGCGTCGTCTTCGTGCTCCACGTCGTACCTGGGGATGTCCACGTCCACCACGTAATCACCGATGGCGGCCTGGAGCCGGTCTTTGAGGTCAGGTGGCTGGGACCAGGCAGAATCCTGGCTGGGGGTCATCATGCCAGCGATCATAAAGGCATCCACCGGCTCCGGTGGATAGGTCATGGGAACGTTGAGGATGCCGACGCGCCGGCCGGCCCGGTTCACATGATGCCACAGCCTGGTTCCCTGCGCCGAGCGGCTGGTGACCAGGGGCCGGCGCGGGTGCTTGAGGGGCGACTCACGAAAGTCATAGATGCCGTGGCGGCCGGGGTTCAGCCCGGTGACGCAGGTGGTCCAGGCCGGGGGCGTGGTGGGGGGATTGGTGGAGGCCAGCGGCCCCCACGTGCCGCCCTCGGTGATGGCCTTGAGGTGGGGCAGCGCGCCATCGTTCATAAGCGGTTGAAGAAATGCCCAGGTGGCCCCGTCCAGGCCGATAAGCAGTACCTTGTCAGTCATGATGTCCCTCGATTGAGTGCCTTCCCTCCCGTATAACCTGCGGGAGGGTGAGCAGCTACCTGGCCCGAAAGTATATCACTGCCCCCCTGTTCTGTCAAAAGCTGTACCTGGTGAGCGTATCACGCTGAGGGAGAAAGCCTTTCTGGGGGTTTTTGCGGCGGCTTCGACGCCGCAAAAACCCCTTACCAGGCATTCTTTCCCCTCTCCGCATCGCGTAGCGGCGAAGGGACGGAGTGGGGCAGGACCCTCATGCGTTTAATTACGCACGGATGTCAAACCGATCACTTCACAACCGGGTGTTTCTGGTGTATAATAGCGCATCCTGGTGGTCCGTTTACCTGGCAGCCCGCTGGAAATTTCTCCGCGACCGGTGAGTCGCCTGGCCGGTCGTGGTCAGGGGCCTCCCTGGCGTGGAATACTACTGTCTGCCCGGCGGGAGATGCAGGGTTACCGTCCGTCTCAGAAAACCCCAGGTGTAGTTCATATGCAGGAAGAGACTATTTCCCGCAAGCGCGTATATAAAGGGCGCCTGCTCCGTCTGCGCGTGGACCAGGTGCGCCTGCCCGATGGTCGAATCACCACGCGTGAGATCGTAGGCCACCGGGGCTCGGTAGCCATCGTGGCTTTGGATGAACAACAACGGGTGGTGCTGGTGCGACAGTATCGTAAGGCGGTGGAAAAGACCTTGCTTGAGTTACCGGCCGGCACGTTAGAACCCGGTGAGAACCCGGAAGACTGTGCGTTTCGGGAGCTTCAGGAGGAGACCGGCTACCGTGCCGATGCTCTCAGGCTCCTTGCTGCCTTCTACACGGCCCCCGGTTATTGCAGTGAGCACCTTTACCTGTACCTGGCCACCGATCTGCACCGCGATATCGGGCAACCTGCCGGGGATGAGGCCATCGAGGTGATGCTCCTGCCGCTAGAAGAGGCGGTACGCCTGGTGCGCCAGGGCGAGATCTGTGATGCTAAAAGTATGGTGGGCTTGTTACTCGTCGCTGGAAACCAGTTGCTGGGGCGGTTGCCAGCAACCAGCGGCCAGTAATAAGCCAGAGGAGAAGAATTGACCAGGAACCCTGAATCGGATTTACGACCGTTTTACTTCCCCGGTGGGCCGATAGGCTGTCTGTTGATCCACGGTTTTTCCGGCGATGTGTTGGAAGTACGCGACCTGGGTGAGTATCTGGCGACCCAGGGGTACACAGTGCGGGGGCCGCTGCTGCCCGGCCATGGTGCCTCCCCGGAGGCGATGGCCGCCACCGGCCGGCACGATTGGTTGCATAGCGCTGAGGCCGAACTGCGCCTTTTACAACGGACCTGTCGAACTGTATTTGTGGCCGGCCTGAGCATGGGGGGCGCCATCAGCCTGATCCTGGCCCGCCGACACCAGGTGGCTGGGGTTATCTCCATGTCCACCCCGGCCCCACTTAAGCGATGGCAGATGGGTACCCTGCTCGTATTGCGGCGGTTCCTCAAATGGCTGCCCTGGGTTGACCGGCGGCCGGCGATAACGGGTCAACTCTGGACCTATAGCCGTCTCCCCCTGGCCCAGGTGTTAGAGCTGGCCCGGCTCATCTGCCGGTTGCCCTATGTCCTGCCCCGGGTCCACGCGCCGGTCTTGATCCTGCAGGGGCAACGAGATCACGCCATTGCCCCGGCCAGCGCCCAGTTCATCCACGACCGCCTCGGCTCTGCCGACAAAACTGTGCATTTCCTGCCTAACTCTGGTCATAACATCGTCACAGGTCTGGATCGCGAAACCGTCTGGCGCACGGTGGTGGAGTTCATTTCCCGGGTAAGCAATGCCGGCCCGACCTCGTCTTGACAGGCTGACCGGGCCGGTTTATAATCTCTACGGGAGCAAACATGGCCTGGAACCCCCAACTGGACATGAGCGCCTTCTACTTCCCCGGCGGGCCGGTGGGTTGCCTGCTGGTTCATGGCTTCACTGGCAGTCCCCCAGAGATGCGTGGCCTGGGCGAATACCTGGCCGCGCAAGGCTATACCGTGCGCGGACCGTTATTGCCCGGTCACGGCACGTCCCCAGAAGAGATGGCCCGCACCGGTGCCGCCGATTGGTTACGCGGTGCAGAGGCTGACCTCCAACGCCTGCAAAACGAGTGTGAAACCGTCTTTGTCGGCGGGCTGAGCATGGGCGGGGTCATCAGCCTGATCCTGGCCAGCCGATACCCGGTGGCCGGCGTTGTCGCCCTGTCCACCCCCTCACATCTGAGCGATTGGCGCATCCGGCTCTTGCCCGTGCTGCGCTATTTCATAAAGTGGGTGCCGTCAAACAGCATCCCAGAGACCGATCTGACTGACCCGGCGGCCCCGGGCCGGCTCTCCTCCTACGAACGCACCCCTACAGCCTGCGTGGTGGAGTTGAACCGGCTCATCGGCTGGATGCGTCGGGCCTTGCCCCGGGTCACTGCCCCGGCCCTGCTCATCCAGAGCACCGGTGACCGCCATATCCCCCCAGAAAGCGGCCAGTACCTCCTTGACCACCTGGGCAGCCCGGACAAGACCCTGCGCTGGTTTCACAACTCCGGCCACGCCCTCACCGTGGACACCGAGCGCGAGGCGGTGTGGCGCATGGTGGGTGAGTTTATCCGCAAAAGATGCAAAGCAAGGAGATAAACGTGGACATACGAATAGCTGTACTCCCTGGCGGATTCATCCATATCCCACCAGCCTTGCGTAGACGGGTGGGGATCAAGAAGCGCGTGCGGATCGTTGAAGCAGAGCGTGGGTTGCTCCTCAGACCCGCCGAGGAGCAAGAACCCTTGTCATGGGAACAGTTCTTTACCCAGGGATTGACCATGCCGCGTCCGGCCCCGCTCGATCTCGCAGGTATGCACTTCGATGACCTCTGGCTCTAATCCACCGCTCATGGTAGACAGCAATTTGCTGATCTACAGCGTGCTGGATGATCACCCGGCCAGCCCGGTCTGCCGCGCCTATATCACCCGGCAGGGGAAGATCACGCTGACCATCCTGACGCCAATAGAGATATACTTTGTACTGATTCGTATCTACAGCATAGCAGAAGAGCAGGCTTCCGATACCATCGAGCGATTGATGCGTACCCCGATTGAGCTTGTCTCTGCGGACGAATCGGACGTCACTGCAACCCTGCGACTGTGCGCTTCCCATCACCTCGATACCAACGATGCATTGCAGCTCCATCTCTGCCGGCAATTGGGGATCCATCGCCTGGCAACGGACGATGGGCATCTGACGAACGTCGCACTGGCGTATGGTCTGAAAGTTGAAAACCCCATTGATGAAACGTTGCGGCAACAGATGGCAACCTGGGAAGCCGCCCACCTGCCGGCCAAAGGGTTGCCCCGGTTGCTGGGTCATGTTTACGGTTGGCTAAGCGAACGCGAACCACTTTTGGCAGATGAGTTCCGTAACGCCACAGGTAACTTGCATCGCTTGCCTTGATTCCACATTTCTTCAACTATTCCGGCCACGCCCTCACCGTGGACACCGAGCGCGAGGTGGTGTGGCGCCCCGTAACCGGGTTCATCGGTCGGGTGGCCGCATAGCTGAAAGCGAGGTGATGTCTATCCGATAAAACACCGCCGTTTTGTCGCCACCGTGCAACGTAGCACGATCAACCGTGCATCGTATATCATGTATCACGCAAGGAGGCAAACACTTTATGCGACCGGTATACGTGGTGTCCGGGGGAGTGAGCAAATTCGCCAAAGCCCGCCCGGATAAGACCTTCCCGGCCCTGGTCAAGGAAGCTTACGACTATGCCCTGGCTGACCTGGGCCTGGAGCATCCCCAGTTTCTCGAGATCGTGGACGGTTCCGTTGCGTCATATTTCTCCGACCACTTCACCCGTCAGCTCATGGCGGCGATCATGGCCCAGGACTACCTGGGCCTGTGTCCCAAGCCGTCGCACCGCTGTGAGGGTGGCGGCGCCACCGGCGGTATCTGCATCCAGGAAGGCTACAAGGCCATCGCTTCCGGCTACATGGATGTGGTCCTGTGTTATGGCTTTGAGACCATGAGCCACGTGAATACCTGGAAAGGCAACGAGTTCATCGCCCTGGCTTCGGACGTGAGCTTTGACTACCCGGTGGGCGGATTCTACAGCGGCTACTATGCCATGATGGTCACGCGTCACATGGCCGAGTTCGGCACCACGGTGGAACAGATGGCCCATGTGAGCGTGAAGAACCATATCAATGCCTATCATAACCCCTATGCTCAGAAACGCGAGCGTTACACCATCGCGGATGTGCGTAATGCGCCCATGGTGGCCTGGCCCCTGACCCGCCTGGACATCTGCGTGATGAGCGATGGGGCCGCCGCCCTGATCTTGTGCAGTGAAGAAGGGCTGGCGAAATTGGAAAAGGCTGCCGGGCGGCGATTGCCTCGGGTGCGCGTGAAGGGCATTGGTCGCGGCACCGACNCCATGCGCCTGGCTGACCGCCCCCACCAGAGCTACGAGGATTTCCTCAAGTACAACCTGCTGCCCAATGAGGACAACCCGGAGGCCCGGGCCTATTACAAGGACCTGTGGGACGGTGGGTTCCGCTACCCCGGCGTCCACAGCTTCCGCGCCGGCCGCATGGCCTCAAAGGAAGCCTACAAGAACGCTGGCATTACCGATCCTCTCCACGAGATCCATTTCGTGGAACTGCACGATGCCTACACGTCCTCAGAGATCCAGACCTACGAGGACATGGGCCTGTGCAAGTACGGGGAGGGTGGCCCGTTCGCGGCCTCCGGCAAGGCGTTCATGCCCGGCCTGGACTACGGCCTGAAGCTGCCGGAGCAGCCGGTCTGCCCGGTGAACCCCTCCGGCGGCCTCATTGCCTGCGGGCATCCGGTGGGCGCCACCGGCATCATGCAAGGTGTTTTTGCCCTCTGGCAGTGCCAGGGCACCATCGCCAGGCACTTCAAAGACCCGGCGTTACAGGTGCCCAACGCCCGGTGCGGTGCGATCCACTCGCACGCCGGCACCGGCACCTACGTCACCGTGAGCATCTTCGAGAGAGAGGACTAACATGGCTGAGGAACAAAAAAACATCGAGACCAAGATGGAGGAGACTGAAGAGGGAACGGTGCTCTTCAACATCCCCTTCCCCAAGGGCAAAGACCTGTCCGGCCTCAAGGACATGGCCCCGATCATCTTCCGCCAGCCTTACGACATCGTCTACATCCATTCCTACGCCCAGGATTCGCCGTTCTTCGCGGGCCTGGCGAACCGGCGGTTCCTGGTCTGTCGGGATCCCAAGACGGGCTATACCTACGCTAACCCACGCGGCCATGACATGTACACCGGCCAGGAGACCGAGTGGGTGGAGATCTCCGGCGAGGGAACCGTGCACGCCTTCACGGTCTGCTACTTCGGGAGTCAGGAGTTCTTGCCGGAATGCCCCTATGTGCTGGCCCTCATCGAGTTCGAGGGCGTGAATACGCTGTTCCTGGCCCGCCTGATGGGGGTGGACCCCAACGATGCCACCACGGACTGGATCGGTATGAAAGTCAAGCCGCGCTATCGCCGGCTCAGCAAGTTCACGCCTACCGACGTGTATTTTGTCCCGGCCGATGCTGAGTAGCTCAGGGACTTCCTCTACCGGCATAGACGCTCCTGTCCGTCGTATAGCGGTAAGGGTAAGCGGAACAGCATTCCATCCCCAGGCTGAAACGGCATCTCCTGTTGACACCCGGGCATAACTTCTGTCAGGGAAGGAGCAAGGGGGGAGAAGGCTTTTCTGGGGGTTTTTGCGGCGGCTTCGCCGCCGCAAAAACCCCTACCAGGCATTCTTTCCCCTACCCGCATCGCGTAGCGGCGAAGGGCCGCGAAGTGGAGAGGGGATGTGTCCTCATGCGTTTAAATTACGCATGGATGTCAAGTTGCCCTTGACTGCCAGGGGCTGGTGAGGTATAATAAACCTAAAGACTGTGAACGGGAGGAGTAGGCGGGGCCGGCCGGCCAGAGAAGGGGGGTCATCGGGTGCAAGCCCCCTCCAGGTACGCCCGCCGAACGTCGCCCGGGAGTCGCGCCGCCGAACGTGTTGACCAGTAGGCGGCGCCGGCGGCTCCGTTATCGCCGTTGGAGTGCCGATCAGCGGCCGGCGTACACCGGCCGGATCGGAAGCAAGGTGGTACCGCGCGAGGGACCCAGACGCCCTCTCGTCCTTGATGGATGGGAGGGCGTTTTGATTAGCCTTTGATGACAAGGCCACCCAGATTATCCATGATGCAGTATACAGGATGCAAGAAGAGGAACCCATGACGAATCTACCAAAGCCCAAAGCCCAGGCCCCAAGCCCCAATCTACCAATTTACCAACCTGCCAATCTACCACCNGCCTACGNCCCCCATGCCACCGAGCAACGCCTCTACGAGTGGTGGGAAAGCCAGGGCTACTTCCGGCCGGAAACGTTGCGCGAGAAAGGACTGATCCCGCCGGATGCCCGGCCCTGGTGCATCACCATGCCGCCGCCCAACGTAACCGGCGCGCTGCATCTGGGCCATGCCATGACCGCCGCCATCGAGGACCTGATGACGCGCTACTACCGGTTGCGCGGCCGCTTCGCCCTGTGGTTGCCCGGCTCTGACCACGCCGGCATCGCCACGCAAAACGTCGTGGAGCGCGAACTCGCCAAAGAGGGCCTCACCCGCCATGACCTGGGCCGCGAGCGGTTCATCGAGCGGTGCTGGCAGTGGAAAGAGGTCTACCACCGGCGTATCACCGACCAGCACCGCCGCCTGGGGGTGTCTTGCGACTGGACGCGAGAGCGGTTCACCCTGGACGAGGGCCTCTCCCGCGCCGTGCGCACCGCCTTCGTGCGGCTCTACAAACAGGGCCTCATCTATCGCGGGGCTTATCTGGTGAACTGGTGCCCTCGCTGCGAATCAGCCATCAGCGACCTGGAGGTGATCGGCGAGGAGCGGGATAGCCACCTGTGGTATGTTCGCTACCCGCTGGTGAACGATGCCTGGGCCGGGCCTACCTCCCCCGGCCTCCCCTATAGGGAGGGAGAGGGAGGGTGGGGCAGCGGCCAATGGGCCGCCGGAGCCACCGAATTCATCCAGATGGCGACCACTCGCCCGGAGACGATCCTGGGCGATACGGCCGTGGCCGTCAGCCCAGAAGATGC
>JGI24188J35168_1000574_pt1 | contig 21784 bp, 19 predicted proteins | sample YNPBryantNP2012_FD_35168 | JGI IMG/M metagenome (IMG submission 35168) | reverse complement strand
TATTATGCCTCTGTGATATATGCATTGTTTAACGGAGCAGGTCTAAGTGTGGTTGCAGAAGATGCAACCAGTATGGGAAGAATAGATTTGAGTGTTCTTCACCAAGATAGAGTGTATATTCTGGAATTTAAGGTAGTGGATGATAAAGGGGATGGTAGTGCTTTAAGGCAGTTAAAGGAAAAAAGGTACTATGAGAAATATCTCGGAAGATACAGAGAAGTCTATTTGATAGGTATAGAATTTGGCAGGGAATTAAGGAACATCGTGAATTTTGAAATGGAAAAAGTCTGAAACCATCCGGCTTAGGCCGCAGGTGTTCTTTCCTTTATTCAAGAAACTTTGGGGTGTAGTACCAAACAGTTGCCTTTGAGAGAGCTCCCATTTAGTAAGTATAACCCTGTCTTTATCATGGGTTGCCACATAACAAGTCCACCAGCTGAGGGCTTCTCAGGAAGGGATAATGGATATGTCCCTTCATAGGGATTCCCATCTCCCTATCTCATCCTGTCTTGAAAGCCTAAAAATGAATATCTTGCTTCATGGCAAGGGAAATAGCATGGCTTGGCACCAAAAGCCGTTACTATTTTCGAAACCCCTCATTTTAAAGCCATTCCCAATAGATCTCCCTAGTCCTGTTCCACGGAACTAATGTGTTGCCAATTCATGCGCAGTGGCTTATAGAAAAAACTTTTCCAAGGAAATTTACGATAAATGGGTTCTTGAAATGAAGTAAAATAGGGCCTATTCTGGCCCTCGTGAGAAAGGAGCAAAAGGTGTTGGAAAATATCAGAAACATTGGAATAAGTGCCCATATTGATGCGGGCAAGACCACCCTAAGTGAAAGGATCCTCTTTTATACCAAGCGGATACATACCATCCACGAGGTAAAGGGAAAGGACGGGGTGGGTGCCAAGATGGATTCTATGGAGCTGGAAAAGGAACGGGGTATAACCATTTCTTCGGCTGCAACCCACTGTGAATGGAAGGGATATACCATCAATCTCATAGACACTCCGGGCCATGTGGACTTTACCATAGAGGTGGAAAGGGCCCTCAGGGTCCTGGATGGAATTGTATTGGTACTGTGTGCTGTGGGCGGGGTTCAGTCCCAAACCATCACCATAGACAGGCAGATGAGGAGGTATGAGGTCCCTTGTATAGCCTTCATAAACAAGTGTGATAGGGTTGGAGCGGACTATTTGAGGGTACTTGCGGAGTTAAGAACAAGGCTTGGAAGAAATCCCATTTTGATGCAGATTCCCATAGGCATAGGACCTGAATTAACAGGTGTGGTGGATCTGGTGACTATGAAGGCAAACTACTTTAAGGGAAAGGCAGGAGAGACGGTTGAAGAAGGCCCTATCCCAGAGGAGATGCTGGAAGTTGCCCATAAGAAGAGGGAAGAACTGTTGGATCAGGCCTCCATGTTTTCAGACGAGCTTATGGAGGCCATATTTGAAGACAAGGTTGAGCCTGAGCTGATTTACCAGGCCCTACGGATGGGAACCATTAGGAGAGAGGCCTTGCCCACATTCATTGGTTCTGCCTATAAGAATGTGGGGGTTCAACCTTTGCTGGACGGTATAACAAGACTGCTTCCTTCTCCCTCTGATGTCTTGAATACAGCAAACGATCTTGTGACCGGTACTGAAGTGGAGCTTCGGCCTGATCCTTCATTGCCCTTTGTGGGGTATGCCTTTAAGCTACAAATAACCCCATATGGTCAGCTCACATACCTTCGCACATATCAAGGCAGTCTCAAGAAAGGCGACGAACTCTTGATACAAAGGTCTAAAAAGGAGATAAGGGTCGGTAGGATTGTGAAGCTCCATGCAGACGAGATGGAAGATGTGGAGTGCTGTGGCCCTGGAGACATTGTTGCCTTGTTCGGGGTTGACTGCTACTCAGGTGATACCCTGACCCATCCTCACTTATCCTTGCAATTGGGCTCCATACATGTACCTGAACCCGTTGTATCACTTTCCATTCAGGCAAAGGACCAGAAGGCACAGATTGCCCTTTCCAAGGCATTGAACCGCTTTGCCAAGGAAGACCCAACCTTTAGGAGCTATGTGGATCAAGAGACGAGGGAGACCATAATATCGGGCATGGGAGAGCTCCACCTGGAGATCTATATAGAGAGGATCAAAAGGGAGTACAGTGTGGAGGTGACCACAGGATATCCCCAGGTGGCCTATAGGGAGGCAATAAGTAGGGGAGCACCATTTGACTACACCCACAAAAAGCAAACAGGTGGCGCAGGCCAGTACGGTAGGGTGATTGGGGTGATCGAGCCATCTGAGAGAGGGGAGTTTGAATTTGAAAACCAGGTGAAAGGTGGAAACATCCCTTCGGAATTCATCCCGGCTGTGGAAAAGGGTTTCAGACACTGTCTGGAGAAAGGTCCTTTACTGGGGTTTCCGGTCATGGGTGTTAAGGTTATACTGCAAGATGGCCAGGCACATTCGGTAGACAGCTCAGAATTGGCCTTTGTCCAGGCGGCCCAGGGTGCATTTAGGCAGGCTTACCCAAAGGCAGGCCCTGTTATCCTTGAACCTATTATGAAGGTGACCGTGGAATCTCCATCAGAGTTCCAAGGGCTGGTGATGGGTTCTTTGAGCCAGAGGAGGGGTATTATCCTGAGTTCCATGGAGAGCGGAACCCATACGGTCATAGAGGCAGAGGTGCCCCTTAGTGAGATGTTTGGTTATGCCAATGTGTTGAGGTCTTTGACACAGGGAAAGGCACAGTTTCAGATGATCTTTCAGAGATACGCATTGTTGCCAGAGGGATTGATGGCCAAGTTGGTGGCAGAAAGACAAAAGGAAAAGGCTAAAAAGGGGTGAGAGATGGATATCAGATCTAAGAATCCTTTTTACAAAATCTTTGGTGTCTTTGGAGAAGAGCTCAGAAAAGGGACATTGAATGTGATTTCAGGCCCACCTGGGATTGGGAAGACCACAATGCTGGTTCACTTGGGAATCTATCGAGTAATGTGCGGTTATCACATCTTACACATATCCAAGGCCACTCCTGACAAGGTCTCCAATTATTATAATTCCATTCTTTCAGAGGTTTTAAAGGAGCTCTCTCCCAAGGAGTTGGAGGCACATAGGGAGTTGATAACCCAAAAACGCACCATCATAAGTTTCACCGAGGAGGGTTTTTCTTCAAAGGATCTGATCCGAACCATATCCAACCTTAGGGCCATCTCCATAGAACCGTGTTGTTTGCTGATGGATGGTGTGGACCTTGTGGCCTTAAGTGCAGGAGACTTTATTGATTTTCTGAAAGGGGCAGACTACGAGGTGTGGGCATCTACTCTTTCAGAGGGGTTGTCCCAACACACTATTGCCATTGGGCTGGAGGTGAAACTCCTTCAGCGGGGTGACTGGGTATTGGCTAAGGTTACCAGCCGTGGAGAAGGGGATATGGAGAAAAAAGAGGGTGAATTTGTCCTTGTTTGTAATTCGCTTATACCTAAGTGATTACAGCCGATGGATCCATTTAAACCAAAAAGGAGGATGCTGTGGATAAGAATCCTGACAAAGAAAGATTAGAGGCGCTAAGACTCTTGCCAGAAGATGTTGTTAAGAGCATGAGCAAGGAAGAGATCAATGCCTTCTTGTTTGAGGAAGAATGGCCAGACACCTTGAAAGAAAAGTTAAAGGACTACCTTGAAGATTTTTGAGGAGGAATTTTTTATGATAGATGTCCAGATGAGTTTGGATTATAGAAATGTGGACATTGATAGGGTTGGAGTTAAAGGAATCACATATCCCATAACTGTACTTGATAAAGATATGGGGAAACAACAGACGGTTGCCAGTATCAATATGTATGTAAATCTTCCAAGGCACTATAAGGGAACACATATGAGTAGATTTGTTGAGATACTGAATGAGCATAGCCGTTACATTTCACTTCAACACATTCCAAGTATCCTGGAAGAGATGAAAACAAGGCTAAATGCAAAGAGTGCACATATAGAGGTATCTTTCCCATATTTCATCAAAAAAAAAGCTCCTGTCACAGGAGCAGAAGGCTTAATGGAGTATAAATGCACCTTTAAAGGAACACTTGACAGCAAGACCGATCTTGTAATATGTATAAATGTCCCTGTATGTACTTTGTGCCCGTGTTCTAAAGAGATAAGTAATTTTGGTGCTCATAATCAAAGGGGAGAGGTAAGGTTACAAGTTAGATTTAAAAAATTTGTTTGGATTGAAGATTTGATAAAATTGGTGGAAGGTTGTGCATCATGTGATGTCTACTCTGTGTTAAAGAGGGAAGATGAAAAGTATGTGACCGAAAAGGCATACAGTAATCCCATGTTTGTTGAAGATATAGTAAGGGAAGTTGCTGTTAGGCTTGAAAAGGATTCTAATATCACCTGGTTTGCCGTTGAGGCAGAGAACTTTGAGTCCATTCACAACCACAATGCCTATGCCTATGTGGAAAAGGTGAAATCTTAGATACGGAGGATACTATGGGTGGAAGCCTAAAGGAGATGTACAAGAGGATTATCGATGACCATTTTCCCGATGAGATAAGGATCCGTTTTGGGGATCAGGAGCTGGTTTACAAAAAGAGGACCTGGAAATTAAAGGACCAGGGAGTGGTGGTGGAAAAGGGTTTGAGATACGGAGAAAATCCCGGGCAAGAGGCGGCCTTGTACGAGTTGGTAAACGGAAACTTAGTCCTGGGTGAGTGCCACTTTATAGCCCCTAAGAAAGGACTTGTGTCTGCCATAGGCGACGATGACATGCTGAACTTAGGTAAGCACCCCGGAAAGATAAACCTAACGGATGTGGATAGTGGATTGAACATCCTCAGATACCTTGATGAAAGGCCCAGTTGTATCATCATAAAGCATAACAATCCATGCGGTGTGGCCTATGGAAAAAGCTTGGCGGAGGCCTATGAGAGGGCAAACATGGCAGACAGGATAGCTGCCTTTGGGGGGTGTGCGGTGTTTGGGCTTCCCATGGACAAGGCCACTGCAGAGGCTGTGTCTCAAAACTATCTGGAGGTGGTTGCGGCCCCAGATTACGAAGAAGGAGTTTTGAAGATCCTAAGGAAAAGGGAGAACCTAAGGGTGATCAGGGTTCCCAGGATGGACAGGATCAGGGAATATGCGGATTATAGGTTTGTGGATTTTAAAAGCCTGATAGACGGAGGGATAATAGTCCAACAGTCTCCTTTAAACAGGATCAAGAGTTCGACTGATTTTATGCCTGCCAAGGCAGTTTACCAGGGGAAGGTTTACGAGATCAGAAGGGCTCCCACGGAAAAGGAACTGGAGGATATGCTGTTTGGTTGGCAGGTGGAACAAGGGGTCACATCCAATTCTGTGATCTATGTAAAAGACGGGGTAACCGTTGGGATCGGCACAGGGGAGCAGGATAGGGTTGGAGTTGCAGAGATTGCCATATTCAAGGCCTACACAAAATACAAAGATGCCTTGTGTTTCAAAAGATATGGGCTTTCTTTTAAAGAGATGGAATTAAAGGTCTTGAAGGGTGAGAAGGAGAAGGGAATTTTGGAGGAGTTGGAAGCACAGACAAAGGAAGCAAAGGGTGGGCTCATGGGAGCCGTGATGGTATCCGATGCATTCTTCCCCTTTAGGGACGGAGTGGATGTGGCCATAAGGGAGGGCATCACAGGGGTTGTTCAGCCTGGAGGATCCTTAAGGGATCACGAGGTGATAGAGGCCTGTAATGAGGCAGGAGTTACAATGGTTTTTACAGGGCAAAGGGCATTTAAACATTAAAGACAAATTGAGAAAAACCATTCGTCCTTACAGGGATTAGGAGCGTTCAAGGGATGCTTTAGAGCTTCCATGTGATATTGATTTCACAGAGGATGGTATCATAGCGTGATATAAAGGGGATGGAATCATAGGGATTGGCATTTTGGATGCATCTCTTTGTCCTGCTCATTTGCCAGTATATTTGTCACATGGAATCCTTTCCTGTGGCGCAATTTATGGTTATTGGCAAGTGTCGCTTTTAGCTTTTAGATGCCTTCTGTCTTATAAGTTAGCCTTGACGATTTCTTTGGCAGGATGTTAGCTTCCCATAAAAGGCATGTGGTTGGTTTTAAAAAACCAACATGTGAAACCAAAGAGGCGCTCACTAAGTTTTTTGCACCTTGTTATAGCTTAAAAATTTCCTGGATATAGAGGGAGGGGGAGATGAGGCCTGAAATTATTAGATCCGTGGAAGCAATGCAGGAGACTTCATCTTCTTTGCGGCAGATGGGGCACACCATAGGTTTTGTCCCAACCATGGGTTATCTACATGAGGGGCATCTGAGGCTGGTGGAGGTGGCAAGGGAGCATTGTTCAAAGGTAGTGGTGAGTATCTTTGTGAATCCTACCCAATTCGGCCCAAAGGAGGACTTTAACAGGTACCCAAGGGACCCTGAAGGAGATATTCAGAAGCTAAGGAAAAAGGATGTGGATCTTGTGTTTATGCCTGAAGCCCACGATATGTATCCCCAGGGATTTCAAACAGTGGTGTCTGTGAAAGAGCTCACAAAGGGTTTGTGCGGAGCCTCACGGCCTGGGCATTTTGATGGGGTTGCCACAGTGGTCTGCAAGCTATTCAACATCGTAAAACCTCACATTGCGGTATTTGGGCAAAAGGATTACCAGCAACTCACCGTGATATCCAGGATGGTGAAGGATCTAAACATGGATGTGGAGATAGTGGGAGTCCCCACGGTGCGGGAGCCAGACGGTCTGGCCATGAGTTCCAGGAATAGCTATCTGAGCCCTGAAGAAAGAGAATCAGCGAAAGCCCTATACGGTGCCATCTTGTTGGCCCAAAGGATGGTAAGAGAAGGGGAAAGGGATGTCTCCCGTATCATAGGGGAGCTCCAGGGCTTTATCCTAAGGCACAAACACACAAGGATAGATTATGTGAAGATTGTGGATCCAGACCACCTAAAAGAGCTCAAGGAGATAAAGGGAGATAGCCTATTGGCCATGGCCGTTTTTGTGGGGAGTACCAGGCTGATAGACAATTCCATCTTGAAAATATCCTGATATGGGTAGAATATTGTTTTTTATTTCACTTAGGAGGGTATGAATATGAGCATGGGAAGGTCCAATTTTCTTTTCACCTCTGAATCTGTAACAGAGGGACATCCGGACAAGATTGCGGATCAGATCTCCGATCACATCTTGGACAAGATCTTAGAGCAAGACAAATACGCAAGGGTTGCCTGTGAGACCCTTGTTACAACAGGTATGGCCATTATAGCAGGAGAGATCACCACCACAGCCTGGGTGGATATGCCTGAGATCGTAAGGGAGACCATTAAGGACATAGGATACAACAACTCTTCCATGGGTTTTGATTGGCAGACCTGCGCGGTTCTTACCAGCATTGATAAGCAGTCTCCTGACATTGCAATGGGTGTAAACGGAAGGGGTCTCTTTAAAGAGCAAGGGGCAGGTGACCAGGGATTAATGTTTGGTTATGCCTGCAAGGACACACCAGTCTACATGCCCATGCCCATATACCTTGCACACAAGCTCACCAAAAGACTGGCCTATGTGAGGAAAGCAGGTATCTTGCCTTGGCTTAGGCCTGATGGAAAGAGCCAGGTGACGGTTCAATATGTGGATGGAAAGCCTTACAAGGTAAAGGCAGTGGTAATAGCAGCCCAACATGAGCCTGACATAGACTACGAGACCATTAAAGAATCCATCATCGAACATGTGATCCAAGAGGCCATCCCAGGGGATCTGTTGGACCCAGACACTGAATACTTTGTGAACACCACAGGAAGGTTTGTGGTGGGAGGCCCCTTAGGAGACTGTGGATTGACGGGCAGAAAGATCATCATGGATACATACGGCGGGTTTGGCTACCACGGCGGGGGTGCGTTTTCTGGGAAGGATCCATCAAAGGTGGATAGGTCTGCCTCCTACATGTGCAGGTATGTGGCCAAAAATATCGTGGCTGCAGGACTGGCAGAGAAGTGCGAGATCCAGGTTGCCTACACGATCGGTAGGGCACAACCCATTTCCTTGGCAGTGGGTGCGTATTCCACTGGTGTGGTAAGCAGTGCAGAGCTTACGGAGATAGTGAAAAAGTTGGTGGACTTTAGGCCTGCTGCCATCATCGAAAGGCTTGATCTATTACGCCCCATTTACAGAAAGACATGTAACTACGGACACTTTGGGAGGGAGCTGCCTGAGTTTAACTGGGAGAAATTGGACCTGGTGGATGATCTAAAGAGGGCCATCAGTTAGGGGGAGATATGGACTATCACATCAAAGATATAGGACTTGCAGAGGAAGGAAGGTTGAGGATTGAGTGGGCAGGCAAGAATATGCCTGTGTTGAAACTCATAAAGGAGAGGTTTGAGAGGGAAAGGCCGTTAGAAGGGATAAGGATCTCTGCATGCCTTCACATAACCACCGAGACTGCAAATTTGGCAGAGGTCTTGAAGGCAGGAGGGGCTGAGGTGGTTTTGTGCGCATCCAATCCCTTGAGCACTCAGGATGACGTGGCTGCATCCTTGGTGAAGCACCTAAAGATCCCTGTCTTTGCCATCAAAGGGGAGGATCATGAAACCTACTACAGTCATATCCTTTCAGCCTTAAAACACAGGCCAAACATAACCATGGATGACGGTGCTGATCTGGTGAGTTCCTTACACTTTATTGCCCTTGGCAGGTTTGAAGAGCTCACCCCTAACATAAGGGACTGGGCACTTTCTTTGAGTGAGGAGCAAAGAAAGGAGCTTGTGGCTAATGTGAAGGGAGGTACAGAGGAGACCACCACCGGCGTTATTAGGCTCAGGAGCATGGAAAAGGATGGGGTTTTGAAGTTCCCTGTGATTGCCGTAAACGATGCCAACACAAAGCACCTCTTTGACAACAGGTATGGCACAGGCCAAAGTACCATAGATGGCATACTTAGGGCTACAAATAGGCTTTTGGCAGGTTCTGTTTTTGTGGTGTGCGGCTATGGCTGGTGTGGAAGGGGGGTTGCCATGAGGGCCAAGGGCATGGGAGCCCATGTGATCATATGCGAAGTGGATCCCTTGAGGGCCTTGGAGGCAGTGATGGATGGGTATCAGGTGATGCCCTTATCTGAGGCATCTGCCATGGGGGACATCTTTTGTACCGTTACAGGGGACACAAAGGTCATAAGGGAAGAGCACATGCTCAGGATGAAGGATGGAGCGATTCTTTGTAATTCAGGACACTTTGATGTGGAGATAGACCTAAAGGCCCTTTCCAAGATATCCCAATTTAAGAGGCAGATAAGGCCCTTTGTGGATGAGTATACCCTCAATAACGGGAAAAGGCTTTACATCTTGGGTGAGGGAAGGTTGGTGAACTTGGCTGCTGCAGAAGGGCATCCCTCCAGCGTTATGGACATGAGCTTTGCAAACCAGGCCCTTTCCTCTGAATACATCGTGAAGAATGGGGATAAGCTGAACAAAAGAGTCTATTCTGTGCCCGAGGTGATAGATAAGGAGATTGCCAGGTTAAAGCTCCAGGCAATGGGAATAAAGATAGATACCCTGACCCCAGAGCAGGAAAGATACCTGAGTTCCTGGGAGCAGGGCACATAAAACAGGGGGCACTTGCCCCCTCTTACTAAATAGGCATGCTGGTCAAGCGCTTACTGATCTTGGTGCCTTTGATCTTGGTTGTTTTTCTGGCCCAGTCTTATCTTTGGGTCCCCAGCTATGAAGAGCAAACAAAGGGAAATCCTGCAAGACTCACCCGGTACATAACCGGCTCCATCGGTGATGCGGCCATCTTGAACCCAATATTATCCTCGGACAGCGCAAGCGCAGAGATAGAAAACTTGGTGTTTGAAGGTCTCCTGGACAGGGATAAGGATCTGAATCTGAGGCCAAGGGTGGCAGAGTCCTGGGAGATAGAAGAAAAGGCATATGTGCTTACGAACCCAAACTCATCAAGAAAGCCTGAAGACGTATTATCAGTCCTAAAGGAGGCAAGGAAGGAGCGTTTCCCATCCTTTGGGTCTGTGAAGGAGGTGAGGCTTCTTCCCCCTGAAAGTGTTAATTGCCCCCCTGTGTACACGAAGGAGGGGAAAAGACCAAGCAATTGTGTGATCCATTACCCCCATAGGATCATGATCTCCCTGTCCAAGGTGGAACCTGAGCTCACCAAGGAGATAGAGGAGCTCTTGGGAGAGGACTNTTTCAAGGATTTTGANTTGGATGGGATTGTGTCCGTGGAATCGGAGGTGCGCGGAGAGTTCCTTCAGAGGATGAAGGATGAGTTTTTGTCCCTCATAGAAGAAAATCCAGTGATCACCTTTCATCTGAGAAAGGACGTTTATTTTCACGACGGCCATGCTCTAACGGCAGAGGATGTGAAGTTTACCTATGAAGCCATCATGGACCCCAAGAATCTCTCTCCCCGTGCAGCGGATTTTGAGCCTGTAAAGGACGTGGAGGTGGTGGATGAGCACACGGTGAGAATAACTTACAAAAGACTTTATTCACCTGCCATAGGAACCTGGGGCATAGGCATCCTTCCAAAACACCTCTTGGATAAAAAGGCCCTTGAAGAGGAGGCAAGGAGGAAGGGGAAAGAATCCATCAGCATAAGGGAGAGCGATTTTAATAGAAGCCCAGTGGGCTCAGGTCCCTTTGTGTTTGTGGAGTGGAAGGCAGATCAGTATATCAAGCTCAAGAGGTTTGAAAGATACTGGGAGGGAGCTCCCAATTACCATGAATATGTCTTCAGGGTCATCCCCGATCCATTGACACAGGAGATGGAGTTCTATAGCGGCACAATTGACTCCTACAGTGTCTTACCCCATCAGGTGGAAAGATTAAGAAATGATCCGAATTTTCAAAACTTTTCAGGGCGTTCCTTTGGTTACACCTATGTGGGTTTTAACCTTCAAAGGGAGCCCTTCAATGACATAAGGGTGAGAAAGGCCTTGGCCATGGCAATAGATGTGGAGAAGATAATAAAGTATGTGGTCTATGGCCAAGGAGAAAGGATCACAGGCCCATTTCCCATACAGACACCTTACTACAACCATGATGTGAACCCTGTGCCTTACGATCCCAAAAGGGCAGTGGAACTCCTCATGGAGGCAGGCTATGAGAGGCAACCCGATGGCTTCTTCAAAAAGGGTGATAAAAGGCTTGCCTTTACACTCATCACAAACAGTGGAAACGACATCAGAAAGGCCATCTTGGCCATTGTGCAGGACTATTGGAGGGCAATAGGGGTGGATGTAAGGACGGATCTGGTGGAATGGTCTGTGTTTGTACAAGAAAAGGTGGGAAAGAGGGACTTTGATGCCTTGATCCTGGGTTGGATGATGGGTGTGGAACCGGACCTATATCAGATATGGCATTCCAGCCAGACCGGTCCTTTTCAGTTAAACTTCGTGGGTTTCAAAAATCCTCTGGCAGATGAACTCATATTGAAGATCAGGAAGGAGTATGATGAGGAAAAGAGGATAGAATATTGCCACAGGCTGCACGAAGTTATTGCCCAGGAGCAACCCTACATATTCTTGTATTGTCCCAGGTGGACTGCTCTTTTGGATAGTAGGATTGTGATTATGGAAAGATCCGAAGACGGCAAGATACAATACAGGAATATCACCCCGTCCAAGACCGGAAATTATATGTACGACTTTAACAAGTGGATCAAGTTAAGGGAAAAGAGCCTTCTTTTGGATCGAGGGTAGGATGGTAAAGTTTATCTCAAAAAATCTGTATCAAAGGGCAATTACGCTATTTTTCGTTTCGATTGTATCATTTCTCGTAATATACCTTGCACCAGGGAAACCTACGCAAGTTGACCCTTTGAACCCAAAATTTACCCCAGAGCTTGTTGAAAGGATGAGAAAAGAGTTCAATCTTGATAAACCAATCTACATCCAATATTTGCTGTTTTATAATGACCTTTTTTCTGGAAAACTGAAGTCCTGGAAGGACAATCAAAGTGTGATGAAAAAGATAAGAGACCGATTTTTAAACAGTCTTCCATTATTTATTCTTGGCACATTAATCACATGGACCATCTCATTTCCAATTGGAATTTATTCTGCCATAAAAAGAGGAAGCTTTGTGGACAAGACGGTTTCGCTTCTTTCTTATTTTTTTATTTCAATCCCTGGATTTTTCTTTGCATATATCTTGATTGTATTTGTGGTTAAGGTGTTTGAGGTTCCTGTAATTGGAATGAATACCTTTGGTTTGGAAGAGACAAGCCTTTTAACGATATTTATGGACAGAGTCTGGCACCTTGTGATCCCCTCATTTTTGGGTGCAACAGGAGGTATTGCAATACTTTCAAGATATGTTAGGTCCCAGATGTTGGAGGTCTTGGATAATGAGTACATAAGAACAGCTTGGGCAAAGGGACTAAGTCCTGATGAAGTATACTACAGGCATGCCTTGAGAAATGCACTTTTACCTTTTATTACCATGTTTGGGATGATCATCCCAGGACTCATCGGTGGTTCGGTGATCATAGAATCCATATTCTCCTGGCCTGGATTGGGAAGACTTGCCTATGAGGCAATCATGGCAAGGGATTATCCTGTGGTGTTAACCTTGAATTTTATCTCTGCCTGCCTTGTACTCTTGGGGACCTTCTTGTCGGACATACTTTATCTTTTTGCAGACCCAAGGATCAGGCTATGAGAATGGGTGAAGGTTATAAGCTCATCAGGAATGACTGGGTAGGCTTTTTGGGCTTGTGTTTGTTTTTGTGTTTTTTAGGTATATCGGTATTGGGTCTTTTGCTCACAAGGGGCTCAGAGCCTATATTAGATCCTAAAAAGGTGAGGCTACATGAAAAACTAAAGCCCCCCATGTGCAAGGCAAGTCCAGAGACCATTGCGAATGAAAAGCTTCCATTTGGACGTTTCCTCTTGGGTACAGATGATCTGGGAAGGGATGTATTTGCAAGAATGTTACAAGGTGCTTATGTGAGCATGTCAGTTGGGTTTGTATCCGTTGGGATATCTGTATTGATTGGGGTAATTATCGGAGGTATTTCAGGTTATTATGGAGACAGAAACATTGGTTTGATTACATTCCTTAGTCTTTTACTGCTAATAGCTGGGATTATCCTCATTATAAGTTCAAATAGAAGCCTTGGTCTATTGTTGTCCTGTTTAGGAGTAATATCTTTGCTGTTGAAAAAAACAAGGTTTTTGAAGCAAATGGACAGACAGTTTATTGATGTGGATAGCTTTATCATGAGGATCGTTGATATTATGCTATGTTTCCCAAGCTTTTTTTTGATATTGACCGTTGTTGTTGTTTTGCCACCCAGTATTTACAACATCATGATAGTGATCGGTGTGACAAGTTGGATGGGAACTGCAAGGTTTGTGAGGGCAGAATTCCTGGCACTAAGAGAACTTGATTTTGTAAAGGCTGCAAAATTGTTGGGCCTAAGCGACATGAAGATCATCTTTGTGCACATGCTACCCAATGCAATAGGTCCGGTGCTGGTATCTGCCACCCTTGGTGTGGCCTCTGCCATATTAGTGGAGGCAGGGCTGAGTTTTTTGGGCCTTGGGGTCCCGCCTCCCCATGCCACGTGGGGAAACATCCTTTCAGATGGCAAGAACTATCTCTTTGATGCGCCATGGCTTACATTCATACCTGGTTTTACCATCATGTTGGTGGTGCTGAGTTTTAATCTATTTGGTGAGGCGCTGAGGGATATGGTGAATCCCAAGCTTAAGTCTTAGGGAAGATGGAAGGGCTTTTAAAGATCAAAGGTCTTAATATAGGGCTAAGGGGCCAGGACCTGGGGGAGAGGCCTTCAATAGTGCAGGATCTGCACCTTGAGATCTCAAAGGCAGAATCCGTATGCCTTGTGGGAGAATCAGGTTGTGGAAAGAGTATCACGGCCTTAAGCATCATGGGGCTATTGCCCAAGGGCCTTAGAATATGGAGCGGGAAGATCCTATTTGAAGGAATGGACCTTTTAAGGCTTAATGAAAAGGAGCTTAGAAGGATAAGGGGTAGTGAAATATCCATGATATTTCAGGAGCCCATGAGCTCCCTCAACCCTGTGCTTACCATCGGGCAACAACTTAGAGAGGTGTTTCTGGCCCATCTTAAAGGGGAAGAGCCTGTTCACAAGAAAGAGATAGAAGATAGGTGTGTATCACTTTTGAGGGATGTGGGCCTACCCCATCCCAAGGATCAGCTTAGGGCATATCCCCATATGCTCAGCGGAGGACAGAGGCAAAGGGTGATGATTGCAATGGCAATGGCCCTGAACCCAAAACTTATAATAGCCGACGAACCCACAACTGCCTTGGATGTGACAGTACAATTGCAAATCCTAAGGCTCTTAAAAGGACTCCAAGAGGGCAGAGAATGTTCACTCCTTTTCATAACCCATGACCTAAGCCTTGTACCCAATGTGGGTGACAGGGTCTATGTGATGTACAAAGGAAGGATCATGGAAGAAGGTCCCTCAAGGGAAGTGGTATCAAGCCCCCTACATCCCTATACAAAGGCCTTGCTTTCGGCCATCGTGGATCCTGAATCCCCCAAAGGCATTAAGGCTAAGGCCCTACGCACAAAGGATAATAGAAGCAACTCAGTGCTCGTGGACAAAAACGCTAAAGGCAAAGGCCAAGGTTGCAGATATGCCTCCACCTGTCCCAGTGTGGAAGCCAGATGCCGGGAATTGGAGCCAGGGCTTATGGTGGCAAACGATCGGAAGGTGAGGTGCTGGCTCCATGTGTGTTAAGGATGGATTGGGTGAAGTGATCCTGGCCTTGGAGCATATCCACAAGTATTTCCACCTCAAGGGAGGGTATTTTTCTTCCAAGAGACACAGGATCACTGCAGTGAGGGATGTGAGCCTTTCATTACCCCATGGAATCACCTATGGGTTGGTGGGCGAAAGTGGGTGTGGGAAGACCACCCTCTCCCATATAACCGCAGGATTACTCCCTCCAGATGGGGGAAGGGTCATCTTTTGTGAAGAGGACCTCTATGCCTTGGGCTATAAAGAGCTTAAAGAGAAAAGGAAGAGGATTCAGCTCGTGTTTCAGGACCCTTACAGCTCACTTAACCCAAGACTCAGCGTGGGCTATGTGATAAAGGAGGCACTGAGGCAAGGCAATGTGCCCAAGGAAGAACTGGAAGAAAGGGCTGCCTCGGTGTTGAAAAGTGTGGGACTTGATCCTGGTTGCATGAGCTCTTACCCACACCAGTTAAGCGGTGGCCAGAGACAGAGGGTGGTGATAGCAAGGGCCCTGTGTGTTTCTCCCTTGGTTCTGATAATGGATGAACCTGTCTCATCCTTGGACGTGTTGATCCAGGCACAGATCCTGGATCTTTTGCTGGAGATAAAAGAGAGGGTTCAGATTCCCTACATATTTATAAGTCACGACCTTAAGATTGTTACATATCTTAGCGATATCATCGGAGTTATGTATCGAGGAGAGATCCTGGAGGAAGGCCCTTCCCTTGAGGTATACAAGGCACCATTGCATCCCTATACCGAGCTACTCTTGGCCTCTGTGCCCAAGATGGGAGATGCAAAAGGTTTCTTGGCATCGGATCCAACCGTCGAGCTGAAGACAGAGCATGAGAGTTTAAATCAGGGAGGGGCATGCCCTTGTTCTTATTACCTTAGGTGCAACAGGAGATCGAGGGAATGCCTGTCAGGTCCTATAGAGTTGAGGTCAATAGGGGAAAATAGGAGGATAAGGTGCATAAATGTATAAATAAAAGCCCACGGTTAAATCCAATCTGGCATACTGTTTGTATCTTTATATTCATCTTGTTTTTGCTTTCAGGGCCAATTGTTTGTTTAGCCGAGCAGGTCACCATATTTTATCAAAACGACCTACACGGTTGGTTTTTCCCATCTACACAAACAGGTGGGCTATGGAAGGTTAAGGAATTCCTGAAGGAAGAGCTTAAAGGTCCTGGAATTCCATTTTATGTTGTGGCAGGTGATATATTCACAGGCCCTGACATACCACCCGAAAAAAAGGGACAGATGGAACTTGAGATATGGAAGTACTTTCAAAATGAGCTGGATAGTATGGGTTATAAGGATCGGCACGTCCTATCCCTTGGAAACCATGAGTTTGATTACGGGTTTGATATGAGATTAAAAGAGCTTGATCCAATAATAGCAAATATACTTGATGGACTTGGCAAACCAGTATTTAAGCCGTATAAGATCATTAAGGCCAAGGATGTCTCCCTTGGCTTTTTGGGTATTATGCTTAACTCCTATGAAAAGGCAAATGAAGCAATTCAAAATAAAGGTTTTAAAATTTCTGATCCCCTTGAAACTATAATGAAGTATGAAGATCAAATCTGCCGGGCAGACATTGGAATTGTTGTAATCCATGAAAATATATCCCGGATCAAAGAAGTAGCAAATGCCCTTTCTGAAAAGAGCTGTATAAAGCTATTCGTAACAGGACATACGCATGTTGAGACAAAGGATCCTATAGTTGTAAACGGAAGATACATAGTTCAGGCAGGTTCGATGAACCAAAACCTGGGAAGGATCGTTCTGGATGTGGGTAAGAGACAGGCAAAGCTCATCCAAAACCAACTTTTGCCTTTGGCCTTAGACAGGTTTGAATTTGAGCTTATTAAGATGAAGGAACTAATTGATGAGAGGAACGGAAAAACCTTGGGGGTGGTAAATGATAGCCTTCTTAAACCCAGAAGTAGAGTTCCCCAAGATAGTAGCTTGGGTAATCTCATAACAGATGCTATAAGGTGGAAGGCAAAGACAGATATAGCAATCCTAAACAATGACTCCATCAGACAGGAATTACACATAAGATATGGCCCTCTTCCTTTGAGGGAAGGCGATGTAAAAGGGTTTTTGCCTTTTCAAAATAAAATCGTAAAAGGTCTTGTAAAGGGAATGGATATCCTAAGCTTTTTGGAAGCAGAGGCAGAAGATTTCAAAAATCAGGTGTCTGGTATAACCTATGAGGTGGATCTCAATAGACCTGTTGGTAAAAGGGTGTTAAAGGCTATGATAAACGGCAGGGAGATTCAAAAGGAAAGGCTTTATAGTATTGCCATAAACTCATATATGGCAAAGCCTAAAAATATCTCAGAGCTGTTGCATGGGCTTAGGATAGAGGAAATGGAGGAACTGAAGGGAATATATGTGTCAGATGCTTTAAGGGAATATGTGGGTACCTTGGGACAGATAAATTATTTTAGAGAAGGCGATGGAAGAATTAAAACAAGGAGGTAGATCCATGGCAAAGGATGATTTGAAGGACACCATTGGAGACTTATATTTTTTTTCACTTAGTAGGCTTATTGAGGCAGTTTATTACGATGAAGACTTAAGCGATGTGCTTTATTTCATAGTTTACTTGGCAGCAGAGCTTACAGGTGGTATGGGAAGTACAATAAGGGTGCTTGGAAGGGATTTTGATCTAAGGTTGGTTGCCAGCCATGGATTGAGCAACTCCTATTTGGAGGCTGGTGCTGTGGATTATGGAAAGAGCATATTGGAGATCCAAGAGGGAGGCATCTTGTTTATAAAGGATGTGGAAAAGGACTCAAGGGTCCAGAATAAACCTGCTGCAAAGAAAGAAGGCATCAAGTCCGTGATAGGCATTCCATCCACGGTGGATGAAAATACCTACTGTGTCATGAGGGTATATTTCAGCAACCCAAAGGTGCCCCATCAGGATGAGGTTGACTTTCTGATAGCCCTTTCAAGGCTTGCTTGTATTGCCATACATAGAGCTGCATCCTTGGAGCTTGCCAGATCATAATTAGGATCCCCTTTACCCCGCAAGTGGAGGCAAGACAATTAGCATCTGCTCTCACAAGAAGGAAGAGATATGCATCTGTGCTTCTATTCTGCTGTGTTTGAAAGTGTGGGATAGAACAAACAGGTCCAAGTCACAATATATAAACATTGTGGGAGCAATAAAGTTGATTTTTTTGAGGCACGAGGGAAAAGGAGTAGTTATTGGCCCAGATAAAGGACACAGGAAAGTGATTTTTACCTGGAATGAGGGAGGTAAAGAAAGAGAATTCTCAGCAAGACTCTTTTTAATTCGTAGTAAAAATAATAAATGAGCACCACCAGCGGTTAGAGCTGCTTCGCACCTCACAAGTGGAACGATTCATCACTGACAAGATTGTTTCCATTTGGAAATGGGTGATAAATGAGCAAGGGCAAGGAAAGTGGGGAGTATATTTGCCCGGGCAAGAGGATGCAGGCAAGAGTTATGCAGATCAAAAAGGCTTTGAGTTCCTAAGCGATGTAAAGGTGGGTGAAGGATTTTGGCTGAGACTGAATAATCTCCAATCAGGAGAAGAATTGACCATCCAATAATAACACCTGCCACCACTTACGAAGTGTAAAACACTTCGTAAGTGAAACGGTTCACTACAAACCACATGAACGGAACCAACGAAATAAACCAGATCAACGAGATAGACTAAGCCAATGAGACTGGAGTGGTCCCTGTTCAAACCGCACACACCTCTAACTTACTTTGCATCATCCGCATTCCATAGGTGATCTCATGTGAACCCAGCTTCATGCAAAAAACCCAAAATCGAAGTAAATATGCGCTCCTCAAGATTNCAGAGCTAATAATTTCAGGGGGTTATAGACTCCCTACTTTGTAAAATGCCNCATAGTGTCGAAGAACAAAAGGGCAGCTTAATACGATCAGCCACTCAATGGTAGTTTTTGTGCATGTGCTTACGGAAATTCACACACGTAAGTACGAACAACCGTCAAGAGTACAGACTTGGCAGCTCTTCATGGGATAAAAACCGCACAGTAAGACGTGCTCTGGTCCGCCGTTTGGACAGTCAGCCCCATCCCCGCCAGAAGCGCGGCTAGCGCCATGCCGATCTATTTTGCCCTCATCAGGACCTCCTTGGTTTGAATGCCGCTTATTTTGCTTGGATCTCTTGCCCACAGGGTCTATACTGCCAACCATCAGGTCAAGTGATTTTCGCCAAAGTTGGAACCCGGCATGGACAACCCCCGCTGGGCTGAGATAAATGAACAGCATCGCCGATGTGTTCAAGATTTTGCAGTACCAACTGCGATGCAGCATTAGCAGTCAAGGCAATAAGGAGGTGGACCATGGCAAACGCTCTCAATCGGTGGTTCAAGTTGGAAGAGGCCGGCAGCACGCCGAGCAAGGAGATCATCGGCGGCATCACGACCTTCTTGACGATGGCATACGTGATCTTCGTCATCCCAGGGATGCTGTCAGACCCGGGCGTGGGCATGCCCAAGGAGGCGCTGATCACCTCCACCATCCTGGGTGCGATCTACGGTACGCTCGTGGTGGCCCTCTATGGTAAAGTGCCGTTTGCCATGGCCCCCGGAATGGGGCTCGGCGCCTACTTTGCCTATTCTCTTTGCATTGGCTCAGGCATAGCTTGGCCCGTAGCACTGGGTGCTGTGTTCCTTTCCGGGTGCCTGTTCCTCTTCCTGGGTATTCTCGGCATCCGGCGCATGATCGCTGCTGGCATTCCCGAATCGCTGCAACTGGCCACAGCCGCAGGCATTGGGCTGTTCATCCTGTTCATCGGCCTGAAGAACCTGGGCCTAATNACAGCCCATTCCACCACGCTGGTGACCATCGGCTCTTGGAACCCGACCCTGGCCTTGGGCTTGGTCGGCATCTTGATCTGCGGCGTGCTGGAAACCTTGAAAGTGACCGGAGGCCTGTTGATCGGCATCGCCGCCACCACAGCGCTGGGAGTGTTGTTAGGACATGTGGCCGGGCCGTCTGGGGTGGTATCGCTTCCGCCCGGCATCCGCCCTATCTTGGGCAGGCTGGATATCCCTGCGGCGCTGGTGCCCGCTCTGATCGGACCGATCTTTGCGCTGATGTTCGTGGACATGTTCGACTCCATCGGCACGATGATCGCCTGCGGCAAGGACAGCGGCATCCTGGACAAGGACCCGCAACTGAACAAGCTGGATCGGGCCTTGAAGGTGGACGCCAGCGCCACGGTGCTCGGCGCCGTGTTGGGCGTGCCGACCATCACCACCTACGTGGAATGCGTCTCGGGCATCACAGTGGGCGCGCGGACGGGTTTGGCCTCCATTGTCACCGCGCTCTGTTTCGCATCCGCTCTAGTGTTCTCGCCGCTAATCGCCATCGTCCCGGCTTTTGCCACGGCCCCTGTGCTGGTTATCACAGGCGTCTACATGTTCAAAAACATCCGTCACCTGGACTATGAAAGGCTGGACGAAGTGATTCCAGCCGTGCTGACGATGATTTTGATGCCCTTGACCTTCACGATCAGCGTTGGCATTGCTGCCGGATTCGTAAGCTGGACGCTACTGAAGATCCTGACGGGCCGCATCAGCGAGGTGAAGCCCAGCATGTGGTTCTGCACCGTGCTGGCCTTCCTCGCCTTGGCCGAAATGATGCTGCCTCACGGCCTGCCCATTCCCGGACGTTGATCTGGATTTTGCAGGTCCGGGTCTCTCCCTTGTGCTGAACTCCCACTGCCTGCAGTCCAATCAGCCACGATCAACCAGTTTATGAGGAACGTCTCCGTNTCTGGGCACTCTCCGCCAATCACTGGGAGAACCCATGATGGCCCGCCTCCATGGCCGCTACTTGAAATGCTTCTGGGTTTTGGGGGCTATTACGTAGGATACAAAGAATGGGTGGCGCTGAAACTTTACACTTGAGATTGGGCAGGATGATACGGCTTGGAACCTTAAAAAGTAGGCAATAGCGCGTTGATGATGCCTCAAAATAAAATTCCATGGCATATTCTTACACGGGTCTCCTGCATAGTTAACTTATATGCGAGCCGCAATTAATAGTGAGTAAAATCGCTTCCCTCACTCCTTATCCTAGTTGCCTGGGTTAGCCTTCAGGGCCTGCAACCACATTGGGCATCCAGTACATCCAGTAAACGAAATATGCATACACATACACGCTCTTGCGGAACATAACTTCCGACCGGGCTGTTTTTCCTTTCGATGCGTGGCATGCCTTGATCTCCATCCTCCAGTATGTTTCTGTTTCAGTGATAACACGCCTGTGTACCGTGCCTTCCGCCCGTAGCAATGGAAGTATCTTCCCCAGGAGCTACGGCGCAACATTCGGAATATCCTGCATATAAAAATCGCTCTTATTACATGGCGGTAATTAGTAACTGCCGGAGCGCAGGTAAGATACGTTTTAGTCAATCAAAAGTTCTGGAGCTGCCCCTGATGGCCTGTTCAGCTTCAAAATTTGGCAAAATACTGTACCGAATAAAGAACAGGTCAGTTCTATTTTTTACTCAGCATTTAGCTCGCTGCGTAGGAACTCGATTACTTTGGGCCAGGAACGGTCTGGTACAACATTAGTCTGTTTGCCAAGCCAAGCCATGGCACGCTCAATTGTCTCAAGGTGGATATTCTGTAATGTAAGCAGCAACTCATTTGCCCCTAAATAGGCAAAGGCTAACGTAGGTAGACGAGTCTTTGAGGCTATGGCCATCGCCCATCCTTCTTTGTATCCACCCTCTGAACCACCTAAGACGATAAGCGATGGCGTGGGCTTGTTTATCTCTTTTCGCTTAAAAAATACTCCTGTGACCTCTCCAGTAATTTCCTCTCGGTCCAGATCAATCCTGCTAATTCGATCCTTGACCGCCTCGTCCATAATGCCTACAGGATAGAACTAAAAGGAGAGAGCATGAGAAAAAAGCATCAGATAAAGATACCAGAGATGGTAAAATAGGAAAAGGAGGTGGCCTTAATAAAATAAGAATCACTGGCCTTGATAAATAA
>JGI24188J35168_1000551_pt1 | contig 22189 bp, 18 predicted proteins | sample YNPBryantNP2012_FD_35168 | JGI IMG/M metagenome (IMG submission 35168) | reverse complement strand
AGATCTTCGCAGCTCTGTAATTGGCATAAAATCTGAGATCTTGAGCATGCGAAAGGGATCGGTTTGCAGGCTATCGAAAGACAATAGATGCTTCTGCAATTCACGATTAGCATCTTTCCCAGAAAAAAATGGCTCTTTTTTGCCTTGATTGCGCCAATTAAGTACAGCAGTACGAATCGCACCCTTCATGGAGCTGCCAGGTATATACGATATATTTGTGAATGGATTAAATGCCGTACGGCTAATTTTGAACTCATTTAATGCTTTTATATTTGTAATAGGCATGTTAAGTACTTGTTGATAATGACTTATCAAATCTGCAGAAATTGCTGCTTGTTCTCCCTCTACATTCTTAGCGTGCTGATAAATAAACTTATAGATCTCAAGCAATGAGTTAATGGTCCCTTCTTGGCAGATCTTGGAGAATTTCTGTCGCGCATTTGTATCCATTTTTTCCAATAAATCAAATGGATCGAAGCTGATTAAGGCATTGCGTTTTTCATCGATTACAAATGATGTGGGCTCATAAACCTCATCACAGCCGATGTGCAGAGGGGACAGCAATTTTAAGCGAAAATACATCACTTGATTCTGTGGCCCTCTCAAGTTCATCTTTTGAGATGAAATAGTTGTGCTACTTTGAAGTTTATGCAGGCGTATATGTTCAGTCGGCATAATTCCTCCTGTTTATGAATAGAGGTAAATAGATGGAATAACCCTGTGAGATGGTTCTTGGTTCAGCTTTAGAGAGGTTGGTTATTGCTGTACCAATATATGGTTTGTCGATCAGATGGGAGGTCTTTGGGCATAAAACAGCGCCTTCATCTGCCATGATTACAGGGTTTTTAAATGGTTTTCCTGTTAAGACGAGATTGGCACCGTGCCTTCCAAAGCGAGTAAACGGTGCAAAATAATAACACTGAAATACACCCTGTTGAGGCACACAAGGCCCCAATGTATAACAGGCCTGTTCAGGTTGTATCTTGGGCCAATTCACTTCTTGACAATCAATAACTCGAAACCTGCCCAGACCAGTACTGGCATCCCTACCAAAACCCCATTGGCCGATGCGCTCAAATGCCTGGCGTAGCCTATTCATATCCGTGGCCTCTTTGTCAATAAATGCAAAGATGACCAGCTTTATNCCTGGTAGAAAATAATAGGTTTCTAAAGTATAGGGCGCAAAGATGCCTTCACCAGTGGTCATGGTCAGTCTATTGATGGTGTTGTGATGCTGTTCCACTACTGTTACGATCTTTTTGTATTTCTTTGGCAATTCATCAAATTGCTGCTGTTCTTGTTGAGAAAGTGCGATCAGCTTATCATCCGCAATAAAGCTGTCCTCCTCTAAAACAAGATTTAAGTCATTTGCCAACAACCACTTCTTTTTTTTGTTGTCTTTGCGTTTTTCTATCTGTTCTTTGCGAGAATGTCCTGATTTAATTGGCAGCATAGTGCTTGGCATATCAGGACGTTTGAACGCATATTGCACCTTATTGGCTGTAATGATTATAGGCCAGGCCGATGAAAACACCGCAAATGGCTGTTGAGGATAGCGGTCTACCCAGTCATGAAAAGGACTGTTTAATAAGTCAGGATATTGAATTGCCTGCCAACAGAAATGACCGAAGATGGTATCCCCTTTTAATGGAGTGCCAAATGCCCCAAGCGGTTCAATGATGATTTGATAAATGGCCACTTTCGTTCTCCTTGGCGTACTATCTAGGTATTGTTACATTTTAATCCTTAAAAGAAATTGAGTCGAATTTTGCTTGTCGAGCCTTATCATGGAAATTGAATTTTATACGGCCATAACCACGGCTGCCGGAGCCACCCAGGGCGTCCATTTCAAGGAGTTTAAGGCCTTTGAGCAGAAAGTCTTCCAGATTATCGTTTTCATCTTTGTCCATATATTTCAAAGTAATGCTGAAATCAAATGACAGACCAGCCACCACCCGTTCAGTAAAACGAGGATTTTCAGCCACTCCTTTGATGCGATTAATGGAGTTTTCACTCTTAATCTCAAAGATGGGGAGATTGTTTTCCTTGATAAACTTGCGACTGTCTTCATTCAACATGCAGTCAGCAAAGGATGCCCTCGTTGGCCCTATCTCACTGGCCATATCACTCTCTGCACCACTGGTGCCAAAGAGTTTGAGGATCTTCTTTGCTTCCTCCTTTTCCCCATTAGACAACTTATTTCCATTTAAAATACTTGCTCCAATGGGTTTGCCATCTGTATGTATCATTAGACCACTTCTCATCTCCAGTAGGGAACGGATCTTGCCTTTGAGAGAGGAACCAGGGATATATGGTTCATTGGTGTGTGGGTGTTTTACTACAGGATTATCAGTGCCACCAATACGCATGGCATTGTCACCAGCACCTATATGAAGACCACTTTGTAATTCAATACGACCAGAGATAATGATTATGTCATTAAGTTTCATGGCTTATTTCTCCTTATCTGCTTTTAATATTTTTGTGAATTATTTAGGTCCATAGATTTGATAAAAACCCATAAAGGCCTCTAAAAAATTGGCAAAGACCTGTAGATCTTCCTTATCATGAATCTGTTCTATTCCACTTTTCATCATCTCTACAAAAGAATCGGTTACGAGATTACGGCCTTTTGCATAGACGGTTTTTGCAATTATCATATGCACAAGCGGAAGTATGGTATTCCAGTCTTTATTAGCCTGCGCCATTGTGTTAAGTCTTATGATTTCATCATAAAAACGGCGAAGTTGACTTCGTTTGTTTTTACTTTTGTTAGGATCTTCTTCTCCGATTTTTTGGGCAAGACTTTCTGCTTTTTTTGAAAAAAGCTCTGGGTCCAACAGCCTTTTTCCCCTATCTTTCCATAACTTGATGTCTGTTGCCATTATTATTACCTCCATTAGTTTATTTATTATTTACGAATTTCATAAAGTATCTGCCATAATGGTATGCGCATAGCACCACCATGTTCTTCAAGCCACTTTGACATAATAGCTATTTTATTTATAGCTTTTTCTCTCTCATCGTCTTTAAGTTTATGGTTTATGTTGCGATCAATGCTATATCTAAATAGAGAGCGCCATTTCAAACACTCCAAAAAGCTAATTTTTACTTCTCTATTTAATATTTCTTTTTCTTGTTTTGCTAATTCAATTAAATAGTTAAAACGATATAACATGACATGACTGATAAGATTTTCACTAAGCCAGCCTTCCATCTCTTTTTTAAACCCTTGAAGTTGATTTAAGACATTCCACTCCACTGTTTCATTAAAGATGGTGATTCTATTCCTACCGCCATTTTTAGAATGCTCCATGGCCTCTTCTGCTGCCTCCGCCATGGCATTTATAGGCGTATTGGGTTTATGTAGAGTGATTCCAGCGGAAAAGTGTATGTCAGGATTGTACGCTACATACTCGGCAAAGCGTTCACGCAAGAAAATAGCAAGAGAAATCATGCGATTCCATGGCCCGATGAGAAAGAGATCATCTCCGCCGGCAAAGACTGTGTAGACATCATAAAACTCATTTTTAGTGCGCAAGAGATGGGGGAGATAAATGGCAAAAAAGTTGTTGAGCTGTCGGCTCATGGTGGCGAGTCTGGAGATGGTAAAGCGTTCATTTGGCAGACCACAGCCAAAGAGCATGCCGAGGTTGTCCACATCGGCCTTGAGAACGCCAATGGCCTCGGTACCATAACATTTTTCCTCGTTATCATTCCATCTTTTGGCCTTGACAGCGATATGTCCAAAGGTCTTGGGAGCCCCATCTTTGATCTGTTCAATGAGTTCAGAGGTCTTTTCTGCACTTCGCTCACCTTCCAGAAGACAGTTGTCAAAATTATCTTCATCACGATATTTAGGCACATGTCCATTAATTAATCGGTTAGTAACTGAACAATCCAAGTTTCCATCATCCTTTATCTCCAGATTCCAGAGCTTAAGCAGGTGCCCATTCTCTGCAGGACCCTGCATTAAATCATCAGAATCAACAAAGGTGACTTGATATGCGCCAAAGATGGGTTCAAACAATCTATTGTCTGTCTTGAGCCTTATGGAGGTATCACAGATTGCAAGCCTTTTGCCTTTGACCAAGTATGTCCCAAGCATGATGTGGTCCCTACATATGGCACAGGCAGAGCCCTTTTTATCTTTATAAATGAGAGGATCATTTTCAGCCTCTTTCACAGAAGGCCGTTTGCCACACAAAGGACAAAGGGGGCTATGAAGACTGTTATCAAACTGGTCAAGAAAGTCTTTTATCACACCACCATATTGATCCAGGGCAATTTTTTGAAACTTCTTCTGTTCCATATGCTGCAGATGCTGATCCCATAGACTTAAAAACCTTTTGCTATGGAAATCAGTTGGAGTAGCTGGCGTCACAGTGATTCCCATACTGCTTTGCCCATAAGAGATCTTGAATAGCCACTTATTGATCTCTTGTTCCACATCCGCAATCGCTTTCCTTGCTGCTTCGGTATTTGGGGCAATTAAATGGAATTTGCCTGCCGCATTCAGCACAACTGATAACATGGGAAGACCTATAGCCTTGCAGAGCATGTCTGCTGCCAATTCAGAAAACAGGGACACAGCAAAGGAACGACCGCGTAGCAGTTTAGAACGATGACCTTGCGATTCACCTCCAGAGCTGAAGATGAAGTCCTGAATACCAAAGAAATCTCCCGCTACTAACAGAAATTTCGGNGTTTCATCCTCTTGAATGGCCTTTTCTGTGAGCGTANCTGTNTGTTTGTGATAGAGATAAAGTGCAGCAGCAAGGGCTGCGGTAGTATGACAATGATCATACAGGGAAACATCATGCACCACATCCCCAACCCGTGCAGCAGGAATCATGGATGTATAGACCATGAGCAGGGAATTCAGATGCTGCATCCATAAAGCAATATTGTTTTTATGAGAAAGATTAGCTAAATCATTTATGAACTGTTCGAAAAGTACTTGATATTCTTGTTCAGCATCTTTTTTGTCAAGTTGACCCTTTTCAACTTCTACTGGGAAAATACTGTGAACTGAAAGTGGAGCCAATGGATACCGATACTNAAAGGACTCAACCTCTTGAAAATTTACATGTCGATCAGGCCCAAGGGCCTCAAAGATGGGAAGTAATCTTGTTTTCTTAACCTCCTGATATGCAATGGCTTCACCTTTTTCAAAGGCAGCTCTATCAAGGCCGCTTGAGATGCGATCCGCTTTAGTAATAATCCGCTGCAAAGGGGTTGATGGATTATGGTGACATGCCGCAAGGTTTAGAAATATGTCAGTTAGATCCCCTTCTCCCCATTCCCTTTGGGATAATTCTTGAGGAAAGTAATTCGTGTATTGCTCAATAAAAGCAGCAGTATATAGAGCATGCTGATGTGAATAATACCCCTTATAAAGGGGTTGATAGAGAGATGCATTATTATCACGATATGTCTGGGAAAGTTCCATGCAACCTTGTGCAAATTTTCCAATATCATGTAATAGCCCAGCCAATGCAATTTTTATAACTGTATTATTCATTAGTGATATCTACCTCCAATCAGTAATTATAATATAAATTTTCTTAATCTCCTATTCCTTTTCCTTTTACCACCATTCCAAACACCTCCCTATCCACTTGCTTTAATAGCCTGTTTTTTTCATTTAATGGCAAAAAGGCCGCCTTGAAGCCGTTTTTGATCAATTGCAAGACCTCCCATTGGGAAAGCCCTCCTTCTGTGAGCTGAGCAGCCCGCAACAACTCCTCTGACAAGGTAGTGCGTGAAATCCCTCGATTGTCGGTGTTCACAGTGACCGCTATGCCATGCATCATATATNANTTAAGTGGATANATCTTTTTTNTATCACACGGTTTATGAGGGTCATAAGCAAAGTTGTGATAGCCATTGGTCTGCATATTGGAAGTTGGACACATCTCTATGGCGATACCTGCATCCCGAACATAGTTCATCATATCTTTATTTTCTATGAGTTTGAGGCCATGACCTATGCGACGGGCGTTTAGTTCATAGATGGCATCTCGAATGTTAGCAGTCTCTCCCACCTCACCTGCATGAATGGTGATCTGCACAAAATTGTCGTATAATGGTTTGAGATCGTTGCGAAACTCGAAAAACCCCTTGATATTCTCATCACCAGCTAAGTCAAAACCACATACTTTATTATAGTCTGATTCCTCCTTGGCAAAAGAGATGGCAAGGTTGACATGATTCATTAGCTCCTCTTGATCCTTGTGCCGTGTGCCAATGATGATGAAATTGACTAATATGCTTTCCTCATGAGCCTTGGCGGTCTCAATGAGTATCTGCATGACATCCGCTGATGAGAGACCACCTCGCGTATAATTTTCTGGAGAACAGCGTATCTCTATATATCGCACATTTTCNCTTATGGCCTCATTTAGCAGGTGGTTCAAAGTCATTTGAATGGCTGTTCTGGTCTGAAGCAGATTAGAGCCACCCAGTTCACCTATCTGCATATAGCGTTGCAGTGNAATGACACCTTGACAACCTTGCCACATGAGCTCTGATATGTCTTCTTCAAATAGCGCTGAAAGCAGACAGGCATTGACTTCATATGGTTTCATCTTGGAGATTTTAGAGGCATCTTTTAAGAGCTGTGAAAAACCGTCTAAGGGATGGCTGCCCCGTGAGATTAGGGCGTCTTTAATGGATTTGGCCAGCCCAATCTCATTCAGATGGCCATTACAGCCTATTTTAAGGGCGCTACAAAGGGCTGTCAGGGCTGTCTTGGCATGGAGATGGGCCTCATTGACCACAGCGGTACCAATTGCATGTAACAGCTTGGGCTGCACCTCGCCGCCCAAATGGCAGTGTAAGTCTGCCTTGGGCAGGGCCTGAAGCCACATGAGTTCTGCCTCAAAACGGCTCAGATCCCTGCCAATGGTCTCTTGTTTTAATCTATTCAGGGAATTAAGGGGCAGGATGTAAAGGGAACGGAAGTTTTCAACTATCTCATCTTTCAAGGAGGGCAGATCGAGGTATTCCTGTTTTTGCTCTAAAATCCGCTCAATGGGCAGCCAATAGACCTGAAAGTCCGTGACGCAATCCCGCCGTTCCTTTCCATGTGGCGCTGTGATGGAGAGATAGCCCAGACAGCCATAGAGAAGGCCTGCCTCGATGAGGGCATGTGTGAGGTTTTTTCTGCCGCCAGAGGCGATGATGAGGCCTTGGTTTATGCCCTTTACTTGTTCAAAGACAAGCCTTCTTGTCTTCTCTTCAGCGGCAACATTGATATCTGAAAGTGGAAGTGCAATCTCATGAAGCTGCAGATTATCACTTTGAAATTCCTCTGAGATTTGAGATTTAAGCTCCTGAAATACACTTGCTGTCTCTTGAGTGGTGATGCAATAGACATGGCGCAGTCTGCCCAAGGCGAGAAGCCCTGCTTGAATCCCTTTGGCCTCGTCATTGTAGGGTAGGTTCGGTCTGCAAAAGAAGTCTATAAATTGCAGAATCAGGTCCTTGTTACGCCCCAGAGGCGTCATGAGCGCTAATTCCACACACCCCCCTCTTTTCTCCAGTATTATTATTGAACTAATGGAAATCTCATAAAAAAGCAATAAAAAAACGAGGCGGACAGATATTTTTCTCAAAATCTATCTTTCCGCCTCCATTGATGGGTTTTTATGATAGGTTGCGTTGTTATCTTGCAGTTACGACCCCTATGATAGCATCACCATAACCATACGGTCTGATACAGAGCAATGCATAGAGATCACTATATGGAGCGATATAATGGCTGTTCTCTGAGACCATCTGCGTTTGCCCATAAGAAGCACCTGCTATTTGGCACACCAAACCTTTCACATCAGAGAATACGACCAGATGTTCATTGGCCTGAGCATAAAAAAGGTAGCAAGAACCGTTGAATTAGAAAGCTGACCATATGCCCCTGCTTTTGCCCAACTATAATCTGCAGCATGGGCATTGAAGGCCGTTATAAACAACACAATAGACATGATTATGAGTTTTTTAAGCATAATTTTCCCTCCTTTTTATTTAATCCTTGTCATTTTGGAACGCAACTCTGGCGGTACATCTTGCAGCAGTGCAATGGTCAAGGTTTGACCTTCGGCCTTGTTTTCGCTGGTTTTGAGCGGAGTCAGAGATGGATTGATCTGATCAGGCGTCAGATTGTACATGGCACCTGAAAGCGGATCCACGATAAACCAGCCAATCAGACCGCCAAAGATCAGATTGCCGGCAATGTACCAGCCATTGGGTTGATGGTTAATCTGAATGGTCTGTGTCTCATAGCCTTCTTTGGCGACCTTTACAAGATAGGTCTTGCCACCGAACCACGAACCATCGCTTTTCTTGAGGGTGACAGTGGTTGGAGTGGTACCTGTCATCACTGCAGTCCCTTTTTCATCGGTGATGGTGACGGTGGCGGAGCTGGGCTGGCTGTTTAAGCTGATGAGTTTGGTCAGAGCGACCGACTATGGTTGCACAGCCCGTGACTAAAAGGCCTGAAATACCCACGAGAGAACAAAAAACTGCGGCTAACACCTTCTTTTGCATTGTACAACCTCCTCATTGTAAGATTTGAGAGGAGGTTAACGCAGATATGCATAAAAATACAGAGATGGCAAGGTTGCCATTTACTTATTGAAGTATCAAANAATCCTTGCCAAGGGTTATGCCGTATTTGGTATTTGGTTTTTCCCCGACAGAAGTGATGCAAAGCCTTGAGCTATAATTATGTCCAAAGGCCCTGCGAAGACTTTCGTTTATCTTTGCTTTATAAATTCTGATGTCCTCTTTTGTAAGTGCATATATGCCTTTCTTGTCTTCATCAACATATCTATTCTGTAGCTGAATAATTTGTTTATATAAACTTACAATTTCTTCATTGGCATCCATGATTTCTTGAATATCCATAAAACAATCATTACATTCATCACAATTATCTAATTGATTACACTTGAGTTTTTTCTGCACAAAAAATGCATAGAAAGCCATATATGCAGGAATCAATTTGATTGATTTATTCCCATATATGATTTGGCAAGTCGCTAATATCAGTTTTAAATGATNCGGCTTATCCATGATTAGATATGGCATAAGCTGCTTTATGTCTTTTAAATTATTTAATAATTCAACTGGTAGATGTTCTCGAATTGATACAAATGGCATATTAATTAATTCAATATCTGCATAACGAGTTTCCTTTATAAAAGGTTGCCCTTTTGAGTCAAGCAATTCTATAGATTTAGATTTTGGTGGAGGATAGAAAAAATTTCTACAATTTTCAAAATCAGGAGAAACTAAGACATGATATATTCTATCATATGGTCTTCCATATAGTTGTGCAGCTAAAGAAAGACATGAACTCATAGTCTTTCTGCCACCTGCAATTAAAAAATATACAGTTGTATCTACAGATGCTGTCAATTCACATGCCTTTTTAAGCACAGTAAACATCAAAATTTGATTTTCAGTAAGACTTGTAATATCATTTATGGATTTTCCATTTGGATATTTTAATATTGTTATGTTTTGTTTGCTAAACTCAATTTGATCTTTAGAGATATTATAATCTTTGAGATAGCAATAATATGCACCATCACCATTAGCAAGTAACATGGCATTAATATAATCGTAACCAGTTTGCGTTGTTATAATCTCTATTGCATTTATCTTTTTGTCACTTTTATGTAATGCATATAATGCCTCTGTTAATACTTGTGGAGTTGTGCCAAGAACTGCAAATAGAATATATTTCATATTTATACAAGCACCTCTATTTTACCAAATCCAAAGACCGTTTGTTTACCAACATGTACCTGTTCTACATAATTCAGAAAAGGCAAAAAGTCCTGTAAGTCATTTCCTTGATATGTTGCATAACCTACCANCCCCCCTAATTTCATGGCAGTCTTTTGTCTGCCTGAATAGCGATCAAAGTCTTTCCATAAAAGTGTTGCATCACTAATTGTAATAACTCTTGCCTTTTCACATAGTTCATTATCATGAATTATATTATTTTCGCCATAACTAAATTCCAATGCCGCTATTCGACGAAATATAGCATTAAATAATGTAAAAAAAGGCAACTCATCAGTTAAGCGATTGTGTTCTTTTATGCGAATTGGTGTAAGATACTTGATGGTTAATTTATTAATTTTTTGGCTCTGAGGATGTGAATATGTCAAGGATATTTCAGGTAAATTTGTAATAGGTTTAAGTGTGCCTGTTTTATCAAATAATAAATTGTCACCACATATAACCTTATCAAGCTTAAATTGACCTCTTCTGGAACCTATCTTTTTACCTATACCTATCTCACCTAATTTTATTATTGAATGCACAAAATATGGTAGATATCTATTGGCCTCACCAAAAAATTTGATAGAGAAATTTATAGTTTGACCTTCTTCAATATCTTCGTTAGACAATGAATGCATAGAAAAAATATAAGGTTTGGGTAGTTCGGTTAAGCCATCAGGCGCCCCAGCCATTGTTGGTATAGATTCNAAGCATAGGGCATAGATACAGCTGTTTTTAAGTATGCAGCTATTACAATTGGTATTTTTTAACACACAGGTGAGCTTTTTAAGCACATTGCCCAAACCACTCCTTAATACAAAGGTAAATGGTTGCTGTCCCAAACAAATGCGTGTGTGTGCTGTGATGGAAAAATCATATCTACCTATTTTCATTGCCCATTCTCCTGTAATTTTATAAAATCAACTTTCCCTTTACTTCCTAAATGAGACAGGTACCTATGGATAGGAGTCTTGCTGGCCTTTACAAATTTGAGATAGTTCCTTATGGGCTTGATACAATGATTTGCTGTTCTTTGGTTAGGATTGTGCTTTCCTTTTATTTCAAAACTCCCTCAAGCAGAGTTACCAGAGCAACACGGCTGAATAATCGTCCTCATCCCTTGTTTCCACTGTAAATAGTGTTTAAGGATAACCCCATGGTCAAAGGCCATGACAGGGATTTGTCTTAACAGGTCTTCAATGCTATACATCTTTATGACCTTTGCATCATCGCCTGCCTGGGGGCTGCCAAGGGCAGTTGCTATGAAGACCACGCTCACTGTGTGTTGTCTCTTATCCCTCGATGGATCTGAATAGACTCCCAAAATACCTGTAAGCACTATGTGAAGGCCTGTTTCCTCCAATGCCTCACGCATTGCTGCCTTCTCCACTGTTTCACCATAATCCACAAAACCTCCTGGCAGGGCAAGGCCATAAGGCGGATTCTTGCGCTCTATGAGCACGATGCCATGAGGGGTTTCGATGATCATGTCCACTGTCAAGGCAGGGTTTCTATAAGTAGTCATGGTCATTTTCGGCACGAAAAACAGATATCAGTGTTCAAGAGACCTTTTTTAACACGCTCATGGCCAAAGGAGGCAGGGTCATCACAAGGGAGTAGGGCCTGCCGTGTAGGGCTATGGACTCTGTGGCCATGGGAACCGGATTTCGCACACCACTTCCACCGTATGCCACATCATCGGTATTTAATATCTCTTGCCAGACTCCAGCACAAGGCATGGCAATGCGATAACCGTGCCTCACCACAGGTGTGAAATTAAGCACCACTGCCAGGCTTGAGCCGTCTTTTGCCTTTCTAAGAAAACTTATGACACTTTGTTCATTGTCGTTACAGTCCAACCACTCAAAACCACCAGGTTCACAATCGAGTTCATAGAGGGCTGGAGTGCTGGTCAGAAGTCTGTTTAATGCCTTTACCAATCTCTGAAGCCCCAGATGTCTGTCGAACTGTAATAAGTGCCAATCCAAGCTGGCATCAAAATTCCATTCAGCCCCTTGGCCAAACTCATTGCCCATAAATAGCAATTTTTTACCTGGATGCGTGAACATATAACCATAGAGCAGACGCAAATTGGCAAACTTCTGCCATTCATCCCCTGGCATCTTGGCAATCATAGAACCCTTTCCATGCACTACCTCATCATGGGAAAACGGCAGAATGAAATTCTCATGAAAGGCATACAACAGGCTGAAGGTCAGATGATTGTGATGAAATTTTCGGTAAATAGGGTCTTTAGAGATATATAGCAACATATCATGCATCCAGCCCATATTCCATTTAAATCCAAAACCCAATCCGCCAAGATAAGTGGGTCTTGAGACCATGGGCCAGGCAGTTGACTCCTCTGCAATAGTCATGACATCTCCATATTCTTTATAAACCAACTCATTAAAACGCTTCAAAAAACCTATGGCCTCCAGGTTCTCCCTGCCACCATATTCATTGGGAATCCATTCCCCTTCCTTTCTGGAATAGTCTAAATAGAGCATGGAGGCCACTGCATCTACTCTAAGACCGTCAATGTGATAGACCTCCAGCCAGAACAAGGCGTTAGCCAGGAGAAAATTGGCCACCTCTCTGCGTCCGTAGTTGAATATCTTGGTCCCCCAGTCCACATGTTCGCCCTTGCGTGGATCGGCATGCTCATAAAGACATGTGCCATCAAAAAAGGCAAGGCCATGGCCATCCTTGGGGAAATGGGCCGGCACCCAATCAAGTATCACACCTATGCCATGTTGATGCAGGGTATCCACCAGATACATGAAGTCCTGTGGGGTGCCAAAACGACTGGTGGGTGCAAAATAACCTATGGTTTGATAGCCCCAAGAGGCATCCAAAGGGTGTTCGGTTACGGGCAGGAACTCCACGTGAGTAAAACCCATCTCTTTTATATAAGACGGAAGCCTTTGGGCAAGCTCTCTGTAGGTGAGCCAACGATTTCCCTCTTCAGAGACCCGCATCCAAGAACCCAGATGACATTCATAGATGGAGATGGGAGCGGATACCTGCTGTTTTTGCCATCTCTTGGTCATCCAATCCCGATCCTGCCACTCATAGGCCAGATCCCAGACGATTGAGGCACTCTTGGGTCTTGTCTCAAAATAAAAGGCGTAAGGGTCAGCCTTTTGTGTCTTATAGTCATTGTATCGGGAATGTATGACATATTTATAGAGGGCACCCTGCCCTATTCCAGGCACGAACACCTCCCACATGCCGGAATCACCACGGTTTTCCATTGGATTTGCCATTTCATTCCATTGATTGAAATCCCCTATCACAGAGACATAAACGGCATTGGGCGCCCACACAGCAAACCAAACGCCTTTTTGCCCATCTTTTTCGCCCAAGTGCGCACCCAACTTCCCCCAACTGCGGTAGTGAGTACCCTCCATCAAGAGGTGTAGATCAAAATCCGAAAGCCATTTGATGACAGTCTTTCCTATTTTTTTCATGGGAATGCCTCTTATGGGTTTAGGTGAGGAACGTAGAATAATACCTTGGCGCAATTAACAATTTAGCCTCATGCTGCCACTACGTCCATCAATGAGCAGGCGACGAAACATCGGAGACATGTTGCATGAGCCCTTCAAACCAGTAGCCTTCGGGCAGGGCATTGGGGGCAACAAATAATTGTTCCGGGCCATCGATGGCCAGGGCATTGACCAACACCTCATCCATGTGTTCCATAAACCTGATCTCCAGATCCTTCAGGAGTTTTGATGGGATTTCCTTCAAATCCCTCTCATTTTCCAAGGGAATGAGGAGGGTATCTATCCCCGCCCTTTTGGCTGCCAATATCTTTTCCTTAAGTCCTCCAATGGGCAACACCCTACCGCTTAGGGTGATCTCGCCCGTCATGGCCACATTATGTCTGGCAGGTATTCGCAACAATGTGGAGACAATGGCAGTGGCAATGGTGATGCCGGCCGAGGGTCCGTCCTTTGGAATGGCACCTTCGGGCACATGGACATGAATATCTATCTTTTCATAAAAATTGAGCGGCAGATTAAAACGATGGGCCCGAGTACGGACATAACTCATAGCAGCCCTGGCAGACTCCTGCATCACATCCCCAAGCTTGCCGGTAATCATCAGATTGCCCTTACCTGGCATTATAGCTACCTCGATATATAACACAGAACCACCGGTTTCTGTCCAGGCCAGGCCTGTAACCACGCCTATTTGATCCTTTTGAGCAGATGTGTTGAGTCTGTATCTGGGGACCCCAAGATATCTCTCGATGAGCTCAGGTGTGATGGTAGAGGGAGATTCAGAAGAGGTCTTGGTGACTATCTCCTTTGCTATCTTTCTGCAGATAGTTGCAATGGAGCGTTCCAGGTTTCTGACCCCTGCTTCCCTGGTATAGAAACGAATGACCTCCCTGATGGCATCCTCTGTGAACTGAATCCCTTTATTTTCAAGACCATGGACCTCCAGTTGTTTGGGAATCAAGAAGCCTTTAGCGATCTCCATCTTTTCTTCCTCAGTATAACCGGACAGCTCTATGATCTCCATACGGTCCTGAAGGGGCAGAGGTATGGTATGCAGGGAATTGGCTGTGGTTATGAAGAGTACATTGGAAAGGTCGTAGTTGAGGTCCAGATAGTGGTCGTTAAAGGCCTTGTTTTGCTCGGGGTCTAAGACCTCCAGAAGGGCCGCAGCAGGATCGCCTCTGAAATCCGAGCTCATCTTGTCGATCTCATCTAAGCAAAAAACAGGATTGATGGAATCGGCCTTTTTCATGGATTGTATGATCTTGCCTGGCATGGCGCCGATATAGGTGCGACGATGACCTCTGATCTCTGCCTCATCCCTAACCCCACCCAAAGAGACCCGAATAAAATTCCTACCCATGGCATCTGCCACTGATTTTGCCAAAGATGTCTTTCCCACTCCAGGCGGCCCTACCAGGCATAGGATAGGGCCTTTGAGTTTTTTAGTAAGGGATTGAACTGCCAGATATTCCAATATGCGTTCTTTGGGCTTTTCGAGGCCGTAATGCCCTCTGTTTAGAATGCGCTCCGCCTCTTGAAGATTGTAATTATCCTTGGTGGCCTTGTGCCATGGAATGGCCAGGATCCAATCGATGTAGTTTCTGACCACGGTTGCCTCGGCTGACATAGGGGGCATGGTCTTTAATTTATTAAACTCCTGTTGGACCTTTTGTCTGGCCTCTTTAGACAATTTTGTCTTTTTAATCTGTCTGGCCAGCTCATTTAAATCGCTTTTTTCATCAGGGCTGCCAATCTCCTTATGAATTGCCTTGATCTGCTCATTTAGATAATAATCTTTATGAATTTTCTCCATCTGTTTGCGCACACGGTCTTTGATACGCTCTTCCGTCTGGGCAATCTTAATCTCAGTGCGCATGATGGTATATAATTTTTCAAATCTTTTCAGGATATTAGGTTCTTCAAGCAACTGCTGTTTGGCAGGTGTTTTTAGAGGTATCTGGGCGGCTATTACATCTACAAGTCGAGCTGGGTCCTGAATGGATGCTATGGACGATGCAATCTCCTGTGGGATCTTCTTGTGCAATTTGATGTAATCCTCAAAGGTTTCAAGCACAAGTTTAGTCAATGCCTCAAGCTCTATGGAAGATACCTGGTCCACACACAAAACCGGCTCCACCTCCACCTGGAAAAAATCACCCGTATCAATAAACTTCAGGATCTTGGCCCGCTCCAGACCTTCTATCAGGGCCTTTACGCTTCCATCAGGTAGTCGAATAAGTTGAAGTATGGTGGCGGTAACGCCTATTTTATAGATATCTTGGACATCAGGGTTGTCCTTGTCCGCATCTTTCTGGGTTGCCAGAAATAATATCTTGTCTTGCGACATGGCTGCTTCAATGGCCTGCACAGACTTGGGCCTACCGATAAAAAAAGGCGATACCATCTGTGGAAAAAATACAATGTCTCTGATGGGTAAAAGCGGTAGTTTTTTCTTATAAGTCATAAAAAATATGATATTCCTTTTTCAAGATGCCTTAGCTTCTTTGGCATAAAGGATAATGGGCTCTGCATCGTGAAGTATGACATCTTCACTGACGATACACTCCTGAACACCCTCTTTGGAAGGCAACTCATACATCACATTCAACATGGCCTCTTCGAGCACCGACCTCAATCCACGTGCCCCCGTCTTTCGACGCAGACACTCCTGAGCCACTGCCTTTATAGCGCCGTCTGTAAAGTGGAGTCTGATACCATCCATGGCAAAGAGCTTCTGAAACTGTTTAATGATGGCATTTTTGGGCTCCTGCATAATACGAATCAGGGCATTTTCATCCAACTCCTGCAGGGTGGCCACCACGGGCAAACGCCCCACCAGCTCAGGGATCAAGCCATATTTGATGAGGTCTTCGGGCTGAACCTTCTGCAACACCTCTTCCAGGCTCATATCCCTGGTGCCCGCCACATCCGCCCCAAATCCAATGGACGACTTGCCCAATCTGGCCCTGATGACGGCATCCAACCCCACAAATGCCCCGCCGCAGATGAAGAGGATATTGGTAGTATCGACTTTTATATATTCCTGTTGAGGGTGTTTCCGACCACCCTTGGGAGGCACATTACAGATGGTTCCTTCTATGATCTTGAGAAGGGCCTGCTGAACACCTTCGCCCGAGACATCCCGAGTGATGGAAGGGCTTTCGGATTTGCGTGAGATCTTGTCAATTTCATCGATATAAACAATCCCCCTCTGGGTCAATTCAACATCATAATCAGCTGCCTGCAACAGTCCCAAAATGATATTTTCCACATCCTCGCCCACATAACCTGCCTCTGTAAGGGTGGTGGCATCAGCTATCACGAATGGAACATTCAATATCTTAGCCAGGGTCTGGGCCAAAAGGGTCTTGCCGCTACCCGTAGGGCCTATGAGCAGCAGATTACTCTTTTGAAGCTCCACATCCTTTATAGATGTCTGGGAATCTATACGTTTATAATGGTTATAGACCGCTACCGACAGGATCTTTTTGGCATTCTCCTGACCTATCACATATTCATCCAAAAGCCTCTTGATCTCCATGGGAGATGGATGCCCATAACGTACAACCACATCATCAGGTCGTTGCTGGGCATTTTCTTCAAGTAAAATAGAATTACAGATCTCAACACATTCATCGCAGATATAGACATCAGGACCTGCAATGAGTTTTTTTACCTCATCCTGCCCCTTGCCACAAAATGAGCAACGAAGCCTTTCAAGAAATTCTTTTTTTTGGGCCATGTTATTTATTCTCCTGTTTAATATCAGGACGCTTAAAGAGCACTGTATCTATTATGCCGTATTGCTTAGCATCCTCGCCACCCATAAAATAGTCCCTTTCAGTATCCTCCTGTATCTTTGAGATGGGCTGCCCCGTATGCTGTGCCAGTAGTTCGTTAAGGCGTTGTTTGAGACGCAATATCTCCCTGGCATGTATGTCTATATCGGTTGCCTGCCCCTGAAATCCACCCATAGGTTGGTGTATGAGGATGCGGGCGTTGGGCAAGGCATATCTCTTTCCTTTAGCGCCTGCTGCCAGCAGAAAAGCGCCCATACTGGCAGCCTGGCCCAAACATAAGGTGCTCACATCAGGCTTGATGTATTGCATGGTGTCATAGATGGCAAGACCGGCTGTGACATGGCCTCCTGGAGAGTTGATGTAAAAGGTGATGTCCCTTTTGGGGTCTTCAGCCTCCAAAAATAGGAATTGGGCTATGATCAAATTGGCTACATCATCGTCTATGGGACCTCCCAGAAATACTATGCGCTCCTTTAGCAGCCTGGAATAGATGTCATAGGCCCTTTCGCCCCTAGCGCTCTGCTCTACGACTATTGGTATGAGAGGCATCAGGCCACCTCCTGAATAACGGCATTTTTCATGAGGAAATCGATGGTCTTCTGTGCCTTCATGGATGGAATGACATGCTGAACAATTGCATTATAAAGGGTTTGTTCGTCTAATCCCTTAGTATTCATGGAATTGATATAATTTCTAATCTCGCTCTCCTCCACCTCGATATTCTCCTTAGATGCGATCTTTTCCAAGATAAGCTCTGTCTTGACCTGAGCAATGGCATCATCCCGCATCTTGGCCTTAAGTTTTTCTTCGGAAAGCCCTGCCTTTTGCATATCCACACCCCGTTCACTCAAGTAACTGGCTATGTTATTGAGCATACTCTCCAACTTACGTTCCACCAGGCCATCCGGCACAGGAAAATCCACCTTTGAAAGCAGACTGGCCATGAGTTGTTCTCGCAGGGAACGCTCCACAGCATTTCTCTTGTCTATCTCGATCTGAGTGCGAAGACGATCCCTGATATCCTCAATAGTCTTATAAACTGGATTGATTTTCTGGGCAAATTCATCGTTCAGCTCTGGGAGAACACGCTGCTGAATGGTCTTCAAGGTAGTTCGATAGCGCACGGTCTTGCCTGCCAGATGATCATTGACCGCGTCCTCTGGATAGGTTACTTCGATGTCTCTGATCTCATTCTTCTTCATACCGATGAGCTGACGCTCGATCTCCTCATGGAAATAACCCTTTCCCACCTCTATGAAGTAATCCCTATCAGAAACGCCTTCAATGGGTTCATCATTGTGATATGCGGTATAATCCACTGTGACTATGTCGCCTTCCACTACGGCCCTGTCCTCGTCCTCAACTATCTCCATTACACCCCAATGCCTTCTCAGGGCCTCCAATTGCTCATCTACCTCCTCTTCCGTGACCGTAACATTCGGCCTCGTCAGCTCTATTCCCTTATATTCAGGCAGTTCAAACTGGGGCCAAAGTTCCAAGATCGCCTTATAGGAAAAGGGTTCATTGGCGCTGAAGGATGAGATATCTTCTATGGAAGGGTCCAAAATCAGCTCAAAACCCGTTTCCTTGATGGCCTCGTGCAGACTATCCTTGATGAGATCTCTAATAGCGTCGTTTTTGGCCGTCTCACTATAATAGCGCTCCAAGAGATGTCTCGGGGCCTTACCCTGTCTAAAACCGCTGATCCTTACCTCTTTATTTATATCAGCATATATCCTGTCCAGTGTCTTTTTGACTGTTTCTGGAGGCAATTCCACAGAAATACGTTTTTTTACAGGGTTGATTTCTTCAACTTGAACCTTCATAATGTCGTTACCTTTCAAAAGTGATATGATTCATGCTTGAGATAAAAATGGTGCGAAAGGCGAGACTCGAACTCGCAAGGGTTGCCCCGCTGGATCCTAAGTCCAGTGCGTCTACCAATTCCGCCACTTTCGCAATATATCTTAAAAATTGTAACCTAAAGGTATTATTGCGTCAATGACCAGATGTGTATTGAAACATGACCACATAGGTTTTAATATAATTTTTTATCATAAGGAGTTCATTTTTCACATGGACTTAGACCAGATATCCACCAGGGCCATAAGCCTCCCTTGCCCCATACATAACTTAAGACCATGTCTGCACACCTTGTCATACAACTCATAACCCCTCAGCCTGGTCAGATCTTGAGGCACACGGGCTCCATTCATGTCAGCGCCTATGTGACCCTGAGCTGCGGTGCACCCACCTGCTCCGGCGGTCGTTATGATCCCCGTGGATTTCGCGTAACTGCTGAGTTATTCCGAGAAGACCTCCTGGTCTGTGCTTCATACATGTCTTTTATGGAGACTGCAAGTGAATTCGTCTGCGACCTGCTCACAAAAGATAGGGGCAGACATAAACTGGTCATCTCAGCCCTGGACAATAACTCAGGCATGGCAGGAAGAAACAGCTGGGACCTGGAGATAAGGCCATGAAACCATATAAGTTATGGGGCTTGGGATTATACGCCATACTCTGGCTTTGGTCAGCCATTGACCCATTCAGCCGCAGCGACTGGCTGCTGGAAAACCTGCTGGTATTTATAGGTCTGCCTGTGGTGCTATGGCTGGACAGGAGATATGACCTCTCACCCATTGCCTTTGGGGCCACTCTTCTGTTTTTTGCCCTTCACTCCATAGGTGCCCATTATACCTATGCAGAGATGCCCATCTTTCATTGGATTGCCCAGTGGTTAGGGATATCCCGCAACCACTATGATCGTGTGGTGCACTTTATGTTCGGCTTTCTCCTCTTTCGTCCCATGTTTGAGTGTTTTTTGAAGGCAGGCCACTTAAGCGGCACAGCTGGTCTTTTGACCCTATTCATCCTCATCTCCCTTTCCTCCTTATATGAGATATTGGAGTGGCTGGTAGTGATCATCGCTTATCCTGAATTAGGGGCCCAGTTTTTAGGTATTCAAGGCGACGAGTGGGACAGTCAAAAGGACCATGCACTTGGGACCCTGGGGGCACTTCTTGGCTATATAATAAACAGATGCACCTTTGGGCATCCATCTATGCCAAAGTGAGATATCTCCAGTTTGTCAAATTGCAGTGGAGTGGTAAGATATCAAAAATATTTTAATAATATCAAACATACTCTAAGAATAGACATGACCCCTCATCAAAAAACCATACACGACATCTTGCACGAGGTATCACAGTGGCTTTTGTTTCAAAAACACATGGGGCTTAGTCAGTTGCCTTATGATAAAAAATATAGATTATTCCATGACACATCGTTACCCAAGGGCCCCCATGAAGTCTCGAACAAACAGTCCGTGACCCAAACACCAGTAGAGAAGGCCCCAACGCCCCCTGAATTCTCGATTAAAAACAGGGTGGTGCCGTTTGAATGTAAGAATTTCGATGAATTACAGGCCCTCCTCCTCGCATGCCCCGGTTGCAAGGCAGCCCCGGCAAGACGGCCTCTTACCTTAGCCCCCATACAAAAACCCAGTATAATGGTGGTAACAGATACCATAAGTTATGAAGAAGAGATAGAAGGCCGCTATTTCACCGGTGAGGCCATGGAGCTTTTAAAAAAGATGTTAACCGCAATAGATCTCGACATGAATCAGGTATATCTCACCGGTCTTTTTAAATGTAGGACCACTGTAAAACCGCAGCGAATGGATGTGGAACAATGCGCCCGTTTTCTATTGACTGAACTCCATCTCATCAATCCCAAGGCCATTCTATCCTTCACTCCACTGCTTTCAACTATCCTTCTTGGAAAGACAGCATCCCTCTCCCATCTGCGCAAGAAGGCACACTTGTTTAATCTAACTGGTAATAAAGTAGGACTTTTTTTCACACACTCACCCAATATCATAGTAAAAAACAAGGGAAATGCACAGAAGATACTCAAAATAGAGGTATGGCAGGACCTTCAACTCCTTCAAGAAACCTTGACGAAAAATAGTTAGTAGATAGCCAATTCTATGCAATCAAGTTCCATAATTAGGTAAAACATTACATAAAATTTGCCTCTCAGCTCCAACCCCTTTTTAATAATTAGTTGAAATAACTTCTAAAAATATTCATAGCCCAGTGGCATTGGAATTGCTTGATATTTATGTAACATTGAGTCAAGTTCCCCATGAGGAGGTAGTTATGAAAGGATATGGAAGGTCTCTGCTGATGGCCTCTTTGTTTGTATTGGCGTCGTTTTTGGGCTCAGGGAGCTCCATGGCGGTGGATGAGCTGTATCTGTGCGGAATAGTCAAAGAAACAAATATGTCAAAAGGCGTAGTGACCATTGATGTACGCTCGGAGAGCTGCTATGGAGAGAGGCAATTTTATGTATCACCGGCAGAAATCTCCACTTTTATACTCAGATCAGAGAGATGCTTCTCCATAGATAGCAACACCTGCCACACCGGCAAGATATACACAATAAAGACACAGAATAGGTGATTGGAATGCGGCTTTTCTTGCAGTCTGTCAACACATAACCAAAGTTTAGTGGGAGGATTATATGAAGAACCTTCAAAATTACTGGCATGGCAGCAGAATCGTAAGTGTTATTTGTATTCTGCTATCCTTTTTTATCCTGTATCCCGCTGTGGGGTATTCGAAAGTCAACGGNNNNTGCGGGTCAGCCANAAACCATGACTATGTCAATCCACCAACCGACAACCCGTATCCTTTGTGCGAAACAGGCACGGCTACAACACCCTATGACAATGGCAATGACAAATGGCAGTGGCAGTGTAATGGGAGTGGTGGTGGCAGTAATAAAACATGTCGCACCGACATCGTGAATTGCGGTAGCGCCAATGGAGGATCTTACACAAACCCACCGAGTTCGAACTTATGTAATGAAGGAACACCATCTACACCTCAAGACCAGGGTGACACATGGCAATGGACTTGTAAGGATGACATAAACCAGACTACAAACTGCTGGGCGTATCATAAGGCAAACGGTAAGTGTGGCTCTGCCAACGGACAAATTTATGAAGAGGAACCGACTTCGGGCTTGTGTTCTGTTGGTACAGCCACTCCAGTGACTGACAATGGCACTACA
>JGI24188J35168_1000544_pt1 | contig 22244 bp, 22 predicted proteins | sample YNPBryantNP2012_FD_35168 | JGI IMG/M metagenome (IMG submission 35168) | reverse complement strand
ATCTCGTATGTCCCGTTGTGCCCCGCAAGGTTGACGAACGGGCTTTGCAGCACTATCACATTTTGCGTCGGGTCACCGTATTGCGGATTGGGAGAAGCCACTTCAAAGTCAGCCAGCTGCCCCGCGCTAACCGGGTGAGCGTCGGTTTGCTCGGTGATGGATTGGTGTATCACGCTGGCGGTGATGATGCTGCCGGAATTGGGCTGCACCAAGACACGCACGGCAAACTGTCCGCCGATGGTGGCTCCTGAGTTGGCAACCGCTGCACCCTGTCCGAAGTTGGTGGACGGATACCACAGGGCGTACATTCTCACCGAGGCGGAGGCACTGGCGTTAAACAGCAGAGTCAGGCAGAGGGCGATCAGTACCCCCCCGTTTGAGTAGCGAAGCAAGGCGTTTCATCTTTTTTGCTCCTTTCACGCGGGGTAGATGTCTACTTACATAATGCAGCTCTTTTCCGGAAATGTCAACGTTTTGGTGGGGGTGTTTAGAAAAATCAGCCGGATGCCATTTGGATGACAAACCTGCTGGTGAGCCGCGCCCACCTCCCCGCGAACAGGGAGAGATTGAGTGCCCCCGAGGGAGCCTTGCCCGCCACATTTGGACCGCATAAAGGAAAACCTCTTGCACTGTCGAAAACAGATGCCACCGTACCTTTACAGGGCTGGTGGAATATGCTATAATCCTTTAGGTATACAATCTTCTGGTAAAGGAGCGAATGCGCGTGGAAATCGCACAGAAGCAAAAGGTTCTGGAACAGGCGCTGACGCAGATAGAGAAGCAGTTCGGCAAAGGCTCGGTGATGCGGCTGGGTGACGCCGCCAAAATGCAGGTGGACTCCATCCCCACCGGTTCCATCGCGCTGGACATGGCGATTGGTGTGGGCGGTGTGCCGCGCGGACGGATTACCGAAATCTACGGCACCGAGTCCTCCGGCAAGACCACCCTTGCGCTGCAGATTATCGCCGAGGCACAGAAGCGCGGCGGCATCTGCGCCTTCGTGGACGCCGAGCACGCCCTCGACCCCGAGTACGCCCGCGCCATCGGGGTACAGATAGACCAGCTGTATGTCTCGCAGCCGGGCACGGGCGAGGAGGCGCTGGAGATTATGGATGCGCTCATCCGCACGGGAGCTATCGACGTGGTGGTGTTGGACTCGGTGGCCGCGCTGGTACCGCGTGCCGAGATCGAGGGCGAGATGGGTGACGCGCACGTGGGGATGCAGGCACGCCTCATGAGCCAGGCGCTGCGCAAGATTGGCGGTTCGGTCTCCAAGACGGGCACCGTCGCCATCTTTATCAACCAGCTGCGCGAGAAAATCGGCATCGCCTACGGCAACCCCGAGACCACTCCGGGTGGACGTGCGCTCAAGTTCTGGGCAAGCGTACGGCTGGAGGTGCGTCGCGTGGACACCATCAAGCAGGGCACGGAGGTCATCGGCGCGCGCACGCGGGTGAAGGTGGTCAAAAACAAAGTGGCGCCGCCCTTCAAGCAGGCGGAGTTCGACATCATCTTCGGCAAGGGCATCTCGCGCGTGGGAGGCATTCTGGACCTGGGCGTGGAGAGCGGTATCATCACCAAGTCGGGCACGTGGTTCACGTATGGTGACATCCGCCTGGGGCAGGGTCGCGAAAACGCGCGCAACTTCCTGGAGGAACATCCCGAGATTGCCGACGAGATAGAGGCTCGCATCCGCTCGGGTGGAACGGTGCCCACAGTCTCTGGTGCTCCCTTGGAGGAAATAGCGGAAGCTGTCGAGTAATTAACCTGTATAACGGTAAGAGGGCAACTTTTTCCGAAGCCCTTCGCTCATCCTCTGGACTCCTCCGCGAGCCTGGAGGTGAGAGAAGGTTATGGATATACTCATCGGCACAATCACGGGTCTGGTGGTGGCAGCCGCCGCCACAGTGATACTATGGCGAACGCTGGTACTACCGAAAGAGAACGAGGTCAAGGCGCGCCTGGCTCAACTGCAANAAGAGCGCGAGGAGACACTCAAACAGATAGACGCACTCAAAAAGGAAGCCGTGCTGGAGGCAAAGGAAGAAGCCTACCGCATCCGCGCAGAGGCGGAACGTGAAAACCGCGAAAAACGCGCGGAGATACAGAGGATAGAGCGAAGACTGGCTCATAAGGAAGAGACCCTTGACCGACGCCTGGAGGGGGTAGAGCGTAAGGAACGCTATTTGGCTGCCAGGGAAGCAGAGATAGAGAACCTGCGCCGCGAGGCAGAGGCTCTGGTGGAACAGCAGCAACGCGAGCTGCAGCGCATCTCCGGCTTGACCCCGGAAGAGGCAAAGCAGATATTCCTGCGCGGCATCGAGGAGACCGCCCGTCAGGAGGCAGCCCACCTGATTCGCGAGATCGAAGAGGACGCCCGCCGCGAAGGCGAACGGCGCGCCAGAGAGATACTGATCGACGCCATGCAGCGGTGCGCCGTGGACCAGGTGACCGAAACCACCGTTTCGGTGGTGCCTTTGCCCAGTGACGAGATGAAGGGGCGCATCATCGGACGGGAAGGGCGCAACATCCGCGCCTTCGAGATTGCGACGGGCGTCGACCTGATTATCGACGACACGCCAGAAGCGGTAGTGCTTTCGTGCTTTGATCCCATCCGGCGCGAGGTGGCGCGCATTGCGCTAACCAACCTTATTGCGGACGGACGAATCCACCCGGCGCGCATCGAAGAGGTGGTCGAAAAGGCACGCGAAGAGGTGGAGCGGCGCATCTGGGAGGCGGGCGAACGCGCGGTGCTGGAAACGGGTGTAACCGGACTGGCTCCCGAGCTCGTCAAAATGCTGGGCAAGATGCGCTATCGCACCAGCTACGGGCAGAACGTGCTGGCGCACAGTGTGGAGGTCGCGCATCTGTGCGGCGTGCTTGCCAGTGAGCTGGGCGTGAACGTCGCACTGGCGAAAAGGGCAGGTCTGCTCCACGACATCGGTAAAGTGGCAGACCATGAGCAGGAGGGACCGCACGCCCTGTTGACCATCGAAATCCTGCGCCGGTACGGCGAGCCCGAAGAGGTGGCGAACGCGGCGGGAGCGCACCACTTCGATGTCGAACCCGCCAGCATCGAGGCACTCATCGTCGCGATAGCAGACTCGCTCTCTGCCGCGCGACCCGGCGCACGGCGCGAAATGCTGGAAAACTACGTCAAACGGGTGCAGAGTCTGGAGAAAATCGCGGACTCCTTCCCCGGCGTCGAGAAAGCGTTCGCGGTGCAGGCAGGGCGAGAGGTGCGTCTCATCGTCAAGCCGGATCAGATAGACGACCTCGAGGCGATGCGTCTGGCGCGTGAAATCGCGAACAAGATCGAGCAGGAGATGGAGTATCCGGGACAGATTAAGGTAACGGTCATCCGCGAGACTCGCGCCGTGGAGTACGCGCGATGAGCAGCGTGGTACGTGTACTGTTTCTGGGAGACATCGTTGGCAGAGCAGGGCGCCACGCGGTTCAGCAATGTCTGCCTTTCTTGAAAAAGGAGTTTGCTCCCGATATCGTCATCGCTAACGGGGAAAACGCGGCGGGAGGCATCGGAATCACGGCGGAAATCGCGGCGCAGCTGATGGAATACGGCATCGATGTGCTGACCACCGGCAATCATGCGTGGAAGGAAAAAGCGGTGTACGCCTATCTGGATGCCGAGCCGCGTATCCTGCGCCCCGCCAACTATCCGCCGGGTGCACCGGGGCGCGGTTGGGCAATCTACCCGGCAGGGGAACGCCCGCTGGCAGTAGTCAACCTCAGCGGCAGGGTGTTCATGGACCTGGTGGATTGCCCCTTTCGAGCGATAGATGCTATACTGGAAGAGGTACAGCGCACCACACCATTGGTGCTGGTGGACTTCCACGCGGAAGCCACCTCCGAAGCGCAGGCATTTGGCTGGTATGTGGACGGACGGTGCAGTGCGGTCATCGGCACGCATACACACGTGCAGACAGCCGATGCCCGTATCCTGCCAAAGGGCACTGCCTACATTACCGACGCGGGCATGTGCGGTGCGCTGGACTCGGTAATCGGGATGCAGGTCGAGCAGGTGGTGCAGAAGTTTCGCTTGCAGTTGCCTGTGAAGTTCGAGGCAGCACGCGGTCGCCCGGCAGTGCAGGGCGTATACGTAGAGATAGACGCCATTAGCGGTCGTGCTTGCCAGATACAACGGTTTCAGGCGTTGCCCGAGGCAACGGGCGTCAAAATGCGCACGGAGCACGGGCTATCACCCGAATAAGGGCACTCCACGGAAACGAGGTGAACCGAAGTGCGAACATGGACAGTGTGGCAAAGAAGGTTCCTGACGGTGCTAGCAGCAGCCTGTCTGGTTGCCAGCCTGAAAGCATTGGCTCAACAGGAGCTGGTCATTTTCAAGGGCGACAAGCCCTCCGACACAGGGCTCATCCTGAGCGGATGGGGTAGTGGCGACATCCGCGAATCTGGAGAAGCGGTCTACATCGGTAGCACCTCCCTGCAGGTAGTCACACAGAGCTTCTATCAGGGCGGACGTATCGCCTTGCAGCAGCCAATCAGCCTGGGACATTTTGCCAGTGACCCCCATGCGTATCTGCTGTTCCAGGTTCGGTTGCCGCGCGGTACCGGCAGCCGGTACACTGGCGGATATGGCAGAGGCGCAGGTATGGGAATGGGATTGCCGCCAGGAATGGGCGCCCCCGGTGTGGGTGCCCCTGGGATGCCGTCAACAGGTCGTCTTGGTGGTGCGGCAACGGGCGCCGGAAGGGCGGCAGGCAGAGCCGGTGGAATGATTGGCGGTATGACCGGTCCGCCTACGGGCCCCGGTGTGGGAGCACCTCCCGGCATGGGTGGCGGTGTGCCCGGCGCACCGGGCGTAGGCACGGGACGCCGTACCGGGGGCGTTACCGGTGGCGTGCCTGGAATGCCGGGAATGCCCGGAATGCCCGGCACCGGTGGGTACCGGGGTGGCTACACTGCGCCCACGATGACCACCCGCGTCATGAAGCAGATGCGTGTGGTTGTCGTTACCGCCGATGGCAAACAGTACGAGGCGGTCGCTCCGTTCGACCCGCCCATTACCGACCAGGAAGGCTGGTTCCCCATCGGCATCGCGCTCGGAGCGTTCAAAGGATTGTCCCCCGACGCGAAGATTAAGGAAATCCGTGTTTTCGGGGACGCATACGGCGTGTTCTACGTGGGCGAGATACGTGTGGCTACCGACCCCACTCCTATCACCGGCGACGCTGGCGAGGAGCAAATCGTTGCCGCCAACGACCTGGTGAGGCTGGAAGCGCGAGCCAGTGCAGGCATTACCCCACTGAAGTACTCCTGGGATTTCGATGCCAGCGATGGCATTCAGGAGGATGCGATTGGCAAGGTTGTCACCACACGCTATCGCAAGCCGGGTGAATACATCGTGACGCTGACTGTCACCGACGTCTTTGGGTTGAAGAAACCCTTTGTCGCTACCACCAAAGTCACTGTCAACGAGTAACGCAATCCCCTATTACCCCCTCTCCTGCAAACCGGGGGAGGGGGTTTCATCTTGCTCCCTCTGCACAAATGTATCCCATTCGCCACAATCGTTACAGGGGGTGAAAACTTGACAAAATGCCCTTTGTAAGGCTATATTCACATAAGGGGGAGAGAAAGAAAGATGCACAGGCTGGACGAACGCAAAGCCTTTATCTTGCAGGCAGTCGTGCAGGACTATGTGGCGACCGCCGAGCCGGTGGGTTCGGAGGCGGTGGTGGAGCGTTACCGCTTGCGCGTTAGCTCTGCCACCGTGCGCAACGAGATGGCGGAGATGGCGGAGATGGGCTATTTGCGTCAGCCGCACGTGTCCGCAGGGCGTATCCCCTCCGACCTGGGCTATCGGTACTATGTGGAACACCTGATGAAACCGGTGCCGTTGAGCAAGTTACTCTCTCCTCAACAGACCAGCCTGTTTTCGCCAACCAACCCCGAAGTCGGCGAGGTAGAGCGACTTCTGCAAGCCACCTGTCGTCTGCTTGCACAGATAACCCACTACGCTTCGGTAGCCACCGCGCCGGAGACGGATGTGGTCTCGATACGCCATATCTTGCTTTCCCAGCCGGCTGCGGACAAGCTGCTGCTGGTTGTGGTAGCCAGCAGTGGACAGGTGGAACACCGGCTAATCCCCGTGCCCGAGCGATTGAGCAACCAGCAGATGGCTCTTCTGGACAGGATGTTGCAGGAGCGCTATGCCATGCGCCCCGTGCGCGAACTGCTGAATATGGAGCCTCTTGTCGTACCGCCAGAAATGCTTTCTGTGGAACCGGTGTGGAAGCTGACGGAGCAGGCGGTGCAGGACTGCATCGAGGCACTCAGCCAGCAAGAGGTGTTTCTGGAGGGTCTGCAGCACATCCTCGAACAACCCGAGTTCCGGCAGGTGGAACGCCTGTATCCGGTAATTTCGCTGTTAGAGCGACCGCAGATATTGATGCGCCTGCTCCAGAGAGTGGAAGCGTCGAACAGAGTACAGGTCATCATCGGCGAAGAGAACCCCCTGCCGCAGATGCGTTGCTGCAGTTTTGTGGCATCTTCTTATCGAATAGGTGACCGCGTGGCGGGCACGGTATCCGTATGGGGTCCGACCCGCATGCACTATGAGGTGGCAACCTCAGCCGTAGAATACATCGCCAATGCACTGTCGCACGTGCTGACACAAATCAGTGTGAGCTCGTGGGAGGAGCATTACTNATATGATGGAGAGAGATGGGATGAAACGTAAATCGCAACATCATCACGAAGAGCAGTCGGAAGCGCGCCAGGAACAAGCACAGGCTACCCCGCAGGAGATGCCTTCGGAACCGACGGGGGAGCCAGCTGCAGCAGACGTAGCGGAGCTGGAGGCGCGCTTGCGTGCACTGGAAGAGGAAAACGCACTGCTCAAGCAGCAGCTCGCCGAAAAGCAAGATAGCCTTTTGCGAGCACTGGCGGACTTTGACAACTTCCGCCGTCGTACACGCCAGGAGATGGAAGAGATACGCCGCATCGCTTTGGAGGAGTTCCTGCGCAGTCTGCTGCGCGTCATGGACAACTTCGAGCGAGCCATGCAGGCGGCGGAAGAGAGCCGGTCGTTCGAGAAACTCATGGAGGGCGTGCAGCTCACTTACAGGCAGTTGCAATCCCTGCTGCGAGAGGCAGGCGTCCAACCCATCGAAGCGGTTGGCAAACCCTTTGACCCCAACTTCCACGAGGCGGTGCAGCGCGTGGAAAGCCCGGAGCATCCGGATGAGACCGTATTGGAAGAGGTGGAGCGGGGTTACATGATACAGTCGCGGGTGCTGCGCCCCAGTCGCGTGAAGGTGGTAAAGAACTGATGGGAGAGCTGTTTGGAACGGACGGGGTGCGCGGCGTTGCCAACCGCGAACTGACCCCTCTTCTTGCCATGCAGCTGGGTATGGCTGCAGCTGCGGTTTTGGGCAATGGCAATCACGCCCCACACGTTCTGGTGGGGCGTGATACTCGTTTATCCGGCGATATGCTCGAGGCGGCGCTGGTAGCAGGGTTGTGCTCGGCAGGAGCCAGGGTTACTCTGCTCGGTATCGTGCCCACCCCCGCAGTGGCTTACTGCACCAGGCATTCTCAGGTAGACGCAGGAGCGGTCATCTCCGCTTCCCATAACCCCTTCGAAGATAACGGCATCAAGTTTTTCAGCACCGAGGGACGCAAATTACCTGACGACTTGGAATGCCACATCGAGAAACTGATACGGAATTGGGAGAACATCCCCCGTGCCTATCGCGACCGTATCGGCAACGTGCAGCGTGACAACGAGTTGGTGGAACGCTACATCGCCCATCTGATTGCCAGCGCGGACTGCTCGTTGAAAGGCATGCGCGTTGTGGTAGACGGAGCGAACGGAGCAGCTTACAGTATCGCGCCGCGCGTGCTTTCGCAGCTAGGCGCGGAGGTCGTTCCCATCCATTGTAGCCCTGACGGTGTGAATATCAACGCCGGATGCGGTTCTCTGCATACCGAGAGTATGCGTCAGACCGTTCAGGAACAACGTGCCGACGTCGGGCTCTCTTTCGACGGCGACGCAGACAGGGTCATCATGAGCGACGAGTACGGCAACGAGGTGGATGGTGACCGCATCATGGCGATGAGCGCGGTGTATCTGAAGCAAGCCGGTCGCCTTCGAAATAACGTACTGGTCGCTACCATCATGAGCAACCTGGGGCTGGAGGAGGCACTGAAACAGCACGGCATCCGTATGGAACGCACCAGAGTAGGTGACCGTTACGTTGCCGAACGGATGCGCGAACTGGATGCTGTGCTGGGCGGCGAGCAGTCGGGACATATCATCTTCGCGGAATACACCACCACCGGCGATGGTTTGTTGACCGCTCTGCAGGTGCTTGCACTCATGCAGCGTACCGGAAAACCCCTTTCCGAGCTGGCGGGTGTGATGGACAAATACCCGCAGATAATACGCAACGTGCGCGTGCGCGACAAGTACGCCTGGGAGCGATACGCGCAGGCAAAAGCGGTGGAATCCTGGGCGATACAGCAGCTGGGTTACCCATCGAGAGTGAACATCCGCCCTTCGGGAACGGAGCCTGTGGTGCGCATCATGCTGGAAGCCACCGATCGCGGGCGGATGGAGCAGGTGGCCGATGAACTGAAAACGATAGTGCTGCAGGTGTGCGGCGAACCCGAGGATTGAAAACATGCTGCTTGCGCTGGATGTAGGCAATACGAATATCGTGGTGGGGGTATTCGACGGGCAGAAACTGGTCGAACACTGGCGCGTGCGCACCGACCGTGAGCGTACTGCCGATGAGCATGGACTGCTGATGACCCACCTGCTACAGTATGCTTCCCTGCCACGGGAAGAGATTGGCGGTATCATCATCTCCAACGTGGTTCCGCCGATGACCGACGCCCTGCTGGGGATGGCACGGCGTTTCTTTCACGTGGAGCCGATTTTCGTCTCGCACGAACTCGATCTCGGTGTGTCCATCCGCTACCATAACCCACGCGAGGTNGGNGCNGACCGACTGGTCAACGCGGTGGCAGCAATCCACAAGTATGGCGCACCTGCGATTGTCGTGGACTTCGGCACGGCAACCACGCTGGACGTGATTTCCCCGCAGGGAGAGTATCTGGGAGGGTGCATCATGGCCGGCGTGGGCATCTCGGCGGAAGCGCTGTTCCGTACCGCTGCTCGCCTACCGCGCATCGAGCTGGTTGCCCCCAAACACGTCATCGGGCGAACTACTGTGGAGGCTATGCAGTCGGGCATCCTGCTGGGCTATGCAGGAGCCATCGACGCCCTGGTGGAGCGCATCCACAAGGAGCTGGGCTGCGAGACGACGGTAGTCGCCACCGGTGGACTGGCGGAGCGTATCGCCGCCGAAACCCGCACCATCCAGCACGTGGACCCCTGGCTCACCCTCGAAGGCTTGCGCCTNATCTGGGAGCGGGTAGCGGGAACATAGCCCTCAAAATCTCAAGCGTTACCTTCGATTTTCCGATAATAAGGCTGGTGAGGTTTGCGGGGATGTGGTACCGCCGGCATAACTGGTTCTTTCTCCTGCTTTTCATCGGGTTCGCAGCGGGTGCGTGGGCGCAGACGCCNNTNGCNGTGCCGCGCGTGTCGGTGCAGGTGGGCACGGCGCAGAACCCCAAGGACGTGGCGGTCACGCTGCAGGTGCTTATCCTGATGACCCTGCTCACGCTCGCACCTGCCCTGCTTATCATGACCACCGCCTTCACGCGCATCGTGGTGGTGCTGGCGTTCCTGCGAACGGCGATCGGCACGCCGACCATCCCGCCCAACCNGGTCATCATCGGGCTGAGCCTGTTCCTGACCTTCTTCGTAATGGCGCCCGTGTTCAACGAGATTAACCAGAACGCCCTGCAACCATACCTGAACAACCGCATCAGCTTTCAGCAGGCGCTGGCGAACGCCGAGAAACCGCTGCGTGCCTTCATGTTGCGGCAAACCTACGAGAAAGACCTGCAGCTGTTTATCAACCTGAGCAAACCCAAACAGCCTCCCCGCACACCCGACGATGTGCCCATCACCACCATTATCCCTGCCTTTATCCTGAGCGAGCTGAAAACGGCGTTCATCATCGGCTTCTATATCTACATCCCGTTCCTGATTATCGACCTGTTCGTTGCCAGCACGCTAATGAGCATGGGCATGATGATGCTGCCGCCCATCGTTATCTCATTGCCGTTCAAGCTGCTGGTGTTCATCATGGCGAACGGGTGGACGCTGCTCATCGGCTCGCTGGCGGCAGGATTCAAGTGAGGTGAAGAAGATGACTGAAGGACAGGTACTGGAAGTGGGACGGCAGGCACTGTGGGTGCTGGTGCAGATTGCGCTGCCGGTGCTGATATTCGGCATGGTGGCGGGAGTGCTGGTCAGTCTATTTCAGGCGGTGACGCAGATACAGGAAGTAACGCTCAGCTTCGTGCCCAAAATCGCGGCGGTCGTAGTAGCGCTGATTATCTTTGGTCCGTGGATGCTGGCGACGATGGTGGCGTTTATGGTGCAACTCTTCTCGTTTGTGCCGCGATAAGCCATGGACCCCATCTGGGCAAGTACACAGCTCTTCTGGGCGTTTCTGGTGGTGCTGTTTCGCGTGGGCGGGCTGATGGTGACCGCGCCGGTGTTCGGTAGCCCCAATGTGCCTGCGCCCGTGAAGATTGGGTTCAGCACCGCCTTTGCGCTCGCGCTCGCGCCGGTGACAGTGGACAAAGTGGGCGCGCCTCCTGAAGACTGGTGGTTGCTGGTGGGAATCCTGATTAGCGAGACGCTTTTCGGAATGCTGGTGGGATACCTAGTGTCGCTTTTTTTCAGCGCGGTGCAGATGGCAGGGGCGTTCATTGACCTGCAGATGGGCTTCGGCATCTTCCAGCTGATGAATCCGTTCATGCCGATGCCCGCTTCGCTGCTGGCGCAGTTCCACACCCTTCTGCTGGTGGTGGTGTATCTGCAGGTCAACGCGCACCACTGGCTGCTGGCGTCCATCGCCGATTCGTTTCAGGCGGTTCCGCCCCAGAGCGTGGGGCTGGACGCTGTGCGCCTGCAGCCAGTGCTATTGAGTGTGATTTCGCAGATATTCACGCTGGCGATACGCATCGCTGCTCCCGCGACGGCGGTGCTAATCGTAGTGGATGCTGCGCTGGCGATAGTGTCTCGGGCGGTTCCGCAGATGCCCGTGTTCTTCGTGGGCGCACCCGCCAAGATTGCGATGGGGTTGGTAACGGTCGCGATTGTGCTGCCGCTGGTGGCGAACGTGTTCGTGAACACCATGCCTATCGCGGCGCAGCACGTGCTGAACCTGTTCAGGGCACTAGCGAAGTCGTGATGGGCTAGGTGCTGCCCTACTGCGTCTGCACGCTCTGACCCAGCGCCTCTGTCACCTGCCTCAGCGGAACCACCAACTGCCCCTGAAACGGAAACACCGCACGCTTTAGTTTCAACTTGCCCGAAGGGGTCTGCGCCTCCCGGTCCAAAGTCTGCACCTGCACCCAGCGCGAACCACGACGCAGCGTGACCGCCTACACCTCCGACGAGCGGCTGGTCGGCACCTCCACCCCGAATGGCTTGAGCAGGCTCACCGGCACCACTACCACCCCGTTGAGCGAGGCGATGAGTGGGCTGGCGAGAGGCTTGCCCTCCACCAGCAGCTGAGGCACGGGCATCGGCTTCACCACCCCTATGGGATGATCGAGCAAACGATAAAGGATGCCTTGTGCTAGTGCTTCAGCAAAGTGGCAGTCTGGCGACTCCACCCGCACTAGGCAGTTGCCACATCGAAAGTAACCAATGTTGCGATTATGCCACGCCTCGTCACCAAGCGGTGTCGCTGAAGGCGTACCCCTTGGAAGATGATGGAACTCATCCCGCCGAATGCGGCGTAGGTGCGGTCTTTGTTCGCGTCACTGATTCGTAAGTCGACTTCCACTGACCCCCTTGCTTTTAGGCGGATATAGACCTTTATCTGACCGGACCAGTACGCTTGCGCATTGGAAATGGATATCCAGCAACGAGAAATCCACGCTTCCTTTCCGAGCGGANAGAAGTCCCGTTGAAGCGGTATCGCGCCCAGCACAGATTGGACGCCAGCACCAATAGCACGGTTACGCCAAAGAGGCGTTTCCACATCATTGGTCACCATCCTTTGCTCATGCTTGTTTTGCATGTCCAACTGCAATATACCATGTCGAAAAAAAAAGTCAAGCAGTTTGCGGGATGAAAGCTGAAGTGGTTTCTCCGCTTTGCCGATAATCGGAGTGAAGAAACCTCACCCCCGTCTCCTCTCCTGCAAGGAGAGGAGAGAGTGAGGTCTCCACAGGTTCACCGATGCCTGCAGAGGAACGCACCGAACAAGCCACACCGCGACGACGGCAAGAGGCACGCCGAAGGGGACAGGTTGCCCGCTCGGTGGAGCTGTCCTCCGTGGCGGTGTTTCTGGCGGTGGTGATGGTGTTGAAGGCGGTCAGCGAGGGCGCGCTGCAGGGGGCGATGGAGTCCGTCCGCTTTGCGCTGAGCAATCTCAGCCATACCGGGTTCTCTCCTGCGCTTGCGCTTTCTTTTGCGATGGGTTGCTTGAGCCATGCGGCAAAGGCGTTCCTGCCCGTGATTGGTGTGGCGATGGTGGTGGGTGTGGTGGTGAACCTGCTGCAGGTAGGTGTGATGTTCACCGCCGAGCCGCTGGCTCCCAACTGGGCACGGTTGAACCCTGTCGCCGGCTTCACTCGTCTCTTCTCACGGCGAGCCTTCGTGGAGAGCGTTAAGACCCTGCTTAAGGTGCTGCTCATCGGGTGGCTGGCGTTCTCGGCGGTAAGGGCGGACGCAGCGATGTTACTGAGAACCAGTGAGATCGACCCGCTGATGGTGTTGATGCTGGTGGGGCAGTTGCTGTACAAAATGGCATGGCGGGTAGGGCTGGCGATGCTGGTGCTGGCGCTACTGGACTACGGTTTCCAGCGGTGGGAGTATGAGAAGAGCCTGCGCATGACCAAAGAGGAGGTCAAGCAGGAGATGAAACAGACGGAGGGCGACCCACAGGTGAAATCACGCATCCGCGCCCGCCAGCAAGCCATCGCCCGCCGCCGCATGATGCAAGCGGTACCCAAAGCGGATGTGGTGGTCACCAACCCGACGCACTACGCGGTCGCCTTGCAATATGATTCGCAGAAGATGGCGGCTCCAACCGTCGTGGCAAAGGGAATGAATCTTATCGCGCTGCGCATCCGCGAAATCGCATTGCAACACGGCGTGCCGATAGTGGAGAACCCGCCGCTGGCACAGAGCCTGTATCGCACGGTGGAAGTAGGCGAGCAGATACCCCCCGCGCTTTATCAGGCGGTGGCGGAGGTGCTGGCATACGTTTACCGCTTGCGCCGCCCCAATTCACGGTGAGAACTGAGAAACTGGCGTCTTGTGGAAATGCACCATCATCCAGCGGTTGTCCTCCCTCACGAACACGCGCGTTTCGTTGGTCGTTTGGAAGCGAATCCCGCCCTCGTCCGAACGGGTGACCACCAGCGTGTAGGTGGCGATAGCGACGTTACCGTAGAGTTGCACCCGCGGGTTCACGATGTCCAGACGGTACTGCACATTGGGCGGCCGCACCGTCTTCTGCTGGCGCATGTAGTGCAGGTGAAACTCCAAGGAGTCGATGCGTGCAGGCGTCTCTGCTTCAAAGGAGGACACGTCATCCGCGACCAGCTCGCGGTAGGTGTCGGTGTCCTGGCAGTAGATGGCGTGGAGCAGCCGCTCCAGCGTCTGCATCACTTCCTGCTGACGTCGGTTCATCCTTCGCCTCCACACTGGGCGCGGTGACGCAGGTAGTGGTCTACCAGCACCAGCGCCATCATTGCCTCCACGATGGGCACAGCGCGGGGCAGCACACAGGGGTCGTGCCTGCCTTTTGCCCTCAGCACAGCCGGTTCGCGACGCACATTGACCGTTTCCTGCGGCATCATGATGGTGGCAGTCGGCTTGAAGGCGACGCGAACGAGGATATTCTCGCCATTAGAGATGCCTCCCTGCACGCCGCCAGAGTGATTCGTGCGCGTGTGCACCCTGCCCTGCTCGTCCACGTAGAAGGGGTCGTTGTGTTGCGAGCCGGTGAGGTCGGTTCCCGCGAAGCCAGAGCCAATCTCGAACCCCTTTGCCGCAGGGATAGACAGCATCGCCTTGGCGAGGTCGGCATCCAGCTTATCGAACACAGGGTCTCCCCAGCCGGGCGGCACGCCCCGCGCCACACAGCCCACCACCCCGCCCAGCGAGTCGCCCTGACGACGCGCCTGATCAATCGCCTGTGCCATTGCCTCCGCAACGGCTGGGTCGGGACAGCGCACCGGGTTCGCCTCCACCTGCTCTGGAGTGACCGTGTCGGGGTCTACCTGCGCGCGCAGGGTGTGTATCTTTTCCACCCAGCCCACAATCTGCACGCCCTGCTCGTGCAGAATCTTCTTGGCAATGGCTCCGGCGGCTACCCGCCCTACCGTCTCCCGCGCACTGGCACGCCCCCCGCCGCGCCAGTCACGGATGCCGTACTTAGCATCGTAGGTGTAGTCCGCGTGGGAGGGGCGATACAGCTCGCGAAAGGACTCGTAGGCTTCGGGGCGGGCATCTTCGTTCCAAACCAGCAGGCAGATGGGCGTGCCCAGCGTTTGGCCATCGAACACCCCGGAGAGGATATGCACGGTATCGCTCTCGCGTCGCTGTGTGACCAGGTTGCTTTGTCCCGGGCGTCGCCTGTCCAGCTCGCGCTGTATCTCCTCCGCCAAAATGGGCACATGCGGGGGACAACCGTCGATGACCACCCCCACCGCCCCGCCGTGCGACTCGCCGAAGGTCGTAATCCGAAACAGATGTCCGAATGTGTTGCCCATAGCGTCTTCGATTATACGAGTTTAGCAGCGCGAAAGCAAACGGCAGGTGGCAGACCGCAAGGAAAAAGTGTTTAATGTCTCTAATATGATGCTACAATGCATCGTCATTCAGCGAGTGGAGGCAAGGCATGAACGTGACTACAACGCCTTNTGGAAAGAAGCTCATCACCGTCATTCCGGGCGACGGGGTAGGACCGGAGTGTGTGCAATCTGCGCTGCGTTTAATTGAGGCAGCGGGCGCGCCGGTCGAGTGGGAGATGTGCGAGGCTGGCGCCAGCGTGTTCAAAAAGGGGTTGGAAAGCGGCGTACCGCCAGAGACCATCGAGTCCATCCGCAAGACGCGCGTGGTGCTAAAGGGACCGCTGGAGACCCCCGTGGGCTACGGGGAGAAAAGCGCGAACGTGACCCTGCGTAAACTGTTTGAGACCTACGCCAACGTGCGCCCGGTGCGCGAGATGCCCAATGTGCCCACCCCTTACAGCGGGCGAGGTATCGACCTGGTGGTGGTGCGTGAGAACGTGGAAGACCTGTATGCCGGCATCGAGCACATGCAGACCCCGGGCGTGGCACAGTGTTTGAAACTCATCTCGCGCAAGGGGTGCGAGAAGATTGTGCGCTTCGCCTTCGAGCTGGCGCGATCGGAGGGACGTAAGAAGGTGCACTGCGCGACCAAGTCTAACATCATGAAGTTGACCGAAGGAATGCTGAAGCGCACCTTTGAGGAGATTGCGCCCGAGTATCCCGACATCGAGGCAAACCACATCATCGTGGACAACTGCGCGCACCAGCTGGTGAAACGTCCGGAGCAGTTTGATGTTATCGTCACCACCAATATGAACGGTGACATCCTCAGCGACCTGACCTCTGCGCTGATTGGCGGGTTGGGCTTCGCGCCGTCTGCGAACATCGGTAATGAGGTGGCTATCTTCGAGGCAGTACACGGCTCCGCACCCAAGTACGCGGGCAAGAACGTGATCAACCCCACAGCGGTCATCCTCTCGGCGGTGATGATGTTGCGCTATATCGGCGAGTTTGAAGCAGCAGCGGCTATCGAAAACGCGCTCATTGTCACGCTGGAAGAGGGCAAGGTGCGCACGGGTGATGTGGTGGGCTATGACCGTTGTAACACCACCACCGAATATACCGACGCCATTATCGCTAATCTGGGCAGGAAGCCCAGCCAGACCTTCGTGCGCGAGTATCGCCCCATCCAGCTGCCCCAGGTGACGCGCGAGCCGGTCATGGTGCGCCCGCAGAAGCGGCGTGTGACAGGAGTGGACGTGTTTGTGGAGTTCGACGGCACCGCCGAGCAGCTGGGCAATAGCATGGAACAGTTGACAGAAGGCACTGCACTGCGCCTCAAAGCTATCTCCAGCCGGGGCACGCTGGTGTATCCCGCAGTGGGCTTCATGACTGACCTGGTGGACCACTGGACATGTCGTTTCGTCCTGCGCGACGATGGGGGCGAGCTGGGCGAGGCACAGGTGCTGGACCTGCTGCAGCGCATCAGCAGCAGGTATCGCTGGACGCACATCGAGAAGCTGCACGAGTTTGACGGTCAGCCCGGCTTCACCAAAGCGCAGGGCGAGGATTGACCATCGCTGGAGTTTTGGTTGCCCTCACCCCCTGCCCCTCTCCTGCGAAGAGAGGGGCTTTTCGTTCTCCCCCTTCCCTCTCAGGGAAGGGGGCTGGGGGTTAGGTAAACTCAACCTCACCCCCCTGTCCCTCTCCCACGCTGCGGGAGAGGGGAGTTTATGTCGACTGCAGCCTGGCGGGTATTGGGTTGCGCAACCGTGTCCCGATTTGGTAACATAACCCAACGGCACACCTTTTTACCGGATGGGATAGAGTATGGAGGAGAGTATCGAACGGCAACTGCAGGTACTGCAGCGTGGCGTGGCGGCAATCATTCCCGAGGACGGACTGCGTGAGAAGCTGGAGAAATCGGCGCGCACAGGCAAGCCATTGCGGGTGAAGCTGGGGCTGGACCCCACCGCGCCCGATATTCATCTCGGCTTCGCGGTGGTGCTGCGCAAACTGAGGCAGTTTCAGCAGTTCGGGCACATTGCCTGCCTCATCATCGGCGATTTCACCGCCATGATTGGCGACCCGACCGGGCGCAGCAAGACGCGCCCGCAACTCTCCCGCGAGGAGGTGGAGGCGAACGCCCGCACCTACCAGCAGCAGCTTTACCGCATCCTGATGCCCGAACGCACTGAAATCTACTTCAACAGCGACTGGCTGGGCAAGATGACCTTTACGGACGTCATCCAGCTCGCCTCCAAATACACGGTGGCACGCATTCTGGAGCGCGATGACTTCCAGAACCGCCTCGCCGAGGGCAAGCCGCTGGGGATGCACGAAATCCTCTACCCGTTGTGTCAGGGCTACGATTCGGTTGCCATCCAGTCTGATATCGAGATGGGCGGAACCGACCAGATTTTCAATAACCTCGTGGGGCGTGACCTGCAGAGGGAGTACGGTCAGGACCCCCAGATTGTCATCGCCATGCCGCTGCTCGTTGGGCTGGACGGCGTGGAGAAGATGAGCAAATCGCTGGGCAACTATATCGGCATCACCGAGCCGCCCGACCAGATGTTCGGCAAGGTGATGTCGCTGCCCGACGAGCTGATGGTGTCGTACTTCGAGCTGTGCACGGACGTGCCGATGGACGAAGTGCGCCAGATAGCCCAGGGGCTGAACAACGGTACACTGCACCCAATGGAAGTCAAGCGACGCCTCGCCCGCGAGATTGTAGGCATCTATCACGGCGCCCAGGCAGCACAGGAAGCAGACCGCGAGTTCATGCGCGTTTTCTCCGCTCGCGAACTGCCCGAAGAGATTGCGGAATACGATGTACCTGCGGATATCGTGAAGGACGGCAAGGTGTGGCTGCCGCGCTTGCTGGCGGCGCTGGATTTGGTGAGTAGCAACAGCGAAGGGCGGCGTATGATTCAACAGGGGGCGGTGGAAATCAACGGCGTGCGCCACACCGACCCGAACGAGGAGATAGAGGTGGCCGCCCTGCGTGGTGCGGTGATTCGGGTGGGCAAGCTGCGTTTCGCACGGGTGAGGTAGACGACTGTCTGGCGTGCCATTTGGAGGGCGAACCTCCGGGTGAGCCGGCCCTCCCCACTCAACGTCTGCGCGGGTGGAGAGAGGTTTGCGGCTTGGCGGGAGGCTCGCCCACCAGACGGTGAAATGCGACGCTGCGCGTCCCCAGCAATGACTAACCCTGCTACCGTGTGGTGCTGGTTGCCGGGGGATAGTCAGGCGTCGGTTTATACGATCCCCCCTGTTCCATCCACGGTGGCACTCCGGGCGTATACTTTACGCCCTTGGGAGGGCGCGGCGCACTCAAGTAGTAGTACGCCCCGAGGATAATCGCGACCACCACCACTACCAGCACAATCGCTACCGCAGGACTGACCTCCTTTTTCACCGGGTTACCTCGCTGTTACTGTCGTTTGTCCCACATACCGTTGGGCCAGGGTCCGTTGGGCGGGTCGCGCCGTGCCGGGTCGGTAGTCTGGTTGCCGATAGGCTGGGTCGTTTGGTCCCTGCGCATCCACTTCACATGTCCGTCGCACATTGCGTAGTTACTGCCCTGCGAGTGGATAGTGGCTCCACCACCTTGCATGTTGAACTCGTTGTAGTCCCAGAAGACCTCCGTTGCCCAGCCGACACTCCACTGGTGATACCAGTTCGGGCGTTCCGCGACGAAGATAGTGGTCGCCGGGCTCACAATGGTCGACTCCGCCGAAGCGGCAGGGGACATCCGGAAGCTGTAGGAATTGGAATCCCATCCCCAGTCGCTTTCAGGCCAGCGGAAGTTCTGGCTGTATGTCACCGGCACAGCGGGTTTGGTGTTGTCCACCGCGTCCTGTCCGCGCCCCCATGCGTCGCTGGGGCACTTCCACATCTGCTGGTTTTTCACATAGGGATGTATCTGCTGGTGCCAGGGCACCCAAGTGGGATACCATCCCCATGTCCAGCTGTGTACCTCGTCATAGTCTTGCGCGTACATCAGCTCGCCCAGCATGATTTGTTTCATGTTGGACAGGCAGGTGGTCGCGCGCGCTTTCTCCCGTGCCTGTGCGAACACCGGGAAGAGGATCGCCGCCAGAATGGCGATGATGGCGATGACCACAAGCAGCTCGATCAGAGTAAACGCTCGCCCATGGTCTCGCCGTTGAGTACTGACTCGCATGGTTTTTCTCCCTCCTTGTGATGATTTATCTCAGCCGGACACCGATACGGCATCCAGCGTGGTTCCGTAACGAAGCTGCACCGGTATGGTGACGTCGGCATAGTCTTCCCGTTCTCCGGTGATGTACTGATGCAGAAGGCGAACGGCGGATTCCGCCAGCGCATCCAGGTCGACGTATACCGAGGCGGCGATATGGCGTGTGGTGGCGGGCCAGTGCAGACCATCATAGCCAATCACTGAGAGTCTTGCGGGCACCTCGATGCCGAGACGGTCGCAATCTTCCAGAAGGCGGTACGCCAGCCAGTCACGCCAGCAGAATATCGCTGTGGGAGGCCGCGGTTCGTGCAAAAGGCGTTCCAGAACCCTTTGCCCCTCACTCCAGTAGCTGAAAACGTGCTGGTTGGGGAGGTCACCTCCAAGCGCGCGAAGGTACTGCTGAAGCAAACGAACGCGCGGGATGGCGTCCCGAAAGTCGCTTCCCTCCTCAATCATGGCTGCGATATGCCGGTGCCCAAACGCGACAAGGGCTTCGGCGACCTGCCTCATCCCACCTTGCATGTCATCGCGCACAGAGGGCAAGATGCCTTCGCTGTCGCGGGCGTTTATCAGCACCACCGGCAAGCGCGAACGCCTCAGCAGAGGCAACAGGGGGTCGTGGGGCAGAGGGGCAAATAACAGCAATCCATCCGCGCGTCCGCCATTCAAATAGCGATACGTCTCCTCTGGCGGTCGGCTGAAGTCGCAGTGTACCAGCACATCGTACCCGAGCTTACCCGCTGCACGCTCGATAGCGGTAGACAACCTGTCCATGTAGAGGTCGTTTTCGGTACGCAAGCGGAACGCATTGAAGAAGGACAGAACGTGCGTGCGACCACGCTGAATCGACCGCACCAGCAGGTTGGGGCTGTAGTCCAGCTCCTGTGCTGCCTCTTTCACGCGCCGGTGCGTCTCCTCCGAAATGCGATGTGTGGAGGCTTTGCCGCTGAGCACCAGCGAGGCGGTGGTGCGGGAGACCCCCGCCCGCTTTGCGACCTCGTCGAGCGTTGCCCGGGTTCTTCTTCGGGATGGAAGGGACATCGCTTCCCTCTTGCTAAAGTACTTTAGCATCATTATAGCCCCCTCTTGCAACGCTGTCAAGAGTTTGCTAAAGTATTTTAGCGAATTTTTTTGAAAAATAATAGAAAGGACGCACGTACATGCCCGAGTTAGTGGTTCACATCGACACTGCCCGGCGTTACCAGCGCATCGAGAACTTCGGGGCATCGGGCACGTGGAGCCTGGACCCCATCGGCAAAGAATGGACTGAAGCCAACAAGAACATACTGGCAGACCTTCTCTTTTCGCGAGAGAAGGGCATCGGGTTATCGTTGTGGCGGTTCAACATCGGGGCGGGTGGCGCGCTTACCGACCAGCTGTGGGACCCCTGGCGGGGGGCGGAGGTGTTCAAAGCCTCCGAAGATGCAGAGTATGACTGGAGCAAGCATGCCGGGCAGCAGTGGTTCCTGCGCGCGGCAAAGAAACGGGGTGTGGAGCGATTCCTTGCCTGTGTGTACAGCCCGCCCGTGTGGATGACGAAGAACGGACATGCGCACTGCGATAAGCAATCGGGTTCTACCAATCTCAAGCCGGGCTACGAACCTCATTTCGCGCGCTTCCTCGCCGATGTACTGGAACATTTTGCCAAAGAGGGGCTACCCTTTCACTATATCAGCCCCGTCAACGAGCCGAACTGGGACTGGGAGGGTGGTCAAGAAGGGTGCCGTTACAATAATGAGGACCTGAAGCGCGTGATACACGCCCTGTATGATGAGGTTCGTTCTCGCAGGCTTGCCACCGAAATCGTGGTGCCCGAAGCGGGCGAGCTGGTCTCCTTGCTGGATGACCAGTTTTACCGCCGCTGGGCGCGCATTGAGGATGCCAGAGCTGCCCACACACACGGCAATCGCTCCAAAGGTTGGGGGATGTATGGTCAATATATCCGGGAGCTGCTGGGCGACGCCGAGATGCGACGCAAAGTAGGCAATCGCCTCTGCGCACACTCTTACTGGACCGATTCCAGTCTGCACCTGCTGAGAGACCTCCGGCGAACTGTGCGCGAGAACATGGACAGCTACGCTCCAGGCGCGCAGTACTGGCAGACCGAGTACTGTGTGATGGAGCATCGGCGCGATCTCGGCATGGACACCGCTTTGCGCGTGGCGCGGGTGATACATTACGACCTCACGGCTGCCAACGCTTCCGCCTGGCACTGGTGGCTGGCGGTCTCGCCCTACGACTATAAAGACGGACTGATTTATACGGATTATAGACAGACAGGTCAGCAAAACATCCTGCCCTCCAAAACATTGTGGGTGCTGGGAAACTTCAGCCGGTTCATCCGCCCGGGTGCAGTCCGTGTGCACGCCGAGCCGTCGGAAGTGGAGGAGCATCTGCTGATTTCTGCCTACACGCAAAACCGCAGTCCACGCCTGGTCTGCGTGGTAGTTCATCGTGGCGAAAAGGAAGTTACCCTGAGATTGGATGCCGGTCAAAGAGTGGAGGAATGGAGCCTGTTTATTACCTCTACCGAACATGACCTCGCCCGGCAGCCGGCGGTGAAAGCCAACAGAGAGGTGGTTATCCCGCCGCGCAGCGTAGTCACATTGACCTCTTCGTAAAGCGGGCAGGAAACACGCCTCCCTGTGCGTAAGTAGTGTAAGATACGGGAAAAAGGGGTGTCGGATACGAGTGGCTAAACGCAAGAGCCAGACTGTATCGCCGCCGTCGGAAAACACCTTGAGCCTGCTGGAACCTGCACGCGGCGTCTCCGAAACGAGCGCACCACAGCTGGCGCAGGCGGTGAGTCAGTTGTTGAACCTCCCGATGGAGGAGCAACTCGCCGCCGTGCAGTGGATGGGCACACAGCCTGAATACGCCACCTTGCTGGCTTACCTGGTGGAAGGGGTTGGGGTAAGCGGTGCATTGCGGCGGGCAGTGAAGCAGGCGATATTCGAACTGCGCCGACGGGGGGTCTCGGTGCACAGCCCGGCGGAAGGTGCTACCTTCAGGCGGGAATCGACGGACTTCTCGAAGCAATGGGTGTTGCAGGAGGTCTTTGCCTCATGGCCCTACGTAGAGGACAACTGGTACGCCCTTCATTTACGCTTCTTCATGCAGCACGCTTCTGGGCAAA
>JGI24188J35168_1000540_pt1 | contig 22302 bp, 19 predicted proteins | sample YNPBryantNP2012_FD_35168 | JGI IMG/M metagenome (IMG submission 35168) | reverse complement strand
GCCGGGAGTGGATCCGCTTGGAAGTATCCGATACGGGATCAGGGATTCCGGAGGAAATCCGCGAGCGCATCTTCGACCCGTTCTTCACCACAAAGGAACCGAGCAAAGGAACAGGCCTCGGCCTTTCCACCATCTATGGGATCGTCACCGCCCATGAGGGCTGCATCGCCTGCGAAAGCCAGGTCGGCCGGGGCACCACGTTTCGAGTGGACTTTCCCGTAAGAGCGTGGGCGCCTCAGGGGACCAAATCCGGTGTGGGGGACGAAAACGCGCCACGGCACGAGGCGCCCAACGGGGGAACTGTGCTCCTTGTGGACGACGAAGAGTCCCTTTTGGAGCTCATTCAAGGATTGCTTGAGATGGAAGGCTACGCGGTTCGAACGGCGCCGTCGGGGGAAGAGGCCTTGGCTTTCCTGGCGCAGACCAACGGGGACATCGATGCCGTGGTGCTGGATTTGAGCATGCCCGGCATGGGAGGTCGGCGCTGCCTTGAATTCTTGCGCGCCACATACCCCCATCTTCCCGTCATCGTGGCCAGCGGGGATGCAGCCCATGAAATTTTTAGAGATCCGAAACGGTTCGGCGCCCAAGGCGTCATTCTTAAACCCTACCGTCTGAAAAACCTTTTGGAAGCCCTTCAGAGCGTTCTCAGGTCGTCGAGCGACGACGTCTCATCGGGTACGGATGGAGCATAAAATCCGCCAGGGTGAGGAGCACCATGGCTTCGCAGACGGGAACGATTCGCGGAATGGCCGAAACGTCATGGCGGCCTTCGATTCGCACGGTGGTTTCCCGGCCATCGCGGGTGACAGTCTTCTGAGGCACCGCACCGATGGGATGGGCTTGACGGCTACGCGGATCACGAGATCCATCCCGGTGGAAAGGCCGCCGAGCACGCCGCCGGCGTTGTTGGAAGCGTAGCCGTCGGGTGTCACCGGATCGTTATGGAGGCTTCCCCGCATGGATGCCGCCTGAAACCCTGAACCGATTTCTACGCCCTTGACGGCCCCGATGGACATAAGGGCCGCCGCCAGCCGAGCGTCCAGCTTGTCAAAAACGGGCTCGCCCAAACCGGCGGGACACCCCGAAGCGATGACCAAAACGATGCCGCCCACCGAATCCCCGGCGGCTTTGACAGCCTTGAGGTGCTCTTCCATGGCTCGAGCCGCTTCCGGGTTCGGGCAAAAAACAGGGTTCCTGAGGGCTTCGTCCCAGTCCGTGGGGTCGCAGTGGATCGGGCCCAAAGCGACGGTGCCCGCACGAACGTGGATGCCTTCCCGTGCCAGGAATTTTCGAGCCACAGCCCCGGCCGCCACCCGAGCGACCGTCTCCCGACCCGAACTGCGGCCGCCCCCCCGCCAATCGCGGATGCCGTATTTTTGTTCGTAGGTGCGATCGGCGTGGCCGGGCCGATAGAGATCCTTCAGATTCTCGTAATCCCGGCTGCGCACGTCTGTGTTTTCGATCATGAGGCTGATGGGGGTTCCGGTGGTCACCCCGTCGAAAACTCCCGAAAGAATGCGCACCCGATCCGGTTCCTTACGGGCCGTGGTGAGCTTCTTTCCGGGGCGGCGCCGATCCAGGTCTTCTTGGATGTCGGCTTCACAAAGGGGAATGCCCGGGGGACAACCGTCGATCACGGCGCCCAACGCAGGGCCGTGGGATTCTCCCCAGGTCATCACCCGAAAAAGCCGCCCAAACGTGTTGCCTGCCATGGAATGTCTCCTATGAGTCTTGTCCGTTAGCCGGCCCACAGGGCTCGGCGGTTTGTTGCAGAATACACGATGTAAACCACGGCGTCGGGGACCAGGTCGTCATGCAAAGGGCGCCGAGAGCGCGTGGATGGGATGTTGGACTTCGCTGCGCTCATCCCAACATCCAGTTGAGCGTCGCAAGGCCAGCCGCAGTTCTAGCAGCCTGTCCGAGAACAGATGTTGTAGGAGCGGCTTCAGCCGCAACCCCTCAGCACGCCTTAACCCACTCTGCCCAAATCTCCCGAAAAAACCATTGACGGAAAGGCTCCTCGGTTGGGGTTCACTGCGCTTACCCCAACATACGGAGTATGCTATCCTCCGGCTCGGTTGCCAGTATCGGGTTCGCCACGCTGGGGTTCGCTGCGCTCACCCCAACCTACAGGACTTTGCGTTCACGGGCGGTCGTCCGGAACCGTGCTTGACTCCTCCGCTCAGGGCGTTATTTTTCATTANGGATTTTTCAACAGAGACAGGATAGAANAAAAAGGCCGGGGTTTGAAGGAGAAAGTCAAAGAGGACGGAGCACCATGAGCGAACACAAACCGGACATGCGGGAAATCCTTGAAAGCCAACTGGAAGAAGAGCTGCAGGAACCCCCCATGTTCAAGGTTCTCCTTCACAATGACGATTACACCACCATGGAGTTTGTGGTGGAGGTTTTAGAAAAGGTTTTTCACAAATCCACGGCCGAAGCCACGGAGATCATGCTCAACGTGCATCGCAACGGGGTTGGAGTCTGCGGCGTTTATCCCGAAGAAATTGCGGAAACCAAGGTGGAAATGGTGCACCATTTGGCCCGCAAGAACGGCTTTCCCCTTAAGTGCACCATGGAACACGCCTAAAGCAAGGAGAGAGGTTCCCGCCATGATCAGTCGGGAATTGGAGATGGCCTTTTCAGCGGCAGTTCGGGAAGCCAAAGTGCGCCGCCACGAGTTTTTCACTCTAGAACACATCCTCTACGCCATTGTGAACGACGCAGGCGGCGCCGAAATCCTTTATCACTGCGGCGCCGATCTGGATCGGCTCAAGCAGCAGCTGGAAGATTTCTTCGAACATCGGTTGGAGCGACTGCCCAAAGCGGTGGAAAGGGACCCCATCCAGACCTTGGCAGTGCAAAGGGTGCTTCAACGGGCCGTGATGCATGCCCAAGGCGCGGAAAAACGCCACGTGGACGTGGGCGACATCCTGGCCGCCATGTTCTACGAGGAAAACTCCCACGCCGTTTATTTCCTCAAAACCCACGGCGTGACCCGCCTGGATGTGCTGGAATACATTTCCCACCGCATTTCCAAGGTTTCCGGGCCCCTCGAGGAAGAAGGGGATCGGCCCGGTGCCGGTTTAGCCCCGCGCCCGCAGCGGCAGCCCGCCAAACCCACGGCCTTGGAACGGTTTACCACGAACCTCACGGAAAAGGCGGCCCAGGGACTCATCGATCCGCTGATCGGGCGGGATACGGAAATCATGCGCACCCTGCAAATCCTCGGGCGGCGCACCAAAAACAACCCCATCCTCGTGGGAGACCCGGGCGTGGGCAAGACGGCCATCGCCGAAGGCTTGGCCCTGAAAATCCACCGAAAGGAAGTGCCCGAAAGTTTCTACAAAGCGGAGATTTACGCTCTGGACATGGGCGCTCTTTTAGCCGGGACCAAGTTCCGAGGGGATTTCGAGGCCCGCCTCAAGGCCGTGATCAACGAACTCAAGGCCAAGCCGGGGGCCATTTTGTTCATTGATGAAATCCACACTGTGGTGGGTGCCGGCGCCACCAGCGGTGGCTCCATGGACGCCTCCAACATCCTCAAGCCCGTGTTGGCATCCGGCATGATCCGATGCATCGGATCGACGACTTACGAAGAATACAAAAACCATTTTGAAAAAGATCGGGCTCTGAGCCGCCGGTTTCAAAAAATCGAAATCCACGAACCCAGCGTCGATGAAACATACCAGATTCTTCAGGGGCTTCGGGAGTCCTACGAAAAGCATCACGGGGTCAAGTACACCGCCGCGGCATTGAAAGCTGCCGCGGAACTTTCGGCCCGACATATCAACGATCGGTATCTGCCGGACAAGGCCATCGACGTCATAGACGAAGCCGGCGCCAGCTTGCGCCTCAAGGATCACAACCGCACGCGTCGTGTGGTTCATGTGAAGGACATCGAAGAGGTCGTGGCCAAGATGGCCAAGATTCCACCGCGCTCCGTTTCGGCATCCGACCAGGCACGGCTCCAAAACCTGGAACAGGAATTGAAACGCAAGGTTTTCGGCCAAGACGACGCCATCAAGGCGTTGAGTACGGCCATCAAGAGGTCCCGGGCGGGATTGCGCGTGCCGGATCGCCCCATCGGATCCTTTCTCCTCATCGGCCCCACCGGCGTGGGAAAAACCGAAGTAGCCAAGCAACTGGCCGCCACGTTGGGCATCCATTTCCTTCGGTTCGATATGAGTGAATACATGGAAAAGCACGCCGTCGCCCGGCTCATCGGGGCCCCTCCGGGTTACATCGGCTTCGATCAGGGAGGGCTCCTCACCGACGCCATTCGCAAACACCCGCACTGCGTGCTGCTCATGGATGAAATCGAAAAGGCCCACCCGGACCTTTTCAGCATCCTTCTGCAGGTCATGGATTACGCCACCCTGACGGACAACAACGGCAAGAAGGCCGATTTTCGAAACGTTGTGCTTCTCATGACGTCCAACGCCGGAGCTCGGGAAATGAGCAGCAGTTCCATCGGCTTCGGCACCGCCAAGGAAAAGGACGACCGTGCGGCCAAAGGCATGAAGGCCGTGGAACAATTGTTCAGCCCCGAGTTCCGAAACCGCCTGGACGGCATTATTCCTTTTGCNGGCTTGGATCTTTCCATCATGGAAAAGATCGTGGACAAATTCATAGAAGAACTGAGCCGCCAGCTGGTGGAAAAGAAAATCACCGTCGAGCTTTCCGCCGAAGCCCGCCGATGGCTGGCCGAAAAAGGCTACGACCCCGCTTTCGGTGCCCGGCCCCTCGCCCGCGTGGTGCAGACCGAAATCAAAGACCCTCTGGCTGAAGAGATCCTTTTCGGTCGCTTGCAGAAAGGCGGCCGAGTCACCGTCATGCGGCCCGCGGAAGTGCCCGAAGGCGCCGATGCGCTGAGAACCGAATCCATGGCCTTCGTTTTTCAGGAGGCATGAAAGGCGGGGGCGGATCGACGCTCGTTTCGAAGACCCCATGGCGATTTTCAGCCTGAACCAAGAACTGGCATTTCCGCCGCCGGAATTGGCCGAACCGGACGGTCTTTTGGCCATCGGCGGGGACCTCAGTCCTCGAAGGCTGCTGCTGGCTTATCGGCTCGGCATCTTTCCGTGGTACGCCCCGGGAACCCCTATTTTGTGGTGGTCGCCGGACCCTCGGTTGGTGCTCTTTCCCGACGAGTTGAAAATTTCCCACAGCCTGCGGCGCGTGCTCAAGAAAGGGCGATTTCAGGTCACCTTTGATGCGGCGTTTCGAGCGGTGATCGAGGCCTGTGCCCGGGTTCGCGTGGGCAAGGGGGAAGAGACCTGGCTGGTTCCGGAAATGATCGAAGCCTACGATCGACTGCACCGCCTGGGGGCGGCCCACAGCGTGGAAACCTGGCTCGACGGCACACTCGTCGGGGGCTTGTACGGCGTGGCTCTGGGCCGGGTCTTCTTCGGCGAATCCATGTTCAGCCTGGTTTCGGACGCTTCCAAGGTGGCTTTGGTGCGCCTTGTGGAGCGCCTCAAAGCCTTCGACTACGCTTTCATCGACTGCCAAGTCACCACGGGCCATCTCCTGCGCATGGGCGCCCGCGAAATCCCCCGATCGGAATTCCTGAAAAGGTTGCAGTGGGCCGCGCGCCGCCCCACCCCCGCCTTCTGGCAAACCGACTCCGCCTCATAAGGCGCCTCCTCGGGCCGCCTTGCCAACATTTTCCTTGAATCGCCCAAACGTTGTGCTAAAAGCGAAGCGCCTTGAGGCAGCATCTTGAAGGAAGGAGGACCCATCGACATGGCCTTGGTGGTGCAAAAATACGGCGGAACATCCGTGGCCGATGTGGAACGCATTCGATCCGTGGCTCGACGGGTCGTCGAACGCAAAAAGGCCGGAAACGACATGGTCGTGGTCCTATCGGCCCGAGCCGGCGACACCGATCGCCTGATCGCTCTGGCGAAGGAAATGAGTCCCGATCCCGACCCTCGAGAATTGGACGTGCTCCTGGCGACGGGAGAACAGGTGACCATCGCTTTGTTCAGCATGGCCGTCAAAGATATGGGACTGGAAGCCATCTCCATGACCGGCTATCAGGCGGGCATCATTACCGACCATCACTACGGGCATGCTCGAATCAGCTGGATCGAAACCTTGCCCATCATGGAAAAGCTCAAGGAAGGAAAGATCGTCGTCGTGGCCGGCTTTCAGGGATACGACGACGAAGGCAACATCACCACCTTGGGACGCGGCGGCTCGGACACCACGGCCGTCGCCCTCGCGGCGGCCCTCAAAGCCGACGCGTGCGAAATCTACACCGACGTGGAAGGCGTCTACACCACCGACCCCAACGTGTATGCCAAGGCCCGCAAGCTTCGACGCATCAGTTACGAGGAAATGCTGGAAATGGCCAGCATGGGCGCCAAAGTGCTCCACATTCGATCGGTGGAATTCGGCATGAAATACAACGTGCCCATATGGGTGCGATCCTCTTTTACCGATGATCCCGGAACGCTTGTCACCCAGGAGGATGCCGATATGGAAAAGGTCGTGGTCTCAGGGATCACGTACAGCAAGAAAGAAGCGCGCGTTACCGTGACCGACGTGCCCGACGTGCCGGGAATGGCCTTTCGGTTGTTCGATCCCATTGCCCAAAACGGTATCAACGTGGACATGATCATTCAAGGAAGCAGCGCCGTGCCCGGTCGGGCCAACATTTCCTTTACCGTGCCCAAAGCCGACTACGAGAAGACCTTGGCCTTGGCGGAAAAGCTGTCCAAGGACATCGGCGCGGGCCACGTCCATGGCAACCCCAACATCGCCAAAGTGTCCGTCATCGGCGTCGGCATGCGGAGCCACACGGGGGTCGCCAGCGTCATGTTCCAGGCACTGGCCAAGGAAAACATCAACATTCACATGATCAGCACGTCGGAAATCAAGATTTCCTGCGTCATCGACGAAAAATACACGGAACTGGCCGTTCGGGTGCTCCACGACGCCTTCGAGCTTCACAAGGACCCCCACAACGGCATGAAGATCCAAGAAGAACGCTAGCCCAAGCCCAGGCTGAAACCATGGCGGCCCGCGGCCTTGTGATGGTCTTTACCGGAGACGGCAAGGGAAAAACCACGGCCGCCTTGGGGATGGCCTTGCGCGCCGCGGGCCATGATCTGCGTGTGCTGGTGCTGCAATTCATCAAGGGGGCATGGCACCCGGGAGAACAAAGCGCCGCGCGATGGCTGCCCACCGTGGAATGGCTGACCCTGGGAAAAGGCTTTACCTGGCGGCACGCCGACCCGAAAGAAGACCAAAGGCTGGCTTTGAGAGGCTGGCAAAAGGCCCGCGAGGCACTCACTTCCGGTCGCTACGATTTGATCATTCTGGACGAACTCAACGTCGTCCTGGCTCACGGTTTTTTGGACCTGGATTCGGTCCTGGAGGGTTTGGCCCAAAGGGCCCCCACTGCCACGTGGTCATCACCGGCCGGGGCGCTCCCGAGGCCTTGTGCGCCGCGGCCGATTGCGTTACCAACATGGTCGCCGTCAAACACCACTATCGGGATCAAGGCATCAAAGCCCAGCGGGGCGTGGAATTCTAAACCTGCGGCGCCTTCACCCCAGCGTCATCATCTCCCCCGATTCCGGCACCATGGCCTCCACCCCGCGCCATGCCCCCACAATCGCCTGAATGTCCCGCCATTGGGTTCGGCGGACATCTCTTTGGATGTGCACGAGAGCCACCCGCCGCACGCCGGCCGCCTGGGCCCATTGAAGGCAGCCCTGGACCGTGCCGTGACCAGGAACGCTTTCGGCCCCGTTGACCACGAAGGCTTCGTGAACGGCGCAAGCACAGCCTTGGGCGAGTTTTTCGGTTTCGGCCGTCGGACAGCCGTCCCCGCTGTAAAAGAGGTTCCACGAAGGGCCGTCGATGCGCACACTGAGGTTTTTCTGGCCATGCTCCGTTTGGGCCGCCCGCCACAAGGTGCCGTGGATCTCTTTGGTCTGCCCGGCATCCAACACCACATTCTCCAGGGGAAAGGTGAGTTTTCGGGAAAAGCCGGGATAGGCCAGGTCCATGGCCCGAACCATTGTTTCCAACCCGCCGGGCTGGCAGACGACGATCAGCGGTTTGCGCCTTTTCATTTCCCAGAAACGCAAGAACAAAAGAGGCACCCCGAAGAAATGATCCCCATGGAAATGAGACACCCANAGNACNTCGAGGGCTTCNGGATCCGCGCAGGCTTGAAAATAGCGATGCGGCGCCGAAAACCCGCAATCCAGAAGGATCTGAAGCGGTCCGGCATCGGCGCCTTCCTTCACATCGATCAAGAGACTGGTATTGGGCTGGGTTTCGTCACAGGCTTCCCCCACACCGAGAAACCGCACGGTCACCGATCTTTCCCGCTCCGTTTCCATGAACCGTCACCTCCTGTCTTGACCAACCTTTCCTCTGCTCTGTATGATGCGCCGTCGTTTTGAGGTCAACGTAAAAAAGCTCCCTGAGAGAGGACACACACCATGGGTGCCACACTGACGGCAAGCGATTTGAGAAAGGGTTTGAAACTGGAAATCGACGGGGAACCGTACCTCATCGTGGACTTTGAATTTTCCAAGCCCGGAAAAGGCCAGGCCCTGTATCGGTGCCGGCTGCGCAACATGATCACCGGAACCCAATTCGACCGCACCTATCGGTCGGGGGATAAATTCCTGGCGGCGGACCTGGATGAACAGGAAATGGAATTTCTCTACAAAGAAGGCCAACGATACCATTTCATGAACACCTCCACCTACGAGCAGGTGGAACTGGCCGAAGAGTCCGTCGGAGACGCCAAGAATTTTCTCACTGAAAACCTGCACGTGGACATGCTCTTTTTCAAAGGAGCCCCCATCGGCATTTCGCTGCCCAACTTCGTGGAACTCAAGGTGATCAANTCTGATCCGGGCCTCAAAGGCGATACGGCCTCAGGCGCCACCAAGCCGGTCACCCTGGAGACGGGTTACGAAATACAGGTGCCTCTATTCATTGAAGAAGGCGATGTGCTCAAGCTGGACACCCGCACGGGAACCTACGTGGAACGGGTGAAGACGTCCGCCTGATGAGCCGCCGGGATGTTCTCGCCGCCAAACGGTGGCGTCTGGAAATGAGGAGCCGCATCCTTCACGGAATGCGGCTTTTCTTCGTAGAACGGGGCTTCGTGGAAGTGCAGACCCCCGTGCGCACGCCGGCTCCCGCTCCGGAACGGCATATCGACGCCGTGCGCTCCGAGGGCTGGTACTTGCAAACGAGCCCGGAACTTTACATGAAGCGGCTTCTGGCCGCCGGGTACGACAAAATCTTTCAAATCGGCCCCGTTTTTCGAAAGGGGGAGCGAGGGCGTCGGCATCACCCCGAATTCACCCTGCTCGAATGGTACCGTTTGGGAGCCGACTACGATGCACTCAAGGCGGACTGCCAAGACCTTCTGCAGGCCGTCTGCGCTCATGTAGGCCGATTCCCCCGCTTTTCTTACGGCGCGCATCTTCTGTCCGTGCTTTCGCCGTGGGAGCACTGGACGGTGCGCGACATCTTCCTGAACCGTGCCGGCTGGGACCCCTTTAAAAATTACGAGGCGGATCGGTTCACGGAAGACCTCGTGGAAAAAATCGAGCCCGNNTTGGGCTTTCCCTCTCCGGCCTTTCTTTCGGACTATCCGCCCGAGGAAGCGGCGTTGGCGCGACTTCGCCCGCACGGGGACGTTCGGGTCGCTGAACGTTTCGAACTCTACTGGGCCGGCATCGAATTGGCCAACGGCTTTTCCGAACTGACCGACCGAAGGGAACAGGAGGCGCGGTTTCGAAAATGCCTGGCCCAACGTCGGGAAGAAGGCCGTGACGTTTACCCCTGGCCGCAACGGTTCCTGGAAAGCCTGGACGATTTGGATGCTGCCGCCGGCATTGCCTTGGGCGTCGATCGATTGGTCATGCTCCTGACCGATGCCTCGTCCATGGACGAGGTGACGGCTTTCGAACCTGAGCATGAACCGTAAGCCTCAGGATTCCGCCGCTCCCTGCCCATAATAGGCCACAGCGGCGAAGGTGACGAAAGACCCCTGCCGATCCACCACAGCATGGTCGTGGTGCAGCACACGCCCTCGGGCTTTGTCGCGAAACACGCGGCTGAGCACGTAAAGCGGGGGCACGCCGCACACTTTGCGGGCATTGCCGTCTTTGAGGATTTCTGCCATGAAGGCGTCGGGGTCCGGGGCTTGCAAGGTGTCCAGAAGCTTTCGATCCGCCTCCAGATGTTCTTGGACCGTNAGGCGATTGGGCAGAAAATCATCGCCGTATCGAGGGCCGATATGGGCCAGATCCACGCTCGCCAAAATCCCAACGGAGGTGACCGATCGCTCCAGCGCCTCTCGAAGCCCGTCGCAAAACCCATCGATGGACGCTTTGTGCGATGGCCAGTCCTCAACGCCGAAAGAACACAGCACGGGCACAATGCGGGCCGTCGGCTGCACGTACGCGAGAAACACCGCCTGAAACTCGATGGTGTGTTCCCGACTGTGCGCGTATTCTCCGGCACGGACGTTCCGAGGCGCCCGCCGCACAATTTCTTCGGCTAAATCCCGATCACACGGCACCAGGCCCAGAGGTGTCTCAAAATCCTTGAAGGTCACGGAGAAAAAGTTTTCTATGGGTTCGTGACCCGTTCCCACAATGACCCAGACGTCCGGAGGCTGCGCCTGCCGAAGCGCCGTATAGGCGGATGCAAAGGTCGCCGCCCCCGCCCGAATGTCGATGTGCGGCGCGACCAAGCCCATGAGCGGGCGGGGTTCTGCTCGGTCTCGAGGCCCGGCGGCAAAAAGGGCGTCCAGGAAGGCGCGCAGATCCTCGGCCGATTCCGGATAGCTCTTTCCCGCATGGCGCATTCGCCTGATGGGATCGTCACAAAATCTTTGGACCTCCCGGTGCACATGGTCCGCGTAGCGGGCATTGTCGAGAAAGAGATTCTCGTCCAGAACCCGAATCACTTCCTCGATCTGCTCCTTGTAGATGAGCTGCCCGGTTCGGCGCAGGAAAAACGCCTGGATGTCCCGGACGGAATGTTGACCGTCCATGAGCGCCAAGAACGGTGCAAAATCGGCGTTGAGTAACACCGGATTGTCGTTGTAGCCGAGACGATCCCTCAGCAGAATGTAGCGACGTCCCTCATGGTGGATCGGCATGGCTTCTAATCCGTAACGCAGTTTCGGGTGTTCCATTAGCTCTGCCTCGACGTTGACGGTCCCATGCAAATGTGATACGTGACAACGTCCATAGCTCCCGGATCGAAACATCTCTCGCGCTCGAAGGACAAAGCCCCCATGCGGCACGCACCGAAGACATGCACCGCTTTATTCTTCCTCTTTTTCATGAGCTCTTGCAGCACCCTCGGTTTGCGGACCGGCCCCTCGGCCCCAGGCCCGGAACTGCCCAAGTCTGAAGCGTACGCCGCTTACCTGTTAGCCCAATACTATCTTCGGGTCAACGAGCCGGAAGAGGCCGTCAAAGCCTATCAAAAGGCCTTGGCCATCGACCCTGACGATCCCACCATCCTCACGGATCTCGCCGTCCTGTACGTGCGTCAGGGCGATGTGCAGGAAGCGCTCAAACTGGCGGAAAAGGCCGCGGAAGTCGCCCCCAACTTTGAGAACGCCTTCGTGCTTCTGGGGCGGCTCTACGCCGGCACCGGCAACAACGCCAAGGCCATTGAGGCCTACCGGCGGGTGATTGCCATCAATCCGTCCAACCACGATGCGTATCTTCTGCTGGGAACCCTCTACGCGCAAGAAAACCGATTTCGCGAAGCCCTGGAAGCCTTGGAACACCTGAAGGCTCTCTTGCCCGACAACCCTCTGGCCTCCTACTACAAGGCCCGCATCTTTCTCGACATGAAGTTCTATGACCAGGCGGAAGCGGCCTACCAGGAAGTGCTGCAAATCAACCCGTTTTTCGACAGGGCCATGCTGGATTTGGCATACATTTATGAAGTTACCGAACGGTTTTCGGAAGCCGAAACCACGTATCTTCGTCTGCTGGAAATCAACCCAAACCATGCCCAGGCTAGAAACCGGCTGAGCAACCTCTACATCCGTCAAAAGCTCTACGACAAGGCCCTGGAGCACCTGCGCATTCTTTCCCAACAGGATGCCGAAGACCTGGAAGCACGGCTCAAAATCGGCATCATTCACCTGCAGCAGCACAAATACCAGGAAGCNATCTCGGATTTTCAGTCTCTTCTGAAGGACCGGCCGCAATACGACCAAGCCTTATATTACCTAGCCACTTCTTATGAAGAAAAAGGCGAACGCGCCGATTTGGAACAGGCCGTGGTCAACCTGCGGCTTATTCCCGAAACCAGCCCCTTGTGGGATCCGGCGCAGATGCGGCTCGGCGTTCTTTTTTCCAAGCTCAACGACCACAAATCGGGCATTCAGTGCTTGGAAAAGGCCATCGCGCTGAAACCGCAGGTCATCGATTTTTACCTGTATTTGGCCTACCTCTACGAAGAAACAAAAGACTTCGCCAAAGCCCTCGAGACCCTCAACGCCGGAATGGCCGTCGGCGGTGAAACCGTGGCGCTGCTTTTCCGCAAAGGCATCGTGCTCGACCGCATGGACCGCAAGGACGAAGCCCTGGCGGTGATGAAAAAAATCCTCACCGTGGAAAAAGACCATGCGGGGGCTCTCAATTACGTGGGCTATACCTATGCGGACAAGGGCATTCGTCTCAACGAAGCCAAGGAACTCATCGAGCGGGCTTTAGAAAAAGAGCCTGAAGACGGCTACATCATGGACAGCCTGGCGTGGGTCTACTACCGCCAGGGTGAACATGCCAAGGCGCTCCAAGTGATCCGCAAGGCCTTGGAAATTGTTCCCAACGATCCCGTCATTTTGGAACACTACGGCGATATTTTGCAGGCTTTGGGCCGATTGGAAGAGGCCCGGAAAGCCTACGAAAAGGCCCTGGAAAAGGGGCATGAAAAGCCCGCCATGATCCAGGAAAAGATCCAGCGGGTGCGATGAAACGCCTCACCCGAATCCTGCCCGTTGCCCTTCTGTGCGCGGCCTCCTTTTTTGTGTCCGCCTGCGCCCCGGTTCGAGCGCCGATACCCGGTCCGGAGGGCTTCGTTGCGGCGTGGAACGCCGACCGGTGGCGCCGCAGCCTCCTTGAACGATTTGATCACTGGCAACGATTCCAAGCAGTCTATCAAGCGAGATGGACGGATTCCCTGGAGCGGGTCTGGCGTGCCAAGGTCCTCGTCACCGCCCATCTGCCCGACAGCATGCGCATCGAAATCCTGAACTCCTGGGGGCAGATTCAGGGGCTTTTCGTGCTGAGAGAACCAACAGCCCACCTGTGGCTGGTCGGCGAAAAGAGCTTGTATCGATCGCAGCACAGCGCTGTCCTTCTGGAAAAGCTCGTGGGCCTGAGCCTGCCGGGCACGGAATTGGCCCCCATCCTCGTGGGACTGCCTTCCAAGGAAATCCTCGACGGCGCTCCCGCGCGGCGCCTTGGGAATGGTGCCATCGTTTTCGACGAGCCGAACCGTGGCGAGGGCTTTTTACGCCGGTATGGCCTCTGTCCAGATATGGAACGCCTCTGCCACATGGAATTCGACCATGCGGGAACGGTCTTTTCCATTGTTTTCCGATACGAAACCCAGGGGGATTCCAGTGACATCCCTTCCGCGCTCACCTTTCGAAGCGAAACGGGATCCGTGGAGCTCTCGCGAACGCGCCTCATGCGACCGGCGGACATTCCCTCGGAAACCTTCGATCCCCCGCCCCTTGGCGACGCCGTCCGGATCGTGGAAATCCCCTGACGTCATGCGGCAGGAGGAGCCTCCATGGAGCCTCAAGCACGGTTTTTTGTTGATCGCATGCTCGGAAAGATGGCAAAATGGTTACGAATCCTTGGCTACGATACGCGCTACGGATCCATCGAAACCGCTTCGCAGATCGAGACGCTGCACCGCGAGGGGCTCGTCGTGGTCACCGGGAACACGCGATGGCGTCATTTCCCGGGCGTTTTTTTCTGTGCGCCCTCGCGCGTGGATGAGCAGTGTCGGAAGCTGGCGGCGGCCGGTCTCATTCGCCGCGAAGACGTCAAGCTTTTCAGCCGATGCCTTCGGTGCAATTGGCNCTTGGAGGAAATCTNCAAGGAAGAGGTCGTCGGCATGGTGCCGGATTATGTCTATGCCACGGCCCCTTCGTTTTGCCGCTGCCCTTCGTGCGGGCGTGTGTATTGGTCGGGATCTCATGTGGACAGAATGACGGAGCGCTTTCGACGGATCACGGGCTGGAGTCTGGAAGACTTGGGTGAAAGGAGGACGTAATGGGCGGAGTGATCAACAACGTGATCGCCATGCTGACGAAGATGGGCTACTGGGCTCTGGAATATGCGACGATCGTCTACCACTGGAAAATGAAGGTTTTCAGGACCCAAATGAAACGTCTTGCGGTGAGCCGAACGCAGAAAAACCTGGCTAAGGCCTATAGCGGTCTCGGCGCCGTGGTCTACGGCATGCTGAAGGAAGGCCAGGAATCCCTCAAAGCCGATCCCGCGGTTATGACCCAGATGCGCCAAGTGGAAGAAGCGGAAGCCAAGGTGAAGAGGATCGACGAAGAAATTCAGGAAATCTGCGACGCCTACGAAGCGAAGAAAAGGGCCGTTCGAGAAACCTACGCCGCCAAAAGAAACGCCATCGGGGAACGGTCGGAAACGGAGGCGTCTTAGGCAGGTCGGCCGCCTTTTAGGCGCCGCAATCCGCCGTGTCCCCCTGAATTTTGGCCAAAGCGTGGGGCAAAGCCGCAAGGATTGCCTCCAGGTTTTCTAGACATCCCTTGAGGCTTCCGGGAAGGTTGACGATGAGGCTGTCGCCCCGAATGCCGACCACAGCCCGAGAAAGCATGGCATGGGGGGTCTTTTTGAGGCTCTCCATGCGCATGGCTTCGGCCATCCCCGGAACGAGTCGGTCACACACGGCGATGGTGGCCTCGGGCGTCACGTCCCTTGGGGAAACACCCGTTCCGCCGGTGGTCACCACGAGTGCCGCTCGGTGCTTTTCCACGGCTTCCACAAGAGCCTCTTGGATGGCGGCCTTTTCGTCCGGNACGACCGTGCGCCACACCCCCGTGTAGCCTTCNGCATGGAGCCGTTCCCAAAGCCGGGTTCCGGAGGTGTCCTCCCGCTCCCCTCGACTTCCCCTATCGCTCACCGTAATGACGGCCACCGTCTTGCGACACCGNTCCATGGAAAACACCTCCCCGGCCTTCAGCGTGGCGCGCGCTCCAACTGCCTTCGCGCGGCCTGAACGATGACGCTGGAAACCGACTTACTCTTGGCGAGAAGTTTCAAATCCAGGGGATTCAACGTGGCCACCAGTTTCAGGGCAATGCCCACGGGGGTTTTGGGATTTTTCACCAAAGCCAAGCGCACGGGGTAGAGCTTGAACCATTCCCGGTTGTCGGCGATCTTGCGCAGGGCTTCATCACTGATGTTTCGGGAATTGGCAAAGCCCACCACTTCCGACGACGTGATCTTGGGATTTTCCAAAACGGCAAGCTGGACGACCCTGTTGGGATCCTGCATGAGAAGCGCGCGCGCCTCCTGGCCGCCCGTCTGCGCCAGCTTGATGCGCTCGGGAACGGTCATCTTCTGGATCCTCATCGCCAGAGGAAGACGATCGACTTCGCTCTTCTGCGGTCTGTCTTTTTCCCGATCTTCCGTCACCGATCTTTTCCTCGGCCGAATGCCCAAACAAAAGGGCTTTTCCCAAACCTGGCGGATCTTATGCGTTCCCTCATATATCCCGGCGATGCGGTCTACGAAAAGGAGGCTTTCCTGGAAACGACAAAAGGGCGGAATCCCCGACATCAGGGTTCCGCCCGCAGGACGAAGAGCGCCGCGCCTTCGACGGACGCCCCTCGGCGTCGCTTTGGGATGGGACACCCCACGCCCCGAAGGGGCACAGGATGTCAGCCCAGGGCGTAGCCCTGGGATGGGCAGATCGGTCCCCTTTTTTCCAATTCTTTCTTAAGCCCCGTAGGGGCGTAACCCAACCCCCAATGAGCCATCCCCATGCGATGGGGTACTTCCTTAAGCCATGTGTTTCGCCCCTTCGGGGCTTATATTTTCACTTCAACGGGCGCCCCGGGCTATGATGTTTCGCCCCTTCGGGGCGAACGCCCCGCATGCACGACGTCACAACACTCCCGAAGTGGAAGCGGCTTTCGCTGCGCCCTTGCNGGAGGCCTTCACCCATTTTTTCTGGAGGACCTCCCAAAGGCATTTTCGCCAGGCTCCTAAGCCTTTTCGGCTTTTTCGGCCTTGGCGGCTTCGATAATCTTTTCCTGAAGCTGGGCCGGCACTTCTTCGTAATGGGAAAATTTCATGGTGAACATGCCGCGCCCGGCGGTCATGGACCTGAGATCCGGGGCGTATTTCAACACTTCCGCAAGGGGAACCTGGGCGCGAACGATCTGTTTGTTGCCCTGGCTGTCCATCCCCAGGACCTTGCCGCGCCGGGAATTGAGATCCCCGATGACGTCGCCCAGGCAATCGTCCGGGATGATCACTTCCAAATGGACGATGGGTTCCAGCAAGGTGGGCTTGGCCTCCGCCACGGCTTTCTTGAAGGCCATGGAACCGGCGATTTTGAAAGCCATTTCCGAGGAGTCCACCGCGTGGTAGGAGCCGTCTACCAAGTCCACCTTGAAGTCGATCACGGGATAGCCGGCCACCACCCCTTCCTGAGCGGCCTCTACAATGCCCTTTTCCACCGCCGGGATGTACTGCCTGGGAATCACGCCACCCACGATCTTGTCCACGAATTGGAAGCCTTCCCCTCTGGGCAGGGGTTCCATCTCGATCCAGCAGTCCCCGTACTGGCCTCGGCCACCCGTCTGCTTCTTGTATTTGCCCTGAACCCGCGCTTTGCCTTTGATGGTTTCCTTGTAAGGCACCTTGGGCAGCCGCAGGTTCACTTCCACGCCGAACTTGCGTTTGAGCTTGTCGATGGTGGCTTCGATGTGGATTTCGCCCATGCCCGAAAGGATCATTTCCTTGGTCTCATCGTTACGTTCCAGCTTGAGGGCCAGGTCCTCTTCCATCAGACGGGCCAAGGAACTGAAAATCTTATCCTCGTCGCCTTTGCTCTTGGGTTCGATGGCCAAGGAATAGACGGCGGCGGGCAATTCGGGGAAGGGAAACACGACGGCATTCTTTTCGTCGCACAGCGTGTCCCCGGTGGTGGTTTCCTTAAGCTTGGCGACGGCCACGATGTCGCCGGGGCCCGCTTCCTGGAGGCTTTCCTGAGCTTTCCCTTTGATGCGCAGCAGCTGCCCGTAGCGTTCCTTGGACTTCTTGGTGCTGTTGAACACGGTGGCATCGGGTTTCATGGTCCCGGAAAAGATGCGCACCACGGAAAGCCGCCCGGCGTAGGGATCGCTGATGGTTTTGATCACCAGTCCCGAGTAGGGCGCGGCCGGGTCGGGGTCCCGTTCCACAGCATTTTGCCCGTCCAAGGACATCCCCTTCTTGGGACCGCGATCCAGAGGCGACGGGAAGCAATCCACGATGATGTCCAAGACTTGGGCCGCCCCCACGTTGGCCGTGCCGGAGCCGCACGTGATGGGAATCAGGCGCCCAGCAATTACGGCGCTCCGCAAGCCCCCGACGATCTCATCCTGGGTGAGCTCTTGGCCTTCCAGGTACTTTTCCAAGAGGGTATCGTTGGCTTCGCACACATTTTCCACAAGCATCTCTTTATATTGGGCCGCCAGCTCCAACACGTCGGCCGGCGCGTCCTTGACGTCGAATTTGCCCGTTTCTCCGTGGGTGTAGAAAAACGCCTTGCCCGTGAGCACATCGACGACACCCTGAAAATTCTCGGCACTGCCCATGGGCACCGTCAGGGGCACGCACCGGGTTCCCAGCTGGCGGCGGATATTGTCCACCGTCTTGACGAAGTCGGCTCGTTCCCGGTCCATTTTGCTAATGAAAATCATGCGCGCCAGGCCCAATTCCTCGGCGAATTCCCATACCTTTTCCGTCTGCACCTTGACGCCGTCGATGGCGTCCACGACGACCAAAGCCGCATCCGCTCCTTGAAGCGAACTCTTGGTTTCGGCGATGAAATTGAAATCTCCCGGCGTGTCGATGACGGTACAGGAGTGCTTTTTCCACACGAAGGTGTTGAAGGCCGTGCTGATGGTGATCTTGCGGCTGACTTCTTCAGGTTCGAAATCCATGACAGACGTGCTGTCGTCCACCTTGCCCAAGCGCGTCGTCGCGCCGGCGGTAAAGAGCATGGCTTCCGCCAAGGATGTCTTTCCCGCACCTCCGTGGGAAATGATGGCAAACGTTCGGACCTTGCCTACCGATTCACTCATGTGTCGTTCCTTTCTGCGCCTGCGCCCCGTGCTCCACGGGGCAGATCCTTCGATCATCCCCGAAAATCAAAAAAACGGCGAAAAACCGGCCGAATCCGAGCCCTTATGGTGGCTGTGGANAGAGGGGTCGGTCACGCCGCGGACTTTACGAGGAAAAGCACAAGTGTCGTTCTTAGATGAAGGGCACGAGAAAAGTCAAGAACAATCCCGACTTGGGCCCTTTGGGAAGGTTCGTGGCATTTTGCCGGCTGCTGCAAGAAAACACTTTCGCTTGAAGCGCTTTTCTGATTTTTTATAGCTTTTCAAAACGCCGTCACGCCCGGGGGAAAAAGGTGGGGGACTCGCCATGGGAAAAGACACGTCGTCGCTGCTGCATCGGGTTTTCCAGGAACTGGAAGGGCCCGCCGTGGATGCGGTCAAAAGCTTTCTCGATTTCCTTCGGTCCCAGCGCGCCCTGAGTCCGGCGACGGTGAGAAGTTACGGGGCCGACCTGGCGCAGTGGTTTCTTTTTCTGAAGGATCTCCTGGGCCGATCGCGCNTGGAAATGGATGACCTGTCGGAAGCCTCCCTGCGGCGTTTCATTTTTCACAGGCATCCGCNNCTGGCCAAAAGTAGCCAGGCGCGCGCCTTAGCGACCTATCGGTCCTTCTTTCGGTTCNTGATGGAAAGGCAAAGCCTGGATCGCAATCCGGCGCGATCGTTGCGGTCCCCCAAGGCGAGCGTCACCGTGCCCGCCTTCTTGGACGTGGATGATATGTCGGCCTTTCTGGATACCCTGCAAAGAAACGCCCAGGCTCCATCGGCCCCGTGGATTGCCGTGCGCGATTGGGCTCTTTTCGAAACCCTTTATTCCACGGGGCTGCGCGTGGGAGAATTGGTTCGGCTCAACCACGGTCACATCGACATGCACGAGGGCATGGTGCGCACCGTGGGCAAAGGCGCCAAGGAACGCATCGTGCCCATCGGCTCCAAGGCCTTGGACGCCATTCGCTGCTATCTCAGCGCCTTTAGGCACCAATGGCAGGGCCCTTACGACCAGGAAGCCCTGTTCCTGAACGCCCGGGGCGGGCGGTTGTCGGATCGATCCGTCCGGCGTCTGCTGACGGAAAGGCTTCGGGAAGCGGGTCAATGGCGGCCGCTCAGCCCTCACGGCATCCGCCACAGTTTTGCCACGCACCTTCTGGGTTCGGGAGCGGATCTTCGAAGCATTCAGGAAATGCTGGGGCATGCCGGTCTTTCCACAACGCAGCGCTACACAAAGGTCGATCTGGACCGGCTCATGAGCGTCTATGACGCCGCTCATCCCCGAAGCCGCAAAGAAAGTCCCTAATCGTTCGTCAAGAAAGGACGCTCATGTTTTCCATAGCCTTGCCAAAAAGCCGATCCGCCGTCATTCACGGCACTACGGTGCTGGCGATTCACAGAGAGCCCCAGGTGGTCATGGCCGGTGACGGTCAGGTGACCTTCGGCGATACGGTGATGAAACAGCAGGCCCGCAAGGTCCGCAAGATGTACCACGATCGAATTCTCGCCGGTTTTGCCGGAGCTACTGCGGACGCCTTTACTCTGTTTGAAAGGTTGGAGACGAAGCTGGAACAATACAACGGCAATTTGAAAAGAGCCGCCGTGGAACTGGCCAAAGACTGGCGCATGGATCGGGCTTTAAGGCGCCTGGAAGCCTTGCTCATCGCCGCGGACCGCACCCAATGTCTGATCCTGAGCGGCACCGGGGACGTCATCGAACCGGACGACGGCCTGGCCGCCGTGGGTTCGGGAGGTCCTTATGCTTTGGCTGCGGCCCGGGCGCTCCTCGCCCACACGGACCTGCCGCTGCGCGCGGTCGCCGAAGAAGCCATGAAGATCGCCGCCCAGCTGTGCATTTATACTAACGAGGTCTTTACCATCGAGGAGTTGTGACGCCATGCAGCAGCCCTTGACTCCCGCGGAAATCGTGCGCGAATTGGACAAATTCGTCATCGGGCAACAAGACGCCAAACGCATGGTGGCCATCGCCCTGCGAAACCGGTGGCGCCGCCAGCAGGTGCCGGAACATCTGCGCGATGAAATCGCTCCCAAAAATATCATTATGATCGGCCCGACGGGTGTGGGCAAAACGGAAATCGCGCGACGCCTGGCTCGGCTGGCCCAATCGCCCTTTCTCAAGGTGGAAGCCAGCAAATTCACGGAAGTGGGCTATGTGGGCCGGGATGTGGAATCCATGATTCGGGACTTGACGGATCTGGCGGTCAACATGGTCCGCTCGGAAGAAATGGACGCCGTTCGCGTGAAGGCCGAGGAACTGGCTGAAGAAAAACTCTTGGACATTCTGCTGCCTCCTTCCCGGCGCAGCGCCCCGACCCAAAGCCGCCCTCAGGATTCGGCCGAACTGAAACTGGCTCAGGAAGAAACCCAGAAAGCCGACGCCACCCGGGAAAAACTTCGAAAGCTCCTGCGCCAGGGCGCCTTGGATGACCGGTACGTGGAATTGGAAGTGGAAGACCGCTCGGTGCCCGTCTTCGATTTCTTCGCCAGCGCCGGCATGGAAGAGATGGACTACAGCTTTCGCGAGATGCTCAGTTCCATGCTTCCCCGGCGCACCAAGCGGCGCAAGGTCAAGATTCCCGAAGCCCGGGAGATCCTCATCGAAGAAGAATCCCAACGGCTCATTGACATGGATAAGGTCATCCGCCAGGCCATCGAACGGGTGGAACATTCGGGGATCATCTTTATCGACGAGATCGACAAGATCGCCGGGCGGGAAGGCACCCACGGCCCGGACGTCTCCCGAGAAGGCGTGCAAAGGGATCTTCTGCCCATCGTGGAAGGGTCCACAGTGACCACCAANTACGGCATGGTGCGCACGGACCACATTTTGTTCATCGCCAGCGGCGCCTTCCACATCGCCAANCCATCGGAACTCATCCCCGAACTGCAGGGCCGATTTCCCATCCGCGTGGAACTTCAGTCCCTCACCAAAGACGACTTCGTGCGGATTCTCAAAGAGCCGGAAAACGCCCTGATCACTCAGTACATCGCCCTTTTGGCCACCGAAGAGGTCACACTGGTCTTCGNCGAGGAAGCCATCGACGAAATCGCCGAAATCGCCTACCAGGTGAACGCCCGCACGGAAAACATCGGCGCTCGAAGACTTCATACCATCATGGAAAAGCTCCTTTCGGACATTTCCTTCAACGCCCCGGACCTCAAAGGCCAAACCCTGCACATCACCCGGGCCTATGTGAAACAGACCTTGGAAGACATCGTGAAGGACGAAGACCTGAGCCGTTACATCTTGTAGAGCCGTTTTCGGCGAGGAGGAAAGAAACCGTGATGCGCGATACCGCTGCCTTGCTCATCGAGGCGCTGCCGTACATNCGGCAGTTTTCGGGAAAGACCGTGGTCATCAAATACGGCGGCCATGCCATGAAGGACGAAGCGCTCAAAGAAAGCTTTGCCCAGGACGTGGTGCTGATGAAATACATCGGCATTCATCCGGTGGTGGTCCACGGCGGCGGGCCTCAGATCGGCCGAATGCTGGATCGGGTCGGGAAAAAGAGCGACTTTCGGGAAGGCATGCGCGTCACCGACGAAGAAACCATGGACGTGGTGGAAATGGTTTTGGCGGGCAAGGTGAACAAGGAGATCGTGGCCTTGATCAACCGCCACGGAGGCCGGGCCATCGGGTTGAGCGGCAAGGACGGAATGCTCATCGAAGCACGCAAGATGCATCTTTTCAAATACCAGGGCGATGATCAGCCACCTGAAATCATCGATATCGGCCTGGTGGGGGAAGTGGAACGGATCAACGTGGAAATTCTGGAGGTCCTGGAAAAGAGTCAGGTCATCCCGGTGATTGCGCCCGTGGGGGTGGGCAAATCCGGCGAGACGTACAACATCAACGCGGATCTCGTGGCCGGAAAGGTGGCCGCGGC
>JGI24188J35168_1000539_pt1 | contig 22309 bp, 22 predicted proteins | sample YNPBryantNP2012_FD_35168 | JGI IMG/M metagenome (IMG submission 35168) | reverse complement strand
CGGGCCGTTTCCAACAAGGCCACGTCGCTCAGCCGGGCCACACGCAAGCTTTGCACCGGCAGGCCGCTCTGTCGGGTGCCAAAGAACTCGCCGGGGCCGCGCAGCCGCAGGTCCTCCTCCGCCAACACGAACCCATCATGGGTCTGCTCCACGATGCGCAACCGTTTCTCGGCCTCCTCGGAAGGGTCATCNGCCAAAAGCAGGCAATAGGAGCGGGCCTGGCCGCGCCCCACCCGGCCCCGGAACTGGTGCAATTGAGCCAGGCCGAAGCGATCCGCGCCCTCCACCAACATCACCGTGGCATTGGGCACGTCAATACCCACCTCGACCACGGCCGTACTCACCAGGATGTCTAGCTGGCCGTCCCGGAAGGCGGCCATCACCGCTTCTTTCTCCGCCGATTTCATGCGGCCATGCAGTAACCCCAGGCGCAGGTCCGGGAAGACCTCNTTGTGCAGGCGTTCGTANTCCTCTACGGCTGCTTTGGCCTCGGTCTTTTCGGATTCTTCCACCAGGGGACAGATGATGAAGGCCTGATGGCCCTTTTCCACCTGCCCCCGGATAAAGCCATAAGCCCGCTCGCGCTGCCGGGGCATCAGGTAGCGGGTATCCACCGGCTGCCGCCCGGCCGGCATCTCATCCAGGACCGACAGGTCCAGGTCGCCATAGATGGTGAGGGCCAGGGTGCGGGGGATAGGTGTGGCGCTCATCACCAGCACGTGGGGATTCAGGCCGCCGCGATCCTTGAGGGCAATGCGTTGCAACACGCCAAAGCGATGCTGCTCGTCCACCACAGCCAGGGCCAGGTGCGGAAAGGCCACGCCTTCCTGGATGAGAGCATGGGTGCCGATGGCAATATCCACCTGGCCCTGGGCGATAGCCTGGCGTACCCTGGCCCGTTCAGCGGTCCCGAGCCGGCCGGTGAGCAAGGCCACCCGAACCGGCGTCTCTCCCAACAGGGTCCGCACGGTGTGGTAATGCTGCTCGGCCAGGACCTCGGTGGGGGCCATGATGGCGGCCTGCATCCCGTTATCTACCGCTACCAGGGCCGCCGTCAAGGCTACCACGGTCTTGCCGGACCCGACATCACCCTGTAACAGCCGGCGCATGGGGCGGGTCTGGGCCAGGTCCTGCAAGATCTCGGTCAAGGCCCGCTGTTGGGCCGTGGTGAGGCCAAAGGGTAACGAACGGAGAAANCCATCCACCAAAGATTCGTCCACCCGNAGAGCCGGGGCCGGCAACTCCCGCATGGCCTGGCGTCGTTGCAGCACGCCCAACTGGATGAGGAAGAACTCGTCAAAGGCCAGCCGGCGTCGGGCCTGCGCCAGCCGGTCCCAATTGTCCGGGAAGTGCATCTGGCTCAGGGCCACGGACAGGTCCATCAACCGTTGGCGATGGCGCAGATACGCCGGGAGATAATCCGGCATAGCCCCGGCCCACCGGTCCAGGGCGCGTTTGATGATCCGCCGTAGCCAGCGTGCGGTCAACCCCTCCGTCAGCGGGTGGATCGGCACAATACGGGCGGTATGGATCAGGTCCTTGTCCAACGGTTCCCAGACCGGGGCCTGAAGGGTCAATCGCCCCAGGTAGAGGTCCACCTTACCACTGAGGACGATCTGGCGGGCGCGTTGGATCTGCCGCGCCAGGTAGGGCTGGTTGAACCAGGTGGCCTGAAGCATACTGGTCCCATCCGAGATGGTAACGGTGGTGATGGGAATGCCACCCCGGGAGCGGCGATTATTCACCTCCCAGACCGTGCCCACAATGGTCACTTCCTCGCCCGGGACCAACTGATTGATCTTCTTGAGTTGGCTAAAGTCGTCGTAGCGGCGGGGGAAATGGTAGAGCAAGTCGCGCACCGTGGTGATACCCAGCCGGGCCAGGTTTCTTTCCATGGTCTTGCTCACGCCCTGGATCACCGTCACCGGCGCATCCGGCCCCAGGACCGGTGCGACGCGCGGGGGAGCCGACGGCAGGGGAGCCACCGCCTGGCGGGCCTGGAGCCAGGCCAGGGCCTCGGTCACCACGGCCTGCCGCTCGGCCGACGATAGCTCATTATACCCGGCGAAGCGTTCCGCCCACCGCCGGGCTACGGCGACCGTCTCCGGGTCCGCCCCGGCTTCCTGGACCTCGTTGGCCCACCGGTCCAGGAAACGATCCAGGCCCCCCATAACCGACCGGCCCCGGTAATCCTGCCCGGCCTCCAGGGTCAGGATTTTAGTCAGCTTGTCAAACGGCGATTGGGTTTGTCTGGGCATGGGACTTGACACAAGACAGGCCGATGGCCCCTGGCCCCAGGTGTGCTCCCAGCACCGGGCCGATCTCGGCTATGAGCAGACGTTCCCGGGGCCATACCTGGGCCACCCGGTCGGCCAGTTCTTCCGCTGCGGCCGGGAGATCGCTGTGGATGACGGCGACGGCTTCCACCGGCATCTCGGCGACCAGCATCTCCACCAGGGTTTGCAAGGCACGTTGGCGCGTGCGCACCCGGCCGAGGGGCAAGACCTCACCTTCCAGGATTTGGAGCATTGGTTTGACGTTCAACAAAGTACCCAGCAAGGCCGCCCCCTTGCCGATCCGCCCACCTCGTTGCACGTGATCCAGGCTATCCAGCATCCCCCACAGGCGAATACGCGGCACCATGGCGCGGAGCCGGGCCGCGATCTCGGGCAGGGAGCAACCCTCCTGGGCTGCCTGGGCGGCAGCTATGACCAGCCAGCCGCTGGCCAGTGAGATCTGCTGGGAGTCAATGACCTCCACCGGGATGTCCATGGCCGCGGCCGCAGCGCACGCCGCACTGTAGGTGCCACTGAGACTGCTGGCGATAGTGACCACGATCAGGCCGGTCAACTCCGTGCCGGCCGCCCGGGCCTGTTCGATGGCTTGCAGATAGGCCGCAGTCCACCCGCTGGTGGAGACCTGGGAGGTGGTGGGGAGCACATCCCCGGCCCGCAGGCGNGCAAAGAACTCNCGGGCCGTAATATCAATCCCATCCCGGTATTGCTCCTGCCCAAAGTGGACAATGAGGGGGGCGACCACAATGCCGTAACGGTCGCGCAGGGTCGGTGGTACATCGGCGTTGCTATCGGTGACCACACCGATGCGTGGGTGCTGATTGGTCATAAGATGGTCTGCTCCCTCAAGGAGAGATACGGGCCACCACGCCGCAGGCGGCCAGCGCCCGCCGGCCCACATGGGTGCCCATGGCGGCCCCGGCCTGGGCCACCAGGATACNGTCACGCGGCAGAANGACCGCNGCNGCCAACTCAGCGGCCAGGTCCCGGGCTTCATCCCAGGCNGCAGTATGCAGCACGGCCAACTCCTGAAAAGGGGCCAGGGCGCGGACNCGCTCCACCAACCGCTCCCGGGCCTTGCGCCGGGTCCGGGGCCGCTCCAGGACTTCGGGCTGCCCCCGGTGGACAGCAAAGAGGGGCTTGATCTCCAGCGCCGTCCCGATCAGGCTACTCAGGCGGCCCAACCGGCCGCTCTTTTGGAGCGGCACCAGGGTATCCAACACGGCGATGAGATAGACCCGCTCGCGGGTCTGTTCTACCAGGGTCACGACTTCTTCCAGAGTGGCACCAGCCCGGCTCGCCCGTGCCGCCAGGATGGCCAGCCAGCCCGTGCCCATGGTAACCTGATGAGAATCCATGACTACCACCCGGCCAGCGGTGATCTCCCGCGCTGCCAGAGCCGCCACGCTATAGATGCCGCTGAAGCCAGCCTCCGGGTGGATAGAGACCACGTCGGCCCCAGCCCGAACCAGCTCCTGATAGGCAGCCGCAAAGACCCCCGCGCCCGGCGACGACGTGGTGGGGTGGATCGGGCTGGTCGCCAGGAGAGCAAAGAACTCGTCATTCGTCAGGTCCACGCCATCCCGATACGTCCGGTCTCCAAAGTGCACCAGGTCCGGCACCACAGTGATACCCAGTTCGGCGCACAGGGCCGAGGGGATGTCGGCCGTACTATCCACCACGACCCGCACCGGCCGGTTCACCATTCCTCCTCTCCTTCATACACGGCGATGCCGATGGCCTGCGGCCCCAGATAAGTGCCCACTGCCGGGCCATAGGGGGCCTCCGAGATCCTGTCCGGCGGCACGATGGTGACGATCCGCGAGACCAGGCGTTGGATCTCGGCCGGCGGGGCATGGTGCACGATAACCAGCTTCTCGACCTGCGGAAAGTCGGCCACGAACTCGAAGAGCTTGTCCAAAGCCCGGGCCCGACTGCGCACCCGTTCCACCAGCTCCAGCCGCCCCTGCTCGATCTTGAACAGCGGCTTGACCCCGGCCAGAGAATTGGCCCGCAGATCAAGCCCCAGCCGACCCTCACGGCCCAGGTATTCCACCGTATCCACAAAGAACTGAATATGCACCTGGTTGATCATACCCCGGACCATCTTGGCAATCTGGTAGAGCGATTCACCGCGCAAAGCCGCCCGGGCCGCCGCTGTCGCCAGCATCCCCAGACAGGCGGAGGTTGTCAGCGAGTCAATGACGATCACGTTGCAGCGGCCCAACATCATGTCCCGGGCCTGCCGGGCTGAAGCGCAGGTCTTGCTCAGCCCGCCGGAAATGTGGATGGACAGGATATCCCGCGTCTCCAATGCCAGCCGTTCATAGATGCTATGAAACAGGCCAGGGGACGGTTCAGAGGTCGTGGGCAGGGTGTGCCTCTCTTCCAACCGCTGAAAAAAGTCTTCCGTCTTCAAGTCCACCTGTTCCTGGAACACTTCGGTCCCCAAATGGATGTTGAGCGGGACAATGGTCAGCTCCAATTCTTGAGCGCGTTCCAGCGGGATCTCCGCTGTGCTGTCAGTGACGATGCTGACCTTGCGACGTGGCATCGTTAATACTCCTATTCGGCTGAGATGATGTAGCAGTAATGTGGTTGACCCCCGTCCAGAAGCTCCACCTCCTGGGCCGGGTAATGCTCCTGAATCAACGCGACCAGGCGTCTGGCCTGGGGTGCGGTTACGGCCTCGCCATAATACACGGTGATGATCTCGGCCTGGTCGGCCTCCATGCGGGCCAGCAGGTCCAGCACGATCTCCTCCTGCTCTGAACCGGCCGTCACCAACTGCCCATTCAGCAGCCCGATGATCTGCCCCTCCTCGACGGCCAGGCCGTTGATCTCCACCGAGCGCACGGCCCGGGTCACCTCAGCAGTCTGTACCAGGTCCAGGGCCTTCTCCATGGCAACGACATTGCTGTCCAGATCGGCATCATACTTGAAGGCCAGCAACGCCGAGATCCCTTGCGGGATAGTCTTGCTGGGCACAACCCGCACCTGTTTATGGCTCAACTCCTGCACTTGCCGGGCCACCAGGATGATGTTCTTGTTATTAGGCAGAATGATCACCTGGTCTTTGGTCAGTTGGTTCACCACCTGGAGCATCTCCTCGGTGGAAGGGTTCATGGTCTGGCCGCCAGGAACGATAGCACTGACCCCCAGGGTGCGAAAGACCTCGGTGAGGCCCCGGCCGGCTACCACGGCCACGGTCGCAATGTCGGTGATCTCCTCGGTCGTGGTGGGCACAGGCTGCCGGGCCATGAACTCCTGGTATTGTTCCTGGAGGTTCTCGATGATAACCTTGCTGACATTGCCCATGCGGATACCATAGTCCAGGACAGCCCCAGGAGTGGGGGTATGAACGTGAACTTTGATCAGGCCACTATCCCCCACCACCAGGACGGAATCACCCAGGCTGGCAATGTGGGCCCGGATCGCCTCCACGTTGAGGTCCCGTCCCTGGATGATAAACTGGGTGTCATAGCCATAACCCCCGGCCAGGGGCTGCAAATCCACGGTCTGCGCCAGGGTGGTAGACACCTCCTCAATAGTCTCGCCGCGTAAATAATGCAACATACCCTCCAGGACGACATAAAGGCCCTGGCCGCCAGCGTCCACCACCCCGGCACTCTTGAGCACTGGCAACAGGTCAGGTGTGCGCGCCACCGAAGCCCGGGCCGCCTCCACGATTCGCTCCAGCATGACCACCAGATCCCGGGTGGTCGTGGCCGCTTCCTGCGCCGCCAGCGCCGCGTCACGGGCGACAGTAAGGATAGTGCCTTCCACCGGCTTGAGCACGCCCTTATAGGCCGTCGCCGAACCCTCGGCCATCGCGGCGGCCAGGTCCGGGGCGGTAAAAGACATCTTGCCATCCAGAGAGCGGGCGATGCCCCGGAAGAACTGCGACAGGATCACCCCGGAGTTGCCCCGGGCCCCCATCAGGGAACCATGGGCCACCTTGTGAGCAATGGCCGAGACGGAATGCTCCGGCGAATCAGCAATGGCCTTGAGCGCGGCCTGCATGGTCAGGAACATGTTCGTGCCGGTATCACCGTCCGGCACCGGGAACACGTTCAAGGCATTGATATGGGGCACGTTGCGCTCCAACCAGGCCGTACCAGCCATGATCATTCGCTTCAGGCCCTGGCCGTTGCAGATTCGCAACCCCCGCCGGGCCGGTGCTCTCTTGTCGCTCACTCTTACCTCACCTTCGTGTTCGCCCAGAGCTGGCCGGGCCGTCTCAGCCTCCATTTTCATCGCTGATCCGCAGCCCTTGTACGTGGATATTGACCTGGGCCACCGGCAAGCCCAGCGCGCGTTCCACAGCGTACTTGACGCTGCTCATGATGTTATGGGCCACTTCGGAGATGCGTACCCCATACTCGATGACCACGTACAGGTCAATAATGATCTGGTCATCTACCAGGTGAACCCTGACGCCCCGGCTCAGGTTTTCGTGTTGCAACAGCTCGGCCAGGCCATCCCTGAGGGTGGTGGCGGCCATACCCACCACGCCGTAGCAGGATATGACCGCATGACCGGCAATGGTGGCAATAGCCTGGGGTGCAACTTCGATCTTGCCCAGAGGTGCTTCTTCCATCCGAATCTACCTCACGGTTGCCAAAATAGTTCACTTGTGTTATTATATGACTTGTGTCAATAGGGCATATCTGACATCCGTGCGTAATTGAACGCATGAGGGCACTGTTCCGCTCCCCATTTCGCGGCCCTGCGGGGAGGGGAAAGAATGCCTGGCAGGCTTTCTCCCCCCTTGACCCCTCCCTGACAGAAATTATGCACGGATGTCAGGGCATATAAGGATTACGCAATATGGAGGTATCATGGCTGGCAAGTGCGAGATCTGTGGCAAAAGTCCCCAATTCGGGCACAATCGTCCCTTTTCTATGAAGGCCACCAATCGCATGTGGCGTCCCAACGTGCAGAAAAAGACCCTGGTTATTGCCGGGCGCAAACGGCGCATTAACATCTGCACCCAGTGTCTGCGCACCATAAACAAGGCCCAGTGACAGACTGGGCCTGTTGACCTGACAGACGCCAGTCTCACCGGTCGGTGGGCTGGCGTTTTTGTGTGGAGCCAACAGTTCCTTTGCGCTGTCCACACCCCTATCCCCACCGCCGGGCGAAACGGCGGATGCGTTCCAGGGCCTCTTCGATCTGGGTCAGGGAGGTGGCATAGCAGGCGCGCACGTGCCCGCTACCACAGGTTCCAAAGGCGTTGCCCGGCACCACGGCCACCTTCTCCTCAAAGAGCAGCCGCTCGCTAAACTCCTCGCAGGTCAGGCCACTGGCAGCGATGGACGGGAAGGCATAGAACGCGCCCCGCGGCTCAAAGCAGGTGAGACCGATCTCGTTCAGCCCCTTCACCAGGACCTGCCGCCGGCGGTCGTACTCGGCGCGCATGGCCTGGACGTCGGCCTCGCCTTCACGCAGGGCCTGTAGCGCAGCGTACTGGCTGGGCGTGGGGGCGCACATGATGGCATATTGATGCACCTTGTAGATGGCGCTGGCGATCTCACGGGGGGCGGCCACATAGCCCACCCGCCAGCCGGTCATGGCATAGGATTTGGAGAACCCGCCCAACAGCACCGTGCGGTTGCGCATCCCCGGCAGGCTGGCGAAACAGGTGTGCTCCAGGCCATAGACCAGCCGATCATAGATCTCGTCGGAATAGACCAGCAGGTCGTATTCCTCCGCCAACGCGGCGATCTCCAGCAACCGTTGGCGAGTCATCACCGCGCCGGTGGGGTTGTTGGGATAGCCCAGCAGCAGGGCTTTGGTGCGCGGGGTGATGGCCGCCCGCAGGTCTTCGGCGGTGAGCTGAAAGTCGTTGACGGCATAGGTGGGGACAGTCACCGGCGNACCNCCGGCAAAGATGACGCCGGGCTTGTAGCTAACGAAACACGGCTCCGGCACGATAACCTCGTCGCCGGGATCAACGGTGGCGATGAGGGCATCACTCAGGGCCTCACTGACGCCCACCGTGATGATCAACTCGCTCAGCGGGTCATACTGAACCCCGTAGAGCCGTTCCAGGTGCTCCGCCAGGGCCTGGCGCAGTTCGATCAGGCCGGCGTTGGATGAATAGCTGGTGTGGCCTTCCTCCAGCGAGCGAATACCGGCCCGGCGGATATGCATGGGGGTGGTGAAATCCGGCTCTCCGATGCCCAGGGAGATGACATCATCCATGGTCGCAATGATGTCAAAGAACTTGCGTATGCCCGACGGAGGCACGCTATTGACTTTGACCGACAGGAAACTCCTCATTGAACGTATGACCTCCTTGTCATTGGACATCGAGCCTTCAGCTGGCGGTCAGAGTGGCAGGCTCCCTCCTCGACCGGGTTTTCCGCACTCGCTGCAATTCCTCCACCGTCCAGCCGGGCACGTCCACCCCTCCCAGTCCCACCTCGTCGGGGGCCGAAGTACCGTGGAAATCGCTGCCGCCGGTGACAATAAGCCCGTACTTGCGGGCCAGTCCCACCAGTTCGCGCGTTGCCGAGGGGGTATAGCCCCGGTAATAGGCCTCGATCCCGGCCAGACCCGTCGCCACCAGGTCTGTCACCAGGCCCTCCAGGTCCTCCAACCCCCAGGGATGGGCCAGCACCGGCACCCCGCTTGCCGCCAGGATGGCACGCACAGCTTCGGCCGGGGTCAGCTTGTAGCGAGCGACATAGGCTGGCCCATTGTAGCCGATATATTGTGCAAAAGCGTCGGCCGTGCTGGGCACATAGCCCAGCTCCACCATGGCCCGGGCGATATGCGGCCGACCATAGGCCCCATCACCGGCCAGGTCCGCCACATGCTGCCAGGGCACGTGGATCCCCAGTCCGGCCAGGCGTTCCACCATCTGCTGAGCACGGGTGCGCCGGGCATTGCGCAACCGATCCAGCAACTCCAGCAAGCCAGCGTCTTCCCAATCCACATAATAGCCCAGGACATGCACCTCGCCCCGCCAGGTCTCAGTGCTCATCTCCACGCCGGGGACCACCTCTATCGCGCGGACCTGGGCTGCGGCCGCCAACGCCGCCGGTAGCCCGGCCACGGTATCGTGGTCCGTAATGCCCACAGCCCCCAACCCCTGGGCCGCAGCCAACCGTACCACCTCCGCCGGGGTATACTGCCCGTCAGATGCGGTTGTGTGGACGTGCAGGTCTACTTTCGACACTTTCGCTCCTTCACCTGATCGAATCCGGGCGGGCCGGGACGCTGGGGAACAACCGGGTCGCCAGCCCAACAAAAACCGCCCTGCCCTATAATGTGGACTTGGCTTCAGCCGGTAGACAGGCCCGCCTGAAAGCTCGACGCCGGGAACCCCAAGTCCAGCTATAAATGCAGGGCGGCTGGATTGAACCCACTCAGAGCCTGGCCGGTGGGCCAGTAACCTCTGACGTTCGAGGGTCGGTGATGGGGCCATGACGCGGTTCCACCACCAACCGGATCGCCGTGCGCACCAGGCCATTGATGAGCACATCTGTAAACATGGGGGTACAGATCAGGTCCACTCCGGCCGGGGCCAGGTAGCTGCGGGCGATGGCTACAGCCTTTATAGCCTGGTTCACTGCCCCCGCCCCAATGGCCTGCACATCTACCGGCTGGCCACTGCGGATGACCCCGGCGATAGCCCCGGCGACGGCGGTAGGACGAGACGTGGCCGAAACCTTCAACACTTCCATGACGTTGGTCCCTCCCTGACCATCAAGAACCGGTCCTAGACTTCGCCGCTATCACCTGCCAACGATGGTTCACCCCCGATCAATTCGTCGAGCCGCACAATGCGTTGAGCAGCCCGGGAATCACCTGCCGTCTCCACCAGGACCGCATTGAACTGCACCGGGCCATCAGCCACCTGAAATCGCGCCGGCAAGCGGGTGCGCATATGGACCACCACGTTATCCGTCCGCACACCCAACACTGAATCCCGTGGTCCCACCATGCCCACGTCGGTCACAAAGGCTGTACCCTGGGGCAGGATGCGCGCGTCGGCCGTGGGCACATGGGTATGGGTCCCTAACACCGCTGTGACCCGGCCATCCAGATACCAGGCCAGGGCCGCTTTCTCCGAGGTGACCTCGGCGTGCATGTCCACCACGATCCAGGGGGCGGTCTCCCGACTCAGCAAGGCGTCAATGGCAGCGAAAGGGCAATCCACATAGTCCAGGAATATACGGCCCAGCAGGTTGACCACCAGCACCGGGCCACAGGTTATAAAGCCCCGCCCAGGCACGCCAGGGGGATAGTTCAGCGGGCGCAAGATGGGGGCGTCGGTCTCCAGGAGGGGCAGGATCTCTTTCTGCTTCCAGATATGATTCCCGGAGGTCAACACATCCACGCCGCTTTGGAACAACTCCGCCGCCGTGGCCGGGGTCAAACCGCGCCCCCCGGCTGCGTTTTCAGCATTGGCGATGACCAGGTCCGGCTGATGCTGGTCCCGCAGGTGGGGCAAGAGCTGGGCCACGGCCCGGCGTCCCGGCCGCCCGATCACATCCCCGATCATCAAGATGCGCATGGCTTCCCCGGCCTATTTGGCATAATCCACGGCTCGCGTCTCGCGGATCACCGTGACCTTGATCTGGCCCGGGTACTCCAGGCTCTCTTCGATCTTTTTGACCACCTCGCGGGCCAGGCGAACCGTCGCCAGGTCATCAATGGCCTCTGGCTTGACGATGATGCGCACCTCGCGGCCGGCCTGGATGGCGTAGGACTTGCCTACTCCCTGGAACGAGTTNGCGATATTTTCCAGGGCTTCCAGGCGTTTGATATAGTTTTCCAGCGTCTCGCGGCGAGCACCCGGCCGGGCCCCTGAGATGGCATCAGCCGCCTGAACCAGCACCGCTTCCACCGTCTGGGGTTCTTCCTCCCCGTGGTGGGCAGCGATAGCATGGATGATGGCTGGTGAACGCCCATACCTGCGGGCCAGGTCCGCGCCGATGAGGGCGTGCGGCCCATCCACCTCGTGATCCACGGCCTTGCCGATGTCGTGGAGCAGGCCGCCGATCTTGCAGATGTTAACGTCGGCGCCGATCTCGCTGGCCATCATGGCGGCCAGGCGCGCCACCTCCAGCGAGTGCTGGAGCACATTCTGACCATAGCTGGTACGGAAGCGCAGCCGGCCCACCAGCCTGATCAGTTCGGCGGGCAGGCCCCGCAGGCCCAGGCTGTAGATGGCCTGCTCGCCGGCCTCGCGGATGATCGTTTCCACTTCCTCGCGGGCTTTTTCCACCACGCTCTCGATNCGAGCTGGATGGATCCGGCCATCCATGATCAGTCTGGTCAGGGCCACCCGGGCGATCTCCCGGCGCACCGGGTCAAAGGCCGAGATGATCACCGCCTCCGGCGTATCATCCACGATGAGGTCCACGCCGGTGATGTTCTCCAGGGCCCGGATGTTACGCCCTTCCCGGCCGATGATCCGGCCCTTGATGTCATCGGAAGGCAGTGGGACCACGCTGACCGTGGTCTCGGCCACCTCGTCCGAGGCCAGACGTTGGATCGCCAGGGCGATGATCTCCCGGGCCTTGCGATCAGCCTCTGCCCGGGTTTCCAACTCCACCTCGCGGATCACCCGCGCCGCGTCCTGGCGCACCTCCTGTTCGATGCGTTCCAGCAGCAGGTTNCTGGCCTCTTCCTGCGACAGTCCGGATANCCGTTCCAACTCGCGCACNTGNTGCGCGCGCAGGTCTGCCACCTGGTTCCGCATCTCTTCCAACTCGCGTTCGGTCGCAGCCAGCTTGCGTTCGCGGCGTTCATAGGCTTCGAGCCGCTGATCCAGGCTCTCGCTACGCTGTTGGAGCCGTCGTTCCTGACGTTGCAGCTCAGCACGACGTTCTTTTTCTTCCTCCTCGATCTCCTGTCGTAATTTAAGGGCCTCATCTTTGGCCTGGAGCAGGATCTCTTTGCTCTGGGCTGTGGCCTCGGCCAGGGTTCGCTCGGCCTCTAACATCACGGCCTGCCATTGGGCGGCAACCCGGTACTTTTTGAGCAGGTAGCCGATGATCAGCCCAACGAGCAGGGTAAGCAGAGACGAAACGACCAGAACGATCACGTCAAATAGTTGCATGGCTTCACCTCTCTCAAACAAGATCGGTGACAGCCCGTTCATGGCTCGTTCACAGCATCATCAACGATGAACTCCTCCCTTGTTGCATACATTGACCAATCAAATGCGCGCCTTCCGGTCGAGCCGTTCGGCACGACCAGGCCGGGCCGATGGATTTCAGACGGTCCAAGTTAAACCCGGTTATGAACACCTGCTGTAACTGCTCAGCCTCAGCAGATGGAAAAAGTCGCTCAAAGCGGGTCTGCCAGGCCCAACCAGTCCGGTCTGCCTGCCACCCAGTCCGGCCTGGGCCGGGGGTCGCAGACATGGGGCCGGGGGCCTGACTGGGTGACCCGCTCATTGAGGTGCACTCTGCTGAGATTTTGCCAGAACCTGCGGGAGGGTGAGCAGTTACCATCCGCCTCCTCTGTGCATCTCGAAAATCTGCCCAGGCAAAATAACACGGGGCCTGACCGCTGATCGGGACAGGTTGCCCGGCGGAATCAGCGAACCCAGCCCGAAATGCAGGACCTGTCACCGGTAAAGTGGTGGCGGGAAGGCATCGCGATGTGCTGCCCATCCGTGAAAGGCTCTCACCGACAGACGACCCGGCAGGGATTTTCCACCGGGAACATCTGCCTTACACTCTTATAATAAGCGTTTTCTGGTCACATGTCAAGAGCAACGATAACATTAGTGCTCGCCCCGCGCCCGGTCCTGGTGTTCGCGCCATAACTGCCCCACGATCTCACGGGTAAGGGCTGGATCAAAGCCCTGGCGCAGCAGGAATCCACCCAGCTTACGTTGAAACTCATGCGAGTCAATAGGGGCAGCTAACAAGCGCCTGGCCCGGGTCCGGGCCACTGACCAGATCAGTTCCTCCTCATCAATTTGCTCCAGGGCCTGGTCCACTGTCTCGGCAGGCACACCCTTCTGGCGCAGTTCGTAGCGCAGGCCCTGAATACCGCGTGGCCGAAATTGGCTGCGGTTCTCCACCCAAAAACGCACAAACGCCTCGTCATCTAGCAGGGCCAGCTCGCGCAAACGCGCCAGCACCTCCTCGACCACCGGTGGAGCAAAGCCTTTCTTGCTCAGGCGCTGGCGCACCTCGGCCTCGCTACGGGGTCGCCGGGCCAGGAACTCCAGGGCCAGGGCCGTAGCCCTTTCTAACGTGTCTTGATCCTGCAAGCGGGCCAGGTCTGCCTGGGTGATTGTCTGCCCCACCCGTAACCTGGCGGCCAGCACGCCTTCCAGGCCCAGGGCAAAATGCCCATCCAGGTAGACATTGACGCGCCGGGGGTTCTTTTTTTGCCTTTCCAGGGCGGTGATCGTGGGCACGGAGAATCTCCCACCTTCGCTCAGACCTCCAGGGGCAAGCCCCTGGGGTCCTCTCATGGCCCCGGCCGCACGGCCCGGTAAAACGCCAGCGTATCCTCTATCGCCGCCGCATGCCCCACGCCGCCGTAAATGCGGAGGTCAACGCGATAACCAGCCTGCACGAGCGCGCCGTGGAACCAAGCGTGGCCCCAGCCAGCCGGCCACCACTACCAGCCTCGCCAGCACCAGGTACAGCCCCACGCGAAGCGACACGGCCCGTCGCATCACCCGGTCCTCATCATGGGGGTCTCATGGGCAGCCGGGCATCACTTTACCACCGCCGGGACTGCCTGCCAGGTCTGGTCATCATAGAGCAGGAACGCTGTGCCGCTTCCCATACGAGTCAGGGCCGAAGGGATCCAGTACAGCCGGCCGTGGTAGAAGCGTTGCCGCCAGCCTTGCACCGGTTTTTCGTTCTCCACGGCCCAACCGATGAGCGCCTGCGGTCCTCCCAACTGCTCGCGCCAGACTTTGCCAAAACCCCGCCTCGGCTGCTTGAGGTTGGGCGAGGGCGGGATCAGCGTTTTGTCGGTTTCCGGTTCGCCTTCCTGGAACTTGTCCGGGTAGACCTGCCAGGCGAAGCGTCTGTCGGCCAGCAGGACATAGATCTCCTTCGTCTCCGAGTCCCAGATCATATACCCGTGCTCGAACTCCTGATCAACCAGATCGACCTCCCGTTCCAGTTGCCGGGGACAACCCAGGCGGTCGCGTTCCTTGAGCCAAACCTCATAGAAACGCGATGGCTCAAAGGCGCAGGGGGTGGCAGTGGGGGTGACGGTAGGTGTCCCGGTGGGACCAGGGGTAGGCGTGACAGTAGGCGTCTCAGTAGGGTGGGAAGTGACCGTTGGCGCAACGGTGGGTTCACCGGAGCCGGGATATACGCCCAGGGCCAGCACCAGGACGATGACGACCAGGGTGACCAGGCCCAGAGCGACCAGGCCCAGTCCCCCGCCGATAGCGGCCCAGACCCAGCGAGGCCAGGCGTGTTTGGGCGAGACCGCGGCCGACGGTTTTTCACCGGCCGGGGGCGGTGACACGGGCACCGGCAACACCGGGGGCGGCAATTCAGGCGCCGGCAGCCGGACGCGCTCGGCCTCCGACACCTGGAAGATGTCCCCCTGGGGCGAGCGCATAAAGAGGACTGGCGTGCCCCACTCCATCGTCCCGGGTTCAGCCAGGCAGACCGCCCGCCGNCCCTCAGACACGGCGGCATCCACCGGGTAGCCCCGGGCCAGGAGNGGGTAGACCCATTGCGCGAAGGTGGTGGCGGCGGCGTCGGTGATGGGAAACTGCATGGCGATCACCGCCGGGATGCCGGCCATAACCACGCTGGCGGCGACACCGGCAAAGGGGTCCTGCCCCTGCGTCCGGGTGGTGCGGGCCGTCTCGCAGGCGTTCAGGAAGACCAGGCGGATGGAGGGGGCATCGCGCAGGAGGACGCCCAGGGTATTTCCATCCACTTTTATCCCGCGTTCAGCCTCATCCTCCAGCACCAGCACCCCCTGGCCGGTGGTTTCGTCAAAGTCGCCATGCCCCATGTAGTGCAGCACGTGATAAGGCTGTTCGGCCAGCCGTTCTTGCAGCTCCCAGGTGGTGGCCCGCTCCACGAACTCCACCTGGACCCCGGCCTGCCTGGCCCAGCTCTCCGCGATGAGCGCGCGCTCCCGGCTCAGGTCCAGCCGCACATAGTCGGTGGGGCTGGAAACGACGGCCAGGATACGCAACGGCGGTTTCAAGGGCAATGGTTTGTAGGGACGCTGTACCTCCAGATAGCGGATGATCGGGGTGAAGCGAGACAGGTTCAGGAACTCACGGGTCTCCCGGCGATACAGGAACTCCCAGGGCAGGCTCGCCAGCAGGGCCAGGCCGGGGTCTGTCGGGTCTATGTGGAGTTTGATGCGCAGGCCGCACTGACGCTCATGGATCATGCCCAGGCTGCGGTCCAGGAGAGATAAGACGGGGCCGGTAAAGAGGGCATCGAATAGCTGACCGCCGATCTCTTGCGGCGAAGAAGGGGCAGGCGAGACCCGTTCGCTGCCCCGCACCATCTGGCTCAGGCTGACCAGCAGCGGCCCGATCTCGTCCGGGTCGAAGGGCAGGCGGAACGATGAGCGGCCCTCGCCGGCCGGTGAGTGCAGCACGACCACCGGGTAGGCCCCCTGGTGTTGCGGTTCGATCTGGAGCGAGAAATCCTCGTACTCTATCATCTTCCCCCCCCTCGTATTATGTGCTCAGTCGTGCTGCCTATCCTCCCGCAGGGCCTGCCCTGAACGAAGTGAAGGGTCTACTCACCTGCGGGAGGGTCCAGTACCGGGTGACGCCGCGCCCAACGGCGGGTGGCACTCCCTATGGTCGCCGTTGTGAGCATAGGCCCCCCTTGGGGTATCTGCCGGGTGCCTAACGCCTCTCTTTCTCCCACACTATCCGGCCGACCTTGATCACCGTCTGCACGGGATTCCCGCCGAACTGATACGCCAGGTCGCGGTAGTCGTCGGTATCCAGGACCAGCAGATCGCCCTGCTTGCCTGGTTCCAGGCTACCCACCAGGTGTCCGCGCCGGATGGCATAGGCGGCGTTGATGGTGGCCGCCGCTATCGCTTCGGCCGGCGACATCTTCATGTAGCGGCAGGCCAGGGCGATGATGAAAGGCATGGACGGGCAGGGGCTGGTGCCGGGGTTCAAGTCAGTGGCCAGGGCCACGATGGCCCCGGCCTCGATGAAGGCCCGGGCGTTGGCATAGTGACCGGTCGCCAGGCCGAACGGCGTCCCCGGCAGGAACACCGCCACCGTGTCGGATTGGGCCAGGGCGGCGATGTCGGCCGGTGGTGTCACCACCAGGTGGTCGGCGCTGGTTGCGCCCAACTCCACGGCCAATCGCGTCGCGCCCAGGGTTTCGAACTCGTCGGCGTGGATCTTCAGACCCAGGCCGTGGGACCGTGCGGCCTCCAGCACCCGCCGCGCCTGGGCCAGGTTAAAGGCCCCGGCATCGCAGAATACGTCGCAGAACTCGGCCAGGGGTATGTGGGTGCGGGCGTCGGCATACATGCGCACCCGGCCGGTGAGGTCGCGGGGCCAGGTCCGTTCGTCACGAACCACCCGGGGCAACATCTCGCCGATGACCAGCCGGTCTATGTATTCATCCGGGGCATCCTGATAAGCTGGTGGGACGGCGTGCGCTCCCAGGAAGGTGGGCACCAACTCCACCGGGTGCCATTCTGCCAGCAGGCGCGCCACCTCCAGGCACTTTAGCTCGCTGCTCATATCCAGGCCATAGCCGCTTTTGACCTCGGCGGTGGTGGTGCCATGAGCCAGCATGGCATCCAGTCGCCGCCCGGCTGCGGCCAACAGGTCGCTCTGGGAAGCCTGGTGCGTGGCCTGGACAGTGCGCACAATGCCCCCGCCGGCCGCAGCGATCTCCTGATAGGTGGCCCCGGCAATGCGCTGCTCGAACTCATCCAGGCGGTCACCGGCCCAGACCAGGTGCGTGTGCGGGTCCACCAGGCCCGGCATGACCACCCGGCCCATTGCGTCCAGGACGGGCGTACCCGGTGCGGCTCGCCGCCGGGCCTGGTCCGTCGTGCCCACCCAGGCGATGCGCCCACGCTGGAGCAAGATGGCCCCGCCTTCGATCAGGCCCACGTCACCCAACTCGGCCCCGCGCTTGGGACCGCCCGGCGATGTCAGGGTCAACAATTGGCCGGCATTCGTGATGAGAAGGTCGCCTTCCACAATTGCTCCTCTGCTGTGTTGCGTCAAACTTCAACGGTCGTTTTGACGCATGACGTTTCACGTCCCACGGTACTTCTGGGCAAAGCCCACGTACTGCTCCGCGTCATGCCGGTTGTGGGCTATCTCCTCCTCGGTCAGAGGGCGCACCACTTTGGCCGGGATGCCCAGGACCAGGGACCCTGGCGGGATGATGGTCTCGGCCGTCACCACGGCCCCGGCCCCCACAACGCTGCCCCGGCCGATGACCGCCCGGTTCAGTACCACGGCCCGGATGCCGATGAGGCAATCGTCCTCCACCGTGCAGGCGTGGAGTACCGCCCCGTGTCCCACCGTTACCCCGGCGCCAACCAGACACGGCTCCCCGGCGTCGGCATGGAGCACGGCCCCGTCCTGGATGTTGCTCCGTGCCCCCACCCTGATCCGCTCCACGTCGGCGCGGATCACTGCCCCGAACCACACGCTGGCTTCCGGCCCGATGGTTACGTCACCTACTACCGTGGCGTTGGGGGCGATAAAAGCAGAGGGGGCGATATGTGGGGTCTTGGACCACAGGCTCAATTACCACCTCGCTATGAACTGCCCGCTATACCACCGACGCTTCTCGCCGGATCTCGCCGGTGGCAAAGCGGCTCAGACTGAGTTCGGCGATGGGCAGCGAGGTCTCGCCCCGGACGATATGTTCGGCGATGAGCTGACCGGTGATGGGGGCCACCATGAACCCGTGACCGCTAAAGCCCACCGCCTGCACATAGCCCGCCAGGCCCTCGACCGGCCCCAGGATAGGCTGGGCGTCCGGGGTCATGGCATACAGGCCGGCCCACTGGCGCACCACCTTCACCTCCTTGAGGCACGGGATCAGCCGCACCATCTTGCGGGTGATGCTCCGGGCGAAGGGCAAACCAGAGCGCACGTTATAACCGGGCGGTTCATCCGGGTCACCCTGGCCCATGAGAATACTGCCGTGGGGGGTCTGCACGATGTACGTGCCATAGTAGAATGAGATGATGAGGGGGTCAAAGAGCGGCTCGATGGGTTCGGTGACCAGGATCTCGTGACGGTAAGGCACCACCGGGATGTCCAGACCGGCCAGGGCGGCGATGGCGGCGGCATAGCCGCCGGCCGCATTCACGACCCACTGGGTGGCAATGCGCCCTTTGTCCGTGATAACCGCCTGCACCCGTCCATCCGTCACTTCGATGCCGGTTACGGTGGTGCGGCGGCACACTTCCACCCCCAGTCGCTGAGCGGCCAGGGCATAACCCTGGGTAACCAGGAACGGGTTGGCCTTGCCGTCGGTGGGGCAGTAGGTGGCCGCCAATACGCCCTCGATATTCAGACAAGAGACCACGTCGCGGGCCTCGGCCGGCGAGAGGAACCACACGTCCAGCCCCAGCCCTTGTTGCATGGCGACGTTCTTGCGGTACTGGGCCACTTCGTCCTCGGTATAGGCCAGGATCAGGTAGCCGCCCTGGATGTACTCGGTGGGNTAGCCCAGCTCTTGCTCCAGCCCTTCAAATAATCGGACGGAGGCCATCGCCATGACNGTGTTCTGGGGGGTGCTCCACTGCTGGCGGATGCCACCACCGCAGCGGCCGGTGGAGCCAGAGGCCAGGTAGCCCTTCTCCACCAACACCACGTCGGTCAGGCCCAGTTTCGCCAGGTTGTAAGCGATGGCGCAACCGACCACGCCCCCGCCGATGACCACGACCTCAGCAGTATCACGCATGGGGTTCGCCTCCTTCGGGGGCCGGCCCGGCCAGTATGCCCATGGGGATCGGGCGGGTAGGTGGTCGGAACGTAGTCCAGGTTTGAGCCTTTACCGGCACACCGGTCTCCTGAGCAATGAGTTGGGCGATGAGCCGACCGCAGGTACGTCCCTGGCAGTGGCCCATCCCGCAGCGCAGGATGCGCTTGATCTCGTCCAGGCTGGTCAATCCCTCATGGATCGCCGCGCGGACCTCATCCTCGGTGACATCCTCGCAACGGCAGATGATGGTGGCAGACGTCATTGTCATTCACTCCGTCGTATTATGTTCCTGGCGATAACGCAACCGCCTACCACAATTATACATCGTTTCCGGTTTCTTGACCACTGGTCGAATTGCCCCAGTCAAATAACGGCGATTCGGCGACACACGCACACCGTTTGACATCCTGGCCGAGTTGTGGTATCATCCCTGCCAACAACTGCATAGCAGGCTCTTATCCAGAGAGGCGGAGGGACCGGCCCTGTGAAGCCTCGGCAACCAGGCGGAAATGCCATGGTGCCAATTCCGGCAGACCCCGGTGGGTTCTGGAAGATGAGAAGCTGCACGCCAATGATGACGGCCTTCTTCGGTTCCCACCAACCGAAGAAGGTTTTTTTGTTCGCTCGTAACTACCTGCCCTCCCGCAGATTTGGGCGTTTTCGCAACTGAAAGATGTCCATGCTCGCGGTGGGTGTGCCCGGCCCACCCGCCGTTGAACGCAGGGTCCCAGACCCGGCGTGAGCACATATTTATACGAGGAGGAACGACCCTATGACCAATCATCTCTCTACCCAGGCGGTACACGCCGGCGAAGACCGGCCCAAACCCTACGGCGCAGTCACCACACCCATCGTCCAGACCTCCACCTATGCCTTTGCGGACACGGCCGAGATCATGGACTTTATGCGGCGCAAGGCCGCCGGCGCGCCCCAACGCGACGAGTATGGCCGCTACAGCAACCCCACCCAGACCGCGGCCGAGCGCAAGATCGCGGCCCTGGAAGGCGGTGAGGGCGCGTTGCTCTTTGCCAGCGGGATGGCCGCCATCACCACCACACTGCTGGCCCTCCTGTCCCCCGGCGATCACCTGCTGCTCGTCGAGGGCTGCTATCGCCGCACGCGCGACTTTGCGACCGGCTTCCTGCGCCGCTGGGGGGTGGAGACAACTATCGTGCCGGTGGATCAGCCGGCCGCCTGGGTTGAAGCCATCCGGCCGACCAGTCGCGTCTTCCTGACCGAATCGCCCACCAACCCCTACCTGCGGGTCACGGACCTGGCCCGTCTGGTTGAGGTAGCCCGGCCGCGCGGCCTCGTCACCGTGGTGGACAGCACCTTCGCCACACCGGTCAACCAGCGCCCCCTGGAATATGGCGTGGACCTGGTGATCCACAGCGCCACCAAGTACCTGGGCGGCCACAATGACCTGCTGGCCGGGGCCGTCGTTGGCTCGCACCAGGCGTTGGCCGGCATCCGGGAAGCGCGTGGGCTGCTGGGCGGCATGAGCAATCCTCACGATGCCTACCTGCTGCTGCGGGGCCTGAAAACCCTGGACCTGCGCGTCCGCCGTCAGAACGAGAACGGCCAGCGCGTGGCCGGGTTCGCAGGCCCGCCGCGCTGAGCTGGTCCCGGCCGGCCTATTACCCATCCACGACGCCGTGTGGGGCCGCGTCCAGGCCGGCGACCCCACGCCGTTTAAGGAGTTTCGCCATCACGAGTACCTGACCACGGCGGCCCGCTTCGGGGATTTGCCGGGCGCGGCTGCNGAAGAAGTGCTCGCCCGGCGGATCGTCATCACNCAGGAGGTGCGGGAAGTGGCTATCTCCCTGCGCGAGCGGGGGGCATTGGTCTTTGGCCTGTCGGACAAGCCGGATGAGGCTGCTGTGCCGGGCGCGGCGCGGGCCAGAGCCGGGACACCTGACAGGCGCAGCGTGATGCAGCCGCTCCATCGCCTGGCGACGGTGGCGGTGGGCGAGAGGTTGTGCCCCCAGGGATCTGCGCCCCGCTACCAATCAGGGTAAAGACGGTCGTCCCGGCGAGACTAAAAGTCAGAGCCATTGAGCCACCTGACCAAACGGAGGTTTGAATGACCGACTCCCAACCAATTCGGGTTTTCATTGCCGACGACCACCCGGTGGTGCNCGCCGGCATCGTGGGCCTGCTCAGCAAAGAACCAGACATCCACATCGTCGGCGAGACCGGCGACGGCGGGCAGGTGGAGCACCTGGCCGCCCTGGGCGCGCCGGACGTGCTGGTGCTGGATGTGAACATGCCCGGCCTGGACCCCGTCGCCGTCACCCGCCGCCTGACGGCCCAGCGACCTGCCCTGCGCATCCTGGTCTTGACCGCTTACGATGATGACGCCTATGTGACCGGGCTGCTCTCGGCCGGGGCCACTGGCTATGTGCTCAAGGATGAGGCATTGGAGACCCTGGTGGCCGCCGTGCGCGCCGTCGCCCGGGGCGAATCCTGGCTGAGCCAGCGCATCGCCGGCCGACTGGCCCGCCAGGCCCTGGCCCGGGAGCCGGTCGCGCCGGGGCCGCTCACCCCCCGGGAACGCCAGGTCTTGCGGCTGCTGGCCCTGGGCCTCAGTAACGATGAGATCGCCGAACGGCTGGTCATCACCAGGCGCACGGCCCAGAATCACGTGAGCAACATCTACGGCAAGCTCGGCCTGAACTCGCGGGCCGAGGCGGTGCTGTACGCCATCCGGCATGGCCTGGTGGACGTGGGGGAGGTGAAAGAGCCATGATCCGCTACGTCTGGACCGGGCTATGGGAACGCAAGGTGCGTACCGCACTGACGCTGGTGGGCGTGGCCGTGTGCGTGCTGGCGCTGACCACCGTGGACGGGATGCTGGGCCACATGCACGCCGAACGCGCCCGGGACGTGGCCCGCCTGGCCGACCGCGTGCTGCTCCAGCCACCCGGTGCCGGTTACCCGCCGTTCCGGAGCATGCTGCGCCAGGAATGGGTCGCCACGGTGCTCCAGCGGCCGGACATCGTTGCCGACAAGAGCACGCCGCTCCTGCTTCTCGTCCTTGAGCCGGCCGACAACCCAATGGACGTCGCCGGGGTGATCGGCCTGGGACTATGGCCTGGCCGTGAG
>JGI24188J35168_1000537_pt1 | contig 22325 bp, 23 predicted proteins | sample YNPBryantNP2012_FD_35168 | JGI IMG/M metagenome (IMG submission 35168) | reverse complement strand
GAGCTTATGAAGAAGATGCGGGATGAATTCAACACCACATTTATCTTTTCCACCCACGACCAGAAGATAGTGGGTGAGGCAGAGATCATATATACCCTTGAGGACGGCCAGATAGTTGATAGGAAGGAAAAGGGAGGAAATTAAAATGGGAAATCTGTTTAAGATAGCCATAAGGAACTTAAGACGTTACAGGAGGAGGACCATACTCACCTCGTCTCTCATAACCATAGGTGTGATCTTTGTGCTGGTCTTTGTGGGTGTCTCAGGCTCATTTAAGAACATGATGATAGGCCAGATGACAGATTCCATGTTAGGTCATATCCAGATACACAGAAAGGGATACATAGCATCCATAGACAACCTGCCACTCACCATGAATATGAAACCCCAGGCAGTGAAAAAGCTGGAAGGCATATTTAAACAGATCCCAGAAATTGAGGCCTATTCGCCGAGGATAAAATTCGGGGCCATGTTCAGCAGTTTTACAGAGACAACAAACATCCGGCTCAACGGTGTATATCCTGAAATGGAGATGAAGACCTTACCGCTTCTTGCATCCAGGATATCAAACGGTGGGAAAGAGATAAGAAAAGGCGAGATCATCATCCCTGAACTCCTTGCGCGAGGCATGAAGATAAATGTAGGCGACACCATCGTGGTTATTGCTACAAATAAGGATGGTTCAGTAAACGGAAAACAGCTCAGGGTGGGCGGGATTATCGAGAGTGTAACAGGCCCTGGTGGCAGGGACGGTTATATCCATATAGAGGATGCCATGGAGATATTGAGGATGGATGAGATGGAGATAAGTGAGATTGCCATAAGACTTAAACACTTCGATAGGCTCCACGCAGTTTATAACACACTTTACACTTTACTTTCAGGGGAGTTAAACAAGCAGGGAAAGCCTGCCTTCGAGGTCCATACATGGGAGGGGCTATCTCCTTTCTATAATATNGCAAGGATGATAGACATGATGAGTATTTTCATAAAGGCTATGCTTATTGCTATTGTGCTCATAAGCGTAATGAACGTGATGATCATGGCAGTCTACGAAAGGATCCGTGAGATAGGCACCATAGCTGCCATTGGTACCCTGCCTGGTAAGATACTCTCCATGTTCGTTGTGGAGGGGTTTTTACTTGGCATTATCGGTGCAATTGCAGGGAATATCTTAGGGACGGGTATTGTATACGTCTTGAAATTGTTGAGAATTACCTTTGACTTTGGAAGACAGACAGGCCTTGTGCTATCTCCAACAGTTGCCATGACCGATATCCTTATGATATCCCTGATAGTAATTGTTGTGGCTGTGCTTGGAAGCCTTCAGCCTGCCTTAAAGGCATCGCGTATGGAACCCATAAAGGCGTTAAGGCATGTATAAAGAAGTGAAATGGATAATGTGAAAAAAGAAAGGAGATATAAGGTATGAAAAGGATGGCAATTTTCTTGCTTGCCCTGTTTATTGCAACACCGGTCTTTGCCATTGACGGCACCCAGCTTTTAAAAGAGATAGACAGGAATCTGAACCCCGAATCCTATGAGCTCTATAGAAAGCTTATAAACATCGAACCAGATGGCAGAAAGAAGGAATATGTGCTTTTTACAGCCAAAAAGGGGAAGGACAAGGTGGCAGCACTTTTTCTCTCGCCTGCAAGCGATAAAGGTAGAAGCACCTTAAGACTCGGGGATAATATGTGGCTCTATATCCCTAATGTGGGTAAACCTGTAAGGATCACAAGCCTTCAATCTGTGGTTGGAGGCATCTTCAATAATGCTGACATCATGCAGCTGGATTATGCAGACGAATACAATGTGGAAAAGCTGGAAGAGTCGAATGATAGCTACATCCTTTACCTTAAGGCAAAGACAAAGTCAGTGGCCTATGACAAGCTAACGATGTGGGTGGATAAGAAGACAAAGACGCCTGTTAGGATCGAGTGTAAAACAGAGGCAGACATGCTTATAAAGACCCTTTATTTCAAAGAGATAAAAGACTTTGGAGAGGGTATTGTACGCCCATCTGTTATTGAGACAGACAGCCCCCTTTATAAGGGCTATAAATCCATTATCATGATTGCTGGGATTAAAAAAAGAGACTTCAAGGATGAGGTATTTACCCTTAACTTTATGCCCAAGATGGAATCGTTAAGATAAGAGGGTTCGATGTTCAATGTTCTAAGTTCAAGATTCGGATCCCATAGACTAACTGTCACTGGTTTTTTGCTCCTTGCTATTCACCTTCTACACTTTACGTTTCACTTATCCTTTGCAGAGGAATACAAGTTCGAGGCATCAGAGTTTGAAAAAAAGCCCTATCACATAGGGGGCTATATAGAGTTCTATCCCATATTGTTCGGTCTTGATAAGAATTCCAGCCTTTACAAACTAAACTTCTACAACAGAAGTGAAGGCAGCACCACAGAACAGTACAGCGCAAACCTACAATTGGAAGGAAGTCTGGAAAAAGGTATCCTACGTGCCTATATGAAGACATATACAAGTTACCTCAATTCTTATCAGACACAAACAACGAAGACCACTGTGTTTGAAGGAAAGGTTTCCATAAAGCCAACGGAGTCATTCACAGCAGAGGCAGGGAAAAAGACGCTTAACTGGGGCAAGGGATATGCATGGAACCCTGCAGCGTTCCTCGATAGAACAAAGGACCCCAATGACCCTGAGCTTTCCCGGGAAGGTTTCATCGTCGGTTCCCTTGATTTTACAAAAAGCCTTTCAGGTCCACTTAAGACATTTTCCTTTACCCCGGTTCTGATGCCTGTATATTCTGGTGTGAATGATGACTTCGGAGAGTTAGAGCACCTGAATTTTGCCTCAAAGTTTTATTTTCTCCTGTATGATACAGATATAGACCTCATGTTTTTAACCGGTGGCAGTAAAACTACAAGATATGGCATGGATTTCTCGAGGAATCTGGCAAGCAATCTTGAGATACACGGTGAGTTTTCGTGGATCAATGATTTTAAAAAGACAATAACCGATAGCAGCGGCAACATATTCCAGGACCGATATAATGCGATAAATTATCTGATGGGTTTACGCTATCTCACCGAGAAGGATACTACATTCATCTTTGAATACTATCATAATGGCACAGGTTATGACACTAAAGAGATGAAAGATTATTTCACCTTCATAGATAAGGCGTATGTGAATTATATCTCTAAAGGAAATGAACTTATGTTAAAGAAAGCCAAAAATCTTGCAAGCAACGCCTATGGCCGTATGAATCCGGCGAGGAATTATCTTTACCTCCGTATCAGTCAGAAAGATCCCTTTGATATATTGTACTGGACACCTGCGGTCACACTGATTACCAACGTAGACGATAAAAGCTTTTCACTGATGCCTGAAATCTCATACACTGGTATCACAAATTTTGAGTTTCGTTTAAGGGGCGGACCGATTGTGGGTACCCGTGGTAGCGAATATGGTGAAAAACAAAACGATTACAGGATAGATTTCAGGATAAGGTATTATTTTTAGCGACCCTATTAAAGGATACCCATCAGCCCATATAGCACCTATTTTTCATTGGCCTTAGGGTCACACATCACATAGCATACGCCCACAGGTGTTTCAACAGCATAGGGGAAATATTTTCGTTTAATCCACAAGGAAAGATGGACAAGGTTGATAAGCACAGGTACCTCAACCAGAGGCCCAATGACCGCGGCAAAGGCCTCACCTGAATTGATGCCGAATACGGCAACGGCAACGGCTATTGCAAGCTCAAAGTTGTTGGATGCCGCAGTGAAGGAAAGGGTTGCTGCCTGACCGTAATGGGCACCTGCCTTTCCACTCATATAAAAGGAGACAACGAACATGACCACAAAATATATGAGAAGCGGTATGGCAATGCGCACCACATCGAGGGGTATCTTGACGATGTATTCACCCTTCAAAGAGAACATAACAAGGATGGTAAAAAGCAGGGCAATGAGTGTAATGGGGCTTATTTTTGGGATGAATCTCTCATGATACCATTTTTTATCCTTTATCTTAATAAGTGTGAAACGGGTGATAACACCTGCGATAAAGGGAATACCCAGGTAAATAAATACGCTTTCTGCAATCTGACCTATAGTGACATTGACTGCTGTTCCCTTTAGACCAAGTAACGGTGGAAGTACTGTAACAAAGATATAGGCATATACAGAATAGAAGAGCACCTGAAACACAGAATTGAATGCCACAAGACCGGCACAGTACTCTGTATCCCCTTTTGCCAGTTCATTCCATACAATCACCATGGCAATGCAGCGGGCAAGGCCTATCATGATAAGCCCGTACATGTATTCTGGATAACCCCTTAAGAAAATAACAGCAAGGATAAACATAAGTATAGGTCCCACAACCCAGTTCTGGATAAGGGAAAGTAGCAGGACCCGCCAGTTTTTAAAGACTTCACCCATTTCTTCGTATCTTACCTTGGCAAGGGGAGGATACATCATAAGTATCAGGCCAATGGCTATGGGGATGTTTGTTGTGCCTGCCTGGAAGATCTTCCAAAAATCAACCACCCCGGGGAACACATACCCCCACCCAACGCCTATAAACATGGCAAGAAATATCCATAGTGTGAGAAACCTATCGAGAAAAGATAGCCTTTTACTTATCTGTTCTTCTGCCATAAGTTTTGTCCTCCTTTTTGGTCATCATACTGCCTTCTTCACATCTCTCCTTTTTCTTGTTCTCCTCTTCCATCCGCTTCAGGTCTTCTTGAAATAGGGGCATGTGGGCCAGCTGTGCCCTTATAAAATCCAGCTGGGCCTTAAAGACCCCTTCCAGTGGTTCTTTCAGGGCATAGTGCATCCATTTGCCCACCCTTCTGCCTTTTATCAATCCAGAGTTTTTTAGATAGGAAAGGTGTCTGGATACCTTGGACTGGGGTTCGTTAAAGATTGACATAAAATCACACACACAGAGCTCACCGTGCATAAGAAGCATGAGAATCCTGAGCCTCATCTCCTCTGAAAGCGCCTTAAAAAGTTGGGTGATCTGTTCCATCTTGTGGGAACTCCATATTTTCATATTCGCTTATATGGATATGAAAACTTATCACAGATAATTTTTGCCTGTCAAGCAGAAACNTTACCAGTAAAAAGCTAAGATGGCAGAGGGGATCTTAAAAAATTGGTAATTAGCTCAAAGGAGACCTAAATGGCCACACCTGGTAGGTGTGGCCTGCCTCCTCACTTGGATTTCCCACCACCCAATGGGAGCATTTTAAGGGGCCTTGTCTCCTTCATCGGAAGNGNCGTTTTCCTTGATGGGAAGATGTGGGTTTGGGTAGCCACCCTGGAGCCTCCCACCAGACTTACCAATGATCCCACATAGTACTTCATTTGTTCTGCCTGGGCGTGCATTTGTTCTGCTGCGCTGGCGTTTTCCTCTGCATTGGCGGCATTTTGTTGCACAACCTTGTCCATCTCGCTCACTGCAGTATTGAGTTGGTGGATCCCCTCAGCCTGTTCCTTGGAGGCCGCAGCTATCTCTCCAACAAGGTCGCCCACCTTGGAAACACCCTCCTGGACCCTACTGAAGGCATCATTTGTCTTGGTTACCAGCTGGGAACCATCGGTGATTTTCTTGGCGGTTTTTTCGATAAGCTCTGCAGTTTGTTTTGCTGCCTCAGCTGCCCTGAGGGCAAGACTTCTCACCTCATCTGCCACCACTGCAAATCCGGCCCCTGCTTCTCCAGCCCTTGCCGCTTCCACAGCTGCATTGAGGGCCAACAGGTTAGTCTGGAATGATATTTCGTCAATGGTCTTGACTATTTTCTGTGTCTCCTCACTGGCCTTGGAGATGTCTGACATGGATTCCATGAGCTCCTTCATGGATCGGTTTGCCTCAGTAATCACCTGCCAGGCCTCTTTCATAAGGTTGTCCACCTGGGCGGCGTTTTGAGAGTTTCTCTGGGCCATTGAGGCGACCTCTTCCAAAGAGGATGATATCTCTTGGACTGAGGAAGCCTGTTCAGATGATCCTTCGGCCAGTGATTGGCTGGAGGATGAAACCTGATTTGACGCTGAGGCCACCTGATCAGAGGCATCTTCCAGTCCAAGAGCAATATTACCCAAAAGGCCCGATAGGGACCTTGCAGTGAAAAAGCTGATCAAGACGCCAAGAAGGGAGACAGCGAGTATAATGGCCAAGATAGTGCGGAAGTTATTTTGGACCTTACCGAAATGCTCTCATTGGCCTTAAGGAGAACATCGGTGATATCCTTCATCACCTCATCAATGGCTGCAAAGATGGATTTTTGCTCACCATTTACCGCCTCGGCGTTGCTGATGTATTCCAGAATAAGATCCTTTATCTTCAAGTTCATGTCCCTGGCCTCCACCGGCATTTTCTCAAAGGGTGTACCTGCCAGTTTTTTGATGTCTTTTTCAACATTCTCCAAAAGTTTATCTATGAACTTCAGGATCTCGTCTTTCACTGCCAGGCTTTCTTTCAAACGGCCAAATAATACCTGCAGCTCGTAGTTGGTGCTTGTGTTAATATTGGCACCCACAATGGTCAGTATTTCCAGCACCGTTACGTCCTTACGGGTTGCTTCATCCGCCAGTCGTTCCACAGTGAGCTTTATAAATTGGTTGCTCACACCGAGAGAGGATGAGGTTAGCTCCATGACCTTTTCTTCAATTGCACGGTTTTTTTCTCTAAGCTCGTTGATCTTGGCTATGCTCTTTTGAAGGGTTGTAATTCTTTGCACCAAATTACTCTGGTTGAGCCCCCCAATACCTCCTCATATTCCTTCTGGATCTCAGGATAGGAGATTTCCTTGTTGATGAATCTCTTGGTATCCAGAGCTGTTTGACGTATTTATCTTCTCTGAAAGGGTAAAAGAGGCTTGCTGATCTCTGGCTATGCCCTTGATCATTTCGTTGGACTTAATAAAAAAGAACAAAACCGCTATAAATAAAATCAGATAGAGGATATTAGGCAGCAGAAGTTTGTGTTTAAGCTGTAGATGACTAATCCTTTCACCTATCCCCATTTTGCATCCCCTTTTCTTTATTGAGTGCAAATCCAACCAACGCCAGGGCCTATCGCAAATTCAGTGCCAACAATAGTTCCCAAACCTTGTGTGCTACTTTTCCGAACAAGCCTCGATACCTAAAATACATGCGTTTATAGATCCTTCTAAATTCTGTAAACCCAAGTTTCACCGCTACCATTAATTTTTGGGCAAAATTCAATTATACCAATCCATGGAAAAGTCAATTTAAAATTTTTTATTTCCAAAGTAAGGCCATTTTATTGATTTATAAGTAGCATACTCCTGAAAGGGTCCATATATGGTTACATTATTTATCCCTTTTGGTTTACAAACTTAGTATTAGGCCAAGTTCATGATTCAGGAAATGTTATGAGTAATATCAAGTAGATGAAAGTGGGAACCTTGCATACGGAGACCTAAAAACGAGAGGAGGAAAATTGGTTTATGGAGTTTTTCGGTTTTATTGGGTTGGACAAGACGCGTGATGGGCGAAAAAAGCGAGACGACCCAAAAATGTTCAATGTTGAAGGTTTGTTGCGGCCTGCCATGGAAGCAAACAGGATCGTGACAGTTAGGCCAAGGCTAAACGCCACTTTGGAGGCTTTCAACATCTCCTATACGTAGCAATCTTTTAGTTTTTCTTGACTTCTCAAAGGAACTTGTTTTAACCTTTAAAGCATGGAAGCGATACCACAAAACATACCTCATCAAGAGATAGACCAAATAGTAGGCCGTATGATAGAGATTCGGCTTGCGCCTGCCTTTGAGCAATTCGTCCGGAAAGAGGATTTAAAAGCAAAAGAAGTTTCCTTGATCGAGAGGGTGATAAGGCTTGAAGACGAGCTCAAGGCCTTAAGGGAAATAGAGAGGGCTCACTTTGAGGCCATTGAGAAGCGCTTCGAAGCACTTCAAAGGGAAATAATCGCCCGCTCAGAGGCCATGGACAAACGCTTTGAGGCCATGGACAAGCGATTTGAAGCCCTTCAGAGGGAAATAACAGCCCACTCAGAGGCCTTGGATAAGCGTTTTGAAACACTTCAGAGGGAAATAACAGCGCTATCAGAGGCCATAGACAAGCGATTTGAGGCCATTCAAAGGGAAATAATCGCCCGCTCAGAGGCCATGGACAAACGCTTCGAAGCACTTCTGAGGGAAATGAGTGCAAGGTTTGAGGCCACTGATAACCGCCTAGAGGCCATGGACAATCGTTTTGAAGCACTTCTGAGGGAAATGAGTGCAAGGTTTGAGGCCACTGATAANCGCCTAGAGGCCATGGACAATCGTTTTGAAGCACTNCTGAGGGAAATGAGTGCAAGGTTTGAGGCCACTGATAAGCGTTTCGAGGCCATGGACAAGAGATTTTCCCTCTTACAATGGTTCATCGGTATCGGCTTTAGTGTGCTGGCCCTACTCCTTACACTTTTCAGGTTCTATCCCAGCTAAGGTTATACCTAACCAAGTGTCACTTCATAAATAGGTGCTCCAAAGAAAATAAATCAACGGATCAACGCTCCCCTTCTTTCACCTGCTGATCTTCAACTCATCTGGCCAGTCTATCTAACTTCCCTGGGAGCACATTTAATGGCCGTGGAGGAGCATAGGAGAAATGAAACCCCCTCTAAATCAGGGGGCGTCACATACCTTACAGGTTGACNGATCAAGGGCCGTGGCTTGGATATCTCCTTTCATGGCAAGGAAATACCTTGGCTCAGGACAAAAGCCAGTACTTTTTAAAGATCCTTATTTTAAAGTCATCCCCAAAAGCTCGCCTAAGCCCTGCATTCCCCCAAAGGCCTACTCTCTTTTAGGATAACCCATAAAATCTCAAGGAGACCTGGATGTCCGCACCTCCANAGTATGCCCCTGCCTCTGGTTNCCAGGATGTTACCAAGCCTGTATGGGAAAAGTCAGCCCAGGCCTGAGTGAGGTATGAAAGGCCTCGGCCTCGCTCAGGCTTAAAACTTCTTTAATTCCTCCTCATCCAGAGGGATCAACTCCTGGGGACTCACCTCCTTGCCTGAAGCAGGTGTTTTGGGATTCAGTTCCCTTGTGACCAAGGCCTTCTGGTGGGTCAGGAGAGGCCTTTCTCTTGGTCCATCCTCCCAGTGCGCAGTATCCGCTGATCCCTTTATAAGTGAGATCATATCGGTGACTATATTTTTCATCTCTTCGGCCTGTGATTTCATCTCCTGGGATGCAGAGGCAGCCTGCTCAGCACCAGCTGCCACCTGTTGAACTATCTTATCCATCTCAACAACTGCCTTGCTGATCTGTTGCACCCCTTGGGCCTGCTCCATGGAGGCTGCCGATACTTCTGCCACCAATGTGCCCACCTTGGCTGCAATGTCAACGTTTTCGGCAAAGGCCTGGGCTGTGGCCTCAGCAAGGCTTTTCCCTGCTTTTACGCTTTCTATGGTGGCTTCGATTAACTTGGATGTGTTTTTGGCTGCCTCAGCTGCCCTGAGGGCAAGACTTCTCACCTCATCTGCCACCACTGCAAATCCGGCCCCTGCTTCGCCTGCTCTTGCAGCCTCCACTGCCGCATTCAAGGCAAGCAGGTTTGTCTGAAAGGCTATCTCATCAATGGTCTTGATTATCTTTCCAGTTTCGGAGGTTTGTAAAGTTATCTCCTCCATGGCATTCATCATATCCTTCATGTGCCTGTTGACCCTTTCCACTATCTGCCGTACCTGCTCCATCCCTTTACTTGCTTGGTCTGCATTGGTGGCGTTGGTGTTTGTCCGGGAGGATATCTCTTCAAGGGATGAGGAAGTCTCCTCCAGTCCTGCAGCCTGCTCGCTTGCCGCCTCAGCCATGCTGGTACTGGAAGAGCTAACCTGTTCTGCAGCACTTGCCACCTGTTCAGCAGCATCCGAAAGCCTCATGGATATAATTTCCAGAGGTCTTGCTATTGATCTGCCCACAAGCCAGGAAATCAATAACTGCACAAGTATGGTTGCTACAATGAGAATAGAAAAGGTTAGTTGGCTTCTTCTTTCTGTGGCCTCCATGCTTTTGGCACTTTCTTCAAGTATCCTGTTGAGACCCAAAACTACCTGCGATTCTGCNTCTCTAAGTTCTTCTAGCAGAGAGGCATCTTTATCATGAAGACCCATCAGTTCCTTGGCGGATGTGGAGTATCTTTCAAATCTCTTNACAAGCTCGCCAACGGCCACTACCACATCATTTCTTTTCTCTTCGGCTTCCAAGATCTTACCTACCCTCAAAAGATCCTGAAAGAGTCCCTGCATCTTTCCACTGACCTGATCAAGTAGCTTTTGATCCTTTGCACCAAAAAGCACGGAAGATAGATAAGTGGAGTGGAACTCGTAAAAAACTTCAATGGCCCTGTTGAGGATTGCGAGAAATTCAGGTACAGATGCACCCAGTTGCTCCCCTGTTATAACAGCCATATTCTGCCTTTCGGAGAGGGGTTTTCTAAAGGTGGAATCGGCAAAGGCACTAAAGTCATGCACTGCCCCGTTAAGTTCCTCTGTAAGTTTGCTCATCTCTTGCCGATTTCTCACCATATCCTCAAAATGTNCTTGCAGANNCTTGATANNTGGGGCAATGCCCTCTGCCTCTTTCTTAAGGGAAGGGCTTGGGCACCTTTCCTTGAAAGATTCAAGGTCCTTAGTGGCCGAACTGACTAATTTTTGAAATTCCCGGACATATTTTTGGTCTCCACTAATCCTAAAGTCTTTTGCAAAGGAATTGGAAATCAGAACCTGGCGTATGATAGACATGAGGGTAGCATCGCTTGCACTGGCCTTCATCACGCTCCTTAATCCGTACCAAGAAACGGCTCCAATGCATAAGATTATTGGGATGACTGCTAAAAAGGCCAGGATGATCTTCACCTTAAGGGATCTTTTGAGGATACCGGTAGCCATATCTCTCCTTCCTTGTGTGGAACTTTCCGGACGACGGCATAATCCGACGCCCGGAGGATTTATAGGATCAAAGATTTCTTTCTAACTATTCCTTGCACTTGTCTGCTGGCACATCATACAAACCAGAGGCTACGATATAATCCTGCCCATCTGCTGTTACCTTCCTGGCATATCCGCATTTGTCCGCAGGGTTTTTATCACCTGGCTTGGGCCACTTGTAGGGAACCCATGCTACGCCCGCACCTTTTACCTTTTCGATGATCTCTGCGTAGAAGAGCTTTCCGGTGGGATCCTTAATGGCGGCAACGCTCTTTCCCACAAGGTGTTGAGAGACTGGGTGCATCAGCATGAGGCCGTTTATGTCTGTGATATAGATATAGCCTTCATCCTTACAAAAACGGATCTTCCCGGCCTCTTCGAACCCGGCCTTGCCTTTCTCCTTTACTATCTGAGCAGCCTTATCCACATTGGCCTTCACCGCCTGAGGGCCACAGTCGTCTGCTGCAAATGTGCAGGGTGCTGCAAAAAGAACCAAAGCACATACTGCAAACAATACCGTAATTCCCTTCATAATCTCCTCCTAATCAAAGAATTGAGATTCACACAATACATCTTGCCTACCTGTTCCCTTGAAGGTCTCCCTAAAAGGCTTGTGGAGAAAGGGATCTCGCCATCAAAGAGCTGTTGCTTTCACCTCCTTTCTATCTCCTTGAAATAGAAGCTTCGGCCTTGGAGTGTGAAAAAGACCGAATTTTATCCCTGCACCATAACAGATATGGTGCTATGTGGCAAGGCAAATATGTGGTATAGCCCACATAGCACATGGCGTTTTCCTTGAACAAGGAATTGTTGACTTGGATGTGGGGTTGCTATATGAATAGCCAAAATAACATAAGGAGGGCTACCATGCCGGTTGCATTGGAAACAGAACAAAAGCAGACCCAAGTTTCATCTGACCTCAGGTCGTTGGAAGGGAAATATCTTACCTTTGATCTGGCAGGTGAGCAATATGGCATTGGCATCCTCAAGGTGAGGGAGATAATCGGGATGATGCCTATAACACCTGTGCCCAGAACCCCGGGTTTCATAAAAGGTGTAATAAACCTAAGGGGCAAGGTGATACCTGTGGTGGACCTGCGGGCAAAGTTCGGTATGGAGCCNGCGNAATACACAGACANGACATGTATCATAGTTGTGGAGATTAAAGGGGCTCAGGGCCTGATTACAATGGGTATTGTGGTGGATTCTGTATCCGAGGTATTAAACATTAAGGCAGATAGGATCTCAGAAACACCTTCCTTTGGTACCACAGTGGACACGGATTTTATCCTTGGAATAGCCAAAATGGGAGATGGGGTAAAGATACTCTTGGATATTGATAANATCTTTTCAGTGGAAGAGACCATGGAGGTAAGGGCAGCAGCTTAGTTTGTTTGGAAATATAAACCTTAGATTACTCGATTGAATCCACAGTAGATGTTTACCCCTCCTTCATAGTTGGGGGAGGCCAAGGTCATATTTAGATTGAAGGCCAGCTCAACGGCAAGGGATGTGGGTTTGGAGGCTGCAAGTACAAAGGGTATGCGGGCCCTTGCCGCCTTTTGCACCAATTCGTAACTAATGCGAGAAGAGAGGATCAATACCTTCCCAAAACTCAATCTCTTATCCAAAAAAAGTTTGCCTATTGCCTTGTCTAAGGCATTGTGTCTTCCCACATCCTCTGCAATGGAAAGGAGTTCAAAGTCTTCTGAATATATAGCAGCCGCATGTGAGGCCCTTGTCCTTTGATATAAGACCTGCAAGGACTTAAGCCCGGAGAGGGTTTTCAAAGCCCTTTCCACGGATATCTGGGGGCCTTCTGGAACAGGCTCTATGTGTTGGCGCATATCCTGGATCAGCTCTTTCCCGCATATGCCACAACTGGTTTGGCTCACAAACCCCTTTCTTTCAAGGATATGTAAGATCTTTGAAAGCCTTTCCGTCACCACGGTAAGGGTTACCACATTTGTATCCTCTCCGCCACAATAGGCTATGTTTTGTATTTCTTCCGGTTCATCCACAATCCCTTCACCCAGACAAAAGCCTGCCACATGGGCATATTCATCCCCAGGGGTCCTCATAACCACTGCATAGGGTTTACCTTGGACCCTTATGGAAAGGGGCTCTTCCCATATGAGTTCCATCCTGGTGGCCTCAAGGCCGGGCAAGCCTTGGTTCTTTACCTTGATATCTTTTAAGACGCTTTCCATTGTCTCTTCTCCAAAGCCTTCATAGGATGCTCACCGGATCTCAGAATCTTAACAGATGGCGTACCCCTATTCAACGAATTAGTACCACAATGTGGGTGTCCTATCCAATTTATGCTTTACGGATCTTTATGTCCCTTGCCTCCTTGGCATGGCTGGGATAGCTGGCTCGACACGGTATATGATGAAATCTTAAAAGGCGTGATGGATGGGAAGTAGAGCTTTTCCCACACACGTTGTTACATAGGGTGCCCAAGATGCAAGATGTTCCAAGAAGGTTTAGCTGTGGAGATTCAAAGGCCAACATGCTATAGATGCATAAAAAGCTTAGGGGAGTTACATGGGAAGAGGCATTCTATTTGTGATTTCTGCTCCTTCCGGCACGGGAAAGACAACGGTTATCAGGGAAATCAGGAAACTTTTCCCTGAACTTTCCTATTCCATCTCTTTTACCACCAGGCCGCCCAGGAGAAATGAGGTCCATGGAAGGGACTATTTTTTTGTAACGAGAGATGAATTTCAGGAGATGATAAATGCATCCAAATTCTTGGAGTGGGAAGAGATCCACGGGAATTTGTACGGCACAAGCAAGGAATTTATTGACAAGGAGTTGGCCTTAGGCAAGGATGTTATCTTGGATATAGATGTAAAAGGTGCAAAGAATGTGGCCAAGCAGTTTGAAGATGTGGTGCTGATTTTCTTGATGCCCCCTTCTTTGGAGATCCTGGAGCAAAGGCTCAGGAATAGGCAAACAGAAGAAGAGGAGGTCATTCAAAGGAGACTTGAAACAGCAAAGGAGGAGCTAAAAGAGAGGGATAAGTTTCATTACCAGGTGACAAATGATGTGTTGACCGATGCGGTAAAAGAGATTTCAGAGATGATAAAAAAAGAGCGTGCTAGAAGGAGGGGTTAATATGGGCACAAATAATGTGGTTTTCTTGGAGGTTATAGAGTGGTTTGACGAAAAAGGAAATGAAATAGTGCACAGAATACCAGAGGAAGGCTCGGGTGAAATAAAATTCGGTGCACAGTTAACGGTAAGACCCAGTCAATCGGCTGTTTTTTTCTATCAAGGAAAGGCCTATGATGTGTTTGGGCCTGGTAGACACACTCTGAGAACCCTTAATCTTCCTATCCTAACCAAGGTATTGAGCATCCCTTGGGGCATGACAAGCCCCCTTAGGGCCGAGGTATATTTTGTGAATATGAAAAACTTTCCAAACCTTAAATGGGGAACAAGGGATCCAGTTGCGTTTAAAGACAAAAATTTTGGACTCATAAGGCTTAGGGCCTTTGGTGTATTTGAGATAAAAGTGATACAACCTGTGCTTTTCATAAATACATTGGTGGGCACACAGGGTATTTATAGCACAGATGAGATTGAGACATACGTTAACAACATCATTGTTTCAAGGTTCAACGATTACATGGGTGAATATATCAGTACCTTAGTGGACCTACCAGGCAGGTATGAAGAGATCGCAAGTGGCATAAGAAAAAAGGTGGAAGAGGATCTGACCCAATACGGAATCCTTTTAAACAACCTCTACCTCAACTCCATCACAGCACCTCAGGAGGTGCAGAAGGCAATAGACGACAAAAGTAAACTTGGGATTTTCAGTAACCTGGATGAACTCATGAAATTAAAGGCAGCCATGGCGCTGGAAAAGGCAGCCTCCCAGGGCGGGGAGGGCCTGCAGATGGGACTCGGCCTTCTGTTGCCTGGGCTGTTCAAGGAAGGCCTTGGGCAGAGGGAGACCACCCAAGCTTGCCCCGAGTGCAAGAATCAGATTCCTTTGGATGCCCGATTTTGTCCATATTGTGGGCATCAGGTGGTGGTAATTGACAAATGTACTGCCTGCGGCAAGAACCTCCCACCGAATGCCGCCTTTTGTCCCAGGTGCGGTGCACCTGTATCCAAGGCTTCAAGGCAAAGGATCTGCAAGAGATGTAATGCGGTCAATGTGGCCGAATCCATATTTTGTAATCAATGTGGAGAAAGGCTTTAGAAGTGGAGTGGCAGGTAACCCATAACTGTCCTCAATGCGGGGCAAGGCTTGTGTTCCATGAGAAAGATCGCATCCTCAAGTGTGATTATTGCAAGGTGAATTCTGTTATTCACTACCCAGATCCCATGAGATATGTGCTTCCCTATAAGTTCCAGGGAGATGACATGATATTTGTGCCCTATTGGAGGATTAATGGGACTATTTTCGTGATCTCACAGAGGAATTTTATAATCAGGAACCTGGATACCTCAAGACCTGCTGTTGATTGTATTGGACTACCTTTATCCTTGGGGTTTAGACCCCAGGCAATGACCCTTTCTATCCACGACACTTCCCTCCAAAGGGTCTTGCCACATAACATAGCCTTTGAAAGGGTATTTGAGCAGGTGAGCAAGACACTTATTACAGGTACTGAGGAGAAACAGAAACAGGCATCTTGTATATTCATCAGTCCCATGAAGAGCTTGATCTATCAACCGTTTTTTAGGCATGGTGATTCACTCATTGATGCAATAACAGGAAGTGTTATTAGGTTGGGGAATAATCAAAATATCTCCTCATCTGCCACCCTCTCCAACTGGGATGTGGGTTTTGAAGCCTGTATATGCCCAAAGTGTGGATGGGATTTGTCTGTGAGCTCTGTAAGTTTAGTGGGGATATGTGAGAATTGCAATACTGTAATTGATCTTACACAAAGGGAATTGGAGAGCATTGATAAAGGATTTGTAAGTGGTGAAGGTCAATTATGTTTGCCTTTTTGGAGGATTAGATGTGATATCAAGGGTATAACCCTTTCAAGTTATGGAGACTTGGTAAGATACCTCATTATTTCCAAGGTAGTCTCACCTGCCATGAACCAAAAGATCCTATATTTTTGGGTGCCTGCCTTCAGGGTGGAGCCAGAGGCCTTGCTTCGTCTGGCAAAACAGTTCACCATTGCCCAATTGGAAGTGGAATATGATTTTGAGATGAAAAAGCTAAAATATCTACCAATTACACTAAATTACGAGGAGGCAGAAGGCTTGGTAAAGGTCATGATCGGGAGTTTTGGAATTAATATACCCAATATCGGATCTATGCTGAAAAACTTGGAAGTTCAAACAACTGAAAAGAAGCTAATCTTTGTTCCTTTTTTTGCCACAAACTCAGAGTTTTTATATCCTCCAATGAATCTTAGTGTGCTCAGAACAGCAATTAGACCAGGGGCATGACGATTAAAAAATGCCTTCTTGAATCTAAAAAATGGGTTTATATATTTGTAACAAAAATCCAAAAATAGTTCAGGAGTTTTGAGATGCAGGCCTATGAAAGAGATTCAGTGGACACAAGAGCTCCCAGTCAGAAAGAGCTGGAAAAGGAGCTTAGCGAATATCTANCCAAAAAGTATGGTGGTAAGGTAAAGATAATCCCTCCCAAATCCGCNCCCAAGGCCAAGGAGGTGGAGGGTAGGCCCAGCAGGGTTGAGCCAGCGGGGATAGACTTTGATCTATTACCCGAGGAGTTGGAGGCCTATCTGGATTCTTTTGTGGTGAAGCAAAAGGATGCCAAGGCCGTTCTGGCCACCAAGATCTGCACCCATTTCAACCGTATAAAATACAACAAGCAGAAGGGCAAAAAGAAGGGTAGCAGGGTTGGAATGATAAAAAACAATGTGCTCATGATAGGACCCACGGGTGTAGGAAAGACCTATATAGTGAAGCTCATAGCAGAAAGATTGGGTGTACCATTTGTGAAAGGCGATGCCACAAAGTTTAGTGAAACAGGTTATGTGGGCGGAGATGTGGAGGATCTCATAAGGGATCTTTATTACGAGGCCAACGAAAACATAGAACTGGCAGAAAATGGGATCATATATCTGGATGAGGTGGATAAGATAGCCAGTGCTCCAAACATCATAGGCCACGATGTGTCCAGGACAGGTGTTCAGAGGGCACTTTTAAAGCCCATGGAGGAGACAGAGGTTGACCTGAGGGTGCTACACGATCCCATCAGCCAGATCCAGGCGATAGAACACTACCGTAGGACAGGGAAAAGGGATAGGAAGGTGATCAACACCAGGAACATCCTCTTTATCATGAGCGGTGCTTTTAATGGCCTCACAGACATCATAAAGAGGAGACTCCAAAAACAGGGCATAGGTTTTGGGGCGGACATTGTGACCCAAGACATGGAATGGGATATTATGAAAAAAGTGACTGCCCAAGACCTGATTGAATTCGGTTTTGAGTCGGAATTTGTGGGTAGGCTACCTGTAATAGTGGTGTTGGAAGAGCTCAACAAAGAGGACCTGATCCAGATATTGAAGAACCCCAACAGCCCGGTGGTGCTGAGTAAGCGCATGGACTTTAGGGCCTACGGTATAGACATCGCCTTTGAAATGGAGGCCTTGGAGAGGATAGCAGAGATGGCTGCCAAGGAAAGGACAGGCGCAAGGGGTTTGGTGAGCATACTTGAAAAGGCACTGATACCTTTTGAAAAGAAGCTACCTTCCACGGGAACAAAGGAATTCTTGGTGACCAAAGAGATCATTGAAAACCCCTATGGATGCCTTGAGGAATTCCTGAGGGCACCTGAGGCCTTCACCAACAAGGAGAGGTTTAGAAGGGCCAAAGAAAGGGAATTTGAAGAGGTGATGAGGCATGTGGAGGAGAGGGTACCTTACTTTACATCCAAGAGTCAGTTACACCTTGGAAGGGAAAGGATAGAGCTGGTTAGCCAGATCTACAACGAAAACCTATGCGATATAAACAGTGCATTCAGTACCTTTAGAGAGATGGTGGAAGAGATAAAGGAGCAAGAGCTTGAGATCCTGGAAAGGCTTGAGCTAAAGGTGTTTTTTGAAGATGAGGCAGTGGATGAGCTCATCAGGCAGGCCATGGAAAAGGGAGAAGATCCAGGGGAACTGGCATTTCAGTTGGTTAAGAAGATGGAATACGGGCTAAAGTTGGTAAAGGATAAGGGAGGTATAGAGGTCTTTAATATCTCCAAGAAGGCGGTCTTGGACATGGAGGGGCACATCAACGAACTCATAAAGAAGAGCTACAGGGAAGAGGCCTTTGTGCTTGGAAGGAAGGACGCTTTCTAATGATAGGCATTAGCAAGCTTTACTGCGGTGCTGTGGAGGCATCGGATGTACTAAGGTACGGAAGGAGATCCAGAGACCTGCCCTCCCATCTGCTTCAGTTTTCAGAGGACAAAAGGCCTGTTGTGGTATGGAATATAACAAAGGCCTGTAACCTCAGATGTATGCACTGCTATGCACATGCCACAAAGGACTCAAGCAAAGGGGAATTGAGCTTAGAGGAAGGCAAGGAATTGATCCAGGATCTAAAGGACTTTGGGGTGCCTGTGATCCTTTTTTCAGGTGGAGAACCACTACTTAGAATGGAGCTCTTTGAGTGGGTTGAGCTTGCCACAAGAAGCAAGATTAGGGCTGTGATAAGTACCAATGGCACCTTGATAAGTTATGATGTGGCCCAGAGGCTAAAGGACATGGGACTTTCATATGTGGGTGTGAGTCTGGATGGCCTTGAAGAGGTGAATGACAGGATAAGGGGAAAGAAAGGGGCATTTAAGGAGGCCATAGAGGGGATCCACCAGTGCCAAAAGGCTGGGATAAAGGTGGGAGTAAGGTTTACCATCCACAAACTCAACGTGCACCAGGTGCCCATGATCTTTGACCTTTTGGAGAAGGAAGGTATCGAAAGGGTCTGCTTCTATCATCTGGTGTATGCAGGCAGGGGGTCTCACATGAGGGATCAAGATCTCAGCCATCAAGAGACCAGGCAGGTGGTGGACCTGATAATGGACCGTACCAAGGATCTCTTTGAAAAGGGGCTTCCAAAGGAAGTGCTTACGGTGGACAATCACGCAGACGGCCCGTATCTCTACCTGAGGATGGTGAGGGAAAACAATCCCAGGGCTAAAGAGGTGTTGGAACTTCTGAAGATGAATGAGGGCAATAATTCTGGAAGGGGCATAGGGTGTGTCAGTTGGAACGGAGATGTACACGCAGACCAGTTTTGGAGGCACTATTCCTTTGGGAATGTGAGGGAAAGACCTTTTAGTAAGATCTGGACAGACCTTTCCAATCCCCTCATGGCCATGCTGAAGGANAAAAAGAGGCATGTAAAGGGAAGGTGTAGAAATTGTAGGTGGTTGGATATATGTGGAGGAAACTTTAGGGTTAGGGCAGAGGCAGCCACAGGAGATATCTGGGCAGAAGACCCTGCCTGTTACCTCACAGAACAGGAGATTGCTAAAGAGGGCTAAGATGCTGGTAAGACCCAGAAGGCTTAGAAAGAACCAAGTTATCAGGAATATGGTGGCAGAGACCCATTTGAAACAGGAGGATCTGATCCAGCCCTTGTTTGTAAAGCCAGGCAAGGCTGTTAAGGACCCCATACCTTCCATGCCAGGGATCTTTCATTTCTCTCCTGATACCCTTGCCCAAGAGGCGTATGAATTGTGGAACCTGGGAATAAAGGCAGTGATCCTCTTTGGGCTTCCTGAGTTCAAGGATGAGGTGGGCTCCAGCGGAGCCTTACAAGATGGGGTGGTCCAAAGGGGGGTAAAGGCCATCAAGGACAAGGTCTCGGATATGCTTGTGATAACCGATGTATGCCTTTGTGAATATACCAGCCATGGCCATTGTGGGGTTGTAAGGGAAGGAAGGGTGTTAAACGACCCAACCTTGGAACACCTTGTAAGACAGGCCCTAAGCCATGCAAGGGCAGGGGCAGATGTGGTGGCACCTTCTGATATGATGGATGGAAGGGTGAAGGCCATAAGGGAGGCGTTAGAGCAAGAAGGTTTCCAGGATGTACTCATTATGAGTTATGCGGTGAAATATGCCTCTGGTTTTTATGGCCCATTCAGGGAGGCAGCGGATTCTGCTCCCCAGTTTGGGGATAGGAGCACCTACCAGATGGATCCCAGGAACTGGAGGGAGGCCATAAAAGAGGCCAGGCTGGATGAAGAAGAGGGGGCTGATATCCTGATGGTGAAACCGGCCTTTGGATACCTGGATGTGGTGCGTGCAGTGAGGGAGAATACCCACCTACCCTTGGCAGCCTATAATGTGAGCGGAGAATATTCCATGCTGAAGGCAGCAGCCCAATTGGGTTGGTTAGATGAGAAAAGATGCATGATGGAGATGCTTTATTCTATAAAAAGGGCAGGGGCGGATTTGATCCTCACATACTTTTGTAAGGAGGTGTCATCCCTCCTTGGATGAGAAGCAGAATAAAGGCCGTGAACTGAGGCTTGTGGCCTTTGAGGTTACAAGATCCTGTAATCTTAGCTGCGTTCACTGCAGGGCCTCCTCGGAATATGGGCCCTATCCTGACGAACTTAGCACCCAAGAGGCCATTACCCTCCTACAGGATATNAGAAAGGTGGGGCAACCAATCGTGATCCTAACCGGTGGCGAGCCCCTTTTGAGGCAAGATATATTCCATATAGCACAGTATGGTACTCAGTTGGGCCTCAAGATGGTCATGGCCACCAATGGCACATTGTTAAACGAAGAAATGGCAAGAGGTATTATTGACTCTGGGATAAAAAGGGTGAGCATCTCCCTGGATGGTGCAGACCAAGATTCCCACGATGGGTTTAGAAGGGTTCAAGGGGCCTTTGAGGCATCCCTAAGGGGAATTCAGGTGCTAAGGCAGGCCGGGATAGAGTTTCAGATCAACACCACCATTGTAAAGTCCAACAGGGACCAGCTTCATAGGATCAACCAGTTGGCTGTAAGCCTTGGGGCCAAGGCCCATCACATCTTCCTTCTGGTACCTGTGGGAAGGGGCGGAGATGTGGGGGATATGTCTTTGGAGGCCCAAGAGTACGAAAATATCTTGGAGTGGTTCTTGGAAAGAAAGGGCAAGGTCCCTTTGGAACTTAAGGCCACCTGCGCTCCCCAATATTATAGGATCCTGAGGCAAAGGGCAAAGGAAGGGGGCCAGGAGGTGACTTTCAAGACCCACGGAATGGATGCGGTAACCAGGGGATGCCTGGGAGGTCTGAGTTTTTGCTTTGTGGGCCATAGGGGCCAGGTGCAACCATGTGGGTACCTGGAGGTGGAATGCGGAAACATCAGGGAAAGGCCATTTACAGAGATCTGGAAGGAATCCCCCATCTTTTTGAGGCTTAGGGATTTTTCAAATTACAAGGGAAAGTGCGGCAAGTGTGAGTATTTGAAGGTATGCGGTGGATGTAGGGCAAGGGCATATGAATTACATGGCGATTTTATGATGGAAGAGCCCCTATGTAGCTACATCCCACGATCAATGAGGGGCAAGTAATGGATGCAAATAACATAGATGAAAAAGACAAACTGATCTTAAACGAGATCCAGTCTAATTTTCCCATAACTTCATACCCTTTTAAAGAGTTGGGTAAAAGGCTTGGTATGGATCAGGAAGAGGTACTCAACAGGGTAATAAAGTTAAAGGAAAAAGGAATAATAAGAAGGATTGGAGCAAGCTTTAGTTCCAAGAAGTTGTTATTCCATAGTACATTATGCGCTGCAAAGGTGCCTGAAGATAAATTGGATGAATTTGTGGAGACGGTAAACAGCTATCCAGGTGTTACTCATAATTACGAAAGAGAGCATGAGTATAATATATGGTTTACCTTCATTGCAAAGGATGCAAACACAATAGATAGTGCAATTGAGGAGATAAAGGCAAAGACAGGTATCCATGATATCATAAATCTGCCTTCCTTAAAGACATTCAAGATAAAGGTGGACTTTGATGTTCAGTAATTCAAACTTCTAATGTCTCAAGGGAAAGCTTGTAATTTAGGATTGCTTCCCTAAAGGCCTCCCAAGATTCCCAAAGTTTTACCCAGTTTTTGTCTTGGTAAGGCTTTAGGTCTTGGCCCTCCCCTTTTTTGTAAGCCAAAAAGTCTCTGTATTCGGAGTCACAGGAAGGGCATAGGTTCAAAAGGCCTTCCACTTGTTGGCTAAGCCTGGTTCCACACATGCTGCAACGAAACAGGCAGAGGAAACAAAAAACCGTCCTTTTTAGAGCCTCCAGCCGTTCTTCTTCAAGTGGCTTGGGCCTTTCCTTTTTCTTGAGCTTTTGCGTTATGTCCACTACCTTTTCCATNNCTANAAGTTAACCCAATTTGGGAAGGTGGTCAA
>JGI24188J35168_1000532_pt1 | contig 22411 bp, 20 predicted proteins | sample YNPBryantNP2012_FD_35168 | JGI IMG/M metagenome (IMG submission 35168) | reverse complement strand
CCTGATCTCCTCAATCCTCTCACGCATTGCCTCTGCCAACTCGAATCGCCTCCCCGGCTGCTGTCGATAACGTTTCCCGCGGTCCGCCCCGTTTCATTTGACGCACCTGGAACATTCCTCGAACCCGTGTTCCCGGATGTCCTCGAGCATCTCCCGGGGGTTGCCCGAGCACACCAGCAGCCCATCGCAGATCACGTGCCCCAGGTCGGCCTCAACGTAATCCAGGATGTAGCCGGTATGGGTGATGATGAGGCCGCAGTGTTCGCGGGTGCGGCGGCGGTCCTTCTGCAGCAGCATGCGGATGAAATCCCCGATCACCTGCATGTTCTCCATGTCCACGCCGGATTCCGGCTCGTCCAGCAGGACCAGGTTGGGGTCCTGGACCAGCAACTGCAGCAGTTCGGACCGCTTTATCTCGCCTCCCGAGAAACCGTAGTTGATGTCCCGGCGCATGAACTCGGACAGGTTTAGCTTCTCTGCAAGCTCCTGGACGTCCTGGGTTTCGCGTCCCGGTATCAGGCGGATCATCTGCTCCAGCTGGATTCCCCGCACTGTGGGCGGCCGCTGGAACATCATGCCGATGCCCAGGCGGGCCCGCTGGTCCACGCTCAGCCCGTCCAGGTCCTGTCCCCTGAAGCGGATGCTCCCTGCGGTGACCCGGTAGCGGGGGAAGCCCATGATCGTCATGAGCAGCGTGGTCTTNCCCGANCCGTTCATACCGAAGAGGACGTGGGTCTGTCCGCAGTCCACCTTGAGGTCAATGCCGTGGAGGATCTCCCGGCCCTCCACCTCCACCTTGAGGCCTTCTATCTCCAGCATCGGCACCACCTCCGTTGTTCNCCGGCTGCTTCGCTCGCGGCCTCGAGCCACGCAGCTATTCTACCCCGGGAAGGGGGCTTTAACACCGGGGACGTCGCCGGCGTTCGGAGGTCTGCGGGATCCATCCGTGCCGCCCGGCGGGTCGGGAACAGTCCCGGTGTGGCGACGCCGGATCCCGTTAGGTAAGCCGGCCCCGGCTTCCGCGGCTACGCCCGCATGCCAGGCCCGGGTTCAGTAAAGCCCGCGCTCCCAGGGGGTCTGTTCGGGGAAGACGATCTTGGCCACCTGCATGAACAAAGGGAAAGCCGGCTCCTCCAGGTCGGACACGTTCATCGGCGTCACCACCGTCGTACCCTTCTCCGGCAGGTAGAAGACGGCGGAGGAGTAGCCGGTGAGCATGCCCGCGTGCCCCAGCCAGCCCCCGTCGTCCATGATGCCCAGGCCGTAAAGGAGATCCCAGCCGAAGTAATCGGTCATGATGGGCAGCTCGTTCATGCCCTCCAGCGAGGCCCGGAAGGTCGCCGGCTCGAGCAACCGCCCCTCTCCCAGAACCTGCCCCCAGGTCCGCAGGTCCTGCAGGGTGGAGACCATGCCCCCGGCTGCCCAGGTGATGGAGGGATCGAGGTAGTCGGTGAGGTCGAAATTCTCGCCGCTGTCCTTGTCGTATTGGTAGCCGTGCACGTACGAACCGGTCAGGTAGGGGGTCTCCGCCATGTAGGTGGAGGCCAGCCCGAGCGGCCCGGTGATGCGCTTCGCCAGCTCTTCCTCGAAGGAGCGGCCGGTGGCCTTCTCCACGATCATGCCCAACAGGATGTAGTTGGTGTTTGAATACATGCAGCCCTCGCCGGGCGCGAAGTAAGGGGGATTGGCGATGCCCACGCCGACCAGCTCCTCCGGCGCCCACACCTTGTGGGGGTCGGCGGCGATGGCCTCGTTGAGCTTCTCGTCTGCCCCGTAATTGAAGATACCGGAAGTGTGGTTGAGCAGCATGCGCACGGTTATCGAGTCACCGTTCGGGATGCCCTCCACGAACCTGGAGACCGGGTCGTCGATGGAGAGCAGGCCTTTGTCCGCCAGCTGCAGCACCAGGACGCCGGTGAAGGTCTTGGTGACGCTGCCGATGCGGAACTCCATCTACTCCGACATGACCCGCTCGGGAGATATGTCGGCCAGGCCGTACATCTTGGTGAAGGCGGTGCCGTCTGCCGCCCAGACCCCCACCATGGCCTCCGGGGACCCGTGCTCCTTCATATATTCGGCCACCACCGCATCGATCTCCTCGACCGTCCCGGGCGGCAGGGTCTTGGTGGAAGCGGTCTTCTGCTTACAGGAAGCGGCGGCCAAAACCAGAACAGCCGCCAATGCCAACGAGCAGCAGGTCCACCCCCGTCTCTTCATGGCCCCATCATAGCATATCGACGCGAGTAGCTTCTCCGGGCGTCGTTTCTATGTTATTTTCCCCCTATGGGCCAAAGCGAGACCGGCTATGCGAGCCGCGGATTGACCGGGCTGACCCTGGCGGAGGTGGAAGAGCGGGTCCGCGCGGGCAAAGTCAACGCGGCGCCCCGCGAGACCAGCAGGTCTTTCTGGCACATATTCCGGGCCAACGCCTTTAACCGCTTCAACGCCNTCCTGGGAACCCTCTTCGTGGTGATCCTGCTGGCCGGCGCCCCCCTGCGTGATGCGCTCTTCGGGGGGGTGCTACTGGTCAATACGCTCATCGGGATGGCCCAGGAGCTGCGGGCCAAGGTGACCCTGGACCGCCTATCCCTGCTGGTCGCCCCGCGGGCGAGGGTATTGCGCTCGGGGGAGGTGAAAGAGATCCCGCAGGAGGAGGTGGTCCTGGACGAGGTGCTGGTCCTGCGCCAGGGTGATCAGCTGGTGGCGGACGGGGAGGTGCTGGAAGCGGACGGCCTGGAGATAGACGAATCCATGCTCACCGGCGAATCGGTGCCGGTGCCCAAGAAGGAAGGGGACGAGGCCCTCTCGGGCAGCATCGTGACGGCGGGGGCGGGGATGATGCGGGTCAACGCGGTGGGAGCCGACGCCTACGCCAGGAAGCTGGCTTCCGAGGCCCGGCGCTTCAAGCCGGCTTCATCTGAGCTGAGGGAGGGCATCAACCGCATACTGCTTTATATAACCTGGGTGATGGTTCCGGCCGGCCTGCTCCTCCTGTACAGCCAATTGAAATCGTCCGGCGCCCTGCAGCACGTGACCGTCGGCACTGTTCGGGATGCCGTGCCGGGGGTGGTGGCGGGGTTGGTGGGCATGGTCCCCGAGGGGCTGGTCCTCCTCACCAGCATGGCCTTCGCGGTGGCGGCCGTCACCCTGGCCAGCCGCAAGGTGCTGGTGCAGGAACTCCCGGCGGTGGAGGGCTTGGCCAGGGTGGACGTGGTCTGCGTGGACAAGACCGGCACCCTCACCGAGGGAGACCTGGTCTTCGGCAGGCTGGAACCGCTGGGGTCAGCGGGACCGGAAGTCGGCCTGGCGCAAGAGGCATTGGGGGCCATGGCCGCCGCGGCCACGGCGCTCAACCCCACGCTGGAAGCCATAGCTGCCGCCTTCAGCCCGCCGCGGGGNGAAGGGTGGGAAGNGGCGGCATCGGTACCCTTCTCCTCGGCCCGCAAGTGGAGCTCGGTCAGCTTCGCCTCCCATGGAACCTGGATCCTGGGGGCGCCGGAGGTCATGCTGGCCCCCAGCGCGGAGAACGCGCAGCTGCTCCAGAGGGTCTCCGACATCGCGGGCGGGGGGGTGCGGGTGCTGCTGCTGGGTCACTCCCCTGGCGTGCTCGAGAAGCAGGAGCTGCCGGCGGACATGCGGCCGGCGGCCCTGTTGGTGCTGGAGGAGAAGGTGAGAGAGGATGCCCCCGAGACCATGCGCTATTTCAGCGGCCAGGGAGTCAGGGTGAAGGTTATCTCNGGAGATAACCCCGCCACTGTGGCCGCGGTGGCGCAGCGGGCGGGGGTGGGCGAAGTGGGTTTGCCGGTTGANGCGCGCTCCCTTCCCGACGAGGGGGAGGAGCTGGAGGACTGGATGGAGCACCACAACGTGTTCGGCCGGGTGGTCCCCCACCAGAAGAGGGACATGGTGCGGGCCCTGCAGTCCCGCGGTCATACCGTGGCCATGACCGGCGACGGCGTCAACGACGTACTGGCCCTCAAAGACGCGGACATCGGCATCGCCATGGGCTCGGGGGCGCCCGCCACCAAGGCGGTGGCGGAGCTGGTGCTGCTGGACGGGCGCTTCTCCACCATGCCGGGAGTGGTGGCGGAGGGCAGGAGGGTCATCGCCAACATGGAGAGGGTGGCCAACTTCTTCCTCACCAAGACCACCTACGCCACCCTGCTGGCCGTCCTGGTGGGGGTGATGGGTTGGAAGTACCCACTGCTGCCCCGCCAGCTCACCCTGGTGAGCGCCGTTACCATCGGCATCCCCGCCTTCATCCTCTCCTTCGCGCCGACCAGCAAGCGTTACCGTCCCGGTTTCGTCGGACGAGTGCTGTGGTTCGCGGTTCCCGCGGGGTGCTTCGCCGCCGCCTCCATCGTGCTCACCTACGCCATCACCAAGGGGCTGTACCCCGAGGTGATGGACGCCAAGACGGGGCTGCTGCAGCCCAGCCCGCAGTCCAGCATGATGGTGACCCTGGCGGTCTCCGTTTTCGGCCTGTGGATACTGGGACGCCTGGCCAGGCCGCTGCGGGGATGGCGCCTGGGGTTGCTGCTGGCCATGGTCGGCCTGCTGGCCCTGGCGCTGGTGGTCCCAGGGTTCCGCCATTTCCTGGCGCTGCAGTTCCCCGCTCCGATGCCCTTCCTGCTGGGATTGGGCCTGGCCGCCGATGCCGTCCTCTGCTTCGAGTACTCGCTGCGCCTCATCGCCCGCTGCCGTTGGGCGCGGGCGCGCCGCCCGCATGAATAAAGCCGATAAAAAAGGGCGGGCCTGAGAGCCCGCCCCGGGAAGTTATGTCCTCAGTCCTCGTCCGGCGCCAGCAGGGCCTGCAGCTTTAGCATCTGCGGCCCCCTCAACAGCACGCCCTTCACCTTGAAGCGGCCCTCCCGGAAGGCTTTGAGCAGCTCCTTGCCCTCCTCGGTCTGCAGCCACTTGAGCATCTGAAGCCCCTGCCCGGCGCCGCTCATGGAAAGCAGCAGGCCCAGCTCGGTGCCGATGTAGATCTGGGCGTCGGGAGTCACGCCGTTGGCGATGGATATGTCGCTACCTTTGAAGGTGATGGTGGTGGCCACGTCGGGAGCGGTGATGTCCTGGATGGCGATGCTCACGTTCATGGAATCGGCCACGGCCTTCTTCTTCGGCTCCTTCATGTAGACTTCCATCAGCTGCCCCATCATCGCCGAGAGCCCGTTGGGCTCCTCGTCCCGGAAGGTCACCGTTCCCGAGCCTCCCTGGGGCTTGCCCCGTCCAACGAGGACGGCCGCTGCTGCGCCGCCTCCCGCCAACGCCGCCAGCAGCAGGAGCCTCCGGCGGCGCTTGGCCTTCCTCTCCGCCTTGCGGGCCTCCTGCAGTCTCCTCTCCGCTGCCTTAAGCGCCTTCTTCCTGCCCACCGCTTCCTCCTTTCCCTTCGGGAGCTCCCCTGAGAAGACTGGCGGAAGGGGTGGGATTCGAACCCACGGTGCGCTTTTAGGCGCACAATCGCTTAGCAGGCGATCACCTTCGGCCGACTCGGTCACCCTTCCGCGCCGAACGGCCTTCATTATACCACTGTCCCCTGGCCGTGCCGCTCGGAACCGGACGGCCTGCGGAGCGGGGAGCAGGCTCATGAATGTGCCGGGGATCGGCCAAGAACGGCTCGCCCCGATGGGGAGGGTAGACACTGCGAGCGCCGGTTTTATGGTCTGGCCGGCCCTGGATGGTGGTCATCGGTCAATAGAATTAGGCGATTTGTTCATCCGGCGCCAGCCCCTGACAGCTTCTCCCTCACCACCTCGCGCAGCTCCAGCAGGTCGAAGGGCTTGCTCACGAAGTCATCTGCACCCAGGTCCAGCAGCTCAGCCCGGGTGAGGGGGTCCACTTTGCCGGTTATCACTATCACCGGGATGTCCCGCGTGGCCTCCGAACCCTTGAGGCGGCGCATCACTTCCCATCCGTCCATGCGGGGCATCATCAGGTCCAGGAGGATGAGGTCGGGCCTCTCCTCTTCGGCCAGACGGAGGGCGGTGGGGCCGTCCGATGCCTTGAGCACCCGGCACCCCACTTTGCCCAGATTTATCTCCAGCAACCGCAGCAGGAGATGGTCATCATCCACGGCGAGGACGTAATCGCCCATGAACTCCTCCCTTGGGCCCTTCAACACCATATTACCCTCGTGACTTTAAAAGAAACATCGTCTCCCCATCTCCCCACCTTTAACCCTTGTTCTGGATGGAATGATTAAGATCTCCCCGGGGCTAGGTTTCTATTGCGGCCAAGCCTCCGCTTTTACCCTGCCTCCGGAGTATCCCCGGCGAAACAGGTTGACAGGAGCTGCGGCCGCTTGTAATCTATGACTGACCAGACAGTCATATTAGAACGTAACGTGTCGGAAGTGGCGGTTGCCGTTCTCCAGGAGATGGGCTTACAAGCAGTGGCGCAAGGAAAGGGAAAAAACGATCGGGTTGACGGGCCCGCGGCGGGGAGGGAGGTTTACACCCTGGCGGAGCTGATGGACGCCTTCCGGGCCGACACTGGGAGCGAGCTCCAGCCGAGCCGCGTCTCCCGCTACCGCAGGCTCCGGCTCATCCCCCCTCCCCTGGCCGGAAAGGAGGGGGAACTCTTCACCCGGGTCCACCTGGAGCGCCTGAAGATGATAGAGCATCTGCGGGGCCGCTATGGCATGAGCGTCAAGGACATCGCGGGGATAATCGGGGTCATGGAGATGGTCCCGGAGGCGGATGGTGCCGCGGAGGGGGGCAGGAAGGAGAGGGACCTCTCGCGGCGGGAGCAGATAATCCGCAGCGCGGCCCAGCTCTTCGAGACCAAAGGCTTCGACGGCACCACCATCGAGGATATCGTCCAGGCGGCGGGCATCGCCAAGGGGACCTTCTACATATATTTCCCCAACAAGGAGGAGCTGCTCATCCAGGTCATCCACCGCCTGGTGGAGGAGACCCTCGAGTCCATCGAGGAGAAGCTGGAGGGCGAGAAGGACTTTTTCAAGCGGCTGCTCATCAAGGGGAGCGAGTTCACCCGCTTGTATCTGGAGAAGACCGACCTCCTCAACGTGATGATCGGCCAGACCGTGGGAAAGCCCCACCTGGCCAGCCACCTCCAGGACATCTACCGCACCCTGGCCGCACTGGTGGTCGAGGATCTGCGGGTGGGTATAGAGCAGGGCCAGCTGGTGGAGCTGGAGGACCTGGAGGTGACCGCCTATGCCCTCATCGGGATGGGGCAGGTGGTTGCTTACGCGCTGGCCCTCAACCGGGATTTCGACCCCCAGAAGGCCATCAACGTGGTCTATCTGATGGTGAGGCGAGCCCTCTCCAGGACCCCGGCCGATACCTGAACCAAGACCTTCTTCCTGCCGGCGCTTGCCCCGGTCCCCCAGAGGCCCGCTGGGAGGGCGCGATTTCCTTCTACCCCGGGGGCGGGCCGGCATCCGCTTTTTCCAGCGTTCCCGAGGGTCTTTTAGCTCGGTCCGTTCCTGACCTCGCCGTCCTGGTTTATCATGGACCTGCGGAGGAGGCGCGGATGGACCTGCATGAACTCCTGATTCTGCTGGGAGACACCGAGGAGCGGCTGCCGGGTGAGGACATCCGGGCGGCGTTGCCGCTGGATCCCCGAACCACCGCCGTCCTGGAGCTGGCGGGCCGGGACAGCGTGGCTGCGGCTCTGGCCACGGAAACCCCCACGCTGCTCCCCACCATCGTCTACACCGGGACGGAATACGGGGACCCCTCCGTCCTGCTGCACAACCTGGTCCTGCTGCGCAACCGCCTGGGGGAGGAGAGGGAACTGTTGGAGCCGCTGGTGCTGGGATCGCCGCGATGGTGGGCCGCGGTGGCGGGCAGGTTCTCAAGCCTCCTCTTCCGGCGATACGGCCATTCCTTCACCTGCGTCGGCTGCCATATGTACCTGCACGCGGTGCGGGTGCTGCTGGCTGCTCGCCTGGGCGTGGGGGCGGTCATCGCCGGGGAAAGGGAGAGGCATGGCCCCCGGGTCAAGGTCAATCAGCTCCCCGAGGCCTTGGACGCCTACGCCCACGTGGCCCGTAGCTTTGGGGTCGAGCTGCTCATGCCCTTGAGGGAGGTGTCGGGGGAGGAGGAGATGGGCCGGCTGGTGCCCGGCTGGGGAGAAGGAGAACGCCAGCGCCGCTGCGTCCTCTCCGGCAATTATCTTGACGAATACGGCGGTTTCGATCCGCGGGACGCCCTTCCGGCTTTGAGGAGCTACCTGGATGAGTTCCTGGTCCCCTTGACCTTCCGATTGCTGGGGTCATTCCTCGGGGAAGGGGAGGAGCTGGACCCGGTGCGAGAAGCGGCGGATATCCTTGAGTCGCGGGGGTGAGGGGATGGAGGACCGCGCCCTCTGGGTGATCCTCGATGGGCTGGGGGACCGATCCTGTCCCTCCCTGGAGGGGAAGACCCCCCTGGAAGCGGCCTCCACCCCGGTGATGGACCGCTTGGCAGCGGAGGGATGCTGCGGCCTCCACTACCCCCTCCATCCCGGCGCCTGCACCGGGAGCGACCTGGCCCACTGGAGCATGTTCGGCTATCCGGCCGGCCAGTACCCCGGAAGGGCCCTTATGCATGCCCGGGCTTTAGGCCTGGAGCCGACCCCGGGAACGGTGGTGGTCATGGGCAACATCGTGCCGGTGAGGCGCACTGACGGAGCGCTGTACGTGGATCACGGGTTCAAGTATCCGGGGGAGCGCTGCGCCGTCTGGGCGGATGCCTTGCAGGGCATCCGCAGCGGGGACATCTTCTATGACCTGCACCACGTGGGCGGCGAGGAGGTCCTGGTCTTCCTGCGGGGAGAGGCCTCCGCGGAGATAAGCGACTCCGACCCCTTCTTTGCCCACCTGCCCATCCTGCGGGTGGAGCCGCTGCGGGGTGCGGAGGATCCCGCCCTGGCCATGCGCACCGCGGTATCGGTAAACGGTTTCTTGAGGGAGGCAAGGCGGCGCCTGCGGGAGATGGGAGAGGACGCGGCCTTGGTGACCAAATGGGCATCGAGGGACCGTGAGGTCATACCTTTCAAGGAGCGCTGGGGCCTCCGTGCCGCCCTGGTGGCCTCGGGTCCCTTGTATGCGGGGCTGGCCCTGACCCTGGGGATGGAGCCGAGGCAGGTCCGGAGGTCCCCGGCCGGAGAGGACCTGGTGGCAAAAATGAAAGAGGCCTGGCAGCTCCTGGTGGAGGGGTTCCATCTGGTGGTGGTGCACAGCAAGGAGCCGGACGAGGCGGCCCACACCGGCAACCCCTACCGCAAGATGCGGGTGATCGAGGAGCTGGACCGCGCGCTGGCAGAGGTGGAGGAGCTCACCGGGGACCCCGGTCTGCTCAAAGTGCTGACCGGCGACCACTGCACGCCCAGCGTCTCCCATCCCCGCGTCATCCATTCCGGCGAACCGGTGCCGGCCCTCTTTCACGGGGGAAGCGTGCGGCGCGACGGAGTCTCTTCTTTCGGGGAAACGGCCTGCGCGCAGGGCGGGCTGGGGGTCTTCCGCGGCGCCGATTTCCTCCCCCTTATGCTCAACTGGCTCAATCGGGCGCGATTTTACAGCTCCCGGCCCTGCTCCGCCGACATTCCCTGGATGCCTCTCGGGGGCGTTCCCCTGCTGGAGGAGGGCTGAGGGGCCCTGAAGTGACGCGTCAAATCCAGATGGGGCAGGCGGTTCAACCTCCCTGTTGACAGAGAAGTATCTGCAGGGGAAAGCCACCGCCTCGTTTATTACCTTCTGGTAAAATGGAATCGGCTGTGAGCCGGCTGCCGGAGCGAGGGGGGATGCTGATTGGACAGGGAGCTTCACCGGGATGAGGCGGGGCTGCTGGACCGCGTCTATTCGCTCATCTCCCTGATGAACGGGTTCCCCGACGAGGTGAGCGATGAGGAGGCGGAGGGCATCGTCAGGGTACTCCCGCATGATACGGCCAACGCGGTCACCGCGCTCTTCCGACCCCGCGTGCGCCGGGCCTCCCTGGCCTTCTTCAAGATGCTGGGGAGCTGGTTGGAGAGGGCCCGCCGCGTCCGGGAGGAAGGGGGCAAGGTAATCCTGGTCCCCTTCAACTTCCCGGTGGAGGCCATCCACGTCTTCCGGCGAGCGGTCCCGGTGACCAGCGAGGTCCTCACCACCCTGGGAGTGGTGGCCCTGGAAGGGCAGGGGGAGCGCTACTGGGACTTCGCCATGTCCCTGGGCCTCCCCGACAACCTCTGTTCCGCCAACACAGTGGAGCTGGGCTCCATCCTCACGGAGAGGGACTTCGCTCCCGATGCCATCGTCCAGGCGGCGGTGGGGGGCTGCGACGTCAACTCCAAGATCCACGAGTTCGTCGCCCACTACTTGGGGATCCCCCAGTTCATCCTGGAGAAGCCGACGGAATGCACCTCCCGCGGCCGCCGCCGCTACCTCCAGAACTTCATCTCGCTGATGGAGCAGCTCCAGGAGTTCATCGGGGAGGAGCTGGAGGAGGAGCGGATGCGCGAGGTGATGGAGCTCGCCAACCGCTGCACGGACCTGCAGAACGAGATCTGGGAGCTGCACCGCAATATCCCCAACCCCGTCCCCAACGTCTTCGCCCTCTTCTCCTACGGGACCCGCTTCTCCTGCTGGGGGCGGGAGGAAGGCGTTCGCACCCTTGAGGAGATGCGGGATTCCATCCTGCGGATGATGCGCTCCGGAGACATCCCTGAGCGGGAGAGGGCCCGCTGCATCTGGATCTACACGGGTTACTATTTCGATTTCCTCGGCTTCTTCGACTGGATGGAGGAGCAGGGGATCTCCTACCTTGGGGACGGCCTGGACCTCTTCTTCCCGGCGCGGGTGGACACCTCCGGCCTGGAGAGCATGATCGAGGGGATGGCCGAGGCGGCCTGGAACATGCCCATGACCCGGCAGGTGGGCGGGGATTCCATGTGGGCCCGCTGGCTGGATGACGTCATCTACGCCATCCGCGACCTCGGGGCCGACTGCGCCATTTACAGCGGCCACCATTCCTGCAAACAGACCTGGAGCGTGTTCGCGGCGGTGCGCAACGAGATCGCACGCCGCGCAGGCGTCCCCACCCTCTGCCTGCAGGGAGACTCTTGGATCAGGCGCATGACCCCCATGAGCGTGCTGCAGGAGGAGATCTCCCGATTCGTGGACACGGTGGTCTGCCCCGTGGGCCGCAAGCGGCGGGAGAGGCGGCGCAGGGGCTCCTTCCGGCTTTCCGGCTCCCCGGCGGAGGGCTGATCCTGCCGCTTTGAAAGGTCGCAGGGGCGAGGCGCGATCGCCGATCCTGGAGCGGCGCTTCCCGGCAGCGATCCGCAATAATACGGGTGAAACCCATTGCGACTTCCCTGGAGGTTCCCTTCGAATACCCCTTGACATCAGAGAAAATTATGATAACTTATACAATATATATAAAATTAACATCCGGGAGGTGGGGATGAAAAAGAAAGAGCGGAAGGAACCACGGCTTTCCGGGCAAGGGGGGCAGTCCACGGTGGAATTCGCCCTGGTGCTCCCCTTCCTCCTGGTGGTGTTCATGCTGCTGGCCCAGGCGGTCATGGTGCTGCGGGCGCAGATAGTGGTGACAGGGGCGGCGCGGGAGGGAGCCCGCAAGGCGGTGGAGACGGCCAGCGGCGCGATGATCCAGGGAGCGGTGCTCAAGGCGGCGACGGGGCTGGATCCCCAGAGGCTGCAGATGGCGGTTGAATGCCCCCAGCGCAGGCGCGGGCAGCCGGTGACCGTGAGGGTGAGTTACCGGGTGCCCTTATACCTCCCGGTGTTGGGGAAACTCTTCCCCGCGGACCTCACCGTGTCCGGCGCCTCCACCATGCGGGTGGAGAACGACCGGGAGGCGGCCCGCTGAGATGAGCGGAGAGGGGCTCAGCGGCGCCGCGGGCCGGGAAGGTGGCGCACCTGCCGCCGCGGGTAGGCGCGGGGAGGAGGGGTCGGTCACCGTGCTGGCGCTGGTCCTAGCCTGCTTAGCCCTTACCTTCGCCCTATTCCTCTTGGACATGGCGGCGGTTTTTCGCGCCCGCGGCGAGGCCCAGGGCGCCGCGGATGCGGCCGCCAAGGCGGCGGGCCTGGAGCTGTCACCCCTTTTCGGGGTGGGGAGCGACCCGCAGACGGCCGCGGCGAGGTACGCGGCCGCCAACGGGGCGGAGCTGGTGGCGGTTGCAGTGAGTGGAAAAGGGGGCATGGCCGCGGTCACCGTCACCGTGCGCAAACGGGCACACGCGCTCTTCGTTCCCGCGGGGAAGGGGGGTTTCAGCGTGACCGCCACCGCGCGCTGCTACCTGGATCCCTACGGGTACCTGCGGATGGAGAGTGGCAAGAGATGAGCACTACGACTGATCCTGTGATTTCCTTGACGGATGATGGGCGCCGCTGGGAGCAACGGTTGCGGACGGACGGTTTTGGCCCCACCTGCTTCCCGACTAAACCATCTCTCAGTAGACGAAGAAGGGAAAAGCGTCGACTTTCCAAGTGCCGCCCTGGCGCAGCATGATCACCCGGGAGGTCTGCTCCTCCAGGTTGCCGTGGCTGCCGAAGACGATGGTGACGTCCGCCTCCGCCTGGTCTTCCCTGACCAGGCGAATTCCTCCTGACTCTATCTCGTAACCCCGGGCGCTTCCGAAGATTCCGGAGAACTCGGCGGCGGTCCAGGGCGCAGCGAGGCGGTATTCCCGCTTGTAGGCATCGGTGAGATTGCGGAATATGTAATCGGTGTCGCTCCGGAGGCAGGCGTCCAAGAACAGGCGCAGCTGTTTTTCCGCCTGAGCTCTCTGGGGGTCCTCCCCGCCCTCCAGGGCGCTCCAGTCGAAGGCGGTGAAGCCGTCCACGCGCCAGCCGCCTTCCTCGACCAGCACCACCGTCTCCCGGCGCTTTCCCAGCAGGGCGTAGTCCAGCTCCGCCATGACCAGGTGGCGGCCGCCCTCCTGCAGCAGGATGTCAGTCGCCGGGTCGAAATAGTAACCGACGAAGGTGCCCTCCACTGCCAGCAACTCTTCCCGGGTGAGGTTGGGCGGGACGCCGTTCTCCTCGCGGTAGGCCAGGGTGAGCATGTCCAGCACCGTTCCGGGGTCCGGCTCCATGCAGGCGTCCAGGAAGCGGACCGCCGCCTCCGCCAGGGAGCCGCGCAGCTCCTCCGGGGCGGACCCGCTCCTTTCGCCGCATCCTCCCGCGACCAGGAGGTTGGCGGCTGCGATGAGCGCGCAGAGCAGGCCGACCGCCGCTGCCCGCCTTCCCATCCCGGAAAGGGCCCCGTTCCCGTCTTCGCTTTTCCTCACCGCTCTCATCAGCCTGCTCCCTCCGTCCGCCCGGCTGTCCCCATAAACATTTCAACCGGGACTTTCGCTCTTCCTTGCCCCGAATGTAGATGAACGCCTCCTTCCGTCGTTTTAGATGGTTGGAAAGGAGTGAAGGGTCGAGATGGATAAGAGGAAAGAAGGATGGACCGGAGGAACATCGCCGACGGCTCGTGCTATGCTCTTGTCGGTGGCAGTGGAGGGATCGGGCCGTCCGAAAGTCGCCTTTCCCAGGATGCTGCGTTCTCTCTGGGCGGTGAGGCGAAGGTCGGAGGCCCGCTGCCGGGAAAGGCCTTAGGACTTGCTGGGACTGCTGATCCCCCTGGCGCTGGCTCTCCTCGACCCCGAGGTGGAGCGGGAGCTGGTGGAGAGAGCGCGTCTTTCTCCGGCCGCTTTCGGGGAGCTCTACGATCACTATTTCCCGGTCATCTACGCCTACGTTGCCCGCCGTGTGGGCAATGCCCAGGACGCCGAGGACATCGCCTCGCTCACCTTCGAGAAGGCCTTGCAGGCCCTGGAGCGCTTCCAGTGGAAAGACGTCTCCTTCTCCGCCTGGCTGTACCGTATTGCCACCAACCTGATCACCGACCACTTCCGCCGCTCCGGCCGGCACAAGCAGGTTTCCTTCGAGGAGTTGGAGGGGGTGCTGTCGGTGTCGGAGCCGCGGTTTGAGCAGGTGGAGCGGACAGCCCGCTTGATGGAGCTGGTGGCGAAGCTGCCCCGGCAGTACCAGCACATGCTGACCCTGAAGTTCTTCGAGGGCCTTACCCTCGAGGAGATGTCCGAGGTGTTGGGACAGAGCAAGAAGACGGTCACCATGAAACTCTACCGCAGCCTCAAGGCGCTGAAAAAGCTAGTGGCGGATAGCGGGATAGCCCTGGAGGAAGGTCCCTGAGATGCGGAAGTCGTTGCGCGTTTCCCTGCTGGAGGAGTTCCTGGAGAGGAAGGGAGAGAGCCCCATTCTTAGGCAGGACCCCGAGTTGAAGGACATCGTCGGGCTGTGCCGCTTGCTGGAAGGGGCGGGAAGGCTGGAGATCAAACCCGACCCCCAGAGGCAGCAGGAGATCAAGCTGCGGCTGCTGCAGAGGCGGGAGGAACTCACCCGCGCCCCGGAGGCGCGGCGAGGCTCCGACCTGGAGAAGGTGCTCCGGCCGGCGCTGCGCGAACCACGCCGCTATGCATATGCGGGAGCGGCGGCCTTCCTCCTGCTGGCGGTGGTGGCCTTCTCGGCCTTCTGGTACATATCCCGTCCGGGTGAAAAGGGTGTGCCCCCGGTGGAGGGGCCCCGCCTGGCCCTGCTCCTGGATGCTCCTGGGCCGGTGGAGGTCAAATATGCTGGGGGCGAGTGGGAGGCCAGGGAGGGGAGCATCGAACTCCCGGAGGGGAGCTCCCTGCGGACCTTGGGTCAGCGCGTGGAGGTGCGCGCGGGTGATGCCGCCTTCTTCCGGATGGATCTCGGAAGCGAGGTGGAGGTGGCGGCCCTGGAAGAGGGGGCCCTGGAGTTGCTCTTGCGCTCGGGTCGCGCTTATCACCGCGTCCTCAGCCCCTTTGATTACAACGTGAGCATAGAGAAGGTCAGGTGCTCGGCCCGCGGCACGGCTTTCAGCACGGAGAGGCGGGGCGGCGCCGGCTTGCTGGTGCTGGCGTTGCAGGATCAGACCCAACTGCGGCACGGCCAGGCCAGCCTGGTGCTAACGCCGGGAAAGAGGTACCTGGTGGATGACGCCCTCGACCCCGCGGCCACCGGCACGGCGGAGCCGGTCCTGCGCGAGGAGATCGACGAGGAATGGCTGCGCTTCAACCTGGAGGAGGACCTGCGCCGCGGGCTGGACCCGGGGATACTGCCGGAACTGCTGGCTGCCCCGCCCCCGCCTGAGCCGATGACCGTGATGCTCAGGGCGCGGGTTACCGAAGGCGGCGTCCTGCTGGAATGGCAGGTCAGCGGGCCCGAGCCCGCCTCTTTCGACATCCTGCGGTCAACCCGCGCGAAGATTCCCGTGTGGCCGGATCACCTGTACAAGGAGTTGAAGGAACCCTCCGCCCGCCAGTTCCTGGACGCCGCGGTCAACCAAGGTACGACCTACTATTACAGGTTGTCGGCGTTGGCGAATGGCGAGAGGGTATATAGCGAAGCGGTGTCCGTTACCACGCAGCCGGAGCCCCAGCCGGAGCCCCAGCCGGAGCCTACGCGGGAACCCCGCATCATCCTCAGCGGCCGGCAGGTGCAGGGATCCAGCAGCTACCTGGCGGTTCAGCTGGACTGGAAGCTGGAAGGAGACCTGCAGGTGGACGCGTGGATGGTATGCCGCTCCATCAGCGACCCCTATCCGGCGTACCCGCCAGAGGGCTACGACAGCTACGCCTTCTTCTGCGCCTACAGGGGCAGTAAGGGCAGCTACCTGGACGAAGAGGTGCTCTATACCGGATATACCTANCATTACCGCATCGCCGCCCTTTATCAGAACAAAGTGGTCCTTTACTCCAATCCTATCTCGGTGGAGGTGATGACCGTCATCCCTTGNCCAGTGCCTTCTAACGCCGCGCCGCCGCGGTTTGACTTGGTGAACGTCCGGGGATAATATCTGCTCGTGGCGTTGACGGAGAAGGAGGTATCCAAGGGAGATGCTGGCACTGTTTCAGAGCTTCGGCCTACCCGAGCTGGGGGTCATCCTGCTCATCGCCCTGATCATCTTCGGCCCCAGCCGGCTGCCGCAGATCGGTCGTTCCGTGGGTAAGGCGATCCGGGAATTCCGGGAATCGTCCACCGAGGTGACCAAGGCCATCCGCGAAGGGGTCGAGGGCCCCGAGGAGGATAAGGAGAAATCCTCCGGGAAGAAGAAGGAAGACTGAGCGGGCCGCCACACGGCGCCCGGCCTTCGAACGGCCTTCCTGGACGTCCACTCGCCCAGGCAAGCTGATCTCCCCCGATTGCCCAGCCTGCTGAACCGGAGGAAGAGCGATGGCCGACAGGAAGATGTCCGTCTTCGATCACCTGGAGGAGCTGCGCCGGCGCATCATCGTTTCCCTAGTGGCCCTGGGTCTGTCCGCTTGCGTATGCTACATCTTCTCCTGGCAGATCCTCGATCTGCTGAAGAGCCCCGCTGAAAAGGCCTCCATACCCCTGGAACTGCATTACCTCACCGTGCTGGACCCCTTCATGGTCAGGTTCCGCATCGCCACCTACGCCGGACTGATCCTGGCCCTGCCGGTGATCATCTACGAGATGCTGGCCTTCATCGCTCCGGCCCTTCGCAAACGGGAGAAGAAGGTGATGTATCTTTCCCTGGCCTTCATCCTCTTCTTTTTCCTGGTGGGCGTGGTGTTCTGCTATTTCTACATCCTTCCTGCCGGGCTCGACTGGCTGGTGGGTCAGGCGGGCGGCCACCTGCAGCCCATGCTCACCGCTCAGGAATACGTGGGGCTGGTGACCATCCTCCTGGTGGCTCTGGGAATCACCTTTGAGACGCCCCTGGTGATCTGGCTGATGGTGCGCCTGGGCGTGGTCACCCCCCGCCGGCTGCACAAGAACTGGCGCTGGGCGGTGATATTCACCCTGGCCTTCGCCGCCTTTATCACCCCCGACTGGAACCCCATCACCATGCTGCTCGTCTCGGTGCCCATGTTCCTGCTCTACGAAGGGTCGATAGTATTCGCTTCCNTGGGATTGCGCAGGCGCAGGGCCAGGTTGCGGGAGCTGGAAGAGGGGGAATAGAATGCACCTGCCCGTGCATGTTGCCAANCCGCGTCGCTCGGAGAGGTTCATGATACTTAGGGATTTTCTTGCGAGGACCGGGCAGGAAGGTTGCCTGGATGGCGGCGGAGGAGGTGGCCGAGATAGGGGACTTTGACTTGAGGCAGCCCCGCATCACCAAGGCCCTGGTGATGCGGGAAGTGAAGAAATACGAGGCCTTGAGCGAGAGGATGGGCCCCACCCTCCGCCTCTACCGGGACGTGTTCGGGATCCAGCGTCGCTACCTCTCCAGGATCGAGGTGGAGGTGCCGCATCTGGAAAAACTGCAGATTCAGGCGCGCGTGGAGGAAGGTCTGCCCCTCATCGACAAGTCGTTGCTTGAGTTAGACCCGGCGATCTTCAAGGAGATCCTGGAGGAGGTAGGCTCCCTGCTGGCGCGGCGCAGCCGGGACAGGGAGTCGCGGGGATACCTGCGGGAGCTGCGGTTCGGGCCGGATGAGGCGGTGGAATTGGCCCGGGCCCGCCTGCGCGAGGAAAGGGGACCCATCGAGGAAAAAGCGCGGGAGAAGGGGATCGACCCGAACGTGCTGGGGCTCCTCCTGCAGGCCTCCCTCGCTCCCTTCCTGCAGAAAGCGGCCGCGGCCCTCCACCCGATGGCGGACCTGGACCAGGGGTTGAGCGCCGCCTGCCCCATCTGTGGGGAACCGGCGGTGATGGGCTTCAACCGTGACGGGGACGGCCTACGGGTCCTGGAATGCTCGCTCTGCTCCACGCGCTGGGGGACGCCGCGCATGCTCTGCCTTTTCTGCGGGAACACCGATCAGCACCGGCTGGGTTATCTCTTTGCCGGGGAGGANCGGTCCCGCCGCGTCCACGTCTGCAAGTCCTGCAGGAAATACATCAAGGTGACGGATTGCCAGGGTCGGGCGGAGGAGATAGTACTCCCCATGGAGGACCTCTTCACCGCCTATCTGGACGAGGTAGCGCAGGATCGAGGCTACCTCCGGGGCTGCCGGACCGTGTTTTCATAAGGGCCCGCTCCGCACGTCGGGGCGGGAAAGCGCAATGCAATGATGTGACTTTCAGCGGGGGAACGCGGACATCGCGGGAGAGGTTTTTCAGGGTTAAGGGAAGTTGCGCTACGGAAAGTGGCCGTTGTANAATCTCTCCGATTTTATCTCAAGGTGTTCTTTGGAGATGTTCCTTGAAAAGCGGGAGCAGGTGATGGAGGCCGGTGGGGGCTACTTGCCCCGGGGCTTGGTGAAGGCTAACGCGTCAGGCGTTCCGATATCATTTCTTTCAGGAAGGCAGGCCGGATCCGGTAGGACCGAGGAAAGTGGGAGGAAAGCATGGAAATTACGCGAAGAGGTTTCCTGAAGCTCTCCGGATTGGGGGCGGGGACCGCCGCCCTGATGGCCCTGGGCTTCGAGGTCTCCGCGGTGGCTTCCCCCGAGGAGCTGCGCATCCGCGAGGCCGTGGAGACCACCACGGTGTGCCCCTACTGCTCGGTGGGGTGCTCCGCCATCGTCAGCGTGGTGGACGGCAAGGCGGTGGCGCTGGAGGGCCTCGCTGACAGCCCCATCAACCGGGGCTCCCTCTGCTCCAAGGGGCAGTCCATCCTGCAGGTATCCACCAGCGAGTGGCGCCTCAAGAAAGTCAGGGTGCGCGAGCCCGGCGCCGAGGACTGGAAGGAGATAACCTGGTCCGAGGCTTTGGACGAGATCGCCCGCCTGATCAAGGAGACCCGCGACGCCAACTTCACCGCGGTGGACGGCAACGGGGTCACCGTCAACCGCTGCACCGGCATCGCCCAGCTGGGAGGGGCGGCCCTTGATAACGAGGAGCTGGCCCTGGTGAACAAGTTCGCCCGTTCCCTCGGCCTGGTGTACGTCGAGCACCAGGCGCGTATATGACACTCCTCCACGGTCTCCAGTCTGGGGGCCACGTACGGCAGGGGGGCCATGACCAACCACTGGGCCGACCTGCGCAACGCCGACGTCTTCATGGTCTGCGGGGCCAACCCCACCGAGAACCACCCCTGTGCCTGGAAGTGGGTGGAGAAGGCTCGGGAGGAGCGCGGGGCCAAGCTCATCGTGGTTGACCCCCGCTTCACCCGCTCCGCTTCCAAGGCGGACATCTTCTCCTTCATCCGCCCCGGCACCGACATCGCCTTCTTCGGCGGGCTCATAAACTACGCCATCCAGAAGAACTACATCCAGTGGGAGTACGTGCAGAACTACACCAACGCGCCCCTGCTGGTGGTGGACGGCTATTCCTTCGACCCGGCCACCGGAAAGTTCAGCGGCTACCAGGAGGGCAAGACCATGGGAGCCGCTTACAACAAAGACACCTGGATGGTCCAGTATAAGGACCAGGCGACCAAGACCGGGGTGCTGCGCATGCCCTTGATCGACGTCGAGGACATGACCAACTTCCGCGGCAAGCCCACCGCCTGGACCACGCCCGGCGACCCCAAGACCTGCCCGGTCAACCGGGAGCACCCCCTCTATTCACAGAGCGTCTTCGCCAAGCTGGAGGAGCACTACTCCCGCTACACCCCGGAGATGGTGGAGAAGGTCTGCGGCATCCCCCGGGAGAAGTTCATCGAGATAGCCGAGGCCTACTGCGGCGGCACCTACAAGCCGGAAAAGAGCGGCAACCTCATGTACGCCATGGGGCTCACCCAGTCTACCGTGGGCGTGGAGAGAATACGCGCCTTCTCCGTCCTCCAGCTGCTGCTGGGCAACACCGGCATGCCCGGGGGCGGCATCAATGCCCTGCGCGGCGAGTCCAACGTGCAGGGCTCCACCGACTTCGCCGTGCTCTACCACATCATCCCCGGCTACATGCCCTGCCCCACCTCTAAGGAGAAGGACCTGGACACCTACAACTCCGCTTCTTCCCCGGAGAAGATCGGCGGCTTCTGGGTCAACCGCCCCAAGTTCCTGGCCAGCCTGCTGAAGTGCTGGTGGCCCAAGGTGGTGGAGGAGAAGGGATTGGCGGCCGCCTATGATTTGCTTCCCAAGCGCGACGGGGCCAAGGACTACTCCCACATCCCCCTCTTCGAGGACATGTTCCAGGGCGTCATCAAAGGGCTCATCTCCTGGGGGCAGAACCCCGCGGTGGGAGGCCCCAACGCCAACCTGGAGTGCGCGGCCCTGGACAAGCTGGACTGGTACGTGGCCATCGACCTCTGGGACACCGAGACCATGAACTTCTGGCGGCGTCCCGGCGTCGAGCCCCGGGACATCAAGACCAAGGTCTTCGCCCTTCCCGCCGCCTCCTCCATCGAGAANAGCGGCTCAGTCACCAACTCCAGTCGCCTTTCCCAATTCCGCTGGAAGGCGGTGGAGCCGCCGGGCGAGGCCGAGAGCGACCTCTGGATCGTGGACCAGTTGATGACCCGGCTGAAGGCGCTGTACGAGGCGGACAGCTCTGCCCCCAACCGCGAGGCCATCACCGGGCTCTTCTGGGATTACACCCGGGTGGACGAGCACGGGAAGAAGGTCAGCGTCGAGGAATGGGAGAAGATGTCGCCCGAGGAGCGGATGAAGACCGAGATCGACGTGGACGACATCGCTGTGGAGATGGGGGGCTTCAACTACCCCGAGGATGTCAAGGGGAGCGAGGACTTCTGGAAGAAGGCGCGCTCCGGGGTGTTGACCACCTTCGCCAATCTCAAGGACAACGGCAAAACCGCCTGCTGCAACTGGATATACGGCGGCATCTACGCCTCGACGGCCAAGAACGATGACGGCACCTACAAGGATGCCGGCATGAAGTACTTGGTGAACACGGCCAAGCTGGTGTCCTCGGAGGAGGCGGAGAAGGACGAGTTCCGCTACAAGGGCAAGTGGCAGTTCCAGTTCGACCCCCAGAACATCTACAAGGACCAGCCCGGCCTCGGACTCAACCCCTACTGGGCCTATGCCTGGCCGGTGAACCGGCGCATCATCTACAACCGCTGCTCCGCCGATTACCACGGAGTGCCCTGGGCCAAGGACAAGGCCTTGGTGAGTTGGAACGGCGAGAAGTGGGTAAACAACGACGTGCCCGATTTCGCGGCCGCCGATGCAGCAACTGGGGCAGCGGTGCCGCCCGAGGATTCCGCCTCCGGCGTGAACAAAGGACCCTTCCTGATGATGGACTGGAAGGAGAGCCAGCTGGGCTTGCTCTTCACCAACAAGACCAACGAGGGCCCCTTCCCCGAGCACTACGAGCCGGTGGAGAGCCCGGTGAAGAACCCGCTCAACGGGGCCCAGAACAACCCGGCGGCGGTGCTCAAGTACCCCTCCACTGACCCCGAGAAGGGCGGCGACCCCGACAAGTACGGCTTCGCCGAGGTGGGCTCCAATGACTATCCGTACATCGGCACCACCTACCGGGTCACCGAGCACTGGCAGGCCGGACAGATGACCCGCAACCTCAGCTGGTTGGGCGAGGCCATGCCGGAGATGTTCGTGGAGATCTCCCGGGAGCTGGCCAAGGAAAAGGGCATCAAGCAGGGNGACCTGGTGGAGGTGGAGAGCAAGCGCGGCAAGGTGCAGGGGGTGGCGGTGGTCACCTCGAGGCTGAAGCCGCTGACCATTTCCGACGGCAACGGCGGCAGTAAAAAGGTGCACGTAGTGGGGATGGTCTGGCACTACGGGTTCACCGGCCTCTTCCCCGGCGGCCCGGAGCGGGGCGAGCAGGGCAAGATAGTGGCAAAACGCAGCTATGCCGCCAACCAGCTCACCCCCCACGTGGGCGACGCCAACACCACCATCCCCGAGTACAAGGCATTCCTGGTGAACCTGAGGAAGGTGAGCTGAGATGACCAAGGCCATACTCTTCGACGCCAGCAAGTGCACGGGGTGCCGGGCCTGCCAGATCGCCTGCAAGAGCTGGAACGAGCGCACCTACACCCACACCTGGTGCGACGGCACCTACGAGAACCCCCTGGAGCTCACCAGCCAGTGCTGGATGCGCATCCTCTTCAACGAGCCGGAGGAGGTGGGCAGCTGGGACGAGCTGTGGTGGCACTTCACCAAGTACCAGTGCATGCACTGCACCGAGGCCACCTGCGTGAAGGTCTGCCCCAGCGGGGCCACCGCCAAGCACAAGGTCTCCGAGGAAGACAAGGAGGCCTACGTGGTGATGACCGACCCGGACAAGTGCATCGGCTGCAACTACTGCGTGGCCACCTGCCCGTTTTCCGCCTGCCGCTACGATGCCAAGGAGAAGGGCATCTTCCGCTGCCGGCTGTGCTTCGACCGCATCACCCAGAGCCCGGAGGCCTTCCAGCAGGGCGGGCTGCACAAGCCCCTTTCCGACTTCGAGAAGCTGCTGGAGGACCCCGCCAATGAGGCCTGGTTGCGCAACAAGCCCGCCTGCGTCTCCACCTGCACCTCCGGGGCCCTCTCCTTCGGGGACCGCGACGAGATGGTGAGGAAGGCCGAGGAGCGGGTGGTGAAGCTG
>JGI24188J35168_1000530_pt1 | contig 22471 bp, 19 predicted proteins | sample YNPBryantNP2012_FD_35168 | JGI IMG/M metagenome (IMG submission 35168) | reverse complement strand
CAGCCCATTATCAATGGCAGGGAGCAGCCCCTTATATGGTAAACGGAGCGGGGCAGCAGGGCAAACTCAAGACCGCTATGAACAGCTACTGCATCAACATCATGGGTAACTGGAATGGATGCGGGGCCTGTCACGTAGGTCTCGGCGCACAACCCAATCCAACGACCAACCCCACGCAGACCGACCTTCAAAACATCGACTGTCTCATCTGTCATCAGAAAGATTACAAAAGGGTGAAGGTAAACGGCGTATTCGTGCCTGATACCGCCAATATGACCATTACCATGGACCAGGCCGTTCAGACGGTACACAAGCCTGTTAGGGCCAACTGCATTCAGTGTCATGCCAAAGGCGGCGGCGGTGATAACTACAAAAGAGGGGATATGGCAGTGGCTCACGCCAATACAACAGATAAGGTATTCGATTATCACATGTCCACCAGCGGCAAAAACCTCACCTGCCAGCAGTGTCACACCACCAAAAACCACAGGATCGCAGGAAGAGGGTCTGATCTGAGGGAAACAGATCTGGATGTGAAGGTGACCTGCACCAACTGTCACAGCAGCAAAGCCAGCCTGACCACAGGGCACTCCTCCACCGATATCTCTCATCACGTAAGCCGTGTGGCATGTCAGACCTGCCATATTCCGGTCTTTGCCAAAGATGCAGCCGATACAACGGCCACCGAGGCCACAGAGATCTATAGGACATGGGTGACCCCTGAGTGGAATGCCACCCTCAACAGATGGGAACCCACCATCACCAAGGCCAATAATGTAAAACCGGTCTATAGATTCTGGAACGGCTACAGCTGGGGCTACAGCCTTTATGATGTAGCAACCATGAACCCTGCCACTGGCAACTATCCCACATCCTATCCAATAGGTGCCATCAACGACGCCAACAGCAAGCTCTATCCATTCAAATACAAGACAGCAGAGGCGCCTTATGATGTCACACGGGGGACACTGATTGCCCTGGCTACCAATGTCTATTTCAGCACAGGCAAATACACGGATGCCACACTGCAGGGCCTGATAAACATGGGCTACAGCACTGCAGACCAGTATAAAGCGGTCAAAACAGAGACATGGCAGCTTATCACCCATGAAGTACCGCCAAAGAGCTACGCATTGCAGTGCTCTGCCTGCCATACCAGCTCGGCCACTCAGATGAATCTCAAATCCATGGGCTATGTGCTGAAGGCTGATTCGAGAACCGTGTGCTCACAGTGCCATGGTTACAAAGACCCAACCAAGATTAGCTATACCAGCCTGCACAGCAAACACGTGGCATCCAAAAAATACGACTGTTCCAAGTGCCATAACTTCTCCAGGCCGGAACGCGGACTTAAAATGTAACACCACCCTAACCGTTGGCTGACCGTTAAACAGCCGCAAAACAACGGGGCCGGCACTCCTCCACCGGCCCCTTTTTATTTCCGTATTTCAGTTTTTTGAGGAGATCAGCGGCNTTGGGCATTCATTTGGGNCTGAAGCATGGTGAGAGAGGCCTGGGCTTCAGGGGTCAGGGCTACCTCATAGCCGGCATTGGCAAGACCTGACACAGCGGCTGCTGCAAAACCTGAATANAGTACATTGGCCTCGGCTGCCAGCTCCAACAACCCCTTCCCAACAGGCCAGCTAAATGCCCCTTCCCAATTGGTCACGACTTCAGGCCTTGCATCCCCAAAAAATGCCTGAAACATAAACTGGGTGTTCATCACCGCTATTCTTACCACATCGCCATCCCTGTAGGCTATGAGCTTACAAGGAGTGCCTGCGGCCCTGTGTGCGCCCAATCGCAGCAATATCTGGCCATAATATGGGCTGCCGATGTCCACGCTATACACCTTTTCGGACCTCGCANTCTCGAACACCGTAAGCACATTACCGCGAGGCCGCAAAAAGGTGGCCTGAAACATGGGAGTCAAAAGCTGCCTGTAAAACTCCAGTTCATTGGCATTGTAGTACGGGCCTTGCGTCCAGGTCTTGGCATTTAAAAACATGAAATCGTCCATCACCATGCCGTCAGGCCGTGCGATCCATGCACTTGGATTGCGAGGATTGTTATAGGCGGCCGTCAAAAAGGAGGCCATGCCGTCAAAGGCCGCATAGGTCTGAAAGAAAAAGGGATGAAACAAAATTACATCGCCTGGCCGTTGTACATCCATGCTCACAGGCATGGTCATCATGGGGTTCTGCATGGTGAGCAGGGAGTCGTTAATGGAGGTTGCGGATTTCAGGAGNACACGGCTTGAGTCCTCATGAGTGCGCACATCGGCTATGTGCACGGCAAACGGCACCTGCGGATATGAGGTCAGAAACGGAGGGAGCTTTTTAGGCGCTATAGCCACATTTTCCTGTGAAAATACGGCATAAAGNCTGGCAACCACCGCCTTTTCCAAGGCAGTGTGCAGCTCCTTTGCCGCTTTTTTCACATCCTCCTGAAGAACAGGCGCCATGTTTCCATAAAAGAGCTCTGCCACTGCCTCGGGATTTAGAATCACCACATTTAAAAGGTCACCTTCCACATAAAAGCCCACCTTCCAGGGCAGAGCCAGGGCAAACTCAGGGCCGTAATTCAGAAACCTTCTGTCATAGACAGGGTTTTTTAACTCCACCACCGCACTTCCAGCGGAATCCGGCATCATCAGGGGAATGGAGCTGAGCCTGGTGGCGATCTGGCCTGCCTTGGCATTATCCCTCAGCAAGACGCCATAAATAGCAGTGAGCACTGGCTGCATCACAGGGTTTGCATCGCCTGAAACAGCCTGCCACTCGCCGGAGGTAACATCCTCCATCACTGCTCCCAGAATGCCGGCCGCCAGAAACGGCCTGAACTCCATGGGCACATTCATTTGCGAGGCAAAGGGTGTCTGCATCAAAATGGCCATGAGCTGCTGATTGAAGCCCTCCTGAGGCATGCTTACAACGGCTATGCGCTCATAGACATGTGTATATTCCCAGGGATACCTGCCGCTTCGATCGCTGCTGCTGAAATCAAAGGCAAAAGGGCTTTTTACAACACACAGAAAGAACAAAACGAAATAGATGAGAACGCGTGTCTTCATGGCTGCCTCCTTNTACCAGGTGTATGTAAAGGCAAGGGTACTGGTCACTCCCTTGGATGTGTTTTCGCCGTAGATGGCCGGAGTCACCTCCACCTCCACGCCCAATCTCTCTGTAAGCTGGTATGCCAGTGTCATGTCCAGTTTGATGAGGTCATATTCTGTGGCCAAGGTGGGATTGGACAGACTCTGAATGTCAATGAACTGCACCTGCTGCCCTGTATTTGCAGAAAACCCGCCTGAAACAGGCTTCAAAAGCAGGTCGTTTAGATTTAGTGTGCCGGACTGCGGCCTTGCCTCAAAGGATTTGGGGCTGTCTGCATTGCCTATGGCATGAATGCCATCCAGCTTTATGCGAGCCGAGAGCTTCTTTGAGAGATTGCCACCGAACTCCAGAAGATAACGAAACTCATCAGAAGGCCCATTATCCCTCAGGCGATAGGCCAGTTCCAGGCCGCAATAGGCAGGAAGCGGCCACAGAGAACGGCCTAAAAGCAGACGCAGTTCATAGTCGTTCTGGTGATTTCCTATCTGCGGGTTCTCGTTGTCATAGAGCTGACCATATTTTATAAGCCCCTGCACGCTTACCACCACAGGGCCGTCATAGAGCTTGTATTTGATGCCCAAATCCACATCTCCTACCCCTTCGCTCTCACTCTTGACATACATATCGTTGGCATTCAGCCACTTGTAGTACACGGAACTCAGCACCGTAATCCGGTCTGTGACACCATATTCCTCATACCAGTTCAGATTCTTGTCGTAGAACCTGCCACGCATGGGCATGGAGTCGCTTCCACCCGAGCTGCCAAAGAGGCGGTCACTATAGTAATAATTGAAGGCAAAGCGATTATACATGCCACCTTCTTTTAGAGTCCATGCGCCCGCCAAGGCCATTTGCGGCAGGCACAAGAGACAGACAAGAGCCATCCAACCCCTTGTTTTACCTTTCACATCTTCCTCCTTAAAAAATTATATAATATAATTATGAGTATATCTGCTTTTTTAATTATATCGCGATAAGTAGAAAGATGTAAAATCACAAATAACGATGGATAGCCCTGNATTGATAGGTTATTTCTATGGCTAAAGGCCGCCCANTGGGCACTCCTCGCCTTCTAAATAACTCATTGCATTACAGACATGCTCCTTACTTCCGATCAACAGAAGCACATCGCCGAGTTGTAATACATAATCAGGATTTGGATTTTGTATAATATCTTGATCTCGTTGTATTGCAATTATTGTTACGCCAGTTTGCTTGCGTAATTCTAATTCTCTGATACTCTTATTTTTAGCAATTGATTTTTCTGTTATCATATAAATTTCAGTATCTATTGATTTTAAAAAATCTTTCCTTTGACCCAATGGCAGTAAAGTTTGATTTTTATTACGCAACATGCCATAATTATTTTGTCTTATATTATCAACATATTTAATTATTAGATTACGTGGCACATTATAATGAGTTAATACTCTTGCAAAAATTTCTATTGATGTCTCAAATTCTTCTGGTATTACTTCATTTGCACCCAATTTAATCAAATCATCCACTTCTGCTAAATAACGTGTTCTAACCAAAATATATATATTAGGATTTTCATGTCTTGCGATTTGCACTATCCTACGGATTGCTGCTGGATCCGATATAACTATTACCAGCATTTTTGCTTTTTTGATTCCAAGTTTATATAATATCTCTATACTTGTTCCATCACCATAATAAATCGGTTCATCCAGTTTTTTATATTTTTCTACTGTTTTAGGGTTCATTTCTAATACACAATATGGAATGGATGAATCCTTTAATGTTTTTGCTAAATTCATACCATTTATGCCAAAACCAATAATTATCACATGTTCATTAAGCATAAAGCCATTATTTTTATCATCAAGCATGGCCTTTTTGTTGATAAATTTTGTGCCGAGCTTGGGACACAATCTAANCAAACCATGACTTAATTGTTCAGAAAATCTGACCAACACAGGTGTCATAAGCATGGTTGCAATGGCACTCATGAGAAAGATTTGATATGTATCATCAGATATAATTTGAAATTTTCTACCAGCAGTAGCCAATACAAAAGAAAACTCACCGATTTGAAATAGATATAACATAGATTTGATAGCTACTGTAATATGACTTGATAAAAGAATGGTTGTAAAAAATACAACTATTGCTTTTATGATTATAATCACAATAATAACAAGAGACATCAATGCCAAGTGATTCATTAAAAAATGAAAATCAATTAACATACCGATAGAAATAAAAAATAAAGCAATAAAACTTTCCTTAAAATGTGCCACCTATGAACAGGGCGGCTATAAACGGAAGCCCCAAGATATGATGGGCAAAATAGTATCCCAAAAAGGCAGGTAAAATCACACCAGTAACGGCCACCAAAGTAGATTGCACGCCTACCTTGGTCAACTGCCCTATGTCTGTTTCCAGACCTACTTCAAATAAAAGCAATAAGATACCTATCTCCGCCAAGAGATGAAACACGGCATCAGGCCTCACCACATCTAAAAGACTGGGGCCCAGTATCACGCCTGCTATCACCTCGCCCAACACAGAAGGGAGTTTCAGACGGGCAAATATCTCAGCAAAGAACTTGGCCGAGAGCAATAATATCAAAAGCTTTAGAAAAAATGTTGAGACATCCAAGATTGTTCATCCCTTCAAAAAGTTAAAATCCTTTTCAATATTGTCCTATGCCTTGTAAGGAAATGCAATATCCCCTTGATTTTCACTATATCTGTTTTTATATAACGATATGAAACAGTCAAAGCCCAAATTTACTCTTGAACAAAAGGACTTAACAGAGGCCGATGCCGCCATTTCCAACGGCCTATATACCCTAAAGGGAAGGTTCTGGCTGGAAGGGCCTTCGGGGACATTTCTCGGTTATGGCCGGGTAATACTGCTGGAGCGTATCAAATTATACGGCTCCATCTCAGAGGCGGCACGCTCCATGGGCATGTCATACCGACACGCCTGGGACCTGGTGGATTCCATAAACAAGCAGGCAAGGGTGCCGTTAGTGGAGACTGCAACAGGCGGCAAGGGTGGCGGAGGCGCCCGCTTAACGGACGCAGGTGAGTTGGCTGTTCAGGCCTTCTGGAGACTTTATGCCAGGTTTCAACAATTCCTTCAAGAAGAGGCAGGGCGGCTGGAATTTTAGAAGCCCATTGGCCTACCACTCATTCACTGAGCAGAAACAGCCTTTCCGGACACATACAAATCGTTGCCGAATCCCCTCTTTTAAGAGAGAGTTTGCTTGCGGCATAGCCGGGTACATCTATCTGAATGGTGATGAAAGAGCCATCCGGCCTGAAAATGGCTGTATAATCCTTCCCTTGAAAAAAGACATCCTCAATAACACCTGTGATCAAATTCTTCTGGTGTTTGTTGGCCATTCCAGGCCGCAATAACATGACATGTTCTGATCTGATGCCGATTAAGACGGGGCTATTGGGCGCCAATTCACTCATGTCCCTTGTTTGTTTGAAAAAGAGAATGAGTTTTTGAGGCATATCTTGCAATGTTATAATTACTTCCTGGTCCTGCACATACAGGATTCTGGCAGGAAAGAGGTTTTTGAGGCCCAAAAAGGCGGCTACGGCTGCACTTTTGGGCCTTTCATAAAGGACCTCTTTTTTATCAGTTTGAAGGAGCTTGCCCTCCACCATCACGCTTATCTCATCGCCAAGGAAAAATGCCTCTTTAAGATCATGGCTGATCATGACAATGGTCAACCCCAATTGCCTCTTCAACTCTAATATCAGCTGCCAGATATCCCTTCGAATGGCCTCATGCAGGGCAGAAAAGGGCTCATCTAAAAGCAGATATCTGCTTCCCGGGGCCAGCGCCCGCACAAGCGCCACACGCTGACGTTCACCGCCGCTTAAGTTCCCTATACCCCTGTTAAGGAGATGAGAGATGCCCAGCTCTTGAGTCAACTGCAGAACAAAATTGCGCCGTGCCTCATTTAATCCCTTTTGCTGTTTAATGCCGTAAAAGATGTTACCTTCCACGCTTAAGTGAGGAAAAAGGGCAAGGTCCTGCGGCAAATAGGCGATCCCCCGCCTTTCAATGGGCAGGTCAGTGATATCCCTTCCTTCCAGTCGAATAACCCCTGAATGGGGCCTTCGTATGCCCACAATGGCCTCAAGGAGCGTGGTCTTACCACAGCCCGTGGGCCCTACCAGCACATGGCAACAGCCCGGCTGAATCGTTAGATCTATATTCGTTACAGAAAAGGTCCCTGCCTGAATGGTAAGCCTTTCAAGCTCAAGCACGCCGTGACCCCTTTGTTAAAAATCGAGCAGCATACAACACAAAAAAACCCACAGAGATCAAAATCAAAATCAGCACAACCGTACCGCTTATATCAGCGCTTGCAAGCCGCATGAATATGGCCACAGGCAGGGTCTCTGTCTTCATTGCCATAGAGCCAGCCACCATGATGGTTGCCCCGAATTCACCTAATGCCTTTGCCCATGTGAGAATGACAGCTGCCAGAATGCCACGCTTGGCCAGAGGCAGAGTGACGGTGAAAAAGGCCGAGAGAGGGGATGCACCCAGAGTCCGGGCCACCTCCTCGTATCTGGGAGGTATCTCATCCAGAGCTGCCTTCAAGAGCCTGGTGGCGACTCCCAGAGTGGTTACGAACTGGGCAACTATAATTCCGGCAAATGTAAAGACGAACTGAAGGGTATTGTTCTGTAAAGCTTCACCCAAGGGGGTGTTGAAAAATATCAAAAGTAGGGCGCCGAGGGCCGCGGGCGAGACGATCATGGGAAATTCCAGAATGGTATCGATGAGATCCTTGCCCCTGAAATCAAATCTGCTCAAGGCATAGGCGGATGGTATGGCAAGAAACACGGAAAGCGTCGTTGCAAGGGTTGCGGCGATGAGGCTCAACCTTATGGAAAAAAGCGTCCTTTCGGACAAAATGGTCTCCATGAAGAGATGACCGCTGAAAAAATAAAATATCGACAGGACAAGACCCGCATAGACCGAAAATATAAAAAAGGCGCAGGAGATGGCGAGTCTTTTCAGATTCATCTCTTGCTCCATTCTTGACTTACTACAGGGGCGCCGCCCACCGGCCTTTCAGCCCCTAAAAAGGCATAGGCCTCTTTAAGGGACGTGAGATACCCATACCTTTTGAACACCTCTTGCCCCTTGTCCGACAGGATAAACCCGATAAATCTCTCCGCCCCCTGGGGGTTTTTTGAAAATGCAGTGATGCCTATCTGGCCGTTTCCGATGCGGATGACCTCATTTGGTCTCAGCTTTACAATATCCACCTTGTCAGGGGCCCATCCCTTGAGAAAATCAAATCCCAGCACCGCATCCACCTGATTCATCAGGAGATAGCTCAAGAGTTTTGATATATCCTCTGCATAGGTCTGCACATTCCCCCTCAAGGCATTGAGCTTATCAGAAGGGAGGTTTTTATCAAAAATTTCTGCGGCAAGCTGCCCTACATATACTGTCTCAGGATTCGCCATGGCAAACCTTACGTCAGGCCTGAGGAGGTCCTCGATACCATGTATGTCTTTGGGATTGCCCTTTTTGACAACTATGACGGGAACGGCATAGATGAAATTCCTTACACTCTCTTTTTTCACAATCCCTTTTTGGACCGCCTTCTCCATGATATCAGGTGACGGCACGACAAAGACATCACCCTGCCTGCCGAGACTTAGCTGTGTCAACATGGCCGTTACAGCCCCATAGTTGGCGCTCACCCTTGCCTTATCATAGCCTTGTATGAGATCATCCAAGGGTTTCTTAAAGGCGGCGCCGCTAAAGACCATAAGCTCTTCAGCGCCTGCACTGGCTGATATGTTCAGTATTATAAAAGACAGCATCACAAGATAGATTAAAAGTTTTGAACCCATTCTCTTCATCGTTTTTCCTCCAATGCTAATATGTTTCGTCTGCGACTAAGGCAGGCATTAAACAAAAGGGCAATTTTAAAAATACAGCCATTAATATGCACACGGACAATACCTTTCATATCCATAAATCTTTGCTATGCCTGCTATGGATACTCCATAAAATATAACTGGTTTATCCCTGGTAAACTTCTCAATTGTAGCATTTATAGATGTTGATCCTGTTGCGATAATAATATCAGCCCATGATACTATCTCATCTGTCTTGTCAGGTCCGTTTATTATCACTCCATATTTTTCCTTACCGATATTATCTTCATCAAGATCAACGACCTTTAGTTCAAATGACCCTGATAGGCTGTTTATCATTGCGGGTTGGAATCCTATAAATGCTATTTTGGGTTTTCCAAAGCGTTTCTGTATATAATATGGAAACCCCGCTGCACACCTTTCAGGGTCTCTATCCCTGCAATGGATTGTCTTTTCAACACTACCGAGATGTCTCATAACGGCATTTAAGCTGGATATCAGACATGCCCTTTCAAAATCATTAAAAAGAGAAAAGGCGATAACATCCTCTATTGTCCCCTTATAATCGCCNGGCATACTGGTATATGCCTGGCCCTTTTGATTCAGAAACCGGGCCTCAATCATCACCTCTTTTCCTTTTAGAAGCGGGAAATCCCTTCTTTCCGGCTCACCGATAGCCTCTTTTGGAGTTAAGGTCCTTGCAGTAATTGTGACACATTCTTTAAAAAGATTATGCCTTTCAACTAGNTATCCCAGCTCTTGTTTTAAGCGATCGTAGAATTCCATAACCTTCTGCATCTATTTNTTTATCCATTCACTTGGCACCACATACTCACCACCCACCGGTTTCTTCTCGCCGATATAGGCAAAGGCCTCGTCAGGCGTCATGAGGTAATGATATTTTCGAAAGATCGCCCTTCCCTCCTCCGAGAGGATAAAATCTATAAACCGCTGAGCAAGGTCTCTGTTTTTGCTAAAGGCGGAGATGGCTATGGGAATATAGCCTACCCGTATAATCTCATCCTTTTTAAGGGGAACAGTCTCTATGCGTTCAGGATCCCAGTAGTGAAAGACCCTCCAGCCGATCACCGCGTCCGCCATCTTAAGCGATACGGCGGTGGCGGTCTTGTCACAACTCTCTGTATAGTTGATGAGATTTTTTCTGAAGGCATCCTTTTCTTGAGGAGTAAGGTTTTTTTCAATTATCTCTACAGCATAGGTGCCCACGCATACGCCCTCAGGGTTGGCAATGGCGACCTTGAGCCCTGGTTTTGTGAGGTCCTTCAGGCTATGAATGCCCTTGGGATTGCCCTTCTGCACATTTATGGCAGGGACGAGATAGACCACTATCTTTTCCGTCTCAGGCAAAACCGCAGCCTTTTTCTTTGCTATCTCCATAAAATCAGACGAACCAGGGAAATAGATGTCCCCTTCCTTTGCAAGCATCATCTGAGAGAGGACGGTCCCTGAGCCACCAAAGCTGATATCCACCTTCACGCCGGTCTTTGCCTCAAAGGCCTTGGCCACCTCCTCTGTGGGCGGCTTTGAGGCAGCACCCGCAAAGACCATCAGCCTCTCAGCACAGAATGCATTACCTGACAATGACAGAGTAGCAATCAAAACCACAACAAAAACAGACAGAAACATGTTTAACATCGTCATACTTCCCCCTTTATTTGAATTTTCGTTATATATAGCAGAGAATAACGATATTTGCAACCACAAAAAAATCGTTATTTTCGATGGCAACCACAAAATTCATAGGTTTTTTCAATTTTGCATATTGAGCAAACCCCATTATGTTGAAGACATCATCTCTGGAGGTGTCCCATGCAAACCTATGAGGAAATGTGGCGAAATTTAGGCTTAAATTTAGATGCCCATGAGGGTCTTCTGAAGGCCTTGAGTGGTTTTTACTCCTCCATCTATGCATCTCAAAAGAACAGGCCCAATGCCATGAAATACTTCGATTTTGTCATAAGCGAGGTGCATGGCCTGCGCATAAAGGAGCTGCAAGAGGCAAAGGCTCAGGGGAAAAAGGTCATCGGCACATTTTGTGTCTTTGTGCCAGAGGAGCTGATACTTGCGGCAGACGGCGTCTGTATCGGGCTCTGTGCCGGTGCCGAGGCCGGCTTTGAATTGGCGGAGCAATACCTGCCCAAGAACACCTGCGGGCTCATCAAGTCCTTTTTTGGCTTCAAGCTTGCCAGGCTCTGCCCCTATGCCAATTCCTGCGATTTAGTGGTGGGAGAGACCACCTGCGACGGCAAGAAAAAGGCCTATGAGCTCTTTAACGAGTTTCAGCCTGTGCATGTGATGGAGGTGCCGCAGACCAAGAGCGAAAATGCCAAGTCCCTATTTCACTCCGAGGTCATGCGCTTCAAGGAGCGCCTGGAGGCCTTAACCGGCACAAAGATCACAGCCGAGCGCCTGCAAAAGACCATTCAAATAGTCAATAACAAACGACGGGCATTAAACCGACTCAACGAGCTGCGCGCAGCCCCAATTCCACCCATAAGCGGCCTGGACAGCCTGCTCATCAATCAAATCGCCTTTTACGACGACCCCGTGCGCTTCACAAATGCCGTAAATGAACTCTGTGACGAACTGGAGGAGCGCATCAAAAACAATGTAGGCGTGGCCAGAGGCGATACAGTGCGCATTCTGATGTCAGGCTGCCCCATGGCCATTCCCAACTGGAAGATACCCGCCATAGTAGAAGGGACAGAGGCGGTGATCGTCGGCGAAGAGAGCTGCGTGGGCGTGCGCAACACAAGAAATACCGTGGCAGAGGGCTGTAAGGATGTGAATGAGATGTTGAAGGCCATAACCGAACGCTACTTTCAAATCGACTGCGCCACCTTTACGCCCAATACGGAGCGCCTAAATCACATCGTGGAAATGGCTGAGACCCTCAAGGCCAACGGAGTCATTCACTATGCCATTCAATTCTGTCAGCCCTATACCATAGAATCCAAGCGGGTGGAGGACATGCTGGCATCAAAAGGCATTCCGCTTTTGAGATTGGAAACAGACTACTCCATGCAGGATGTGGAGGCCTTGAAGACGCGCATCGAGGCCTTCAAGGAACTCATTTCGCCATGAAAATAGCAGGCTTGGATGTGGGCTCCAGGGCCATCAAGCTGGTTGTCCTACAAAAAGGCGAGTGCATCCTTAAAAAGGAGGTGGCCACGGGCTTTGATTATGTGCAGGAGGTGCAGACACTGCTCGAGGAAATTCAGCCTCACAAAACCCTGGTCACGGGCTATGGAAGGCATCTTCTTGCTCAGCACATGGGTTTTGAACATGTTACGGAAATCAAGGCGCATGCCAAGGGCGTACACAGCCTGTTTGCCGAGGTGCGCACCATTTTGGATATAGGCGGTCAAGACACCAAGGCCATCAGCTTAAACCCGAACGGCCGGGTGCATAGCTTTGTGATGAACGATCGCTGCGCTGCGGGCACAGGCCGCTTTCTGGAGGCCATGGCCACCTCTTTGGGTTGTTCCATCGTTGAACTGAATGCACTGGCCCTGCAGGGCTCCAATGACTTCAGCATAAACAGCACCTGCACGGTCTTTGCCGAGACCGAGGTGATCTCATTAAAGGCGCAAGGCGCAAATCCAGCGGATGTGGCACGGGCCATCTTTAAATCCATAGCACAACGGGCGGCAAGCCTTCTAAACCGCCTCTCCATAAATCCACCCCTCTGCTTTTGTGGAGGCGTGGCCAGAAATAAGGCATTGGTACAGGAGCTGAAGGCCATGTTGCACATGCCCGTTTTGGTGCCCGAGCAACCGGAGTTTACAGGCGCCCTGGGCGCAGCCCTGCTGGCATCTATGAAGTGAGGAAAAGGCATTGGAACTATAATGGCAAAATGAAATTANAATGGGGGCAAAGGTGCTGGCGCATCCCACGGGCTGCAAACCCGTCGGCCCTGTCTAAAAAACAGGGGGGAGGTTCGATTCCCCTTGCCCCCTTTTCATTGCCAGAAACTCTAAGGAATGCGAGCTATGCGTAATTCCATCATCATAGCCGTGGCTGGCCATGTAAAACACGGCAAGACCAGTCTGGTAAAGATGCTCACAGGCGTTGAACTCAATCGACACTTAGAGGAACGGCGCCGAGGCATCACCATCACATCAGGCCATGCGGTCCTGCGATTCCCTGACAACAAGACCGCCTTCTTTATTGATCTGCCAGGGCATAAGGAATTTCTGCACAACGCCATCAGGGGCATTTGGGGCATAGATGCAGCCATATTGGTCATAGCTGCGGATGAAGGAGTAATGCCGCAGACACGCGAGCACCTCGCCATCTTACAGCTTCTGGGGGTACCGCGGCTCATCTGTGTAATCACGAAGGTCGATCGCATGGAAAAAGATCTGCTGGCTTTGGCCCTGGAAGAGACGGCCGATCTGCTCAAGGCCACGCCATACACCGCTGCGCCAATTATTCAGACCTCATCAATTACCATGCAAGGCCGTGAAGGGCTGCTGAGTGCGATCGGGCATCTATTCGACATCCTGCCAGCGCCTGATTTGGAACAGCCTTTTGTACTGGCCATCGACCATATACTGCACAAAGAGGGACACGGTCTGGTAGTGACAGGCTCTGTAAGTTCCGGTTCGCTGAACCAAGAAGACATCATCGAAATTCAACCTGTTGGCATAATGGATCGAGTAAGGGCCATACAGGCCGGCGGAAGACCCCAATTGCAGGTACATGCAGGCATGAGAGCGGGGCTGAATCTGGCCACCCTGCGCACAAAGGANGTAACCACAGGATGTATAGTGTCCACCCCCGGCGCATTGCCGAAGGGACGTTTTTTAAATGTAGAGTTATATGTCCCCAATGGAATGCCGTCCATAAAATCCTATATGTCGGCGCGGCTCTTTATAGGCACCCTGCACACCAATTGCAAAGTGGTTCTGATGAATTCAGAGGGCCTGAATGCAAATGAGCGTGGCCTGGCGCAATTACGCCTGGAAACAGCCATTGCGATTCCACCGAATTCACCTTTTGTACTCACCTCACTGCACAGAAATGACCTGTTGGGCGGCGGCCGCGTGCTGGAAATCTCTGACAGAAAATGGCGGAAACGCTGGAACGAACACGGGGCCNTTCTTCAAACCCTTGCAACCGGCGATTTGTCCGAGATCATTCCTGCACTCATGCGCTTTAATCCCCTTTCCATCCTGACTCCGGAAAAGATTGCAATCCTATCCGGCTATCCCTTACGCATCATCAAAGAACGCTTAAGCCTATTATGCTCGGCCAAAACCATCAGGCCCGTAGGAGACGGTTATTTTCTTTCAGACGCCTTTGAAGCCATTCAAAATTCCATTTATGAAACAGTATTGAGACACCATGCAATACATTCTGAACAAGAAGGCATGGCCCGCGAAACCCTGCGCACCCAATTCCCAAATCTGCCCCTTGTTCTGTTTGATGCAGCCATCAACGGCCTGACATCAACAGGCCGNTTGGAGTGCAAGGCGGGACTGATTCTGCAAAAGGGATTTCGTCCCAGATTCAACAGACAGATCGAACATCTCATGCAGCTTATTTTAAAGACGGCGGAAAGCAGCTGGATTATGCCCATCACACTGCATGGCATCTTNCAAACCCTAACTGTGCCTGAAAAGGNAGTGAAAGATGCATTCAAGATATTAACAAGGCAAAACAAACTCATAAAAATATATAAAAGCAAGACTGGAGAGCGAGAGGAATACTTAACGCCTGCAGCCTTGCAATTTATAAAAGACAAATTATTGGATTTCTTTAAAACCAATAAAGAATTGACAATAGAAGATGCAAAAAATATATTTCCGATTGGCAGACGCATAATAAATATACTTGACTATCTTGATTCAGTATCATTTACACTATTTGATAANAATAAAATGAAACGGATTCTATATCCTCATGTCAAACATAATTCTACTGCATCAAATTCATCCAACATTCCACAGAATAAAAATCTATGATTTTTACGCATAGATAAAACCTATCAATAAAATAAAATCAATGGGAATAATCTATTGGAATGTTAAAGCAATCCATGCTATTATTTTCTTATGGAGTTATTTAACATTCGCTCAATTTCTTAAATCAGATACAATGCAACAACAACATAATGCAAATACATTTGGGACATCTATAATATATAACTGGCTATCATATCTCGTTGATTATCCCAACAAAAACTTTCTTTACTCCAATGAGGTCCATTTCTTGATCAGCCTCCTGGAATCCCTTAGGCTCACACAAAATGCCCACGGTATTCAGGCATTCGCAAGCACACCCGATGCCCTGTTACGGCTTCAGCTGGAATATACCCGTTTATTTATTCAGGATGGCAAAAGGCCGGCAGCCGGCCTCTACAATAAGATAGGGTTTACCGTTATTGTGTCCATCCAAAAGTGTCTCTTTAACCCATTTAGGGCTCACCAATCGATCCGCACGCGGCTATTTATTGGTATATGGCACATAGGAGATGCCAGCAGTTACAAGTTTCTGAAGGCTGTTTAGAATATACTCAGCCATCTCAAGCCGCGTCATTTCTGGCCAATCGGTCTTGTTTTTGGGATTGGCATTCCAGGCGGGCTTGGCTGCGGCCAACTGTTCATCGCTCACATCCTGCATGTATCTTTCCACCAGAAACACCGGATTTTGCGCCACCACAGCCACCTTATTGGCAGCCGTATTCAGCACAAAGACAGAGACAGGCAGAGAACCAAAGTGCCATACCCCCATGTTCATGAGAAATGGATGTATGTAGCCGCTAAAGACCTGCATTTGAAAAATGGGACCAATGGCTGTGTCATAGCGCAGAAGCTGATATGGGTCGTTATAGGCATGAATGACACTATTGGAAACCAGGGTGAGCATGCGATCACTCTTGTCTGGAATAGCCCAGCCATTGACGGTCACCTTCTTGCCATTCTGCATCACCCAGCCGTCTTTAATGGCAGAAAAACGCGAAAACGACAAAAAGCCCTTAAAGAACACATAGGCGTCCTTGAGATACTCATAATCAGGAGAAGACCCACCCACTTGATAGGCATGTTCATCAGGAGTGCCCTTAAAGAGGATTAAATCGCCTTTTTTGATGGCTGTGGCCACTGCCTCCGCGTTTGCAAAGCGCTTTCCCTGCCCTACCTCCACCTCGCTCAACACCACCAGTGAGGCCAAATTCCTGGGCGGCATGGCCTTGTGAGCCGGCACCTGGGGGTCATAAAAGGCCGTGGGCACCGCCTTTGCCACCATCTCCAAGAGCATGTCCCTGGCCTGCTCCAGATATGGCGAGGAGGCANGGGTCAAGCCGCCGAACTGCTTCGCGTACGAAACTGGATTTACCAGGCAGATGTGCACCAGACGCAGGCCATACATGCGGGAAGACAGCACCAAAAACCTAAACGGCATGGCCACCACCGCCTCTGGCGCCACGGCCAGGGCATTCTTTTCCACATCAGGAATGCGCACCTCCAACATGCGCACACCAGTGCTCTCAGCCACCTTCACAAGAAAATTGCCGTAGGAATAGGTGGCTGTAGCACTGATGGGGCTTGCAGCTATGCCATCGTTTTTAAAGACCTGAAAGCGGCCGTCCTGAGTAAGGGCATCCCCCAGTTGCTTTATTACACCATCCGTAACAGCCACCACATTGGCATTATCATCTATGGTAAATCTCGCCACATCCACCAGATCCACGGCATTGTATGTCAGATGCAGAGGGGGCAGACGCTTGAGATTAAAACTGGAGTGGCTCCAGTCCAACGCCCATGCCGTCACAGAGGAAATGACTATGGCCAACAAAATAAAAAGGTTAATACACAGATTTCTCATGGCTTACTCCTTAAAAAGAAAATATNACGGCTGCACTTAGTGTATAGCCCGATGTAGTATTTTCTCCATAGATAGTGGGTGTATAAGAACACTCCACTGACCATTTCTTATCGATGTTATAACCCAGAGTCATATCCAACTTGGTCAGATCGAATTGGGGAGTCATGCTGATATTGGTCACACTCATTATGTCTCTGTCATTTGCATTTCGAGCAGAGATGATACTATCCAACTTTATGCGACCATAGAAGTCATCGTAGCTTCCCCCCACCTCTAAAAGCAGTCTCCACTCATCTGACGGGTCCTCAAAGCGCCAGCGATAACCTGCCTCCAGTCCAAAGTAGATGGGCAGTTTCTCCATGGACTTGCCCAGAAGCAGCCTCAGCTCAAAGTCATTTTGGCCATTTCCCAGAGACGGGACATCCTTCATGTCATAAGGCCCTTCGAACTTGAAAAGCCCTTGCACCGAGACCACCACAGGCGTCTTGACGAGGTTATACTTGATACCCACATCCATATCCGAGATGCCATGGGACTTGTTTTCTATATAGCGATTTTCATCGGTTAACCATTTGTAATAGACTGATGTAATGAGGTTTATATTGTCTTTTAGGCCATACTCCTCATACCAATTGAGATTGAAGTCCTGAAAACGGCCATTAAAGGGAAGCTTATGGCTGTCGCCATCGTCATCATACTGCCTTGCACTCTTGAAATAATTCAAGGCAAATTTATTGTACATGTGCCCCTGGCCACTGGTCCAGGCCCCAGCAAAGGCAGGATTGGCCTGCCAAACCCCGACTACTATGACCGATAACACCAAACTCAGACATAGATTTCTCATATTCCCTCCTAATATGTTAGAATATCTTAAAAATTACCTATTAAACTCATTCATGCAAATCGTTTATTCCGATAACTAATAGAAAATCAATAGGAATTTTCAATAATATGGGCGCTTGGGCTAAAGATAGCAAAATCTACTAACTAATCAGAACTTGTTCGCGAAGCACAGAATATGCTATGCCATAGAAGCTTAATTTCGGAAATAAACATCAAGAAAAAACCCAAGGGGAATATGAACAATAATGGAATGGCAATCAATGTGTGATGTTCAATGGCAAAATGAACAGGCAGCAAACTATAAGCAAAGAAAATAAAATTTACCAATAGACTATTGATCTTCATTTTAGAATAAATATAGATATTTTTAGTAAAGGCATTGCCTATCTTGGGAGTCCTGACAAATATACCACCAAAACCCCTCAAACCTTCCAATATGCCAACAGTTACAGATGGAGCAATGCCAATACCAAATGCAGGCAACAAGAACAAACTACATAGAATGGAAAAACTGCTTTTGTTGCTGCCAACAGATTCATGTATATAAAAATAGAGCAACAAAAAAAGGGTTGCACATAAAAAGAGGGGAATCTCCATCTGTAACATCTGGTATGGTCCTATCTCACTTCGCATCAACAAGGCAGGATACAAGGTCAGAAACATAATCGTTCCAAGAATCCAGCCGCAATTCCCCAACAAATGCATGGTGGCATCTAATTTTTGCTCAAAATTACTGGAGGAACGCCAAATAGACGGCAAGAGCTTTCTTGCGGTCTGAATCGAGCCCTTGGCCCAACGCTTCTGTTGATTCTTTAGGGCCTGCACCGTCACTGGCAGCTCGGAAGGCACCAGTAGGTCATTGAGATAGACGGCCTTCCAACCCTTTAAATACGCCCTAAAACTCAACTCCAGGTCCTCGGTGACCGTATCTGAACTCCAGCCTCCAGCGCTCTCTATGGCAGAGCGACGCCATACCCCTGCTGTGCCATTAAAATTCATAAAAAGTCCGCGATGGTAGCGCAGAAACTGTTCCACACCAAAGTGTGCAGAGAGCAAAATGGCCTGAATACGCGTCAGCCAGGAATCCTTTTCATTTAAAAAATCCCATCTGGCCTGCACAAAACCCACTTCGGCATTCTGAAAAAAGGGCATTACCTGCCTCAAAAAATTCGGCCTTGGAATAAAATCGGCGTCAAATATGGCGATAAAAGGGGCTGAACTGTGCGTCATGCCATGTGCCAGGGCGCCTGCCTTAAAACCCTCTCTGTGGCCTCTGCGAAGTGTATAGATGTGTACGCCCATTTGCTGTAAGCGCTGCACCTCCCTGTCCACAATGGCCTTTGTCTCGTCCGAGGAGTCATCCAGCACCTGTATCTCCAGCCTTTCTTGAGGCCAGTCCAGACGAGATACGGCCTCAATGATACGGGCCGCCACAAACCGCTCATTATAGAGGGGGACCTGCACCAAAACATGTGGGCAGTCCGTCGTGAAAGGCAGGGAAGGAGGCGAAAGGCCTTGTCTCATGCGCAGCCATAGAAGGATCTGGCGCAGCCGATAAAGACCATAGAGACCCATCAAGGCCATGGCAAGGAAATGCACTACAAACAAGCAATAAACCAGGGCATGTAAGTCCATAGACATGGTTTGTAGATTAAACACATAAGGGCATCTGTGTAAAATAGATAAAAGCTATAGTTTCTTGCGAAGAGATAGATTTTTCCAATTTGACTTATTCGCAAGACCATTATTATTTATACAAATTTAACATATGTATAAAAACTCTCGCATAGCCGTCCTCATCCCTGCCTTAAATGAAGCGGAAAACATCGTAACTGTTCTTCAAGGGATCCCTGATTTTGTGGACTACACCATTGTAGCGGACAATGGTTCCACAGACGGAACGGACAGGCTTGCAAGGGAGCACGGCGCCCTCGTGGCCCAGGCCCGACGGCAGGGTTATGGGGCTGCTTGTCTGGCAGGCATGGCGCTCATTGAAAAGTTAAATGTGGATGTGGTGGTCTTTGTCTCTGGAGATGGCAGCGATCTGCTCGAAGAGATGACCTTCTTGCTTCAGCCCATTGTGGAGCAGGGCTATGACCTGGTCATCGGCAGCCGCCGCCTTGGCCTTGTGGAGCCCAAGGCCATGACCTTTGTCCAGGGGTTCGGCAACCGGCTGGCCGCCACCCTCATAAATCTCTTCTGGCATGCGCATGTCACTGACTTGGGACCCTATAGGGCTATCTCGAAAAAGGCGCTTATGGCCCTGGGCATGAGGGACCAGGATTATGGGTGGACAGTAGAGATGCAGCTCAAGGCCATAAAGAATGGNCTAAAATATAAGGAGATTCCAGTAAGTTATCGAGCGAGAAGGCATGGGACCCCAAAGGTCGCAGGCACCTTCAAGGGGACGCTTGGGGCGGGCTACAAGATTCTGGGGTGGATATTTTATGAGGCCCTAAAAGATATTGCAGCAAAATGGCAAGCAAGGGCCCCAAAAGCACCAAAGATGCCATAAATGAGTCATCTATCCAGCGTCTTTCTGTAATATAAAAGAACAGCACACGATATGACAGAAGAAGGCTGAAGGATAAAACAATACCTTCTATTCTGGGTATAAATGGCAAAAAGAAGACAAGATACAAACCATACCATGGGTGTAAGGTTGGAGAAAAAATCAAGAAGGTTAATGTAATATAATAACAAGCCAATAAAATATCGGCTGCTGTGATTCTTCGAATCTTTTTATACAAGTAAAAATAAATGATACTTATCATAACAACAAATAAAATAGACATAATAACTCGTGGTATAATAGCAGAATTGGACAAATAATGAAGTATTTTAAAAATGATATTAGAGAATTCCCAATTACCAATATAAATAGATAGCGTTGTAAACATATTGATAATATATGGATAAAATAATGCTGTAAAAAATATACAACCACTACAAAAACAAAGAAAAAATAAAATAAATTGTCTAATCGGCAAACAGAAGAAAAATATAGGCATGAATACTATTGGGAATAGCTTTACTAAAAAGGCTGAACTATATAAAAAAGCAAGTATTGATAGAGTCATATTAGAAAAGCTGTATTTTTTATACATCTTTAAAAAAAGAAAAAATAAAATGGAAAGCAAAAATATGGCCAAGCCATCTATATGGCCGGAACCACTTATTTCAAGGATAACCAATGGGTGCCAGGCGTATAAAATACTATAAATCAAAGGTTTATCCAAAATTTGGAGGCTTCTAAGTATAAAGAAACATGTAAATATATCAAGAATTCCAAGGATAAGCTTTAAGCCAAATACATTATGAAACAATAAAGATGCTATACCAAAAAATATCTGTGCAAATGGTGGATAAATAGTAAAAAAGTCTCGATGGTCAAGGCTTTTATAAAGCTCTTGCAAGTTAGAGTTTAATGTATAAATATCAGAAGGTTTAAAAGCATATGGATTAATTCTATTATTTAATAATAAACCATCCCATAAATAACGATAAATATCATTAGACAATTCAGGTGCCTTAAATAAAAAGGGCACATGTAAACATATAGTTATTGCCATAATAAGCCAAAAAGGCATTTTAATGTTATAAACAATAAAATAATAAATCAACAATATAAGCAGAATAACAAGCACTGCACTTATTATAACAAGCCATTCAAAAGATAAAGGCAAAAATTTATAAAACAATATGGAGTAACACATGATGATAAAAACTATTCCGATACCTATAAATAGCCATTTGCTTGCAATAATATCCTTGCTCTTTGGCATTATATGGCTCTGCATCCCAAATCTTTCCATGGCGTTTGACATCTCTCTCATCGATGTGGAAGAATTACAGCAGAATTTAACTAAATACAAGACTCTTCTCGATGCCCGTCCTCGCACAGAATACGAAAAGGCACACCTGCCTGGTGCGATTCCCTTTTCATGGGAGGATTACACAGAGACCGATGCAAAGGGCATCAAATACCGTATCTGGCCGCCCCAACGCCTTGCAGAGGCCTTGAGCCACTTGGGCATTCAGGAGAACACACCTGTTGTGGTATATGGAGATGCGGATAAAAGCTGGGGTGGAGAGGCCTGGGTCTGCTGGATGCTGGCCTGGCTGGGCCATACGGGGCAGATTCGCCTTCTAAATGGCGGTATTCAGGCCTGGAAACAGGCAAACTTGGCATTGGAGACAGGGCCATTTACCAACAAGCGGCCTCAAGCCCAGGGGTATAAGGTTCAGCTCAACAGCTCCATCAACATATCCGCAGAAGCCATCAGACAAGAAAGGGATGTAAATCTCGTGGATGTGCGCTCAAACATGGAGTGGTTCATGGGGCACATACCCAATGCCGTTCATATCCCTTGGGAATCCTTTTATAAAGGCCCTAATCGCACTCTGGTCTCCAGGCAAGAGTTTCAAGAGTTGCTCAAAAAACACGGTCTGTCCCCTGAGAAAAGGACCATCTACTACTGCACGGGCGGCATTCGCTCTGCCTGGGCATGGTTGGCCCACACTCTGGCTGGATATTCGTCTGCCATCAACTTTGAAGGAGGCATCGAGGAATGGAACAAGACAAGATAGGGCTGCAAATCCAGGGCCAGGGGCCGACTGCACCAGAGATTCAACTGCTACAATTTCATGGGGAGGCTGCGGCCCTTGCAGAGGAGATCGCCCAAAACTGCATGGAATGCGGACTGTGTCAAAAGGACTGTCTATTTCTAAAAAGGCTTCAGGCCCCCAAGGGATTGGCCCAGG
>JGI24188J35168_1000513_pt1 | contig 22783 bp, 10 predicted proteins | sample YNPBryantNP2012_FD_35168 | JGI IMG/M metagenome (IMG submission 35168) | reverse complement strand
GCAGCTTTACTCTTGCTTGCCCAACAGCAACCGATGCAGGTACCCGGTAAGGTATATGAGTATCTGGCAACNGGNAAGCCGATTNTTACCATGACGGAAAGCAACAGCGCTACGGGCAGGCTACTGCGAAATATGCCCCAGTGCTACATCGCACAAAATGCGGAGCAAGTTTATCAAACAATGGAGCGGTTATGGCATCAATATACTGGCGGCGAGTTATTCTGCGACCGTTCCGATTACCTGGCGCCCTTTCGATACTCGCAATTGACGGAACAGCTTGCCGGATGGATCAAAGAGGCTGTTGAACGTTTTCAGGAGACTTCACCATGAGTTTGCGACTGATGCTGGTAGCGGGCGCACGCCCCAACTTTATGAAGGTGGCACCTATCTGGCATGCCGCCCAGCACCATGACGACGTCGACGTTGTCCTGGTACACACGGGACAGCACTACGACCCAAACATGTCCGACGTCTTTTTCGCCGAGCTGGGTCTCCCAAAGCCCGACGAGTTTCTGGGAGTAGGGTCGGGTAGCCACGCCGAGCAGACGGCAAAGGTCATGACGGCTTTTGAACCTGTGTTGCTCAAGCATCAACCGNACGTGGTGGTGGTCGTGGGTGACGTCAATTCCACGCTGGCTTGCGCTCTGGTAGCTGTGAAGCTGGGCATACGGGTCGCGCATGTGGAAGCCGGATTGCGCAGTGAGGACCGCAGCATGCCCGAAGAGATTAACCGAATTGCCACCGACGCAATATCAGACTACCTCTTCACCTCCAGCCGGGATGCCGACGCGAACCTGTTGAGGGAAGGTATTCCCGCCGAAAGGATATTTTTTGTGGGCAATGTGATGGTAGATACCCTGCTTGCACACCGCGAGCAAGCTGTCCGGAAATCCACGATATTGAACAGGCTGGGCATCCGCGAGAACGAGTACGCAGTGATGACCCTGCATCGCCCTTCCAATGTGGATAACGAGGACGCCCTGCACCGAATGCTGGAACTCATTCTCGCGACACAGCAGCGCGTACACGTCGTGTTTCCCCTGCACCCGCGCACACGGACACGCCTGGGTGAGCGAGCGCAACAACTGGCAGACGCGGGAGTGACACTCACCGAACCCCTGGGCTATCTCGACTTCCTGCGCCTCATGTGTTCGGCACGTGTGGTGCTGACCGACTCGGGTGGCATCCAGGAAGAGACCACCGTGCTGGGTATACCCTGCCTCACCCTGCGGGAAAACACGGAACGCCCGGTTACCCTGACACANGGAACCAANCATCTTGTGGGCACCAACCCGGAGNNNGTNGTCNCTGTACTGGACAGGGTACTCNCAGGGCAACCCAACGCNTCCTACGCTGTACCGGAAGGATGGGATGGACGCGCCGCGCAACGTATCGTGGCAACACTGGTAACGCTGTGGNAGGGCAGGTAATCTCAACTGCCCTCTGTGAGACTACTGCGCGTTTGTGGAACAACCTGTAGGGGGTGTGAGGTGCAGTGCGTNCGGTGAAGGNTATCCCGCTGCTTCTGTTGCTGGTGTTTCTATTAGTGGTGGCCAATGCTCAGCAGTCCGCACAGGTTTTTCCATCTGCCAGATGGGCATGGTATCTCGTNCGTGAGGGACCTGACGGCGGCTGGNCCGCTGGTGGGATGAGCAAGGACGACATCACGCGCTGGATCGCTGCTCATGGAGACTGGATGCTGGGTGCCTCCCCGCGATACGGCTCCTCTGTCTCGGATCTCCTGATACAAACGAACCCCAGCCTTCGCTTCACTCTGTATGATGAATGGTTCTACGCAGACCCAACGCCGGCACACCCTAACTTCAATCAGGTATCTCACTGGAATACAGGCTGGATCGATGGCAGAGTCATTCAGATAGAAAACTACTATCTCTCGCGCGGACAGAACCCCGAAGCGGCGTTTTTCCACGTCGGTGCGGACTACACATGGCAGGATTTCACCATCAAGTTCTACGAGGACCAGATCCTCGCCGCGTGGAAGCAAGAGGGTTCCGCAAACGTGGAGATACTCCAGATGGACCCACTCTACCGTTGCGAGGGACAGTCGCTTTTTACCCTGCCAACCACAGCAGGAAGTTCGTTGATTCTTGGCAGACCAGAACCTTATGATAGCATCTATCTGGAGCTGGATCCCCCTGCATCCGGCGGACACTATGTGATAGAGTACGTCAGCGGCACCTCTTTCACCAGCAGCAACTTCGAGATGGCGAGCAATTGGACACCTCTGGCTATCATTTCTGATGGTACCAGCGGATTGACGCGCAGCGGCTGGATACATTTCCAGATGCCCAACCGCTGGACACAATGGAGACGATGCGGTATCAGCACCGCCGCCAGCAACACCGGCAAATACTACTGGATACGAATCCGTTGCGTAACGCCTCCCGGCAACACCCCATCTCTGCGGGCAGCGTGGACCACCGCGAATTACCGGTATCTACCCAGCGTGAAGAATGTAGATGAGGCAATATACCTCGGATTTCCAGAGCGCGTCACTTCGGCAACGCTACAGCTCCGCACGCCAGGAAACGGCGGCAGCTATANACTGGAATACGCCAGCGCTACAGGTTCGGACGGCTTCATCAGCAACTGGTCGGCACTGCCCTCCGTCCATGACGGTACAAACGGACTAACACANTCCGGCACGATTTCGTGGTCTTCCCCCACGGGATGGGTCGCAGGCAAGGTCAACACAGGCAAGGCACCGGCACGCTACTGGATACGCATACGGGTTACCTCTGCGCCCACCAGCGCGGCGGTCGTGGCTGGAGTTCAGGCAGGGGGGCGCAGTCTACATAACCAGGAAATATACGCCAGCCGATACTGGCTCATCGTACCGGGCTGGGATGAGCGGAATGACAGGAATGGGGATGGCTATGTCGACGACAACGAGTACCCCACCCTCGTCAATCCACAGGCTACTGCACGCTGGGAGGCACAGGCGCGGGTCATCCGGGTCGGCTGGCAAGGAGCACTCAACTATGTGATTAACTGGGCAAAGAGCGAGCTGCGACAGGTAATGCTGGACTACTACAATGCGCTGTATCTGGGAAATCCCGACATACACGTGCACGGACTGTTCAGTGATAGCATGGTTGTTCCTGTGCCTTCTCCCATGCTCTCCGCGGCAGTGGAGAGTTCCGATGCTCAGCAGTGGGAGGCAATGTGGCTGGAGGCGCACCGCTATCTGCGTCGTAGCGGCAAGAAGATTGGCGGGAATCTGGGCTCGTACGAGGTGTTCGCTCCTCTGTCTCAACAGCAGGCTTATCTGGATAACGGTTTCTACACCCATCTATACAACGACTACGTAATGCACGAGCATTATCCCCAAGGACGCATTTACCAAACAACGGAAACCTCCTTCCGGCGTCGTCTATTGAACATCAGCATGGAAACAGGAGCAGGGCTGGAACAGGTTCTGCAGTTCAACATGGCGGGCGACGCCCTTCAGCGCATCGGCGGGGGTACGGACGCGGCGGCATGGAAACGGTTCCAGGAACATGCACTGGCGTTCTTTTATCTGGTGCAACACCCGCAGCGCAGCTACCTGAACATCTGGCAAACGGCGTTGTACGGTGCAGATGTTATCGACACCCCCATTGGTCAAATGCCGAAACCGATGGCATTTCAACCAACTAGAATGCTTCAGGTGGACATCGGGCAGCCCGCCAACTACATACCCGAGGGATTCACGCCTGTGCAGTTGATGTATCGTGAAGGAGGAGGCTTCCCCGATAACATCGTGGTAGGAGATACCGCTTCACCGGTTTTGAACAACAACTACCCGAAACTGGCAGGCAAGCCGGTCTATCCTACATATGTCTTCGCGCTGGCATCCGGCACCCTCCCCAACAGGCCGTCCACCACCTACACCATCTTCGCGCGGAAGTACACGAAGGGGCTGGTGCTGCTGAAGATGACCAGCAAGTACGATGTGCTGGATACCGGCGATGCTTCCGCGACCACTCATCCCCTGCCGGGAGTATACCGTCGGGTGAACTGGGACGGTACGCTGGGTGAACCCATTACTGAAATCACCCTCAGAGGCATGGAAGGTGCCATACTGGTAGATGCCTCTCAAACATCCGGCGGACTGCAGATTTCCATCTCCGCAGACAAGGTCAATCCACGCCCCAGCGAGGTGCTGCGAATTACTGTTACCGTGTCGAATCCCGGCGCCACGGAGGTCAAGAACGCAGTAATTACAGTGCCCCTCCCCTACAACATAGGCTACCGACGGGGAAGCCTGAAAGTGAACGGTTCTCCAGCACCCGACCCTGCNGACCCCTCGCGGGTGCAGGTTACCCTGCTATCAGTTGCCTCTGGTGGGAGTGCCAAAGTGCAGTTCGAAGCAACGGTTCGGTAGACCGATGGATTTCTGCAAGAACAAAGGTCATTACTCCCATGTTTGCACCTCACTTCTCATCCCGAACGCATGCCTGCTGCCCATCTTGACACGGAAGCCGCTCTTTTGGTTTAATGCATTGGTGTGCACCTTACGCCATAAGGGATAGATGCCATTATTTATCAAGAGCAGTCGCGACGGTGATGCACGATGGGAACAGAATACCCCTACGAGCTGGACGATGACCCGAACCTGTGGTTGGATGAAATAGACCTGCTGGAGATAGAATCCCTGACTCCAGAGGAGGCAGCTCGTCTGGAGGCAATGATCCAGAACGACCTCCGGCAGCCGGACCTGGAGGCTGACCTCGCTGCCGAAGAGTCGGAAGAAGCTGCCAAGGAAGGCGATGAACACCTGGCGCAGGGTCTCGTGGAGGAAGCCATCAACGCTTATCGGCGGATGATACAGGCGGACCCCGATTCGCTGGAGGCGCACATGCGCATCGCCGACGCTTACCTGCTGGCCGACATGTCCTTTAAGGCAGTGCGCCATTACCGCAAGGCCGCACGCAGCCACCCCAGACGCGCGGAGCCGCATTTCCGACTCGGAGAGGTATACCGTCGCTACGGGCTGCTCAAGGTAGCCGTTGCGGAATACCGCAAGGCGGTTGACCTCTGCCCGCAAAATCCCTTTTATCGCTATCGTCTTGCTAAGACGCTGTTTGAACACGGTGAAATCCGTGAAGCCATTGAGCAGATGGTGCTGTGCGTCCAGACAGCGCATTCCGACGCTTTCTACCACTACGCACTCGGAGACATGTTTGCCCGCCTGAGACGTTACGAAGAGGCGGCGCACGAGATGCATCTGGCTACCGTTTTCGCCCCGTACGACGACTACTACAGCGCGTGTCTGGGTATTATGTACCTGCACACCGGCTCCCTGTCTAAAGCGGCATCCGCCTTCCGTCAGGCGATACGCCTGAACCCCGACAACCCCAGCTACCACTACCTGCTGGCNGACACGTACCGGCGGATGGGCATGGTGAAACACGCCGCCGCACACTATCGCAAAGCGGGCAGACTGGGCGCGTACGACTCCGCNTTCGTGCGCCGCGTGCGGGACGAAGTCAGTCGGTCGCGCGAGTAGTGGCTCGCACGGGTGCGGTGTGCATCGCCTCCCGCACGCTATGCCATGCGTATAGTATCGCCAACAGCATGAAACCGGTCATCGCCCCCAGCGCATCGATGCCCACATCACGCAGCGAGGGTCCCCGCGAAGCGGTGAAAACCTGATGAAACTCGTCCGTAAACGCGTACAGGATGCTAAAGCTACCCGAGAAGCCCAACGCACGCCAGTGTCTCCACGCTTCGCCATAGCGGAAAGCACGGTAAGCCAGCAGGGTGAGTATCAGATACTCGGTAAAGTGCGCTCCCTTGCGCATCCAGTAATGCAGCTCGAACAGCTGTTCCGGCGTGGCGTTTGCCAGCCATTCGGGGAAAAAGCGTTGCAAAAACCTGTAGAGCAACCCTGCTGTATGAGTGGCCGAACCGATCTCGGTGGACAGGACGAAAATCAAGCCCATCCATGCCACCATCGGTCCCACGTACCAGAGAAAACGCCTTGTCTTGCTCACCGGTTTGCTGCACTCCTTAATGAAACCCTGCTTGAGCGGAGACGCGGGTGGTGCCTCGCAACAATCCTTCGCGCACCCGTATCACCGCCTCGTCAGACGAGGGCTCGGGTGCCAGACGGATGGAGTAACGCCTCTCACCCCCGATTTTGCCTTCCATCACCACCAGGCTGCCCCCGCGCCATACCGCTATTTTTATCGGGTCGCCGAGTTTCTTGCGAGAGACCACTTCCTCGAGGCGTACTTCGGCAGGTTGCTCATCGACCTCCATCACAATATCACCCGCCCGCAGCCCCATCAGAAACGCCGGGCTCTGGGAATCCACAGCCTGTACAATCACACGTCCGACTTCGTCTACTACACTCGTCGCACCAAAATACGTGGTAGACGTGCTCTGACGTTCCAGACGATAGCCGATATATTTCAAAATCTCGTCATACGGCAGGGGCTCCGTGCTGGCAACCATCTGGCGATAGAGCATATTCACGTCTTGCGCTACCACGCGGTTGATAGCCTGCAGGATACCATTTTCCTCAAAGCCCGGCTTCGGATAGGCGTAGCGTTCCAACAGGAAGCGCATCACGTCGTCCAGACTCTTGCGGTTGCCGGTAACGCCGCGGATGTAGACGTCCAGCAAGAAACCCACCACTTTGCCCTTATTGTAGTAGCTTAAGCCACCGTAGCCCATACCGTTGCCTTCCCACACGTTCCAGCTCGCCTCCTCCAGCGTGACCCGCTCCCGCGCAGGATTGTTCTCCAGCGTGAAGATTTCCCGCTCCATCTCCTGCCAGAAATCGCGGTCACCGATGAGACCGGCGCGCAGAAGGAGAAGAAGAGCGTAATAATCGGTCACCCCTTCGCACCACCAGAGCGCGCGCGTGCGCACCGGCTGCGTGTAATCAAAGGGTCCCAGCACCTTCGGGCGAATCCGTTTGACGTTCCACGCATGAAAGTACTCGTGTGCCGCGAGGGCGTTGATGTTCAGGTCGCGGCGGTCTGGAACATTCAGCACGGTGGATTCCAGATGCTCCAGTCCACCACCAAATCCTCTACCGCTTAAATGAACGATAAAAAGGTAGCGTTTGAAAGGCGCACCACCAAAAAGGTCGATGCCTACGCCAGCAATACGTTGAAAATCGGTGGTTATTCGATCCATATTGCACAGGATGTTACCCGTTTCAGAGGCGAAAACCACACGCATCGGCACGCCACGAGCACGGAATTCACGCACCTCAAATCGCCCCATCTGGATGGGGTCATCGATCAACTCGTCGTAATTCGGGGAGATAAAAGTGTCTCGCACATCCCCAAACGGTCGTTGGTCGTTCTGTGAGGCAAAATCCATCGCTGTTGCGACTTGCCAGCCCACAGGCAGCCGGAACCGCACCTCGTGGGGCACGTTTTTCGAATCCATCTCGTAGACAAAAGCCGCAGCACCATTGATGTAGGCATGATGGGGTCCCATCGCCACGCCGAAAAAGCCCATCCCCTCTTCACGCGCCAGCACGCGATAGCGCAGACGCACCGTTTGCGCGCCGCCGGTATCTATCCGCCAGCTATAACCATTCACGGGCTGAATCGGCAGGGACTCGCCCCTTTCATCCTCCGCCCGCATATCACGTATACCCTCGCTGTACGGCATCGTCTGATACCAGCCGGGCGTCCATGTCGGTATCGCCACTTTCAGCGCGCCCGAGTCCACGCCCTGAAAAACGTATTCCATCACGAAGGCTTGCTGTGAGGGGTCTTCCAGCTGCACCAGAACGCTCACCCTGGAAACCGACGCCCATGCAGTGCCGATGACAAACCACAGCACAACCCCCGTTACCACAAAGAACCATCGTTTCATGGGTAAAGTTCCTCCACCTCACGACAGAAAGTCCGGTTACATTTTGCGGGATTATGGATGGCAAGTCAAGGGGTTAATCCCTGACCGAAAGGCTGCGGTTGCATCTCTTTGCTTTCATCCGGTATACTATGAACACAAGACACCACAACGTTTGCTGTGTGCCAACATCCCCGTCCCGTGCAACCGGGACTGGTGCACAGCATAGAAAGGACAGCGGAAAATGGTTCAGGCTCCATTGCCACTGGAGTATTCCCAGCTTTCCGATGAGGAAACGCATGAGCGCATTCGCCGGGCGAAACAGTCGCTGGGCGAGCGCGTGGTGATTCTGGGTCACCATTACCAGCGCGACGAGATTATCCAGCACGCCGACTATCGGGGCGATAGCTATAAACTCGCCCGTGACGCCACCCGCCATCCTGAGGCGGAGTTTATCGTCTTCTGTGGCGTGCACTTTATGGCGGAAACCGCCGACATCCTCACCCCCGACTACCAGAAGGTAATCCTGCCGAACATGTCTGCGGGCTGTTCGATGGCGGACATGGCGAATATCTATCAGGTGCGCGCCTGCTGGCGCGAGCTCACCAGCCTGTTCCCACCCGACAGCATCGTGCCCGTAACCTACATGAACTCCGCTGCCAACTTGAAAGCCTTCTGTGGCGAGCGTGGAGGTATCGTGTGCACCTCCTCCAATGCCAGAGCCATCCTCACCTGGGCATTACAGCAGGGCGAGCGGGTGCTCTTCTTCCCCGACCAGCATCTTGGGCGCAACACGGGTATCAAGATGGGCATAAACCCCGATACCGAGATGGTGGTATGGAACCCCGACCTGCCCCTCGGCGGCAACACGGAGGAGGCGCTGCGCCGCGCGAAGCTCATCCTCTGGAAGGGACACTGCTCGGTGCACATGCGCTTTACGGTGGCGCAGATTGAAGCCGCCCGCAAGATGTATCCGGGCATCAAGGTAGTGGTGCATCCCGAATGCCGGCGCGAGGTGGTAGAGGCCGCAGACTGCGACGGCTCTACCGAATATATCGTCAAGGTGATTCGGGAATCGCCGCCGGGCAGCCAGTGGGCAGTCGGCACGGAGATTAATCTGGTACACCGCCTCGCCGCGGAGCATCCCGATAAGTTCATCATGTGCCTGGACCCCATCGTGTGCCCCTGCTCCACGATGTATCGCATCCATCCCTCCTACCTGTGCTGGGCGATGGAGAATCTGGCGCAGGGCAACGTGGTCAACCAGGTGAAAGTGCCCGAAGACATCGCGCACTGGGCGCGCCTGGCTTTGGACCGCATGATCGAGGTTACCGAAGCTACCAGCCGCGTCGAGACTGTGGCTGCTTCTGCCCGATGAGAAGCCTGCTGCGAAAAACCTTTTCTCCAGCCCCTCTCGCATGGCGAGAGGGGCGGTATCTGCTATGCACCCTGCGAGCTTCAGTCATTGCGTTCCTGTTCGCGATGCAGGTATTAGCCAGCATATCAGCCTTTGCCGTAGCGCAGGTGGAAGCGTTCCGGGCGCGTATCGTGCTGCTTCCGGGAGGCACCGTGAGCATCAGTGTGGACGGCGGTACGCGCTTCACGACTATCGGGCGCATTACTGCCCTGCCCCAGCGTTTGAGCAGTTCCAAACTCCCCCCGCGCACGGCGGCATTTCAGGGCAAGGGGCTGTGGCTGTTACAGCACAACGAGACTCAGAGCGTCGGTCTGGCAGCGGCAAATGTCCAGTTGCCCACCGCCCTGCGCACGGACATCCCCGCCGAATCGCTACTCTTTCGCGACTGCGGGCAGGGGGTCTCCGCACGCCTGCTGCTACAAGAGGGGCTCATCGCGTATTCCCTGCCCCCGGGATACCGCTATCGCGTGGGCGATGTGTGGGTGCTACAGGTGCTGGTACAGGACGAGGCGCAGGCACAAACGATACGTGAGACGGTCGCCGCTGCCCTGCCGAGCGAGTCGCGTGAGGCGATAAAGCGCAGCATTCAGCGCGGAGAAAAAGCAAACCTGCCTGTGGTCAATGGGACGCTGAATCTGGAAGTGACCGCCCGCCACTCCGAGACGGTGCAGTTTGTCTTTTTCACCGTGGACGGTTATCCTGTCGGTACGTCCAACGTGCTACCCACCCTCTTCCGCTGGGACAGCACACAGGTTGCTGACGGCGAGTACGTGCTGGAGGCACGCGCCGTAGACAAAGACGGTCGAGAGGTGGCATTGGTGCGCAAACGCATTCTGGTCAAAAACGGAGAAAGCACGTAAGCGCGAGCAGGTAACGGAGCGTATACGGCGAATATCCGGCAGCGGGGATAGCCAATGTTCCTTTCACTGATACCATTCATAGGAGCACTACTGACCATGATGAACAGCCCTGAGCCGGTCGTGGAGTACATCGCCGACCTGCAGCACCGCTTCGTGTACCTGCAGCAGGGCTGGGGCGAGCTGGGCCTCAACACCTGCGCACACGCGCCCGGGCAAACTCCATTGCCCCTGCGTATCCGCGATAAACAGTACACCAGAGGACTGGGACACCATGCCCCGGGCGAGATCGTTATAGACCTCAATGGAGAATATGAGGTCTTCGAAGCAGAGGTCGGGGTGCAGTGGCAGAGCGGTAATGTGGGCAGCGTGGTCTTTCAGGTCTACGTGGACGGCAAAAAGCGTTTTGACAGCGGCGTGATGCGTGAAACCGACGCTCCCAAATCGGTGCGCGTGTCCGTCAAGGGAGCAAACGAGCTCCGGCTGGTGGTAACCGACGCCGGAGATGGTATCACCTGCGACTGCGCGAACTGGGCAGAGGCACGCCTCGTGCGCNCCCGCCAACCTGTCAGGGCACAACGGCAGACCCTGCGCGTGGACATCGTGCCCTTTGCGCAGGTGATTACCTCTGACCCCAATCGTACAGAGGGCTGCCGCGCAGGACGCACCGAAGAGTATCTGGCGGAGGACATCTTTTTGGAAGAGCCGCTGCGTCCCAACCCCGACGGCACGTACACAGTGCACCCCGTCGCCGATGGGCGCGGCAGTATCGGTTTGCACTGGCTGGAAAGAAGGAGGCTGGCGGAGCTGCACCTGCACTTCGCTTCCACACCGCCACCACCGGAGACGGCACAGCTGCAGGCATGGGTGGGCGAGTCGCACTGGCAGGGCAAATGGGTTCCCGTCCCCGCTACCTGCGAGCAGGCAGAGCATGAGTGGGTCATTCGCCCCGACTGGCGGGGTATCTCAGGGGTAACCTATGGTGTGCGTAAGGTGCGCTGGGTTTTCCACTCCATGACCGCACCCCTCTCCATTCGCTTCATCCACGCCTTTACCAGTTCCCTCTGGGACGAAACCGAGCTGACCCTGCGCCTGCAATCCGCGCGAGAAGCCCTAATCCAAATCTACAACGGCGAGGTCGTGCCGGGCGAAAACCCCACACACACCGCGCAATGGGACGGGCAAACGCCTCTTCGCCTGCGTGTTCGCTATAGCCGTCCTTCTATGCTCAAATCTGACCGCACCGTGCTGCGCATTTGCCTTTCCGATAGCGCGTTTGGCGTGGCAGTAGATGACGTGCTGGCAAATGGCGCGGTGTACGTGCCTCATGCGGGCTTGCTGGTATCTCGAGACCCCAACCTGACCATAGAGCAATACCAGCGCAGGATTGCCCGGCACAAGACGGTGCTGGAGCGCGTTCGTCGGCTCCCCGAACAGACCTTCGCTCAGGCGATGGAGAAGACGCATCACAAAGTGCAGAACAACGGNCCCATGATGCTTTCACTGGCGTGCGATAACCGCAAATTCATTGTNGAACGCGACGGCACGCTCCGTAAAGAGGAGATTCAAATACANCCTCTGTACGCNGGCGGGAAGGCGCAGTGGACGGAGCGACACCTGCATCACGGGTGGCTACCTGTGTCCGTAATCACCTGGCGGGATGGCGGCATGGTATATCGGCAGACCGCTTTTGTGGCGCCGCTGGACGAGAACCCCATCCCCGATTCGAACGGCTGGCTGTACGAACGCGCCGCCTGCTACGCGCTNATCGAGGCAGAGAACACCGGTTCACAACCCACGGCCGCTCGGATAGCACTGCTGGTAAAACCCGAACCGCAAATCCGACCTCTCGCCAATGGCTTCCGAGTCGCGCATGGACAAGCGGTTTCGGCAATAGTGCAACCTTTGCATGACGGCTGGGCTGGAGATNCGGGGGAANGTAACGTTCAATTCANCACCTCTGTTCCCGCTGGCGACAAANGAAGCCTGCTGCTCGTGCTTCCGGCGTGGGAGATGTCGGCGGAAGAGGTGCTCCCCNCGCTATCGCCACAGGAGGCTCTCGCCCGAACGGAACGATACTGGCAGTCGGTCATGAATGAAGCCACGCATATTGAGATTCCCGACGCCGACCTGCTGAACGTGATTCGGGCGTCGCAGGTTCACTGTCTGCTCGCCGCCCGCAATGAGGAGAACGGCAAACGTATCGCGGCGTGGATTGCGTCGATGGCATACGGACCTCTGGAGAGCGAAGCACACTCGCCCATTCGGGGGATGCTGATGCTGGGGCATCGCGAGTTTGCCCGCCGCGCGTTGGAGTTCTTCGTACACCGCTACCACCCGGCAGGCTACCTCACCACCGGCTATACGCTGATGGGCACGGGCTGGCATCTATGGACACTGGGCGAATACGCTGCGCTCACGCGGGATACGGGGTGGCTTCGCCAGGTGGCGCCGGCAGTGGAGAACGTATGCCGGTGGATTGTCCGCCAGCGGGAGAAGACAATGAAACGTACCGCCGACGGCGAGCCTGTGTCCGAGTATGGGCTGATGCCTCCGGGTGTCATGGCAGACTGGAACGCCTACGCCTACTACTTCGCGCTCAACGGCTATTACTGCGCGGGACTGTATCATGCGGCACGTGCCCTCGCCGATGCCGGACTCGCAGGTGCAGGCGAACTACTTCAGGAGGCGCACCGTTTTCGCCGGGATATCCTGCGGGCATACCAGCAAACACAGGCGCAGATGCCTGTGGTGCCCCTGCAGGATGGCACATGGGTGCCCGGCTCGCCATCACAGCTACACTGCCCTGCTCCCACAGCGCATCTATTTCCCGGAGAGGATGGCAACCGCAGCTGGGCATACGATGTGGAGCTCGGGGCACACCAGCTGGTTCCTCAGGGCGTTATCCCTTCCGACTCGCGCGAGACAGAGTGGATAATGGATTACCTCGAGGATGTTGCTTTCCTGGAGAGTGGCTGGTTCGATTATCCCGCCGAACAAAACCATAAGGACTGGTTCAACCTGGGCGGGTTCTCCAAAGTGCAACCCTACTATACCCGCAACCCGGAGATCTACGCTCTGCGCAACGAGCGCAAGCCCTTCATCCGCTCATACTTCAACATGCTGGCTTCGCTGCTCAACGAGGAAACGCTCTGGCTTTGGGAACACTTCAATAACACCGGCGCGTGGAACAAGACACACGAGACAGGCTACTTCCTGCAACAAACACGCTTCATGCTGGCGATGGAGTATGGCGACGAGCTGTGGCTCGCGCCCCTCATCCCGAGCTACTGGCTGAAAGACGAACAGAGCATCCATGTGGACAACCTGCTGACCCGATTCGGCACCGTGAGCTACCGCATCCACTCACGCCTCGCTCAGAAGGCCATTGAGGCAGAGGTGACGCTCGCGGATGCTTCCGACGGCGTTACCGCCTGTCTGCGCCTCCCCCACCCTGACGGCAAGCGCATCCGGCGCGTGGAAGTGAACGGACAACCACACCGTGACTTCTCGGGCGACTGCGTGAGGCTGCAGCTGGGGGCGGGAAAGACTACGGTTCGTGTCTCTTTTTGAAAACGAGCCCGTGGCGAGGTATAGCGCAGAAAACGCACCCTCTAACACGCGTGTTTGCAGAACCGATTAGGAATTACGCAGTTGAAAGACTATCCGGGAGTTTCTGATGTAAAGCGACATCATCTGTCATTCTGAGCGGAGCGAAGGCTCTCTTTTAACGGTTTAACGGGCTGAGATGCTTTGCTTTCGCTCAGCATGACAGGAAAAAGTGTCTTTGCAATCACTGAAACAGCGTGTCTCGTTAGATGTTCATTGCAACCGCGTAACTCCTACCGATAAAAAATACAGACAGAAGGNAAACATGGATACTCTTGAAAANTTATCTATGCTAACCTATAATGTATGCGGTTGGGAACGGCGGGTCTACAGGCACTATTGGGTCCACAGCGATAGGGCACAGTCATAGCAGTTTGCGACGGTTACCCGCCTTCTCGCTGCGTCACTTTCGAACACAAAACCCATACGCTATGGAGGCGCCGATGACTGTAAGAAATTACAGTTTATTAGCGAAACTGTCGCGTGGTGTTTACACGGTGTTTCTACTCGTCCTCTTTTCCGCCGCGCACGCGCAATCTGGCTTTGAACAGGTAGGGTCTTTCCCCGGTGACTCCTTTGAGGCAATGCAGCTGCGCGGAAACTACGCCTATACGACGGGCTCTGGCGTTCTGCTTACCATTTACGATGTGAGCAACATGCGTCGCCTGTACCAATTGCCCGCACCCTCCACTGATATGTTCGGCTATCAGGTGGTGCTGGCAGGTAATTACGCTTATGTGCTGACCGCTTACAAAGGGCGTCCAGGTGGCGCAATCAAGGTGGTGGATGTGTCGAACCCGTCGTCTCCACGGGTGGTGGGCGAGTATACTGGAGGCAGCTTCGATGGGCTAATAGTCAACGGCAATATTGGCTATGTGAGTCGTGGTTCCCAGCTGCACGTCTTGAACCTGAGCAACCCCGCCACTCCACAGATCATCCGTACAGTGACGCTGAGTGCGTCACTCGGTGGAGACGGGGGCACGGTGGTTAGCAACCGACTGTATCTATGCGAAAGCACAGCAGGTCTCAGCGTATGGGATGTTTCTCAGCCCGATAATCCACAACGGCTGGGTATCATCGGCAATATCGGCGTCGCCCGCGCAGTTCATGTATCCGGCAATTATGCCTTCGTGGCTGCAGGGCAGTGGCTTGGCGGCATTCAGGGTGGGTTGCGTGTGATCGACGTCTCTGACCCCGCAAACATGAGCATGGTGAACTTTGTGCCAGAAGGCAACAATCCAACTGCACCATTGGTACGGGTGGACAACTATCTGTATATGCCGATATTCGACCCAGCTCAATATAGCATCGTGTTTGACATCTCCAATCCCGCTTCGCCTCAGTTTGCGGGTTCTTTGGATGGGCAACTGGGAGGAGCCGATAGCAGTTCTAACCATGCAGTCAGTTTTAGGCGAAGCAAACTGTATCTCTATGACATCACCAACCGCAACAACCCCGTCCTGCGCAGCACGTATACCGGCCGCACCCCGTATGCGGTTGCCTATCGTGCGGGCTTTGTGTTCACAGCGGAGGACGGTCTCTTCGGTGCGTACGATGTGAATAACCCCGCCTCCATCACGGGGGCTGGCGCGGCGGTGCTACCCGGAGAACCGAGCTATGCGCCTCGAGTGCAGGTGCAGGACAACCTCGCTGTGGTTTCATACTATTTCGGTGACTTGACCAAAGCGGTCACCTTACTGGACGTCAGCAATCCACGAAACCCGTCCATACTGAGCCACTACGGGGCGAATACGAACGTAGAGGATATCGCGCTGACGGGCAACATTCTTTTTGTGGCTCACGTGAACGGTCTCGACGTGGTGGACATCTCGAACCGCCTGTCTCCCACGCGCGTTCTCCGGCAAAGTACGAGCTACTCCAATCACCCTGTGGCCTTGGACGTCGGCGGAGTCAGCGGTAACCTGTTGTATAGCGCGGACTACGACCGCAAGCTGCGCATNTACGATGTGTCAAACCCCGCTTCGCCCGTATTGCGTGGAGAAGTGGAGGTAGCCTCCGCGTCCNACGTAGCGGATGTCGCCGTATCCGGAGACAGGGCTATCGTCACACTCNGTAANGGCGATGCGGTNGTGGTCAACGTNGCAGACCCCACACAGCCGCAGGTGGTGACAAGGTGGGATAATCCGCGAGAGGCGTTTGCAGCGCCGCGGGTTCAGATTGCGGACGGCATCGCCTACATCACCGATGGCAGCACACTGTCGGCGTTTGACCTATCTTTGCTGCCCGTCTTTTCGCCAGTGGCGCAGTGGCAAGGAAGTGCCTATCACGCCGTATCGGCTGGCGCACTGGTCTTCGTGGCGGCGGGAGAGGGCGGCTTGTATGCCCTGCAACGGGGCACGGGTGGTGAGTTCTCGGTGCAGGAGGTAGCACCGTCGCAGGCGCCCCCCGTCGGGACGGTGCGAGTGAACGTGTTCGGCGGCGGCTTTCAGGATGGGGCGACCTTCCGCCTAGAGCGCAACGGCGACCGTATCGATGCAACCGACGTGCAGTTCGTCTCGGCGGGGCAGCTGGCGGGCACGCTAAACGTGGACGGCAAGCCCGATGAAAGCGTGTGGGACGTGGTGGTGCGTAACCCCGACGCGCGTGAGGCGCGTAAAGGCGCAGCCTTCCTGATTGCATACCCGCGGCCGGTGGTCACTGGCGTCTCCCCGACCTCCGCCATCAATGTGGGACAGGTGGAGCTCACGGTCAGCGGCAGCAACTTCGAGGAAGGCGCGGCCTTCTGGCTGGAACGCGACTCGGAACGCATCGATGCGGTGAACGTCACCCGTGTCGATGCAGCGCGCCTGCGCGGCACGGTAGACCTGGGCGGCAAGCCAGAGAACAGCCTGTGGGACGTGGTAGTGCGCAACCCCAGCGGGAAGACGGGTCGCCTGCCGCAGGCTTTCACCATCCAGCGCGCAGTGCCGGTTATCGAAAGCGTCACGCCTGGTCAGGCTCTTCCGCGTTCGCAAACCCTGACCATCCGCGGGCGCGCCTTTGTCAGCGGGGCGCGCGTGGAGTTTCGTCCCTTCGACACGGGTCTCAGCCCGCTGGCAGCGTCGGCGGTACAGGTGAGCAGCCAGTTCGAGATACAGGCGACGTTTGACTTTTCAGCCTACCGAGACTATCTCCAGCGCAACTTCCGCTTATCTGGACGCATTGTTGTTTCCAATCCGAACGGGGAAGAGGCTTCTCGCNACTTAAACGTCACAGCTCCCTCCGTTGATTTCGTCGTGCCATACGAGATTGTGGTTGACCCCGCCGAACCGCAGCCGCTGCAGCTGGAACTGCGCGGTGTGTTCGACCCCACCCTACCTGTGACGGTGCAGCTGCGTTCCGAGAAGGGCACGGTGTCTCCCGCGCAAGACCCGCGCGTCGAGGCAGACCGTGTAGTCGTGACTTTTTCTGCCGCGGATGTGGTGAACCTGCCTCCCGCCAAGGGATACTGGTACTGGCAAGTGGTGGTAGAACAGGATGGCTACAGGAGTTCCCAATATCTCCGAGCGCGTTGGCCGGTGTTGCTGGATTCGGTGTCTCCGAATATCGGCTACTGGAACCAGCTCGCCGGGATACCACTAACGTTGCAGGTCTATGGTGTAGGCTTTGACGATAACGTGCAAGTGTTCCTCGATAACGGCGCTGTTCGCGTCGCTGCAGAGCGGCTGTCAGATATTAGTTCGTATGCGCTGAAGGCGCAATTCAATCTGTCCAACCTGCCCAACACCGCATACGATGTGGTACTGAAGAAAGGTCGGGCTGAGGTGCGCTTGCGCTCTGCGCTTTCGCTGGAAACGCCTCAGGATGATCCCATCAGGGTAACCACATGGGCGGCACCCACAGACCTGCGCATCAATCGCCCTGCGTCCTTCACCCTCAGTGTTAGCGGTCGTGTTCCGCTGCCGCCGCAGCTCATCCGTATCTACGTGCAAGGACGGGGAAGCTATTGGATTGGCTCGGAGCTGGCGCCAGGACGCATGTATGACGAGTACTGGTTGCTAACTGAGCCGCTAGATCCGTGGTGGGAAGTTCCCTATCGCTTCTTCGTACTGCCGTACGGAACGGCAACGGGTGCAGGCGTCCCCGATACGCTGAAAGCCGACTGGATTAACCCTCGCAATCCGTTCGACTGGGAGGGTTTTGCGGCGGAGGCGCCAGCGAACGTGCCTCCAGAAGAGTGGAGATCCCGCGTGCTGCGTGCCAAAGAGCGGATTGGGACAACGGTTCAAGATGTGCTGAATTACCTCTATCCGCTCATCCGCGACCTGCCAGATCCCAGTATCCGTTCCGACTTCCGCGCTCTGCTCGCATACGCCATTTTTGGGGCTTCTGTTGACAGCGGAGAGTTCCCCATGCGCGGTCGTATCGATGACCTCCCCACAGCTGTATACCTTTTCAACGGACTAAATGGGGGAGATGCAACAAAGCCGAACCTAACCACCGTGTCGATTGGAATAGCGGGTAGCAACGACTATCTAATAAAAGACTGGGCAGCGAAGCAAACCGTCCAAAACGCCCAAAACATCTATATCCTTACCCACGGATACGGTGGTTACTTCCAAAATGCGACAGATCCTACGGTCGCCAAGCGGGACGACTTCAACCGATTGGCTCAGACCATCAAGCAGCAGGATCCGAATGCGGTTGTGCTCATCACGTCTTGGGACTGGGGTGCTACAAAACCCATCATTTTCGACTCCGGTAAACAGGTAGGTCCATCATCACAAAGCTTTGCCGCGCAGCTCCAAGCGATCGGCATCGACACGACCCGCCAGAAAGTCACCTTTATCGGCGAGAGCTATGGCACCTACGTGAACGGCGGCATTGCCAAGCAGCTCGCGGCGCAGGGTAATTATAATCCGAACAATGTGAACTGGATTGGATGTAACCCTGCCAGCGAGAAGAGCGGGCAAAGCCCGTTCACGTGGGTGGATAAAAACCTCTTCAATGTGGCCGTTGCCTTACAGACCAACTCGCTGGCGGACACGCAACATAAAGGGTTCGCCGATTATCACGTTTACCTGAAAACGAACAAGACAGATACTGTCGGCTTACATACAGCAGGGATTACCGCACTCGACCAGGCAATCAGGACTAACCCCGATTGGTTAACTCTCAGCCCCGCACTAGTGCAGCAGCTGAACAACGGCAAGACCGGCGATACACCGGTCAGTGGCTTGGGCTACGTATACGATGGTACGCTGGACGCGGCTTCAGGACAGTATGGGTTCGATGAGAAGTACAGTATCCAGAACGGTGGTCTGTTGCCATCCAAGCCGAAGAAAATACCGGTTGCGCCCGACAAGAATTTACAGGTCTCCCACAACATGCGCACATGGGGTTCGCGAGATCCCAACGAGAAATTAGGTTCGGTTGGCGTTGGCGCACGGAACTACATCAATGCAGGCGCGTCCATCGGGTATACCATCTTCTTCGAAAACGTCGCTACCGCTACCGGCGCGGCGCAGACGGTAGTCATCACCGACCGCATTGACCCCGCCCTGTACGACCTGAGCACCTTCTCGTTCGGGCCGATGTGGGTGGGCGGACGGCTCATCAACACACCGCCCAGTGGCACCACCTTCCGCACGGAGGTCGACCTGCGCCCGGCAAATAACCTGTTGCTGCGCATCACGGGCAATCTCAACACGGTTACCGGCTGGATCGAGTGGCGATTCGAGTCGATAGACCCAGAGACAGGATTGCCCACGCAAGACCCATTAGCGGGCTTCCTGCCGCCCAACCAGAACCCGCCTGATGGCGAGGGCTGGGTGACCTTTAGCGTGCGCCCTAAACCCGACCTATCAGACGGCACAGAGCTGCGCAACACCGCCACCATCGTCTTCGACGAGAACGAGCCGATTCAGACCAATGTGGTGGTGCATACCATCGACGCCGCACCGCCCACCGCCCGCGTGAGCGCGCTGCCGGAGACACAATCCCTGCCGCGCTTCGTGGTGCGCTGGACGGGTGAAGACACTGGCAGTGGCGTGGCGGAATACAGCGTCTACTACCGTGAGGACGGCGGTCCGTGGCAGCAGTGGATTGGCGCGACCAGCCGCACGGAGGCGGTGTTCGTCGGACGATTCGGTAGCAGCTACGAGTTCAAGGTGCGTGCGAAAGACTATCTGGGCAACGAGGAACCCGACTCCGACGAGCCGGAGGCGCAAACGCGCGTGGGGCAGGCACCAACCATTCCCGCCGGGCTGCGGCTGGTGACCCTGCCGGTGTTCACGGAAAGCCGCGACACCCGCGCCACGCTGAACACAGAGCCCGCGCAGATAGCGTGGTTTGATCCCACGACCAATCAATATACGATTGCACCCGCCGCGGAAACCGTGTTCCAGCCCGGGCGCGCCTTCTGGGTGCGGCTGACGCAGGATACGCAGCCGAACATCACCGGCGAGCTGCCCGCCATGCATCAGCCCTTCGCGGTGAACCTGCAACCCGGCTGGAACCTGGTCGGCAACCCGTGGCTGACCGAGTGGGAGTGGAACGTGCAGGCGATCCAGGTGCAGCACAACGGACAAACCGTCTCGCTGAATGATGCCTCGAACCTGGTGGAACCCTACGCCTGGCGGTGGGATGGCAGCCAGTATCAGCTGGTGTACGATGCCTCCATCCTGAACGGTGTCACCAACCGCGTGCAGGCGTGGGAGGGGGTGTGGATGTTCGCTCAGCAGCCCGTCCGCCTGCTGATTTCCCCGCCCAGCACCCGCGCCGCATCCTCCGGTCGGGCAAGCCGCGGCGAGAAGTCCGGCTGGTCGGTAACACTGTTTGCGCAGGCGCACGGTAAGGTCGGACAGGTGCTGTTCGGGGCGGCGGAAGGCACCCGTGGTCTGTCGGTAACGCAGCCGCCGTCGCCACCGGGTGGTGAAGCAGGGTTGCAGATACGCCTGATACGCAACGGACATCCGTTGCTGGCAGACGTGCGCACTGACACCCGATCCACCCGAAACACATGGGAGGTGGAGGTGCAGGTACCCGCTGGCGATGATGACAAGGCAACCCTGTGGTGGCAGAACGTGCATCGCGCCCCACGCGGGGTGAACCCGGTGCTGGTCGACCTGCAGACTGGTGAGCGACGCTTCCTGCGCCACACCAGCTCCTACACCTTCGCCGTGAGCCGACAGGGCGGTACCTATCGCTTCCGCATCGAGATGGTGCCGCAGGGCGAGTTGCTGCGCATCACCAACGTGCGCGTCAGTGGTGGACGCTCGCAAGGCGCCTACACCCTGTCGTTTGACGTGAACGCAGGTGCGCAGTTGGAGGTGAATGTACTGTCCGCAGGCAAAGTGGTGCGTCGCCTGATGAACACCATCGCCCGCTCGGCAGGCATCCAGCAGGTGAGCTGGGATGGGCGCGACGCGCAGGGTATCGCCCTGCCTGCGGGAGCGTACATGCTGGAAGTGAAGGCAACAGGCACCGACGGACAGGTTGCTCGGGTCACCGTGCCCGTCGTGCTGACGCGATAAGGAGGGGGGAATGCCGATGCGGGGGATGCTGACGTTTTTCATGGTCGCAGTGGCAATCACGTTTGGGGGCTGTGGGATGTTTTTAAGCGAGGAGGGGGTAGCAGATACTACCCCTCCGCTCATCACCAACCTTCAGACCCGCTATGTGGAGAATAATCAGCTGGTTGTTCAGGCGGAGGTCACCGACACCGGAAGTGGTGTGGCTCAGGTGTGGGTGTTGCGCGTGGGCGTCGGCGATGAAGCATCGGAATTAGTGATGCAGAACGCGAGCGGCAATACCTATCGTGCGGTGATTTCATCGCCCACCGTCAGAGTTCGGGTGAAAGCGCGTGACCGCGCAGGTAACGAAGCACTGTCGGACGAGACGCGCATCACGCCTCCCCCGCCGCCGCTGTGATCGAGAAGGAGGTATTCTATGAGAACAACGTTGTATGGTATTGCCCTGCTACTGGTAACTATCTGCGGATGGCATCCGGTGTGGGCGCAGTCATCGTCCACGCTCAAGATGTCGGAAGTGGTAGACCGGCTGCACGGTGTGGCTTATCCTGCCAAAGAGGGGTGGGCCGGGAAACCGTGTGGCAACGCCTATCTCCTGCATGATACCTTCCACTTCATTCTGATCCGTGCGACGCGCTACGACGGCAACCTCCAGAAGCTGGCGCAGTCCTGGGTGTCTGAACGCAAAGCGCTGGGAGCCGGGTTCCGTCACGACCGGTATGCCTTCCGCCGAGTGGGCAAAGGGGTGGTGCTGGTCGGAGAGGGTTTGGGTTATCCCTATGCCCTACATCCGACGATGTCCGTCAATTTCGGGCTGGCGGGTACCTCGCCGCCAGAGCCGTATCGCGAAATCACCGCCATCCTGCCGGGTGAGAAGATGGCGCTACTGGTGACCCTCTTGCTTCCAGAGAAGACCGAGAAAGCCAAACTGGATGAGATGGTAAGCCTGTTGCGGGGGGTGCGTTTCTTGCCTGCAAAGGAGATGGTATCCTGGCGCAAAGAGGTAATCCGCGACCCCGAGGTGGGTATGGAAGCGGGGACACTGCACGTACCCGAAGGGTTTTCCATGCAGGGAGGAGTTATTCGGCAGGGCACAAAGCGAGTGCCGGTGCTAATAGTGCAGAAGGGCGAGCAGATGTTGCGTATCGACGCGCTTGATGTGACGTCGATGGTCATCCAGACTGGCTTCGGAGGCAACGCAACCACCATCATCACCATCGATGGACAAAGCACCCAACTCCCGCAGCCCTTGATGCTTTCTTCGGAGGAGGATGTCATCCAGTTGTTGCTCGCGCTCTGGGAAGGTGAAACGGGGCAGAAGTGGGAATTGAAAGAGCGACAGAGCTTGCCTATGAACGCTTTGGAGCAGCAGATGGCGGCGAGAGCCCCTGGCTTGCCGATGATGCCACCCGGTATGCGAGGCAGTTCGGTGAAACTGGCACTGCTGGCTCAGAGTGGCTCGCGGACCCGGGTGGCGCAGGTGCAGGGTACTTTGGTCACCAGAGGGCAAATGGACTACATTGCCGGCACGCAAGACGTCTCTGCAGCCTTGATGGTATTTACTTTGCAGGCTCCGACGGACGAGTTTGCGCAGGCGTATGGGATTT
>JGI24188J35168_1000511_pt1 | contig 22810 bp, 16 predicted proteins | sample YNPBryantNP2012_FD_35168 | JGI IMG/M metagenome (IMG submission 35168) | reverse complement strand
GGTTACTAGCATCGATTAGGTTGAAGGTTTAATTGATAGTGGGTACTGGTTTTTTAGTGAACATTTTTAACTTTTTTCAATTTTCAAATTATTACCCAAGCTTTAGAAACCGACTGAACATATTTCTTAAACATAGTTAATTTTTTTCGTAAAAACCTTAGTTAAGGTACATTTATTCTTACTACCAAGAATTAATTTAGACTATCTGGGCAAGTTGATCAAAATCAGTCCTTGACCAAGCTAGTTTTTTGAGCCTAAAAAACTTTAGCGTTTTAAATCTATGTTTAAAATTAGCAATTTAACCGTTTCCATTGACGGCAAAACCATTTTGAAAAACCTAAATTTTTCGGCCTCTGCTGGCCAAATTCACGCCATTATGGGCCCCAATGGAGCCGGCAAAAGCACGTTAACGGCAGTATTGGCAGGCAATGACAACTATCAAGTGGAAACCGGTGAGATTTGGTTTGCAGGGCAAAACTTGTTGGAAATGGAAATCGAAGAAAGGGCCCTAGCTGGGCTATTTATTGGCTTTCAAAATCCGATAGAAATTCCCGGAGTGACTTTGATTAATTTTCTTAAAGCCGCTTTAGAAGCCAAAGCCAAAGCCAACAACCAACCCCTACCCTCAACGGCCGAAATTTTGGCCTTAATTAAGCAAAAAATCGAGTTTCTGGGACTGCCGTCAGACTTTTACAAGCGTTACGTCAACGCCAACCTGTCTGGAGGACAAAAAAAACTTAGCGAGCTGTTGCAAATGGCCGTGCTGGAGCCAAAACTGGCGGTTCTAGACGAAATTGACTCAGGTTTAGACATCGACTCGGTTAAGCTGGTAGCTGCTAACTTGAATAAACTACGTTCACCTGAAAGGTCAATCGTCTTAATTACCCACTACCAACGAATTTTGAATTTTGTAAAACCGGATTTTGTGCATGTACTAAAACACGGCACCATCGTGGCCAGTGGTGGCCCAGAATTAGTGGCTCAGATCGAAGCTAAAGGTTATGATCAATTTAATTGAACCAGACAATTTTACAATCTATCACTTAGACCTAAGGCAACCAGAGTCAGACGGTTGGTTAAGGTTGTATTTTACCCAAGAAATTAATAAGCCAATTTGGTTGCAGACCAAAAATCCGAAATTAAAATTGGAAATCAACGTAAATCAAACTTTGTCACTAAGGTTTTTCTGGTGCCAGCTAGAGGGTAACCTTACTCCCCAAGAGTTACAGTTGGTAGTTAACCTAAACTACCCCAATTGTCGTTTGGGGTTATACAATTTTTATTATCTAGAACAACAACACCAAGTACGCAACCACCTCCAAATTAACCACTGGCAACCCAATTGCTATAGCTACACTTTAAGCAAAGGAGTCTTACAGGACCAGGCGCAAGTTTGGTTTGGTGGTAAAATTTTTGTGGCCTCTGAGGCTCATCAAACTGATGCCAAACTGGCTAATCATACTCTTTTGCTGTCCGACGAAGCTAAAATGGAAAGTAAACCAGAGCTGGAAATTCTCTGTGACGATGTTAAATGTACTCACGGAGCCACCATTGGTTCAATGGATAGGCAACAAGAATTTTATCTAAAAAGTCGGGGAATAGACAAAAAAATGCGCGAAAAGTTGCTTATTCAGGGGTTTTTGCAGGAGGTAATCGATTCTGTCATCGTTTAAATGAACCTTGGCAAACACCAGGTTAAAGAAAAATAACCTGTTTTAAAGAGCTAACTAAACACTGAAAGCTACCAATCAAACTTTAAAAATTACTGACCAAAATTCATTACAGCCTAAAGTTTAGACCGTATTTAACAGCAAGGCATTAATTAGCTTGTGAAATTAAAGTTAGGATTTATTTGAAAAGTGGCAACAATTTTATCCATCTCTTGCAAGTATTGTTGTAATTCTGAAGATTCTAAAGTCAGTATTTTTGGAGCTAAACCAGCAGACGAATTAGGCATATTGCCGTCATAGCCATAAGTGATAGCTATATATTGACCGTTTTCGTCCATCACAAACTTAGCCTGATTAAAATAAGTTGGACTAATAGCTTTAAAGTTGTCGCTACGCGTAAGATATGGGCTTAGTTTACCTTGAATTTTATTGGTAATTGTTGACCCCACCCACATTTTAACGCTTTGTTTAGAACTTTGCTCAGATGTTGTTTGACTTAGTGTAGATAAAACACAATCACTTGGCGCAACTGCATCTANCCTAACCAACTTATTGGTTATTTCTATGGGTTGGCTATATTCACCTCTNCAAACAGCAGAAAAAGGATTTCCCAAAGAACCTCCTCCGGTAAATAAAACATTGGTAGAAATGTTGATATAAAAACCATTTTTTTTAAGCAAGACATTCGAACATCCAAGCTCTTCTGAACAAGATTCTTTCTTAATTTGCCAATCCGGAGACACAGACAAACTAAATTGAGATTCTTGAACTAGCTGCCACCGTTGAACTGAAAGATTATTTGCATTGTCCGAAAAATTATTTTGTAGGTTTTGTTTCTTCCAAAAGAAAAAACCTAAAACAAATAAGACTGCTAAAAGGGATATTACACCAATAATAACAAAAACTTTTTGTTTGGTATAAGTAAACATAAGCTAAAAAATCTTCAACAAAAACACCTACTATTGCAAAAAAGTTTAAGAATTGAGGGTTAATTTTTGTCAAAAACTTTGATTGGTTAATTCCCTTGCCTAAAAAGCTAGGCAAAACTAACTATTAATAAACTATTTTCTTTAGGCAGGATTGCATTGCACTGAAGCAAAATTGGCCAGTTTTGTAACTTTTTCTATATATCCAATGGACGGTGTAGGATACCTACTGTACCTGTATCCACTTATTCCAGTATTGTTTTGATTAAGAGTGACAATCATCAATCTACTACTACCCCAAGTATTATCATATTGCCAAGGATCGTTGAGTAAAATTTGCCTTGTCTCTTCTTTGTATCCTACAATCACCATAATATGAGACAATTGAGATGTAAAATTAATTGATATAAACAGGGGTAGACCTTGATTAATATTGTCTTTAATCGCTTGAAAATAATCTGCTCGGTTGCGAACAGGTTCAGTAGTTAATCCAAAATATTCTAAAAATTTTTTTCTGCCCGCATGACGAGATTGATCACAATCTTTCATACTAGTAATACCAAAAGCACCTTGGCAAGAATCATTTGTGTTATTTATCATGTTCATTTTTATCGAATCCATCAACACAAATTGATAGTTGGCATTTTGCCAAAAATATGTGTATAAACAATAGTGGTCTTGATCACCAGAAAAGTTGGGTAATTTCTGGTTATCTAAACAAGGAAACGTTCCTGGTCTAGCCATTTCTACAATCATTAATGATGACGCACCACCACAACCGTTGTTACGATATCTGTCCGGTGCCGGTGGTGTTTGGCCATCCGGTCGCTTATTTTGACTAATATAAGGAGTATAAGCTAACCTAACAAAACCATTTGAATTAGTCGCTTGATTGTTGCCACAACTTAGAATTGAACCTTTATAATCTAAATTACCACCACCTACTCCTTCTGAAGGCTTAGAAGGACTTGGGGTAATGCATTTTTGAAACCCTTTTGTATCTGTAATTTCACCCTGATCATTAATAAACTGAAAACAACTTTGACATCTACTGTACTGATTTTTACAAATGTTTACACAAGTAGACCTATCGCTATTATTAGGACAACTTTGAACACAAAACATAAAACCATTACAACTTTTTCCTCCTCCTANCCCTTTCTCGCNTGGCTCAATTAATTTAGCCTCAGGACCAAGATTAAACTCTTCCAAAAAACGAAAATTTAGAACTCTCGCCAGAGGATCAANCACTGTCAAAATGGCAACCGGCATGCCNACAAACAAAATACCCACCACCAANTTTCTCAAACTTTCACCAATCATTTTGTAAAAATCTGAGCTCACTCCACCAGCAAACAGTAGACCATTAATCGCCATATAAGCTAATTTTAAAAAGGCGTAAATTATGGCTACTACCAAAATAAAAAAAGTTATTTGAGAACCGCATTCCAAAAAAGAGTCTACTCCTGTATCGGCAAACTTACAAGCTGGAAATATGGTCGATAAGGCGTTGGTTGGAGGTTCATCGGAATCAGTTTGAGTTTGGGCAGATACGGTAAAACCGTTAACTGTTACCAACAGTAGCACGCTCAAGACAACCAAAACTCGAAAAAGAATTACTAAAATTTTGGATAAGNCAGAAAATAAATACATAGTTTCAATTTAACTAAATTAACAAACAAAGNCAAAACTTCTGTTCTAAAAATTTTTCCTCAGCTCTTAAAAAATATAGTTTAAATTNGTAAAATAGGCAANCAAAGAAAATCGTTTTCACATTATAGCAAAGCAAAATTCTGGCCAAGAATCTAATACACAACCACAAATAATTGCCGATTCAGATCAATCTGACTCGTATTAATCTTAAAATACATTTGTCACAAAACAATAAGTAAACTTTACTAACTTCAAAAACTAGTTCAAAAACTAGACCACTACTAATCTAGTTAGTCTAAATAACAGTAATTGTTAGTTAAATATCGATTATTAGTTTTGACATTTATTCGTCTTCCAACCTAGTTTTTAGCAAAAAACTAAACGTCGAAACCATATGCTAACTAGTTCCGAAAACCAACCAGCCGCCTCCAGCCAAACCAAAGTATTCCGAATGAGTAAAATCTTGTTTTTAGGAGACTTACTACTCATGCCTATTCTGCTTGGTTTTTATTGGTTCGTAAAACATCTAATAAGCTACTTTACCCAAGTGATAATTGCTAAAGAACAGTCTTTAGAACTACNACAAGGGTTACTAAATGTGACCATCATCGAGATTCCCTACTCCAAAGTAAACGCGATTACTATTCAACAAAATTGGTTAGGCAGACTGTTTAATTTTGGCACAATCAGTTTAAATACTGGTGGCGATGATGTGGAAATTGTCTTTCCTAACATTGCTTCTCCCAAAGAATTGCAACAAATTATTGACTTAAATAAAAACTCTAAATGACCGTCATGTGTCAAACACTTGTTTGAGGTTTGCAGCTAAATTTATGTCTAAACTGTTATCCGTATCTTTATTTTTACTAGCAGCTTTGTTGCCAATTCAAAACTGGCTATTAGGGTTTTTGATAGTTCGGTTACATTGGCCAGAGTGGGTTAGTTTATGGAAAGAGCTATTGGTAGGAGTTTTATTAATCTATTTTTTATTGACTTTAGGCATCGAATGGATAGGTAAAAAAGTACCCTTTCGGTTGTCCTTAACTTGGCCTTTACTACTAGTAGTAGGTATTACTGGACTGATACTGATCAGTAGTTTTTGGGTTAACCAAATTCCTTTAGCTCATTTTTTATGGGGGTTTAGGTTTGAACTTTGGTGGCTCTGGTTGTTTGCCGTAACCAGCGTGTGGCTACAACACTTTCCACTCGATAGACAATTGTTAGTTCACCTAACCAAGGCAATTTATTTAGGTTTTCTTTTGTGTAGCCTATTGACTGTAGCTAGCCTAATTTGGGGCCAACAAACTGTTAGCAACTTTTGGCAGTCAAAAACCTCTGTTAAACAAGAATTCAAGCAAACAACTACTTGGGCTAGATTAAACCAAAATTGCCACGTAATCGACTACGGAATCGACAATTGTCGCTTAGCTGGTCCGTTTAGCACACCCAACCATTTAGCCGCCTATTTGCTCTTAGTTTTGCCAGTTTTTCTGGTCAATTTTAGACTAACTTGGAAACAACAACCTTGGAAACCGGAAACCCGGAAAACTTCTACAGGTAAGTGGCTACTAGCCAGATTTATCTGGGAAGGTTCAGCCATAGCTTTGATTATCAGTTTTATTGCTCTCTCGTATGCCCGGTTTGCTTGGTTGGTTATGTTGACTTTTGTCAGTGTAATGACAATAACTTATCTAAAACAACGCTGGCTACCTAAAACTAATATTTTTACTTGGTTAACTAAAGTAGGTTTAACAGTCAGCCTACTGATACCTATTTTAATAGCTGTTGTAGCTATAAATTTAACCTCAAAACAACTAAAGACCTTACCCCTACCAACTGAACTAATCAAACCGTCTTCCACTAGTTTACACACCAGACATACAGCTGCTAGTTTAACCATTTTAGCCAATAACCCAGATAAACTTTGGTTAGGTTGGGGTTTGCCAGTAGCCGGACCAGCGGCCAAGCAAGAATATATCGACCACTACCAAAACCCAATGGTGATGGCTAACAGTCAAGTGGCCTACAACTATGGCCTACTACCACCCGATTTGGCCGTACCGGAAAATTGGTTTTTGCAGTTACTATTCAATGGTGGCTTGGTTTATTTCTTAGCTTATTCTGCCCTAGTTTCTTGGCCACTAGTAAAAACCTGGTGGCAAGTTTGGCAAGAGTGGTCTAAAGCTACATTTTTAACTTGGGCTAATTTAGTTTTTGGTTTAAGTTTTTTTGGAATAATTCTAGGTAATCTGTTACTTCATCTTTGGGAAAACCAAACTGTGGCTATTTACTGGACCATAACCTGGCTCTATTATTTTACTTTGACAAATCTCAAAATAGATTTCACTACTTAATTAGTATATCAACCTTTTATGTTCCAACATGTACCTATAAGACACAGTCTTACCTTTCATGGACAAACGCTCACTTTGGAAACCGGTTTATTAGCCCAACAAGCTACTAGTTCTGTGTTAGCTAGTCTAGGACAAACCACCGTGCTGGTAGCCGTGGTAGTAGGCGAAGGCCCAGCCAATAGTGACTATTTTCCCCTACAAGTAGTGTACGAAGAAAGATTGTATGCTAGCGGCAAAATTAGGGGCTCTCGGTTTGTCAAACGCGAGGGTAAACCTTCAGACAACTCCATTCTCACCGGACGCATGATTGATCGGTCACTGCGCTCTTTGTTTGATCCTGACACTCGTCAAGAAGTGCAAATAGTCATTACTCCGTTAAGTATTGACGAAGTCAATCCTCCAGATACCCTAGCTGTAATTGCCGCTTCAGCAGCTATCAAACTAGCTGGTATAGAGCCTTTCGCTGGGCCAGTAAGTAGTGTTCGGATTGGTTTAATTCCAGAACAACGAGTCAACCAGCTGCTAGTTACTATAAAGCAAAAATTAGAAACTGGGCCTACTGACTTTAGTGTTTTGAAACCAGACTTAGAAGAATTTTGCCAATTAATAGACCTCAAAGAAACTGAACACAAAGATTTGTTTGGCCAAGTATTTCAGGCTCTAGCTGCAGTCAACACCGAATGGGCCGCTAAGCTAAAATTATTGTACCACTCGACTACTCGGCTAACTCAAAAAGAAATTGCCGAAAGATATCCTAACTTGGAACTACAACCGGTAGTGAATCCAAGTTATAAGCAACAGGCTGAATCGGTCTTAGATTTGGTAGTTTCCGGAGATGGNCAGAATGTGATGATGGTGGAAGCCGGAGCCAAAGTGGCGAACGAACCAACCTTGGGCCGCTGTTTAGATTTAGCCTGCCAAGAATTGGCTGTACTTACTCAATTCCAAAAAGAATTTATTACTTTAGCTAACCAAGCTGGATTACAAAAAAGTATCATATTGCACACAGTTAAGCCCAATCAAAGAGTAATTGACTACTGGTTAGAATTTATTCCCGAGTTGGAAGAGGTCTTATACGCTCCTGGTAAAAAGTTGGAGCGAATGGATCTTTTGGAATCAGTCAAAGTACTTCACCAACAAGTTTTAAACCAGCTCCTAAACTGGGCTAGCACTTACTCTTTTAATCAATTAGCCCAATTAGTAACCACTTCAGAGATTGATCAGAAAATAGCCAAGAAAATGCTGCAACTGTTCCCTAGTCTAGAAGATTTGCAATGTTTACAGAAAGATTTGTTACTAGCCCTAGAGGTGGTAAAGAAAAAAATCATCAAGCAAAATATTTTAAATCAAGAAAAACGTCTTGACGGACGTCGCTTAGACGAAACTAGACCAATTATGTGTCAAGTGGACGTTGTGCCTAGGGTTCACGGCTCAAGTTTGTTCCAACGGGGCGAAACTCAAGTACTGAACATTCTAACTATAGGTAGTACTANAGATGCTCAAACAATTGATGAAATGGAAGATTTTGAAGAAACCACTAAAAGGTACATGCATCACTACAACTTTCCTCAATATTCAGTAGGGGCTATTGGTAAATACGCTGGTCCCGGTCGACGNGAGATTGGCCACGGAGCTTTGGCTGAAAAAGCTTTATTGCCTGTGTTACCTAGCGAAGAAGAATTTCCCTATACTATGCGTTTAGTTAGTGAGTGCTTGGGGTCTAATGGTTCAACCTCTATGGCTTCTACTTGCGCTAGTTGTTTATCCCTAATGGCAGGCGGCGTGCCAATTAAAGACATGGTGGCCGGAGTAGCTATGGGGTTAGTATTAGACCAAGCAAGCGGTCAATTTAAAGTCCTGACTGATATTATTGGTGAAGAAGACTTTAGCGGAGATATGGACTTTAAAGTAGCTGGTACTAAAGATGGTATTACAGCCTTACAATTAGACAACAAAGTAGCTGGGTTAACTGTTGAAATCCTCAAGCAAGCTTTAATCCAAGCAAAAACTGCCAGATTGCATATCCTTAATATCATGAAGCAAACCATCGATCAACCCAAACCAACACTGTCTCCGTATGCTCCTCGAGTGGCTCAACTTACTATTCCAGTAGATAAAATTGGTGANATAATTGGTCCTAGTGGCAAAGTCATCAAAGCTCTAATTGCTAAAACCGACACCGAAATTGATATTGAAGACTTAACCGGTAGAGTGGTAATCTTTGGTAAAGATGCTGAATTAGTAAACTATGCTGCTGAATANATCAAAAANATCGTCAAAGATTACACCTTAGGAGAAATTGTTGAAGGAGTGNTTTTCCGCATCGAACCCTACGGAGCTTTTGTTAAGGTTAATGGTACCGAAAAAGAAGGTCTAATTCATATCAGTCAGATTTCAGACAACAAAATTAAGGATATCAAAAGTTTGTTTAGTATCGGCCAAAAGGTTCGAGCTAAAGTGATTGAAATTAATGAAAAAGGCCAGCTTAACTTAAGCATTAAAATGTTAAACAATNGCNATTCCAATCAANTAACTTAACCCGAAGCCTACTTAAAGTCAGGCAGTCATAGTTAACCAATAATCTCAAGTAATTTTGCTTACTTAGTTTAGATCCAAAAAACTCAAAGCTTTAAGACAACTACTCCTACGAACGAAATTCTTAGTTAGCCCCATAAGTTAACCAAGTTTTAGATCAAAAAATTAAGCAAAAACTTTAAAAACCCAAGATTTAAGAGAAGAATGGTTCAAACACCACTACAAACAACCTCAAAAATGATTAATAATTGGCTAACTGGAAAATTAGTCATTGAAAATCTTTTTGTCTAAAAAACCGTTAAGATAGTAATGTTAATCTACAGCCAAACTCACTAGTCAGCCAAAATTTTGGCTAACCTCAAAATCTGCTATCAAAACAAATTCTGATTCAACCAAGTGAAGATGGCCTAGTTAAGATTAATCTGAAAGTTGTCTAACAAACAACCACTTTTGTTGGTATAAATCAATAGTCAATCGATAAGGACCAACTTCCACGCAAATCAACCTTTGTAAACCAAAATCTAGACTAAAGTTAATAATCATTCTGTCAGTTAACCCTCTCCCAGTTACCCAATACCAGTAATGTTGTGGATTCAGTTTTAAATAGCTAAATTCTATCCAATCGGTAAAAGCCGTTAGTTCTACTTGGACAAACTCATTTAGTTGCTCCAAATTTTGCATCCAACTCAAGTCAACAACCTCTGGAAACCTGTTTTTAGTAGCCAATAAAAACCGTTTTGGACTAGCTGCTAGCTCATTTTTTAGACTTTTACAAATTAGCCGATTACGACCTAGTAGTAACAACCCTTCGGTCATATAAGCCAGTTTATAAACTGGATAAAAATCTTGAAAATTTCTGGGCAAAAAATTTTTGATTGTCTTTTTGTTAAACACTCTGGCTTCTGGGTTACTGAAACAAAAAATAGGTTTGTAAAACAACAATTTTTCGATCGTTACTTGCTTAATGTCTAGCCAACAACCTTGACGATAAATCTCTACTTGGTCAGTTAAATTTACCCGAGTACCTAGCCTGGCCAGTTTCTGGTTAACCTTCACTTGACCAGCTGCAATTAACTGATCCNCTTGCCTACGTGACCAANCTAAATGGTGAGCTAAAAATTGGTTTAAACGCATATTTAGAAGACAAATTAACCAAATCTTGCGTCTCAAAAACCAACCACCAATTGCAATCCACTCTCAATCTAGCCTATGCTTTAGACTTTTTTTCAAAATCATCGGCCACACTCCATCGGTTACTAACCAAAATCAACACAAAACCTAAGACTATCAGTATGACCACTAGCCAATTAGCAGGGTTACTCCAATCAGGCCAGACATTGCTACTCAACAGTAATAATTTACTATCTTCAGTGACCGACAACATTTTTTTCCAAGGCCAAATTTTCACTAAAGAACCAAAAACTACACCTGCCAAAACACTCACTGTCAAAGCAAAATGTCGGTGTAACCACCAGCTTAAAAAACGCACAAACAAACTTAAACCCAACAAGACCCCCAAAACAAATACACCTAAGGTTAAGCTATCTCTAGCCACAACAGCATTAATAATCTGCTCATACTTACCCAACAGCAAGAGCATATAGGAACCAGAAATACCTGGCAAAATCATGGCACAAATAGCCAACATTCCACTTAGAAAGATGGACCAAGTAGTATTTGGAGTATTTAAAAGTGGAGCGTTAACCAACCAAAAAGTACCCACAGTGGCCACCATTATGGCTAAAGCATTAACCCAATTCCAAATTCGAATTTGTTTAATCATTAACCAACCAGACCCCAACACTAAGCCAAAAAATAAACCCCAAATTTGCTCCGGATAGTTTTGTAAACAAAATTTAATTACACTAGCCATTGAAAAAATGGCTAAAAGAATGCCAAAACCCAAAGGCAATACAAAACCCCACAGTATACTCTGATAAGCTAAACGCCACTGACAAGACCAAACTAGTTTCCAAAACGGACCAGTGAGATGCTTAATGGTTTCTAAAAGCTTTGGATAAATACCAAACACAAACGCCACCGTTCCACCAGAAACTCCTGGTACCAAATCTACTGTGCCCATTAAAAAACCAATTCCCAAAAGTTTTAGATAGTTAGTAAGTTTTGACATACAAGTCTTCAGTCATGGTAGCCAACTTGAAAAATGTCAAACCAATCAATATTCCTTAAAACCAACAACTTTAAGAGATAATTCAAGTTCTCAGAACTAATCTAGGTTAATTGAGATCAACCCTAGTTTCAGCCACATTGAGAATATAAATATTAAAACAACAGCTTGCACAAAAACGCTTCCCAAAAACACCACTTGTAATCTAAAACTGTGCTATTTCTGCGAAAAACCTAAAAAAATCTAAAAACTGGCCAGCTTGACTTTCCTAAAATAAAAGCTTTACAAGCTGACATTACTTTTCAGTAAACAAGCTACAATTAATTGTTAAAATTTTCACTGCCGCAGTGGTGAGCAATTCGTGTTTAATCATTCAAATTTTGATTAGCTTGATTTTTTGCTTGACTAAATTTAGTTGTTCTTTGAGCGAGTCTTCTTTCAAGAACATCTTTTTATGACTAAAATTGTTGCTACNATCGGACCAGCTTCTCAAGACTTAGCTACATTAACCTTTTTTAGGCAACACAGCGTGCAAATTGCTAGGCTAAATTTTTCCCACAATAGTGCTGAATGGCACATCGAAACTGGGCGCAAATGTCGGGCTGTAGGGTTTGAATTGATGGCTGATTTGGCAGGACCCAAAATTCTGCTTGGTTTCCTAAGTACAGACAAAACCATGATTAACACTGGCGATACCATCATCATTGAAAAACAAAACCCTAACCACACCTACCCTTACCTACAACAAGATTTACAAGTTTTACCTTGTCAATTTCATATTGAAGAATTTGCCAAACCAGGACAACCAATTCTAATTGACGATGGAAAAATCAGTTGCGAAGTAACCAAAGTTAGCGACCAAAGAGTCTATTGTCGAGTTAATCACGGAGGTGTAGTGAAAAGTAATAAAGGAGTCAATATGCCCCTATCTGACATTGAAATTGATTTTTTAGTTGACCGAGACCGTGACTTTTTAAGTCAAGTATTACCAGCTATAAGACCAGAATACGTGGCACCAAGTTTTGTAAAAACTATCAAGGACCTAGAAAAATTAAGGGAATTTATACAAGAGATCTTAAAACAGCAGCAAATTAACGACTATTTCCCTAAAGTTTGTACTAAAATTGAAATGGGAGAGGCCGTCAAACCAGAAAATTTAGAAGCTATAATCCAGGCTAGTGATATGATTATGATTGCTAGGGGCGATTTAGCTTTGGAAACTTTACCTAATCACATCAAAGTACCATTTTATCAAGAAAAAATTAAACGCTTGTGTCAGAAGCACAAAAAACCTTTTATCGTGGCTACCCAAATTTTGGAGACCATGACCGACAATCCGGTACCCACTAGAGCCGAAATGAGTGATCTTTATCGAGCTGTATGTCTAGATAATGCTGATTTTGTGATGCTATCTGGCGAATCGGCAGGAGGCAAGTTTCCCACCAAGTGTGTCCAAATCATGCACGACATGATTCACTTAAGTAAGAATTTTATCGAGACAATTATCAATCCTTAGAAACCTTATAATTATTAGCTAGGCCAAATTTAGCCAAAACCAAAATCTCTTTTAAATTTAGTCAAAACTAAACTTCTACTAAACTTATACAACTCAAATTTACAACACCCATCAGGATTGACCAAACACACACCAAAATAGCAACAACAATCAAACAAATCAAAGCTAAATCCTAGCAAGTTTTCAAACTGAGCAGTTACACAGCTTACGGTTAAGCCTTTAAGTCTCTGCTGTATTAATTCTGGAGAGTTTAGTCATTTTTAGGCTTAAGCTAAAGTTTGTTTTTTGCTTTGGTAAAGCTTAATAAAGGGGTATTGGCCTACTTAAAAGTGAATATTTTCGTGAGTTTAACTCTTTTCTCAAAATCGGTTTGATTAGCTTTACAGGAAAAGCTGACTTCTAATTGGTGTAAGGATAATTATAGTTTTGAGGATAATTTGGTGCTGTCGGATAATTTCTGGAATAACCCATAGCTTGCATTTGCATTTGTCTCTGTTGATAGAGTTGCTGTAACCTAAAGAGACGTTCTTGCTCTTGCTTTTTCTTTTGACTAGCTGCAGCAATTAAAGCTATAATCAAAATAACCACCAACAATCCTATTATCGACCCTAAACTAACAGTTAATAGCACCCGATTCTCTGTGATAAAATCAACTATCTGCGAACTATCAAAGTTAAAGTTAGAATTGCTATTTTGCTTAACTTCGGCCTGGTTATTGGTAACTGAGGCCACGCTTTCACCGCTGTTAATTTTGTTTTGAGAAATTTTAATTAAAGGTGATAATATCTCGGCTGCAGGAGGATATATGGTGGCTGCTTTCTGGAAATTTTGTTTAGCGGCAACATAATCTTTTTTAACAAAATCAGTTAACGCTTGCCTAATAGTTCGATTGTATTCACCTTCAACGATTTTTACGTTATTTTTTTGAATGAGTTTGTGCGCTTCTGCAACAAACGAGCCTCCATTAAAAGGTGTTTTGTCTTTGGGGCTAATATCCCAAGTAGCTAAAGCTACAACCTTACCACTAGAATTAATTACCGGACCACCACTATTACCACCGGAAATAGCCGCATCAAACTGTAAAATTTTAAACTCGTTAGTTGGATTGGGTTTAATGGCGCTAATTACTCCTTTGGTAATAGTAGGAATTAACGTAGCATCTTCGGAATAGGCTACATCATTATCTGCGTTGGCTGGAAAGCCAATTACTGTAATTGGTTCACCCACAGTAACCACTTCTGCATCTTCCAATTCAATAAATGGATAATCTTTGTATTCTGGACTAACTATCCTAGCTAGAGCGATATCTTGTTTTCTAAGGGTACCAATTAATCCTTCATCCAATTTTTTATCAAAAGATAATAACAAATCTTCATACTGACTAGGATCACCAAAAGTATCTATCAATTCTAACTTGATATAATTGGATTGGTTAATTAAGGATAAATCACGGTTAGCTCTAAATGGTGTATTTTTAGCGGCAAAATTTTCATAAATAGGTTTCACTTCTAACAGACCTTGTTGCTCTTGTACATAAATGGTAATTAGTAAATTAATATCTTTAACAGGTACTTCGGGAAAAGCTTTTGTAATGGCCATAGCGTAATTATTCCAAAACGATTTGTTAAATTCAAATTCTAAAGTGTTGATCAAAGAAGTATATTTATTTGGAGCCATCACGTGACTATTACTCATAACATACCCGTCTTTATTCACAAAAAAACCAGTACCCAAAGCTGCAGTACAAACTTTTTCGGTTTTACCAGCAAAACTAGTCAACGGAGATTGTTTACTAAACCGTAGTTCCAAACAAGTACGATTAAAAATTCTAACCGTAGCTGGCCTAGCCAAAATGGTAGCAGTGTCAATTTCTAAACTACCAGTCCCTAAAACACGGCCGTTACTAGCTACCTGCCCAACTGGTTGTGTGGTAGCTTGAGTGGCTTGTTTTTTTAGACTTTTAATGACTTCTTTAGCATCCTTAGCGCCATTAGAATTTTCTCCTTTAGAAGTTAATTTAATTTCCAACATTCGTTCTTGATCTAATTTAGTTAAATAGATATAGCCAAAAGTGGGAGCCTCATCAAACTTGTTAAAATAGGTATACCCAAACACTTGGTAGGTAAATTCACCCAAAGTTTCTTTAGTAACATCCAAATATTTTAGATCATGTTTGCTATACACTTGATCTAATGTAGGCTTGTGTAATTTTTCAAAAAACTTTTGTTCATCATAATTCTGCTGTGATGGTGATAACTTGGAAACTTTAATTTCTAAGTAGGTGTAAGGATATTTAATTTCTTTAAGTTCGTGTTTATTTATATAAACGAAACTAGCTAAATTGCTAAATTTAGATTTATTTTCCCACTTGACTCTGTCAAAAGACAAGGCTAAACCTGCATCTTTCAATAAAACCGTGATTTCTTGATCTATTTTAGGTGACAAAACCGCTGTAGTTAACAGATCTTGTAAATTGTTCAGATGCTCATCCGGTTTAAATTCTGAGCCATAGGTTAGTTCCAGAACCAAAAATTGGTCAGAAAATTCTCTAATTAAATAAAGTTTGTATTTGTCTTCTAAAGTATCCTTATCGCTGGCTAACAGCCTTTTAGACTTGTAGAAAAAATGTAATTTTTTTAGCTGGTTTTGAGACTCTTTAGATAATACCTTAAACTCTTCTAAAATAGAATTCTGATTTTCCAAATAATCTAAAATTTGGTTATTTAATGTAGCTTTTTGAAGCAAAAATAATCTACCAAAGACATCTTTAGTTAGACTTTCCTGATTAAAATACAAACTTACATCTTGCAAGTTCTCTCGCAGATTATACTTTTCACGAGAAAATTGAAACAAAACATCGAGAGTTGGCGAATAATACTTGACCAAAGCTGACTCCACGGTGCCAGGGTCATTCCCTTCATAAACCAACTTACCTTTAAATTCGTCTAACAACTGAGGATCCTCATCTTCAATAACTATTTTTTCTTGAAGGGTTGGTTTATCTTTGGTTAGATTTAACTTCTCCTTNACAGAGGAAGGAAGCAAGTAGATATACCCCAACACTCCAGACAAAACCAACACAAACAAAACTACTACACTAANTACAATTTGCACCGGCTTGTGAGCAAAAAGACTGACCGGTTTCTGGTTTTCCAAATTCTGAATCTCTAAGTCTAGTAATTCAGTTTCCACAGGCTTGCTGGCGTCTGTAGTAGCCACTTTAACCAGATCAGGTGAGTCTAAGCCAAATTCTGGAATGTTATCTGAAGAACTAGCTAAATTGGTTTGCACACTAGAGTCACTGATTGCAGATTCTGTAGACGAAGATTCCGAACTGGAGCCATCTATAGGTGACGCCGACTGCTGATTAGCGCTGGTTGTAGCTGATAAATTGGAACTATTAGTAGAACTGNTGGTTGTTGGTTCTTTTAACTTATCTTCAGACATAAAGCTAGTTGATTTTGCTTTGGAAAAGAATTTTCCCCGACTTTTTACAACTTGTCAAAAGTTGACAATTTTGACGAGGAATGACTATTTTACCTAGCTTCCAAGCTAGTAAGTTTTAAAGTAAAAAACCTAACCATCAGGTACAATCTTTAAGAGCCAGCTTAGTTTGTTACAAGTAAATAAATTTAATTTTATCTAACTATGCACCTACAAGCCATACGTACACGCCCGATTGTTCCTAGAGTTGATACTAATCTATTTGCTATTTTAGACGAATATATAACTTCTTTAGAAAACAACTCTGTCTTAGCTGTTACTTCTAAAATCGTGGCTATTTGTGAGGGAAGAATAGCTAGTTTAGATTTAGACAAAGACGAATTAATTCAACAAGAAGCTGATTGGTTTTTACCCAGAAGTTCCAATCGCTATAACGTTTGTTTGACCATCAAAGACGGAACTTTAGCCGCCTCGGCAGGAGTAGACGAATCTAATGCTAATGGCCACTATATACTCTTGCCTGAAAACCCACAAAACACAGCTAACCAAATACGTCAATACCTAAAAACCAAGTTTCAGCTAAACAATTTTGGAGTAATTATTACGGATAGTATATCTAGTCCCTTAAGATGGGGTGTACGTGGAATAGCCTTAGCCTACAGTGGCTTTGTTCCTTTTAGAAGCTACATCGGTAAATCAGATATCTTTGGCAGAACCATGCACTATAGCAAAGTTTTTTTACCCGATCCGTTGGCCACCGCAGCCGTATTGCTTATGGGTGAAGGTAATGAGTCTCAGCCCTTAGTGATCATCAGTCAGTTGGATTTCCTAGACTTTGTTGATCGAAACCCCTCACCTGAAGAACTGGCTAGTGTAACAATCGAGTTAGAAGATGACCTCTATGCTCCCCTACTAACTGCAGTTAAATGGTTGCCAGGCAAGAAAAACGCCGTCCAAACTAAAGAAAGTAAATCTAAAAACCAATAACAATTTGCTTAAACTAAGTCAAACAATTTTTGTGGACTAAATCAACCTATTTTAAAGCTTAGTTTAAAGTAAATATATAACCAATATAACTTACTAGCTGTCTGTTATACAGCGACCAATAGTGAAATAAACACACAAAACACCCCAAGCCAAACAATAATTAAAATAACTAAATTGTAATATCTTTGCACAATCAAGTTTATTCACAACTAGCCAATTCAGTAGTTTAGCCTCACTGCTTTAGTCTCAANCCTNGATCTAAAAAAGCCAGATTTTTAGTTNCTGAAACCTCCGTTAAACTAAACCCTTGCAAATCATTTGCCAATGATTAATTTGGACAAATAAAACACTCCAAATCCAGCCAAATAACCAACGGTGTTGAACAGTAAATCTTCATTAGTGTCCCATCGACTAGAAATCAACCAAAATGTAGTCACGCCATATTTTTCTACCAACAATTCGATTATCTCCCAAAGTGTAAAAACTATGGAAAACAAACCAAACCCAAGCCAAAAAGTCCAGTTAACTACTGCTTGAATTTGTGCTTGGTGAGTAGAAAAATAAGCGTACAGTATTCCTGAAACAATGTAACCCAAAACCAAACCACCTAAAAAATGTCCAATTTTGTCAAAACCAACCACTCCCCAAAAGGGGATGTTAAACGTCAAGCGATAACCCACTTGAGCATGCACATGAGTAAACGCGTCTATATTCAACAAAATAGCTAGCAAAAAGCGATTAAAATAAAACTTCTCGGTCAATCGAAAAACCCAACAAATAAAAGGAATCAGGCCAAAAATGAAAAACAAATAGGGCAACAAACGAACAAAAGTACCCCTATAATATTGACCTAATTGGTAACCAAACAGGTAAACCGAACCCTCAGTAACTTCCTGAATTAGTGCAATAATTAAAAGGCTTAAAAAAATTANTTGGCTTAACCAAGTTAAATACTTCCAAACGCCAAAATTTTGCCATTTTGTAGACATTTTCAAGTTTTTTCTACCCTGACTACTAATCAGAGAAAACTAACTAAAATTAATTGCTACTTTGTCTGATTAGTTTATTTTCTAACAGAGTTATCTTGATTCTAATCAATCTTCTGGTGGTCCCGGCGCGAATCGAACGCACAACCTTTTCCTTAGGACGGAACTGCTCTTCCTATTGAGCTACGGGACCAACAAAAAACCTCAGACTAAATTTTCCAGCATCTGTCAAATAGCCAAAGCGACTACCAAGTTAAACTTCTGTTAACCAAAGATCTTGAACATTAAAAAATTAACGGCAACCTAAAACCCAATAGTTAGGTCAATTACTCATATTAATAATTCTGCACTTCATAAACCAGTTTAGAAAAAATTTATTTGCTAAAAAATTAAAAATATGCTCTAGAATCTAAATTCTAGATTTACCTTAATCATCATTTTTATGTCTGTTGAACCACGAAAGCCTACCTCACCGGATACAGGTCAAATTTTAGTTTTTACTCCGGGAAATACACCCAAGCGAAAAATTGCCGCTACCCTAGCAAAACAACGATTGTTGGCAGACTTAAGAAAAGAAGAACCAAAAAAATACATCCGAACAGATAGGACCAAGAAATTTTCTAGAAAATGTAGTAGGTAAGATTAATGAATTCGTTGGCATCGGCGAATCAATTAACTGGAGTCACTACCAGTCGGGAAAAGCTGCTGAAATTATCAAAAACAACTTAAATTCAAAAACTCCAGACCCAGAGTTACTAGCTATGGTAAATAGATATGGACAAAACCTTATCGCACTAATCTTAGCTCAAGCTAGACTGCCAGATTGGGCAAATGTAGAAATATATAGACCCTACTTTGATATCACAAAAATCACAGGCGAAATAGCACAAAGAATTAAAGAAATCATCAAAAATGCTATCCGCAATCATCTAACTGAAAAGCAAACAGTAGATGATGGTTTAATTAAGGCTATTACCAATCAAATAATAAACAAACTGCAAACATTAGCTATTGATCCTTCTGATGAAAATGCCAAGAAGCTAATGTTACAAATTCAACAACTCTTAAAAAAAGATTCAGGTCTAATTTCTAATCTCGAGCAACTTGTTCGAGAAATTCTCTCCGATTCGAGAAAAACTGACTCAGGAGAGGCACAAGAACCGGAACAAACCAACTTTGAATTGGACACCGAAATTTTGGACACCAGAATTAATCAACTACAAATTGTTTTAGCTACTCAGCCTTCATCTCCAACCAGCGAGCAAGGCTTGTTGCAACGATTATCTAGCTTACCTAATAGAAACTTTGGGCTACCTACACCAGCTTCTTGGTTGGTAAGTCCGGTCTTGGGTGCAATAATAGGAAATTTAACTAGAGAACTTGGTTTTAATTGGATTTATGGAGCAATTAGTGTAGGTATTAGCGGACTTATTGGAGTCGCGGAAGGTCGGCAACATGCACGTAGAATCTTAGAAATGGCTGCCGAAGCTCAAGCAGCCAATAATCCAGAGCAACCTTTGACTAATCAACCAAAATTTTACGAAATGATCTCAGCTAAAGATCTTTTCAAAAAAATACAGGATGCATTTGAAAATCCCAAATCAACTAAACCTGAATTAATTCAAGAATCCAAATCAGCTAAACCTGAATTAATTCAAGAATTACTACTACAAATTCACCTAATCAGAATTCTGTGGAATGAATACCAATATCCCATCTTAGAAAATGACTTGGAACCAGATGACTTAGAAAAAATTCAAAAATTAGCCAAACAGCACAGAATAACTCTTGAATCAAACGAAAATCCGCTAGTTTTCTACAGAAACCTACTTTTGCTTGTGGAAGTTCTGGGGATCGAATTAATACAAAAAACACAGCAAGCAATGCCATCTGAAAGCGGCCCTCGACCAAACCCAGAAACGTTTTGGCACCAAACTGGCTTGAATAGGTTACGAAAGGCTGTTACTAAAAAAATAAAAGAAATTAATCAGGCTCTTGGTTTTAAAAACCACCTTAGATTATATTTATCAGAAGCTTTCAAAAAAGCTATAATTTCAGCTCTTTTTAGCTTTTTGCCTTATGAAGCTAGCACAATATTTGGACGAAGTTGAAATCTATAACAGTTGTTATCTTTATGAATAAAAACTATCAACTACATTTAAACTTGGTCACTCATAAGTACGGTTAGATCTAACTTCAGCGCATCTTAGACTAGCTAGTACTTAGCGCTTTTCTAATCCAATCCGTAAAAAATTTTCAGCCTGTTTGAGGCAAACCTTGTTTGGTTAAACTTTTAAAGGTCAACAGCCACAACAAAGCGTTTCAAACCAAACTATAGTCAAATAAACCCAAAAAACTCCAAAATTTTCCTAAAAAAGTTTAAAACTTAACCAACTCTTTTACCTACTCTTATAATACTCCTAGCACTGGCTAATTTAGCCAGCAAAAAATTTGAGTGCGCAACCTGTCTAACTAACCCTCAAAGACCACATTCTAACCCAAAAATTGCTTCAATTAGGCCTAGCTAAACCAAATTAAAACCCTAAAAAAACCCTAAGTTAACACTGTTTGTCAAAAACTAAAAAATGTGTAATACTTTGTCACATTAAGTAACTTTTTTTACTGCCAAATCTATGTCTACTCCCAACCTAAACCAACCGCAACCACCAGCAGCTATAATTGATCCTAGCGTTCGTTTGTTTTTGGAGGACCTTTTGGATGAAAAAGGTATTTTTTTTAGTAGTCCAGAAACCAGAGAACAAATGATTCAAGATTTATATCTACGCTTACAAAAATTTTTTCTACTCACCTTGGCTCAAGAGCTATCACCAGCTGACGGCAACCAGCTAGCACAAATGATTGAAAACCAAGCCCCAGAATCCACTATTCAAGCTTTTTTGCAATTAAAAATCCCCGATTTGCAAGACAAATTAGTTGAGCTATTTCTAACCTTCAGAAGCGTCTATTTAAGCAACAATTAAGTCTAGTCAATCATCATAAACTATCCAGACCTATGCTCCTTCTTCAAGTTTTCAAAGATTGTCTAACCGCAAGTCAAAGCTGGTATTTTGGACAAAATACAGATAGTGGAAGTAGTGGTGTTCCCGACTCTGAGCAAGGAACAAGAGCACCAGATTTGATTCTAACTACAGCTGGTGAAGCACGGCAAATACTAACTATAGAAGAATTAAGAAGAATCATTGAAGATAGGAAAAAACCAAGTAATTCTAGATGGTGGAATAGGATAGGAAGTCTTGTAAGCAATTTGGCAAAAGATGCAACTCTCCAAACCCTAAGAAAAGCTGAAGAAGCAGCCAGAAAAAAGCTTAGAGAAGGTGAAGCAGATGAAGCACAAAAGGCACAAATGAGTGCAGCGAAAGCAGCTATTTTTGCTAAAGAGCAAGGATTGCTTACACCTGAAGAAGAAGCAATGTATGCAAAAATACTAACACAACTCGATAGCAAACCTGAAAAACTTATAAAAGAAGCTCTTAAAACAGCTATTAAAGAAGCATTGAATAAACAAGCGAACCAATCAGAACAAGCGAACCAATCAACTGAACCACAAATAATTCGACGAATAATTAACAAATTTGAAGAAGAATTAAACGCTTTAATTGAACAAACAGAGGGAGAGATAAAAGAAGCTCTAGAAATTATCAAAGAGCAAGGTTTATCTAGCAATTTGGGTGAATTACTAAAAACTTTTCTTAACTTAGACACTACCGAACCATCAACCACAATAAAACAAGAGCAAAAGCAAGAACAAGATTCACATTCACAAGGATTGCAGCAATTAGATGAAATGATTGACAGTCTGGCAATTAAAGTAGCCATTCAAAACAGGCAAGTTAAAGGTGTAATGGAAGATGGACATGGACAGCACTGGTTAGAAAAAATAGCCACGAGATCAGGACGCCCAGCAGTTACATTTGCCACTGGTATTGTTGCAGGCGTACTAAGATGGGGATTACGGCATTTTGGGTGGTTAAATTTGGCAACTACCGGAATGGTAGGTGGAATTGCTGGGGGCGTTAGAGGTTATCTACAAGGTAAAGAGCAATTTAAACGGGCACTCCGACAACAAGCTTACGGAACTTTAGTAGCACCAAACAATCCAACTTTTGAACAGGTTTCAACAAGTGGAAATAGTCAACGAAGTGTGCAAAACCAAAGTGGACAAAGAGGGTTATTCGCTTCATTAAAAGAAAATTCGGCCAGGATAGTATCGAGGGTAGCACAGTTGAATGCTGAACTAAACACAGCTAGGGTTGAATATGAAATGGTTTCGGCTGGAGCAATTGTAGATGGTATTGAGCAAGTTGCTGGCGAAATAGGAGCTTTAGACGAAAGAAATTTAAACGATTTTTTGAAATCAGTCTCAGGTATAGACTCCCAAATACGCGCTATTCTAAGTCATTGGAGAGAAGGGAACGCTACCATGAAGATAGACTTAACAGACGAAAAAGCTAAAAATTTAGGAATAGAAAATTTTAACCAACTACAACAGTTACCACCGGACCTAGCTTATAGAACAATTCTATATGCTATACAGGGAAGATGGCTTAACTTGCAACCAGAAATAAAAACTGCGGTCGAGAAAGTTCAATC
>JGI24188J35168_1000507_pt1 | contig 22867 bp, 17 predicted proteins | sample YNPBryantNP2012_FD_35168 | JGI IMG/M metagenome (IMG submission 35168) | reverse complement strand
GGCTCTATTACAATCCGGGCGTTTGTGTTTCCTGGCAGTGGCCGGACGGGAGAAGCTTCACCAGTTGTAGCCGCGGGCTGTTCTGGGGCGAGCCGAAGCGGATCTGGCTGCCGCTGGTGTTGCGCTAGGAGGAAGCCAACGATGACGGTCCAAGAGGGCGCGCTGCTGTGCGATCGCTATCGGCTGGAGAAGCTCGTCGGCCGCGGCGGCATGGCCGATGTGTACCTGGCCTTCGACGAGGAACGCCAGGCAGCGGTGGCGATCAAGGTGCTGCATGGCCACCTGGCTGCAGATCCCGATTTTGTCCGGCGCTTCCGGGGCGAGGCCGAAGCGCTGGCCATGTTGGATCATCCCAGCATCGTGCGCCTTTATGGACTGGAAGAGACGGACGGTCAGGTGTTCATTGTGATGAACTACGTGCCCGGTGCTACTCTGCGCGATCTGCTGGACGCGCGATCGAGGCCGTTCGACCTTGGTGAAGCGACTCGCATCTTTCGTGACCTGTGCGCCGCGCTCTACTACGCGCACTGCACAGGCATCGTGCACCAGGATCTCAAACCGGCCAACGTCATTCTGGCTGCTGACGGACGCGCCGTACTGGCCGATTTCGGCATCGCCCATGCCCTGGGCAACGCTGGCGCCGATGATGTGGCTATGGGCACTCCTGCCTATATGAGCCCGGAGCAGATCCGGGGCGAACCGGCCGACGTTGCCGCCGACATTTACAGCCTGGGTGTATTGCTTTATGAGATGGTGACGGGCCGGCGACCCTTCACCGGCAGCGAGCCCGGACTATCCGAGGCCGACACCACCGACCGGCTGCAAGAAGCGCACCTCTCTTTGCCTCCTCCCGATCCAGGCCGATATAATCCCAGGCTGCCGCCGGAGGTCAGTAAGGTCTTGTTGCGTGCTTTGGCCAAGCAACCCGGCGATCGGTGGCCCGATATCTTGAGCTTCCGCGCGGCCTGGGATGCCGCTGTCGGTCAAGCAGCGGATGTCGTCCGGGCAACACCGGCCTCTCGCCGGGGGCTTTGGGGCTACACGTTGGCGTTGGCCGCGGTCGTTGCCCTGGCCGCGGCGGGCTTTGGGGTGGCGAGCTTGTGGCAAAGCGGGGCGTTGATCGCCTCATCGCCCTCTCCGACTGCGGAGACCGCCATGGAGCCAACAGCATCGAGTTTCACTCCACCTTTGACGACCTCGTCGCCGCGTGCAAAGCTGGCCCAAAGTGGCGGCGTCATGGTGGTAGGCGGGGCGGACACGCCTGCCAACCCCGCAACGCCTCCTCAAACTGAGGCCAACATCGGCCATGGCCTGGCGACCGTGTTGCCGCGGCCTGTGGCTTCTCCGACCCTGGTCCCTGCCGTCACGCCGGCGCCTACCGAGACGCTCATTCCGACCGCCACACCGAGACCGACTCTCATTCCGTCTCCGACGCGACGCGTAACTGTCACGTCAACCTCCCAGGCCGGTCGCACCGTCGGCTATGTCGAGCTGCTCTGGCCGGCAGCCAACATGACGTTGCAGGGCCGCGTCGAGTTTGCCTGGCAGAACATGGCCGGCTTCTCCTTGGGCCCAGGCGAGCAATACGAGCTCGTCTTCTGGATTTCGGGCCAGGATGGACTGCGCGATGGCCGCAGCCCGGTAGGCGCTTCGACACAAACTCGAGTATCCGTGGATATGATCGTGATCGATCAGCTTTTCGGTCAGAGCGGGGGGCAATTCATGTGGGGGGTACGGCTGTGGGGGCCGACGGGGGCAGTGCGCATGTTGTCCGAAGGTCGCCCGTTCACCGTCTTCTTGTCCAGACAGGAGATGGTCACTCCTCATGGCCCCGAGTCATAGGTCATAGCTACGGAGGCGCCTTACATGGATCGGCTGGCGCTCTATTTTCTTGACCTGGATGTACAAATCGAACTGGATCCTCGCCGGAGGATGGTCTTCGGCGTCTCCGAGACCTGTGATGTGGACCTGCGTCGGTATCTTCCCGCGCAAGGGATCCGCACCGTCTCGCGCCGGCATTTCGAAATCTCGTTCGTGCGCGGGGAGGGATATATCATCACCGATTTGCATAGCCTCAACGGCACGCGCGTGAACGGCTCTCTCTTGCCCCCAGGCGAGCCCCGTTTCCTGCGCGATGGCGACACGGTGATGCTGGCCGAGAATCCGCACTTTCTGATGCGCGTGTGCTGCGATCGCTCGGAGCAGACAGAGTTGATCGTCTCGTCCTCCAGAAGCGAGCCGCTGCCCGCCGTCGAACAGGCGGGCGGGCAGCTTTATCTGGCGGCGGATGGGCGATTTGTCCTGGACGGCACTCCGGTGCCGCGGCATCACTTGACCGCCCTCGAAGAGAAACTGTTGCTTTATCTCTACGAGCGTTCGGGCCGGGTGTGCAGCTACGACGAAGTCATTCGCGATGTCTGGGGCTACGCCCGCTACGATGACATGCAGGACAGCACCGTGGCCAAGACCGTGAGCAACCTGCGCAAAAAGCTGGATGAGATCTCGCCCGGCGCCGGCCAGCGTCATCTGCGCACCGTGCGTGGCCGTGGGTTGATGTGCACGCCGGTTTAACGAAGTTCATGAAGTCTTCATGTATTTTTCCGAATATCATCAAGATTTTGTGCGCCGGCTATGGTATTATTCGATTGCATTGATAGCCTTTGTTCTCGGTGGTGGGCTTCAGGAGGAGATCCCCATGGCTGACGAGATCCGGGCCGACTATCCCCAATTGCGCCAGGTCGCGGCGCAGTTTGCCAACCATGCCAACGCTGTTCGGCAAGTTCAACAGCGAATTCAGCGCAGCTCGCATCATCTTCAGGCCGCCTGGACAGGGCGCGGATCGCAGGCTTTCTTCGCCGAAATGACGACGGAGATCTTGCCGGCCGTGCAACGCCTGATCAATGCGTTGTACCGGGCGCAGGCTGTCACTTTGCAGATCGGCCAGATTTTTCAAGCGGCCGAAGAAGATGCGGCCCGGCCGTTTCAAACGCGCGACGCGACGCCTGGCGCCCTGAATTCTGCTACGGGTTCATCCCCCTGGCGTCCATTCATTGACCTTGCCAAAGATGCCATCGAGGCCGCAGACCTGATCAAGGATGTCGTTCCGATCCCGGCCGCCATCTTGCTGGCGTTCGGCTTGCAGGCGGGCACGACTTATCCCGGCCAGGTGCTGGTACGGGCGCCGCAGTTGCTCAGAGATTTGGGGATCAGCGGCCGGATGCTGAGGGATTGGGCCGGCGTATCAGAACATCTCGCCCATATTAAAGCCGCCAATATCGCTACCCACATCGGCAAGATGACGAAGACGATGATCGTCGTGGATGTCCTCATCTCGGCCGGCAAAGGTGTCATCGCGGTGGCCGATGTGTGGGATCGCCACGCAGCCGAATATGCCGGTTACGATCTGAGCCGCAACATCGCCGCCCGCACGGTGGATGCCGGGTTGGCGTTGTTGCCGGTCGGGACGGAGTTCGTGGGCGGGACGGCCGGTGTGCTGGTGGGCGCCAAGATCGGCATGGCGGTCGGCACTGTGGGCGGCCCGGTGGGAATGGTGGCCGGCGGGCTTGTCGGAGCCGCAATCGGGGGATTTGCTGGCGATTGGGTTGGCGGCAAAACCGGAGAAGGCGCGGTCAATCTCCTCGAGGAACAAATCGGCCGTAATCAAATGATTGACTTCGTAGACGATGCGATCGTGCGTCCGGTGACCGACACCGTGAGATCGGCGGTCGAGACGGTCGGATCTTGGTTTGTGCCGACCCCTGCGCTGCAACTCGGCGGGGGAACCCGATGATCCGCCGCACAGGAGATGGATCAGGCGTGGAACAGCCGGTGATCATTCGGTGTAGCGGACGGAATCGAGCGTGGCTGGCCTTGGGTGGCCTGGCCTTTATGGCCGTTGGCCTGTGGATGTTGTCCGCGGAACCCCCATCCCGCTCGCTGGTCGGCTGGTCCACCCCGGCCGGCAGGGCTTTGCAAACGGTCGTCGGCCTGCTGGCGCTGGCTTTCGGCAGCGGCGCGCTGGGGATGTCTGTTCTGGTCACGATCCGCCCCATCCTGGTGCTCTATCCCGATCGTGTGGTGGATGTTTACCGGAGGCTGGTCATTCCCATGGCCGAAATCTGTTCGATCAAGGCCGTCAGTACGGGTGGCTTTTTCGCTGTCCGGTGGTTGGAATGCGAACTGTGCAACCCGGCCGGAATCGCACGGTTGGGGCGCGCGCAGCAAGCGTCACGCCATGATGATAAGCTGATCCTCAATCTGACCCTTGCTTCGGAAAGCGACTTTGCCAGGGCTCAGCAGTTCATTCAGGAGCGATTGGGCCGGCTCGACATAGAGGGGGAAAAGCGATGATCGCATTCAATCTGTCCATCGAGGAAGTGGCGTTTGCACTCGGTCACGTGGGGGGCGCCGACACGGCGGCGGGATTCCTGTCCACCCTTATCGGGCAACGGCCTTCGGATGAGCTGACCGGTCGCTTGACGGCGGCAGGCCATTCGTTGTTGGCCCGCGGGCTGCTCCTTCCTGCGCCGTCGTCAGCCGGAGCGACTCTGATACCTGAGCTGCGGCAAGCCATGGAGAGCATGGTGCGAGGGGACAATGTCCTGCGCGTCACCGTGACGACAACGGAGCGCGAGCAGGTCGTAACTTTCTTCCTGATGGATTCAGGCGCGGTCCGGCATGAGCTGAAACAGGGGGTCGTGTCCGAGCTCGTCCTGCTCCCAGATGGTGAGACGGTGCAAAGGTCTGTTGCCGAGCTGGTGGCGCCCGACGGCTCGTCTTTCACGACGACCGGACCGGTGGGGCGCATTGCTGCCGCTCAGTTGCGGGAACTGCGCCAAAAAGCCAACAGCGCCTCGCCCGCTGAGCTGGCGTCCTGGCTGGCAGAGACCTTGCCTCGCGATCTCGCATTGGAGCTCAGCGCCGTGATGTGTCATGCGTCGGCGACATGGAGCGCTACACTACACCTGGTGACCAATGAGATCGGTTCCGTCGAAGCGAGTCGCGGCATCTTCACAGTTTTCGTGCCGGAGCGAGGCTGGCTATTCGACATGAGCGGCGATCCGGCGCAGGCGCAAGCCGAGGTGTATCGCCTGGACCGCAGCAGCGCCGCGGCGGCGGTCGCCCGTCTGTTGACGGCTTGAGCGCGAAAGGAGGTGATCGAGAGCGGAAATACGTTGCTTATCAAAAGTAGATCGGGTTTTTGCCAATCTTGTCAAAAAGGAGGTTGGTTTCCATGGCAGACGAAATCCGCGTAGACTATCGGCAACTATCTCAAGTGGCCACCCAGTTTTCACGCCAGGCCACGGCGGTCAATCAGATGCGACAAAGCGTCAAAAGGAGCATGAGCCAGTTGCAGGGCTCCTGGATCGGCGAGGGCTCCGAGCAGTTCTTCGCCGAGATGAACGACAAGGTGTTGCCCGCCACAGAGCGGCTGTACAAGGCCCTGCAAGAGGCCAGCAGCGTTACCAGGCAGATCGCGCAGCTGGTGCAACAGGCCGAGCAGGATGCGGCTGCGCCGTTCCAGGCCCGGTGAGCAGCGTATAAGCGGGATATGAGGAGGCTACAATGGCTGAAAAGATCAAGATGGAATATGCCCGCATGGAAGAGATGGCGCGCACCTTCCAGCAGGGCTCCGAACAATTGAAGGAGACATTGGCCCAGATGCAGAGCATTGCCAATACCCTGGAGGACGGCGCTCTGCTGGGCCAGGGCGGCGCGGCCTTCGTGGATGCCATTCGCAACAAGCTGTGCCCCGCCATCAGTCGGCTGGAGCAGAAATTCCAGGAGCTGCAGCGGGATGTCCTGGGTGCCATGAAAGACATGCAGGCGGCCGATCGGACGTCCACGAGCATCATGGGCTAAGCAAAGGAGAGGCGCAAGATGATCGGCAAATTGCTTCGTTTTGCACGACAGGTGGTGGCGAACGTCTCCGCCCAGCTGAACCAGCAGTTCAACATCGTCGAGCAGGCGGCCATGGCTCCCCTGCGCGCGATCGTTGGACAGGTGACCGGCGGCGTCTGGCGGGGCGATGGCGCCAATAAGTTCGTCGAAGAGATCACCAAGATGATGATCCCCGGTGTGGGCCAGGTGGGCACCCAGATCAGGACGCTGAACAACAACCTGCAGCGCGCAGCGGCCGTGATGGAACAGGCGGATGCTCAGGTCACCTCGCTGGTCAGAGGCCTGGCCGACACCTTCGGTGCCATCTACTAATCACAGGAGGTTTCCGATGGCCGAACAGGTATACATGGACATCCCGGCAGTCAGGAATATCGCCAACACCTTGGGCCAGGTCAGCGATACCTTGAAGGCCGTAGCCAAGACGCTGGAGGCGCTGGCCACCATCTTGAAGAGCACTGCTTTTGTGGGCCTGGTGGGCGGCGCGGCCGTGCTGCATGTCATCGAGACGGTGAAGCCCTACATCATCCAGGTCGCCGAGAAGTCGGCCGAACTGAAGAAAGACGTCCTGGATTCGGTCGCCGCGTTCGAGCGCGGGGATGCGCAGGGAGCGACGCGGTTCTATTGATGGGCAAGGGTGACGGGACATTGGCCGGCCGATAGCCCATAGTTTCGGTTGATTATGCGCTGTCGGGTGGGCGGCGCATAAGGCAGGACAAAAAATGAGCGCGGCCTGACGTGCCAGGCACCTGGGAGAGTGCATGGCACGTCAGGCAGACCATTTTCGGGTTAGTAAGGGAGTATGGCTATGAGCGCCGATGTAATCCAGGCTCAGTACGAGCAACTTGAAGCTTTGGCGCGGCGTTTCGGGAAACAGGCCGATTCACAGGTTGCGCTGCAGAAGCGTTTGCAGCTGCGCGTCGAGAGATTGCGGAGCGCCGGCTGGACCGGCCGGGGCTCGGATGCGTTCTATCGCGAGATGGACGGGCAAGTGTTCCCGGCCATGCAGCGTTTGATTGTGGCTCTGCGGGAAGCACAGAAGGTGACGTTGCAGATAGGTTTCATCCTCAAGCAGGCCGAAACAGAGGCTGCGCGGCCTTTTCAGAATAAGTCTGGGACAGCAATCGAATCTGCTGTGCCAGATCCGAAAGTTGCACCGGTTCACGATCCATCCCGTGATCGGCCGATCCTCTTCGGCCTGTTCACCGATAAGTACTATTACTCCCCTGCTTATCGCACGTTTGTGGGCACAATCTCTCCGGACGGTATTGCGCCAGGTGACGTCAAACAAGGTAGGTTGGGAGATTGTTNTTTTATGGCGGCTCTGAGTGCAGTTGCACGACAGCACCCCGAAGTGATTTGGAACGCGATCAAAGACAACGGAGACGGGACTTATACCGTGACATTCTACAAGAATGGGAAGCCCTTGCAGGTCACCGTGGATTCCGATTTTCCGGTGGCCCAGGATCGCTCAGGGAATGCGACCAGTATTCCTGTCTATGCTGGAACAGGTAGCAACAAGCAAGAGTTATGGCCAATGATTATGGAAAAGGCTTATGCTCAAATAAGCGAACGTAGCTATGCAAAGATCGAAGGCGGTTTCCCCGGAGACGCAGTTGAGTTGATTACCGGTAAACCTGCCCTGAAGCTCAATACCGGCTTTGCCAGCCCGGAACAAGAGAGGGCAGTTCTGCAAAACCTGCATGATCGCTTGAACAACGGAGAATACTTGACCGCAGCCACCAGAAACACGGGTTCGCGGGAGGACAAAAAGTACTGGCCGAGTTATGTTATACCTTTGCATGCATACTCTGTCGAAAAGGTTGATGTGGCAGAAGGGTTGATTTATCTTCGTAATCCGTGGGGTGATGTTTACAATCCGCAGCCAATGACGCTTGAAGACTTCAACAAGTATTTTGATTACATCGCCACAAATCGTTAGTTCGTCGAAAAGTCCCTCATGGGAGAGAGCGGTCATGTACATGTGTAAGAAGGGCAGTTTGCTGGCCTGCTTTTTTTTCTTTGTGGTATTTACTCTGGGGTGTATGATGCCCCGAAGTTCTTTAACCGAGGAGCCGAGGCCAATGTCAACTGAAACCTTTGTGACTCAACACGTAGTTAAAGAGACAACAGTGCTCCGCCTTGAGGATGGCTGGGAAGTTGGCTTGCAGATGATTTATCAGGGAGAATACACTGATGCAACAGGCCGCACTGTGAAGGGTCTGGTAGCTCGGATCAGTGTTTGGGACGGCCAAAAACCCCGAGCAGAAACCTATGAGGTTTACAAAGGCTATATTCTTACGGCCGGGAAGCGTTATCAAATTGTGGAAATCAAGGAGGGAGGGGCTTCAGGCGTGCCGGGGACGCGGGAAGGCTATTTGGTCATAGGTGAATTGCCGTGAAGAGATATCGGCCCAGAGGATGAGCGAATGAAACAAGTCTGCCTGCAATGCGGTCGTGTCTCTGCGGCGGGCGACCTCTTTTGCCAGGAGCTGGATTGTCCGGCCGAAAGGTCGCCCACCATCCTCGACCCCGGCGATTGGTTCGGCGATATCGAAATCGTTAAGCCGGTGATCGTCTTGCGGTCGGGGGTGCTGTACGAGGCGTGTCACCAAAAGAAGAAGGTCTATCTGAAGGTGGCGCATCCGGGGCCCGAGAACAAAGAGCGGCTCAAGCGCGAGGCCGAGTTCCTGCAATCGCTCCAGCTGCGCAAACTACATCAGCCGACCTTGCCCTATTTGCTCCCTCCTTATCCCAATACCACGATCGCTCAAGATCCCTACGGCAAGACGGTTTTGCGCGGCCATCTGCTCTACTATACCCTTTTCGAGTATTTTGAGGGCCAGCCGTTGCGTCATGTCTTGCAGCGCAATCCGCAGCTCTGGATCAACCATGTCGGTTGGCTGGTGATGACGCTGGCCCTCACGGTCAATTACCTGCACTCCCAGGGGCGGTTCCATTTCGGATTGAGCCCCGATAGCCTGTTGGTCCGTTTCGACGAGAAGCCCAGCGCCCCGCGCATCCTGTTGTTCGATCTGGGTGTGATGACAGATAAGGACCACCTGCGCCAGGACTGGTATCCGTCTGTTGTATTGCCGGCTTACATCGCGCCCGAACTGGTAGATGCCAGGCCCGCCGAAGTCGCGCCTGGTTATCGCCCCGACGTGTATGGCCTGGGCATGGTCCTCTACGAGCTTCTGGTCGGGGAGCCGCCCATCCCGTTTCGCTTGCGCAACGACGACGACGTGTTGCGGGCCGTGGTGCGCGGGCAACGGGTGACGATGTATCGCCTGGAGGATGTGCGTACTACCGCGCAGATCGCCCTGCAGGCCACCAGTCTGGAGCCTGCAGAGCGCCAAAACTCTGCTTACGAGGTCGCCAAACAACTGCGCGCGCTGTTCGGCGATGTGCCTCCGCCCAGGCGCAGCCCATGGCCGAGCCCTGCCACGATCTTTCTGGCCGTGATCACCCTGTTGATCATCGCCTTCCTGATCGCGCTGGCCGTCATGCTCAGCAGAGCCGGATAGGTGAGGAGGATTGGCCGATGAGTCGCCAATCTTTGCTGATAGATCGTCCGCCGCGGATTCAGCCGAAACTGCCGGTTGAGACCATCGAGATCCCTACCCCGCCCCAGCCAGGGCCTTCGGCACTGGCGCAATTGCTGCAGATGGGATTGCCGCTGGTCACCATGTTGGCCTTCGTGTTCATGATGGTATTCTCCGGCGCGCGCAGTACTCCCTGGATGGTACTGCCGATGGTGCTGATGGTGCTCTCATCGGCAGGGATTGCAATTTACAGCTATGTGAAAGAGAAGCGCGATCGGGCTGCTGCGGAAGCTGCATATCAGGCACGCCTCATCGAGATGAATCGCGATATGCACAACTACCACGATCAGCAGCGGCGCTTCTATGTCTACAACTATCCCGATCGGCCCGCTCTGGCGCGCATCGTCCGAGATGCGCGCTGGGANATGGATAAGAATAAGCGCACGTTGCGGGGGAATACCCGTCTGTGGGAACGTCGCACGACCGACGANGATTTCGGCGTCCTCCGCCTGGGGATGGGCACCCTGCCCTCGACCGTCACCTACGTCCTGAAGAGCACGGAGTTGCACGATGATCCCCTCACGCGCGCCGCGCTCAAGTTGCAGGAGGATTCCCGCTTCGTCGCTCACATCCCGGTGATCATCTCCTTGCGCCCCCCGCGCCAGGAGCCAGGCTCCGGCAATCAGGAAAAGCCGCAGGAGGAAGAGGCAAAAGCCCGCGCCGAACGCCAGCGCCATACGCCGGCCGTGCATGCGCTGGGCATTGCCGGCGAACGCACCGCGGTTTACCAGCATGTGCGCAGCCTGCTGGCGCATTATGTGGTTTTCCACGCGCCCTCCGATGCCCGCCTTTATATCCTGGCCAACCGGCAAGCCGAGTGGAAATGGGCCCAGCAGTTGCCGCATTGCCTGGGCGATGAGAGTGCGCAGCAGCTCTGTTTTCTGGATGCAATTGTTCAGACCGAAGAGGGCAATGGCAGGTTCGGCAGCATGGAAGAGGAAAAGCCGTTGCCGCGCTTCCTGGAATCCATTCGCAAGATCCTGGCCCAACGCAAGCTGCAGCTTCAGGCAACCAATGACGAAGGCGGCGCCCGGGGCGATCCGACTTTGCCCCACCTCCTGGTCGTGGTTGACCTGCTGGATGTTGGCGAAAGCACCGATCCCTTGTTCAATAACCTGGAAGGCGATGCGGCCATCTCGATCTTGCTGGCCGAAGGCGCCGCGTTGGGCGCCTCGGTGATCTTTTTGGTCGGAGAGCGCAGCAAGATCCCCAGCGGCTGTCAGGCGGTGGTCGAGGTCGAACGTACGACGCCGGCGACGAACAGCCGGCTGGCTGCGCTGGAACGGCTGCATTTTCGCTACGCCGAGACCGGCGTCAACACGTATCGCTATGTCGGCCAGGCCGATGCGGTGGCCGATCCGGCTGAGATGGCCGACCTGGCCGCCAGGCTGGCCGAGCTGAATGTCCGCCAGAGCTACGGCGGCAGTTTGCCCGCTACCGTGCCGTTCATGGAGTTTATGGGGTACCGTTCCCTCCAGGAGCTGGAGACCGACGCCTGGCGCCGGTGGCAGGCGAGCACGCAACCTCAGCACGCCGACTGGCTGCGCGCGCGCGTCGGCATGATGGGCGGCAACAAACCGCGCACCTTGCATTTCTCTGCCAAGCGCGATGGCGTGCATGGCATGATCGCCGGCAGCACCGGTTCCGGCAAGTCGGAGCTCCTGATCTCTCTGATCACGGGGATGGCCGTCACCTATGATCCGACGGTGCTCAATTTCGTCTTGGTGGACTACAAAGGAGGCGGCGCCTTCCAGGCGTTCAAGGACCTGCCGCATTGCGTGGATGTCATCACGAACCTGAGCCATGAAGGCGTCACCCGCATGTTCACGGCGATCAACGCGGAGCTGCAGCGTCGGCAAAAGCTTAACACCGAGACCAACACCAAGAACATCGTCGAATATCGCAAGCAGGGCCTTCATCTGACGCACGCGCCTTATCCGTTCCTCTTCATCATCATTGACGAATTCGCCGAGATGATCGCGGATCGCGCGGAGTATAAGGCTCAGCTTGAGACCATCACCCGGGTCGGCCGGGCGCAAGGGGTCTCGTTGATCCTGGCGGCCCAGCGCCCTACCGGCGTCACCGACCAGATGCGTTCTAACATCAAGTTCCGCATCTGTTTGCGGGTAGAATCGGTCGGCGAGAGCCGGGAGCTATTGCGCCGGGGCGATGCTGCTTTTCTGCCCAGCGGCATCCCCGGCCGTGGTTATTTGCAGGTCGGCAACGAGGAAGTGGACCTGATCCAGTTCGTCTACACGGGCGATAAATACGTTGATCCGAATCAACGGCCGCAGGTGGATGTCATCTGGCCGGAGCGCGGCGGCACCTATGACCCCGCGTGGGATCAAGAGCCGCCTGAGTTGTATCGGGCGATCATCGGTTCATTGAATAAACTGGCCACGGCCCAGGGCATCCCGAAACAGACTGCGCCGTGGCCCGGCTTCTTGCCCAGGAGACTGGCCCTGACGACGCCCTTGATCTCCCAGGACCCTGAAGTGAAAGCCATCACGTCCGATCGCTATCTTGATCCTGAAGCGCTCGACCTGATCCTGTTGGGCGAGCCGCGCGAACCGGTCGAGGCGCTCAATTCCTCGGTCGCGAAATGGCTCAATGACGGTTTTGGCTGGGTGGAGCGTCTGGATTGGGAACGGTACGCGCTGAGACCGGTGGTCGGCCTGGTGGACAACCCGTACACGGCGCGGCAGTTGCCGCTGGTTGTGGACTTCACCAGGGGACATGTTGTCGTCTTTGGGGCGTCCGGTTGGGGCAAGACCACTTTTGTGCGTTCGTTGATCGTCAGCCTGTGCGCCACCCATTCGCCCGCTTATGCGCACGTCTATCTCCTGGATCTCGGAGGGCGTAACCTGGCCGCGCTGGCCGGCCTTCCTCATGTCGGCGCCGTGATCAATCCGGATGAAGAGGGCTATCAAGAACGTGTGGAGCAGTTGTTCCGGGAGTTGAACGACGTTGTAGACAGGCGCAAAGTGATCCTGGCTAACGCAGGAGTGGATAGCATCTTCAAGTACAATGCGCTGCACGGCGACGATCCGCTGCCCGGCATCGTCGTAGCCATTGATAATTTCGTTGAATTCAAGGAAACCTTCGGAGGTGAAAAGGAGAATGTTGAGACGCTTCTGGATCGTTTTGTGGCCCTGGCCCGCGAATCCAAACCGTATGGCGTGCACTTCCTGATCACGGCGAACCAGCCGAATGTGCTTTCCACTCAGTTGTATAACATTTTCACCGAACGTTTCGTCTTGAAGCTGGGCGACCCCGGCGATTATCGGGTCATCCTGGGGTCTTCCGTGCCGGAGATAGCCGATATCCCCGGACGCGGCTACGTGAGCAGCGATCGCGTTCCGTTGAGTTTTCAGGTCGCTGTGCCGACGGACCTCTCGCGCGTGGGCGCAGAGGGCGCCGCCGATGAGAACAAAGACCTGGCGCATCTGGCCGAGAGCATGCGACGCTACATGGAACGCTCGGGACGGACATACAAGAAGCCGTTCCCTGTGGGCGCTTTGCCCAAATCGGTTTTGCTCAGACAACTGCTCGCGCGCGAGCACGGACTGACGCTCGACGACACTTTCCTGCCTGCGCTCAAGGAGATCGCCCGCCGCAAGTGGGCCGAGAGCATGCAACCCGAAAAAGCCGACTGGCTGGCAGTGACCTTCGGCCTGGTCTCGGGCAATCGGCCGCGTACCATGCACCTGGAGGCCAAACGGGACGGCGTGCATGGCCTGATTGCCGGGGGTACCGGCTCCGGGAAATCCGAGCTGCTTATGACCGTGGTCGTCGGCCTGGCATTGAACTATGACCCCAGCATCCTGAACTTCGTCCTGGTAGACTTCAAGGGGGGCGGCGCATTCGCACCTTTCGAGAAGCTGCCCCATTGCGTAGACATCGTAACCAACCTGAACCGCGCCGGCGTGCAACGGATGTTTACGGCGATTCGCGCCGAGATCGAGCGACGCCAGAAGCTGACCACGGAGACCGGCACCAAGGACATCATCGAGTATCGGCGTCGAGGCTACCATCTGACCCATGCGCCGCTGCCGCATCTTTTCATCATCATTGATGAATACGCCGAGATGATTGCCGAGAGCCCGGAGTTCAAGGCGGAACTCGACAGCATCACCCGAGTCGGCCGTTCGGCGGGCATCAACTTGTTGCTGGCCTCTCAGCGCCCGACGGGCATTACCGATCAGATGCGGGCCAACATCAAGTACCGGATCTGCTTGCGGGTCGAGGAACCCGAAACCAGCCGCGAGATGTTGCGGCGTTCCGATGCGGCGTTCTTGCCCGGCGGCATTCCCGGCCGCGGCTATTTGCAGGTCGGCAACGAGAATATCGAGCTGTTTCAAGCTGCGTACACCGGCGAGACCTACGAGCATGCGAGCTTGCGCGAGGGTGAGCGCGCACCCAGGTTCTATGATGTAGTCGTGGACCTGGCGAACGAGCTCCTGGATGAGATGCAAGCCGAACGGCCGCACCCGCCGTGGCCGCCATCTCTGCCGCGCGCCATCACGTTGGCGGCGCCGTTATCGGAACGCTATTTTGTACCGGGGCCCTTCGGCGGTTGGTGGTCAAAGCAGGAACGTCCATTGTCTTTGAATGCAAGCGTGGCGGATTGGTTTGCAGGTCGCGGAACCTGGCCGGGTGTGGATTGGGCGCATCTGGCCATGCGCGCCGTGGTCGGGCTGGCAGATGATCCCTACAACGCCCGACAATTGCCCCTGGTCGTGGATTTCACCAAGGGCCACGCGGTGATGTTCGGTGCTTCGGGATGGGGCAAGACCACCTTCCTGCGCTCGCTGATCCTGAGCCTGGCATGCACCCACTCACCGGACGAGTTCCACGCCCACGTGCTCGACCTGGGGGGCCGCAATCTCGAGCTGTTGCGAGCGCTGCCGCACGTGGGCACGGTGATCATGCCGGACGAGCCGGGCTATCAGGAACGCGTGCAACAGTTGCTGCGCGAGTTGAACGAGATCGTTGATGAGCGCAAGCGGCTGTTTGCGCGCGCCGGGGTTTCGACCCTGGCCGAATACAATGCCGCGAACGGCGAACGACCGTTGCCGGCCATCCTCGTCGCGATCGACAACTTCGGCGAGTACATCGAAACCTTCGGAGGAGATGATAAGGCCGGAGAACAGAACAACCTCCTGGACGCGTTGGCGACCCTGATGGGCCAGTCCAAGGCCTTCGGCGTGCATTTCGTCGTCACGGCCAGCCGGTTGAACGTCCTTTCCGGTAAGCTCTACAGTCTGTTTACCGAGCGCTATACATTGCGGCTCGCCGAGGCCGATGACTATGCCGGCGTCGTGGGCGGCCGCGTGGCGGAAGTGGAAGAGATCCCCGGCCGCGGGGTGACCCGAATAGATCGCCATCCGCTCGTCTTTCAGGTCGCTTTGCCTCTCGCCACTGCCGAGATTCCCGGCCAGCCGCGTGCGGAGGCGGAGACGATCCGCACCATCGGCAAACACATGGCCGCTTTCATCGAGCACGCGCCGCGCCGGTATCAGGAGCCGCTTCGCGTGGATGCGTTGCCCAAGACTTCCTCTTATCGCCAGGTCATCAGCGAACAGTTCGGGCTGGCTACAGGTCGCCCGTTCCTGGGCGAATTGAAGGCCGCCATGGCACGCGCCTGGGCAGAGAACGCGACGGCCGAACATGCCGACTGGCTCAAGGTGACGCTGGGCATCAAGTCGGGCCTCAAGCCGCGCACACTGCATCTGGAAGCCAAGCGGGATGGCGTACACGGCATCCTCGCCGGCGGCACCGGTTCGGGCAAATCGGAGGCCCTGATGACCATGATCGTCGGCCTGGCGCTCAACTACTCGCCCGATATCCTTAACTTCGTGCTGGTGGATTATAAGGGAGGCGGCGCTTTCAAGCCGTTCGAGCGGCTGCCCCATTGCGTAGATATCGTGACCAATCTCAACAAGGCGGCCGTAAACCGCATGTTCACAGCGATCAATGCCGAGATCCGGCGGCGCCAGAAGCTCAACGCGGATACCGGCACCAAAGACATCGTCGCTTACCGGCAAAAGGGGCTGCATCTTACCCACGAACCCTATCCGCATCTCTTCATCATCATAGATGAATACGCGGAGATGATCGAGGATTACGAAGAGTACAAGGCCGAGCTGGAAAGCATCACGCGCGTGGGGCGTTCCCAGGGGATCAATTTGATCCTGGCCTCGCAACGTCCGAAGGGCGTCACGGACCAGATGCGGGCCAACATCAAGTTGAAGCTGTGCCTGCGGGTCGAGCAGACCGATACCAGCATCGAGCTGTTGCGACGTCCTGATGCCGCGTTCTTGCCGGGGGGCGTGCCGGGCCGCGGTTATCTCCAGGTAGGCAACGATCCTTTGGAGTTGATCCAGGTATCTTACACGGGTGAGCCGCAACCCGACGATCGGCCCGTTCCCGTGCTCTGGCCAGATCGGCCGGTAACGGCCGCCAGCGGTCCGACGACCGAGGACGTGCCCAGGTTCTATGATGCCGTTGTGGCCCTGGCCGCCGAGTTGACGAACGGCAAGATGGCGCGCAAGCCCTGGCCTGCCTTCCTGCCCCGGCAGCTCAGTTTACAGACGCGACTTTACGATGCGCAAGCCGACAGGTATTACGAGCTCAACCCTGCGGTGACCGATTGGCTGAACGGCGAGGTGACGGGGCTGTGGCGCGGCGTGAACTGGGAGGAGACGGCGTTGCGGCCAACGGTCGGGCTGGTGGACGATCCGGCCGAGGCCAGGCAGTTTCCGTTGCGCTGCGACCTCACGCGCGAGCATCTGGCCGTCTTCGGCGATTCGGGCTGGGGAAAAACCTCGTTGTTGCGCACGATCATGGTAGACCTGGCTGCCACCCATTCGCCCGCTGAACTTCATCTGTATGTTGTAGACCTGGGCGGCCACAACTATCGTAGCCTCGAAACATTGCCCCATCTCGGCGCAGTCATCTATGCCGACGAAGAGAGCTTCGAGGAACGTCTCCAACGCCTGATGGACAAGTTGACGGCCTGGACGGATCAGCGCAGTCAGTTGTTGGCCGCGGCCGGCGCCGGCAATCTCTACGAATACAACCAGCGTTTTCCGGAACAGGCCCTGCCGGCGGTATTGGTCATCATTGATAACTTTGCCCCTCTGCATGAAAATTACGAGATGTTTGTCGAAGCCGCCATCACGCCGTTGGTACGTCGTTCGCTGGCGGCCGGCATCAGCTTTGTGGTTTCGGCAAATACGCCGAACAACATGCCGGGTCGGTTGCTGGCGCTTTTCGGCCAACAGCTCACTTTCAGGCAAAGCAANCCCGATCGCTACCTGGATATCGTCGGCCGTGGCGCCATTGAAATAGATGAAATCCCCGGCCGGGGTTATGTTCGCCTGGGACGCCGTCCCCTGCTGTTCCAGGCCGCGTTACCGGTCGGCGCATTGGCCGCCGATGACGGACGAGACCCGTTGCCCGAGGCAGAAGAACTCCAGCGCCTGGCCGCCAACATGGCCGCCGCGGCCGGTGAGATGCGTCATCGGCCGGAGCGCATCGAGATCTTGCCGGAGATCGTGCCCTTGCAGGCGATGCTCGAAAGGGCGCCGGCCGTGCGTCCCAATCGCATCGAGGCAGTGCTCGGCCAGAGCATCAACCTTCAACCGGCGGTGTTCGATCTCAAGCGGACCGGGTTGCACTTCCAGGTCGTCGGCCCGCCGGTTTCCGGCAAGACGACCGTGCTCTATGATTTTGTGTTGTCTCTGGCCTATCGCTATACCCCCGAACAGGTGATGATGATCCTGGTGGATCCGCAACGTCGGTTCGCCGAGTATGGCGGCCAGCATCGGCTGAGCGATCTGCCGCATGTGGTAGCCACGGTCAACGAGGTTCACGAATTGGCGGGCCTGGTGCCCTTGCTCAAGGCCGAGGGCGAGCTGCTCGCCGCGCGCACATCGTTGCGCGAGGTCTTCGTCTTGATGGACAACTACGACGACATCGCGGACGAGATCGAGCGCAAAGAGAACCTGGCGCAAGAACTGGGCGGCCTGGCTCGACGGTATGGCCGCGAAGGGTTGCATTTCGTGGTGGCCGGCTCGATGGAGAGCGGGACTAACGAATTCAAGCGTGCGATCCAGGCCACCAACTTCGGCATCGGCCTGCGCACGCCGGGCGCGCTCGATGTGTTGCGCGTGATGCGCCTTCCGGCCGGCTTCCGCAGCGGCAAGGATCTGGCCGTTGGCCGCGGGTATGCGGTCCGATCGGGGCAACCGACCATGATCCAGGTCGCCAGCCCCTACGATGGCCTGATCCTGCCGGATATCGTCGAGGAAGAGCGAGTGCCGGCGGCGTTGGATCACTGGATCGAGCGGATCCTGGCCATTCATTCGGGGCCGAGGGCCGTCTGGTCGGCCCAACCCCAAGAAGTAGAAGGCATGCCGAAGGCCGGAAAGAGGGGAGAGGAGGCGGCGCGGTCAGAGGAAAGTCCCAAGCTCAAACAGATGTTGCGCTTGCTGCGACGGGCCATGGTATGGGAGACGCAGCGCCGCCATGAGAACCCGGAGGTCGAACCGCTGCTGCCCGGTTTGCTGGCCCGCTATGAACCCGAAGCGTGGGCCGATGAGCAAGTCTTGCGTCAGGTGTTGCGAGCAGTCCATCGGACGATCAGCGGATTGGAGGAAGAGCTATATAAGTCCATTTACGGCGATCAGCTCGACGATGATAGCCTGTTGATAGGACTCGAAAACGATTTGCCGGAGACCGACGGCCTTGAAGCGGAAAAGGCATGAGCCAGGAGACGGCCCAGGAGCAGCGAAATGACTCAAACGCGCATTGAATTGTTCATAGATGTTTTCGACCAGACCGCTCAGAGGGCTTTGGCGCTGTCTGACCTTACGCCGCCCCAGTTGATCAAAGCGATCTTGCAGGAGTTTCACAGCCTGGAGTATTTGAGCGATGAACCGGCAAACTATTATCTGATAAGAACGGAAAGCGGCGAACAGCTTTTCGATGACCAGCCCCTCAGTGCGCAGGTCAAACAGAAAGAGCGTCTGGTATTGCTTGAACGCGAAGCGACGCTTCCTGCAGGGACACATCGCCCGGCACGGCCGGTCTATCTCCGGGAGATGCGAGAAGGCAAGGCCTTCAAGATCCATTGGTTGCCGGCCATCATCGGGCGGCATAGCGAGTTTCAACCTTATGATGAGTTGGTCGCCGTTGATTTGCGTTCGTATCCTACCGGCTTGCGCGTCTCCAGGCGCCATGTCAAGCTCAGCGATGACGGCGAACATTTTTACATCGAGAACATGGCCAGCAATCCCGTTTTGCTGCTTTCACCGCAACAGGCCGGCCCCATCCAGGTGGGGGGCGCGCCGCAGCCGATTGCGAATGGCGATATCATCCGCCTGGAGCGGAGCGGCATCGAGCTCAAGTTCATTGTATGGAATCCGCCGGCTGAAATGCCGTCAGCGACACTATCGGAGAACCCAACCGGATCCACTTCAGGAGATTAGACATATGGCAGACGTTATTCAAGCCAACTACGAATCGCTCAATGTGATTGCGAGATCTTTCGCACAGCATGCCACCAAAGTCCGTCAGATGCAGGGCCGCCTGAGCCGGCAGATGGCGGTATTGCGGCCCGCCTGGACCGGCCGAGGATCGGAGGCGTTCTTTGCGGAGATGTCCGATAAAGTCCTGCCGGCCGTCCAGCGCCTGAGCGCGGCCCTGACGGAGGCCGACCGGGTAACGCGCCAGATCCAGGAGATTCTGCGCCGCGCTGAGGAACAAGGGGCCACGCCTTTCCGGCAGGATGCTGAGCAGGGCACGACCGGCGGGCCGGACATGGAATCGGGCATACCGCCGGCCAGCGGGGCCCCGATGGGGGGCATTTGGGAGACGCCTGTCGGTGATATTCCAGATGTGAGGGACGGCATGGGGGAGGTCGAGTCCTCCCTGCCGGCCGATAGAGATGGCATCTTTCCGAATGAAGTCATCGTCGGGGATGGTTTCGGCAATCCGGGCGATGGCTTCGGCGACGATGGCATCACGTGGCCCGGGGACAGCTCTCGCGATGATTTCCTCGTCCCTGAGGATTGGCTCTCGCAAGTGAAAGAAGAGTGGGGTGATAGCGCCATCGGTGGAGTGGACAACGGAGGCGCTTCAGGGGAAACTCAGATGCCCGGCGCCAGCGCAAGCCCTGATACAGGGGGCGGCGGCGGGGGTGGAGCAGGAGATGGTTCAGGTGGTATTTCAGCGCTGGGCCAGGCAACCGGCAGCGACGCGGCCGGGGGAGAGACGGCCGGCATGGCGGGCTCGACGGGTGGGGCCGGCGCCGGATCTCCATTGGCAGGTAGTGGTTCGCCATCGGGTGCAGCGGGGCCGTTCGCCGCAACCGGCCTGCCGCGCGGTCAAGAGGGAAGCCTGGGTGAGAGCAGCGCAGCCGGATCGTTGCCTGCCCCCTTACGCTATCAGCCGTCCTCTGACGCTACGACCGGACGAATGGATGTCGGTAGAACCGATGCTCAGACGGCCGGGGGGACTGTCGCAACCGGCAGCTCATCTGAGTCCCAGGTAGGCCGGGCCAATCTTGGCCTTCCGATCGGCCTGGCAGCGCTCGGCCCCCTGGTCGCTTTGTTGGGCAAAGCCATTCGAGATCGTTTTGCCGAGCGCTGAGCGAAGAGATGGGATGATATGGNGTAGTTTCTGGCTGGAGGATATATCATGAATGAAGACACAGGTCGGCAGTCTTTCTCTGTCACGCTCTCGCGCGAGGAATTGCTGGCAGTTCTGGATGTTCTGCGCGCCACGACNATCCCTGGGTTGGATCGCGAGCCGTCGGGCTCGTTAACACCTGATCAAGAGGCATTTGCCCTGGTTGTTGCCCGCCGCGCTCTGCTCGCACGCAACTTAGCTCAGGTCCAATCCGATGGGGCGTTCTTGTTGCATCGCGAATTGCTGCGAGCGGTTGGGACATGTGCCTATGCCCGAAGTTCCATCCTGGTCTATCATTGGCCGGCGGGAGAACAAGCTCCCCACTTGCTGTTCGGCCATCTGCGCGGAGACGATGTCGTTACCCATACGCGGCCGGGACCCGTTTTGCACCGCTTCACCCTGTTGCCGTCGCGCCAGGAGTTAGTAGATCAGGTGTTGGCCTTTTGCGAGGTTAAAGACGTCACACAGGTCGAGGTCTTTGATTTCCTCGTGCCCCGCCAGGAGTTTGCCGATGCCCGTCAGCTGGCCAGTGTCGGCAATACCGCTGCGGCCATCGGCACGCTTGTGCAAAGCGGCCTTCCTGCAGAGAGCGCAACAACGCTGGTGACCAGCTGGGCCGCCGCACCGCGCGTTTCGGCTTTGCAGACCATTACGCAGCAGGGCAACCAGATGGCTCAGACACAGGAGTTCACCCTGATGCAGGATGGACGATCCATCTGGTGGATTGCGCCTCAAGCTGACGCCGGGCCAAAGGGGCCGATACGCGTTAGGACGATGACGGTTCAGGCAGTACGTGACCTGCTGACCCAAAGCCTGGGCGGGTAGCGTCGTAGGAGGACGTAAAGAAGAAGCAAGACGTTATCTGCAATTCTAATTGCCAGCCATCCGCAACTCCATACGGCGATTTGGCATTTAGCTCCTGATGCGGTATGATAGGCTTTGTCTTGATCCATCGGTTGATCCGTTCGACGGAGGCAACGACGATGAAGGCAAAGCGTTTGCTTTCGACTTGTGTTTTCGTGCTTATCCTGGTTTTGCTGCTGGCTGGCCCCGATGACAGTGCAGCGCAGGGGCCGTCATCTCTCACTGTCTTGATCAGCGGTCCCACCTACGATCAGGGTCGGAACCTCTATCGCGGCCGGATCACCGTGAACGATCCGAAGAACGTCTATCGGCTGTTGTATAGCGTTGAGGATGCCGATGCGGGCACGGTGATCATTCCCGAAACAGAGATCAACCTGGGAGGGTTCAATGCCAGGCCATATGAACTGAATGGCGCTTTGTTCAAGCCGGAACGCAAATATGTGCTCAAGGTGCAGGCGGTAGATTGGAGCGGCAATCTGATTCCGCGTGCGGCCGAGGGTCATTTGGTCAATCCTGGTGAACAATTTATCCTCGCCAGCAAGGAGTTCGTTCACTTGCCGCCAGCGCCGCCTCGCTTTGAATTCCGCATTGAGTCGGTGAATGCCGACTATGCCGCCGGCACCTTGATCATCAGACTTAACCTCCCCTCCAGCGCGGCTGTACTGAAGTACGATGGNTTCATTGTGGACGATTCTGGTCAGCGCGTCGGCGTGATTCAGGAGGCTCTGTATCGTGATCCTGAAGTGGTGGCGACATTGCCGGCATCTATTCGTGAAGCTACCGAGGAGCGTGCCTATAAAGTCACCCTGAATCTTTATACTCGTGACGACCAACAGGCACAGGCGACCTATGAAGTCAAGCTCAAACCGCCTCCTCAACCCTCTTTGTGGCAGCGCGTCACGACCGCTTTGGCCCAGAACCCTTATATTGCGCTGGCCATCCTGGTGGTGTTTTCGATGTTTGTCATAGCGATCATACTTTCCGGCAGATCTGGCCGTACGGACCGGCCGCCGTGGCGTCCACCGATACCGGGGCGTCCACCGATAGATTTAACCCGACCAGGAGAGCCTCCTATCGCGCGGGGCTGGCTCACCGTACGCGTTATCGAATCGCCTGGAACCAGTCGAGGGACCGAGCAACGAATCACTCATTTCCCGTGCGTGATCGGTCGCGAAGAGAACTGCGACATTCGCATTGAAGATCCTAATGTATCGCGCACGCATTTGAAGATCACATATCAAGGCGGTCGGTTCTTTGCGACCGACGTCAGCAAAAACGGTACTTTTATCGGCGACACGCCGCTCCAGAAAAACATCCCTACACCCATCCCAGAGACGGCCATGGTGCGCCTGGGGAATACCCGCCTCGAATTGATCACCGGCGATTGACGCCGACGGGAAGAGGGTTTGCTGGAAGCTGTTGGGGGGTAATGGGCGCGAGGCGGCGACCGAGCGGCATTGTGGAGTTGGGCCATGTGATCCTACTGGCCGCGCGGTGGCGGTTTGGCTGGTCCAGAGCACCCACGCAGGGCGCCGCGACAGCAGTTGGTCCGGTGGCCATCCTGATGGAGTCATTGCCGCACGGACGATCCAACGTCTAACCACGGGCCGTCGGGCCAAAGCAGCGTTTCACGCAGTACTGAATCGCGGCCATCGAGTTGGCTGCGGCCCGGCCGGCGCAGGTGCCGCTGGTGCGCTTCCCCGGCCGGCGCATTCGCCCTCGCAAGCCGGTCGCCGTCCTGCCGGTGCTCTCGCCCGATAACTACATGCAGGTCGTCCCCGACCTGCTCGCCTCGGCCAGCCGCA
>JGI24188J35168_1000506_pt1 | contig 22896 bp, 23 predicted proteins | sample YNPBryantNP2012_FD_35168 | JGI IMG/M metagenome (IMG submission 35168) | reverse complement strand
CGCTTGCGGAAGCGGATGACGAAGGCCAGCATGAGCCCCACGATCAAAAGGAAGAAAAACGCAGAAATCCAAAAGATGAACTTGAAAAGCGCGTCCACCGCTGGCGCCACGGTGGAGCCTTGAAACGGCAAAAACATTCCCTTTTCCGCCACAAAACCCAAAAAGCTCACACCCCCTCCCGCTTGCTCCGCCTCCAGGCTACGAAAAGCCAACTTCCCAGACCCAGCGCGGTGGCGAGGCCCCCGGCCCGCATGATGCGCGTGGCGGCCACCACGTAACGGCCCTCGTTGGCATCGTAGTGGAAGCAGTAAAGCACGATTTTCTCCCCGAAAGAGGTTTTCCCTTCCCGGGCTTCGCTCAGCGCGAGCTTGAGCGTCCTGGGTTCNAAGAGCACCCCGTAGAGCGTGCGCGCCACCTTGCCCTGGGGGGTCAGCACGAAGATTCCGGCGCCGTGGGCGTACTCGCCCCGTTCCTCGTTCCACTTGTAGTGGAACCCCACGCTGTCCGCCACCGCGCGGATGTCCTTCTCCNTGCCGGTCAAAAAGCGCCAGCCAGCGGCAGCGCCCGGGCGNCCGTACTCCCCCAGGTAGGTTTGCTTTTTGAGCTTGGCGAGGGTGGGGGTTTCCAGCGGGTCGATGGAGATGGTCACCACCCCGAACCCCTCACCTACCGTGGCGGGGAGCTCCTTCAGCCCAGAAAGCAGCCCCTGGAGCACCAGCCCGCAGAGCATGGGGCAGCGGTAGTACACCAGGGCGAGGATCGTGGGCCTGCCAGCCAAAAGCTCCCCCAGCTTCACCTCCCGCCCATCCTCGTCGAAAAACACCGCATCCAGGGGTACTTGCGCCCCCGGGCGTTCCTCGATCCCCACCCCTTCCAGCTCCTTGGGGAGCGGCTCCGCTCGCTGCGCCGCAAGCGGCGTTACGAAAACCGTGGCAACCAAGCACGCAAGCAACCGCTTCATGGTTTTCTCCCGGCTCTCGCCTCTTGCAAAACCAGCTCCATGGCCCGGTCTATGGGGATGGCCACGATCCCTTGCTGCGGGTCCACCACTCGGTACCCCTGGAGCTGCCCCAGCTGCTCGGCCCGCACCGCCTGGGCCTCCGGCGGCACCATCACTGCCTTCGCGAGGTTCTCCTTCTGCTCGGCGCGGTAGTAGATGGCCTGGAGCAGGAGGATCACCGCCACCAGCAGCACCGCGCTCACCACCCCCACCACTGCTACCAAACCGCTTTTCGGCTCGTAGGATTCCATGGCCACCTCACGCGTTCTCGAAGGTCAGCGATTCGAAAAGCCGGGGATCCTTCTGGCATGCCAAGGGAAAACGCACAGCCAGGTGCGCGAACCCCGCAAGCCAAACGCCGCCCAGCCCCACTGCCAGCAGCAGGTCCAAGGGGTGCGGGGTAGCCGAGCCCACCTCGGGCATCACCAGCCAGTACAGGTCCAGGTAGTGCACGAGCACCAGCCACACCGCGGGGTAGAAGAGAACCCCCGGGGAGCGCTTGATCTTCCTGGGCAAAAGCAGCAGGAACGGCAGCAGGAAGTGGCCGAAGAGCAGCACGAGACCAACGATGCCGAACCCCTCGCTCATGCGCCGCATAATCCAAGCGGTTTCCTCCGGGATGTTGCCATACCAGATGAGCATGAACTGGGAAAAAGCGATGTACGCCCAGAACACCACGAACGCAAAAAGCAGCTTGCCCAGGTCGTGGTAGTGCTCCACGGTGATGGTTCGCCGCAAGAACCCTGCCCGCTGCAGGCTCACCGCCAGCACCACGAGAAGCGCGAAAAACCCCACCACCGCCCCAGCGAAGTAGTAGACGCCGAAGATCGTGCTGTACCAGTGGGGGTCGAGGCTCATGAGCCAGTCGAAGGCGGCGAAGGTGAGGGTGAGGGCAAAGCCGATCATGAACGGGGCCGCCCGGCGTTGCAGCTGCCTGGTGACGTTCACATCGCCGCTTTGGTCCTGGGAAAAAGAGCTGCGGGTGAAAAACCGCGCGGCCCACCACCAGAACCCCAGGTAAACGAAAAACCGCAGCACGAAGAACGGCACGTTCAGGTAAGGCGCCTTCGCCTGGAGCAGGGGATCGGCTGCCACCGCTTCCGGGTGGCTCCAATGGTAAAGCTGCCCGAGCCCCATAAGCAGCGGCAGCGCCAGCAAGGCGCACAGCGGCAAGAGCGAGGCGAAGAACTCCGCCAGCCGCCGCACCACCACGCTCCAGCCGGCGTGCACCAGGTGCTGCAGCATCACGAAGAAAAGCCCGCCCAGGGAAAACGACAGCACCCAAGCGAACGCCACCAGGTAGGAAGCGAAAAACCGCGCCTTCCACGCCGGCACAGCCAAAGCCCCGCCAACGGCGAAAGCCAAGGCCAAAAGACCCAAGAGCAAAGCGCGAGTGCGCAGCTTTTCCCCGGTTTCCCCCAGGGTGCGACGTTCCAAAAGGAGCTCAACGGTTTGCTGCATGGCCTGTCATCCTCGTTTGCAGTTCCTGGCGCAGCTCCGGGGGCACGTCCGCCAGGGTGGCGTGCTGCGAGCGCTGCAGCGCCCGCACGTAGGCCACGATGGCCCACCGGTCCTCCACGGGGATCAGCGCGCCGTAGGGGGGCATGGTGCGCACGCCGTTGGCAATGGCGTTGTAGATGTAGCCCGCCGGCCGGTTCCGGGCGGTGTCGGTGTGGAACGAGGCTGCCGGGGTCCAGGTCCCCTCTTCCAACCGCTCCGCCCGGCGGCTCACCACCCCGTCGCCGTACCCGGAAAGCCCGTGGCAAGGGGCGCAAAAGATCCCGTACCGCTCCTGCCCGCGNAGGAGCAGTTCACGGGTCACCGGCACGGGGATCGCCATCACCCAGCCCTCCTTGTCCCGACCGGTGGCCACCCTCTCGTCCTCGACCAGCGTGCCCCGGGCAACGGTTCCCGGCACCTGAGGGCGCATGGCCCGGCCATCGGCGAAGAGCGGGCTGGCGGCCTGGGCCTTGAACTTGGGCTGGTTGTCCATGTCGTAGATCAGGTGGATACGGGGTTTTTTGGAAACCGTGGTGCGCGCCTTGGCCACCAGGGCCAAGGGAACCAGGGCCAAGGCGGCGAGGATCACCAGCGTGTAGGTCAAAGCCCTGGGCATCACGCCACCTCCACCCGGTGCACCGCCACGGCTCCCAGACGCTGCAGGAACCGGGAGGTTTCCTCCTCGGCAAAGCGCGGGTCCCTGGCTTCGATCACCAGGAAAAACTTGTCGTCGCTGCCTTTGGCAAAAGCCGGAAGCTCGAAGAGCGGGTGGTAGAGCTCGGGGTGCCTGTTGGCCACCAAGAGCCCGAACACCGCAAAAAGCGCCGAGAAGAGCACGGTCATCTCGAACGTCACGGGAATCGCCGGAGGAAATGCAAAGAGCGGCTTGCCGGAAATGCGGAACGGGTAGTCCACCCCGTTGGTCCACCACTGCAGCGCCAACCCGCCCAGACACCCCAAAAGCCCCCCGAGGAAAACCAGCTTGGGAAGCTGGCTGGGGCGGATCTCCATGGCCTCGTCCAGCCCGTGCACCGGGATCGGCGCGTGGGCGTCGTAGTGCACGAACCCCTCCTTGCGGCACGCCTCCACCGCAGCCAGGAACCTGTCCACATCGGCAAACTCCCCCGCCAAACCCCAGAGGGTGGGCGGGGGCAACGGACGCACCTCAGCGCCTCTCACCGTTGTCCCCTCCCAGGATGGCTTCGTGTTGGTGCGGGATCTCCCCCCAGTACTGGCCGTGCCCCCGGTGCGGCCCCCGCTCCAGCCCCGCTTGCGGCATTACGCTCTTCACCTCGGCCATGGCGATCATCGGCAAGAAGCGAATGAACAGCAGGAACAACGTGAAAAACAACCCGAAGCTCCCCGCCAGCGTCAGCAGGTCCACCCAGGTGGGCTTGTAGTACCCCCAACTGGAGGGCAGGAAATCCCGGGAAAGCGAGGTCACGGTGATCACGAACCGCTCGAACCACATCCCCACGTTGACGAGGATCGAGGTGACCATGAGGATCCAAGGGGTGGTGCGGGCCTTCTTGAACCAAAGCACCTGGGGCACCACCACGTTGCAGAACACCATGATCCAGTAAGCCCAAGCGTAGGGGCCCAAGGCCCGGTTGTAAAAGGTGAAAGCCTCGAAGTGGTTGCCGGAGTACCAAGCGGTGAAGAACTCGATACCGTAGGCGTAGCCCACCATGAGCCCGGTGGCCAGGAGGATCTTCGCCATGTTGTCGAGATGCCGCACGGTGACGATGTTCTCCAGGCCGAACGCCTTGCGGATCGGGATGAGCAGCGTGAGCACCATGGCAAACCCGGAGAAAATCGCCCCAGCCACGAAGTAGGGCGGGAAGATCGTGGCGTGCCAGCCAGGCAGCTGGGACACCGCGAAGTCGAAGCTCACCACCGAGTGCACCGAAAGCACCAGCGGCGTAGCCAGCGCCGCCAGCAGCAGGTAAACCCGCTCGTAGCGGTGCCAGTGGCGAGCCGAGCCGCGCCAACCCAAGGCCAGGATGCCGTAAACGATTTGCCGCGCCCGGGTCTTGGCCCGATCCCGCAAGGTGGCGAGATCGGGGATCATCCCCACGTACCAGAACATCAGCGACACCGTGAAGTAGGTGCTCACCGCGAACACGTCCCACATGAGCGGGGAGCGGAAGTTGGGCCACATTTGCATTTGGTTCGGGTACGGGAAAAGCCAGTAGTCGAACCAGGGCCGCCCGGTGTGGATGGCGGGGAACAGCCCCGCGCAAATCACCGCAAAAATCGTCATGCCTTCGGCGAAGCGGTTGATGGCGGTGCGCCATTTCTGGCGGAAAAGGAAGAGGATCGCGGAAATCAACGTGCCTGCGTGGCCGATCCCCACCCAGAACACGAAGTTCACGATGGCGAAACCCCAAGCCACCGGCATGTTGAGGCCCCAGACCCCCAAGCCGGTGACGAACAGGTACCCCAGCATGGCCAGCAGCACCACCGCAAAAAACAGCGAGATCGCGAACGACACCGTCCACCAAAGCGGCGGCTTGGGGCGCTCGGCGATGGCCGAAACTTGCTCGGTGATCTCCGCGAAGCTGGGCTGCCCCAGCACCAAGGGGGGTCTGCTGGTGGGGTCGTCCAGGGTCGGGTCCAAATGCGCCGGGAGCGACATCAGGCTTCCTCCGGGGGGTTGGTGATCTTGGCCAGGTACAGCACCCGGGGCCGGGTGTTGAGCTCGGTGAGGATACCGTAAGCGCGGCCATCCCGCTGGAGCTTGGCCACCCGGCTTTCAGGATCCGCGAGGTTGCCGAAGGTAATGGCCTGGGTGGGGCAGGTCTGGGCACAAGCCGGCACCACCGCGCCGTCCGCCAGGGGCTTGCCGGCGTTGCGGGCAGCGATTTTCGCTGCCTCGATGCGCTGCACGCAGAAGGTGCACTTNTCCATCACCCCCCGCCCGCGGACCGTGACCTCCGGGTTGAACGCCATCTTCGTCACCTGGCTCACGTTCTTGAAGTAGTTGAAGTAGTTGAAGCGCCGCACCTTGTACGGGCAGTTGTTGGAGCAGTAGCGGGTGCCCACGCAGCGGTTGTACACCATCTCGTTGAGCCCTTCCTCGGAGTGCACCGTGGCCGCCACCGGGCATACCTGCTCGCAAGGTGCGTTCTCGCAGTGCTGGCACATCACCGGGGCAAAGGCGAAGCTCGGTTCTTCGGGGGAGCCCGCGAAGTAGCGGTCTATGCGGATCCAGTGCATCTGCCGCCCCTTGGCCACCTGCTTGGCCCCCACCACCGGGATGTTGTTCTCCGCTTGGCAAGCCACCACGCAGGCACCGCAGCCGATGCACGCCGCCAGGTCTACCGCCATCCCCCACTGGTACTCGCCGGAAAACTGCCGCTCCTTCCAGGGCATGGGGGGGCGGAGCTCGGTTCTTTCCTCCGGCGGCAGGACGGGGTCCTGGGCCCGCACTTCCCGCACCAGCTCCCCCAGGCGGTGACCCAGCGCCTCGAGACCCAGCTTGTCAATGGCCTGCTGGTCCTGGGTGGAAACCACCTCCCCTGTCCGGCCTGTTCCCTGGAGCGAAACCACCGCCAAGCTCCCGCCCACCGCTGCCACCCCTGGCAGCGCCACGCCCACCCCGTCCCCCACCCGACCCGCTGCTTGCCGGCCGTAACCGGTCACCAGCCCCAGGGTGCCTTCCGCCACGCCGGGCAGCAAGAACGCCGGCAGCACCGCTTCGCCCCCTTCCCACGCCACGCGAAGGAGCTCCTTGTGCCGCACCCCCAACGCCTTGGCGGTAGCGGGCCCCAGGAGCACGGCGTTGCCCCAGGTGAGCTTGGTGATGGGCTCCGGGAGCTCTTGGAGCCAAGGGTTGTTGGCAAACCGCCCGTCTAGCACCTTGCTGTCCGGCATCACCCAGGCGGCGAGCTTGGTTTCCTCCGGAAAGCGCAGCGCCGCGAGCCAGCCGGTGTCAACGAGCTGCACCGCCACCGGGGCAGCGAGCTTTTCGCTCCACACCCCGTCGTGGAGGGTCTTGCGGAAAGCCTGCTCCCAATCGGCTCTCCCGACAAGCGCCGCGAAGCTCTCCCGCACCAGCTCGTAGCCGCTTCGTTCCTCCCCCAGCACGAAAGAGAGCAGCTCCTCGGCGGTCTTGCCACCGTACAGCGGGGCGATGAGCGGCTGCACCACCGAGTACACGCCCTCGGCGCTGCGCAGGTCCCCCCACCCTTCCAGGAAATGCGCCTGGGGCAGGTGCCAGTGGGCGAGCCGGGAGGTTTCGTCCTCGTAAAGCCCGAGCCGAACCAGGCTCTTGGCCCTCCGGAGGTTCTCCTCCCCGCCCAGTTCCCGAGCGGCGGTGCGTGCCGGGTTGCCCCCCAGCACCAACAGCAGCTGCACCTCCCCGCGGGAAAGCGCTTCCCGGAGCGCATCCAGCGAAGCGGACCCAGGAGCTTGCACGGTGGAGGTGTAACGCACGGTGGACCCCACCGCTCCCAGGGCCAGGTTCATGGCGAAGCCCAGGGCATGGCAGGCGGGGGGCAGTGCCGCCCCCACCGCCACGAAGCTAGCCCCCCGGGCCCTGGCCAGGTCCCGGGCCGCCGTGGCCACGAACGCCCGCTCCTTTTCCGAAAGCTCCCCCACCGGGGGAAGCTGCAGCGGAAGCGACACGCCGACCTTGGCGAGCTCCTGGGCCAAAGCCACCAGCAGCTGCTGCAGCCTCCCTGGCGCTGCGGCCAAGCGCAGGTCCGCGGCAGCGCCGGTGACGGTGGGGACCGGCTCCGCCACGAAGAGGCGCAGCGGGTGCTGCGAATCCCGGCGCCCTTCGGCGTAAGCCCGGGCGTTGGCCACCGCTTGAGGGTGGCGGAGCAACAAATCGTCCCCGAAGCTGGCCACCACCCGGGCCCGGCGCAGCTCCAGGTGCGGCACCACGGTAACCCCCGTGCCCTGCCGCAACCCCGAAAGCTCCTGCCAGCGCACCAGCGGGTCCCAGTCCACCCAGCGGGCCCTGGGGAACGCAGCGGCTAGCTTTTCCTGCAGCCGCACCCGGGTGGGGGAAGGGGTGGCATCCCCCAGCACCCAGAACCCCTCCCCCTGGGAGGAGCGCAGCGCCGCCAGCAGCCCGCGGAGCTCCTGTTGGAAAGCTTCCCAGGAGCTCACCACCCGCTGCCCCGCCTGCCGCTGCACCACCGCCTGGGAGCGGTCGGGATCGTAAAGCTCCAGCACGCTGGCCTGGGCCCAGAGGTGGGCCGCCCCTTGGCTTTCCGGGTGGAGCGGGTTGCCCTCCACCTTGATAGGCCGGCCGTCGTAGCTCGTGACCAAAAGCCCCAAGGCGTTGCCGAAAAGCCCCATGGCCGTGGCGAACTGCTGGGGAACCCCGGGGATCCGCCCCTCGGGGCGGCCGGCGAAGGGGAGGATCGTTTCCTTCGGCCAGCGGCAAGCGGCCATCCCCACCATGCCCAAGGAGGCCGCCATGAGTTTGAGGAAGTCCCGGCGGGTCCTGGGGTCGGTGAGCTCCTCCGCGAGGTGCGGGAACTCCCGGGCCAGAAGGTCCTGAAACTCCGCGGTGGCGGCAAGCTCGTCCAAACTGCGCCAGTACGCTTTCCCCACAGCTCCCTCCTAGCGGTGGCAGGTCCAGCAGTCCGTGGACGGACGGATCCCCCGCTGCTCCCGCAACCGCCGACCGTAGGTGGCGGGGTCCTCCGGCGGCACCCAGTCCATGGAGGTCACGAGCTCCGGCGGCCGCAAATGGCGGTCAGGGTGGCGGTGGCAATCCAAGCACCAGCCCATGGAAAGCGGCGCCACCTGCTGCACCACCTCCATGGTGTCCACGCGCCCGTGGCAGGACACGCACCCCACCCCCCGCCGCACGTGGGCCGAGTGGTTGAAGTACACGTAGTCCGGCAAATCGTGGACCCGCACCCAGGGAACCGGCATGCCGGTGGCGTAGCTTTCCCGCACCGGCAGCAGCTTCGGGCTTGTGGCGCGGATCCGGGCATGGCAGTTCATGCAGGTCTGGGTGGGGGGGATCGCGGCTTTCGCCGCCACCTCCACGGTGTTGTGGCAGTAGCGACAGTCGAGCCCCAGCTGCCCCACGTGCAGCGCATGGCTGTAGGGCACCGGTTGGTCCGGGGCGTACCCCACGTCCGTGGTCTTGGGGGAAGCCCCCGTGCCCACCAGCACCACCAGGTACACGGGCCCCAGCACCAGAAGCGCCCCTAGCAACTGTCGCAGCTGGTTGGTCCAGGGAGGAAAAACCCACCGGCGAGCAACGCGTTCCGTCACCGGCGGGGATGCTGCCAAATCCCGCAAGAGTTGTCAAGAGGACCGAGTCTTATTTTTGATTTCGTCAAAATTCGAAACGGACTTTTCTCTGACACAGGCTCGCCGGCGTTCCACCACAGCTTCGCAAAGCGCAACGCGGTCGTTGACAGGTGTCCTGGCTCACGGCTAGAATGAGACCGTGATGCAACTGGGCCGCCGGGCGCGCTTCGCCAGCCTCGCGCTGCTGTTCGCAGCTTTCCAGGTGCTGGCCGCGCTGCCCCACGTGCACCCCCGCCTGCTGCGCCCGGAGGTGGCGAGCCCCGAGCGAAGCGGCTCCCGCGCCCCCGCCTGCCTCCTCTGCACCCTCACCCCCCAGGCAAGCGGCGAGCTGGTCACCCCGAGCCCGCTCGGCACCCCCGAGCCCTGCGTTGCGGCGCCCCGGCCTTCACGCCTACTCCCGGATCCCGCGGTTTTGCCCGCCGGCGAAGCCCGGAGCCCTCCCGGTCTGCAGCCTTTCGCTGCCTGCTGAAGCAAACCACAAAAAACGCAATCAAAAGGGAGGGTTCCATGAAAACACGCAACTTGTTCGTGTGCTTTCTCGTGCTTTTGTCAACAGCTCTTGTCGGCCGGGGTGCGATGGCAGCGGCCCCGGCCCGAGGGAGTCTCGCGGTGCTCGTGACCCACCAGGATGGCACCCCAGCCGCTGGCGTGGAGGTGAGCTTGGTGGGGCTTCCTTGGAAAGCTACCACCGATGCTCAGGGGCGGGCGGAGTTCCCTGCCCTGGCTCCCGGGAGCTACCTGGTCCTGGCAGCAGCCCCCGGCGGGCAGAAAGCCAGCGCCCCGGTGGTGGTGGCGGACGGCCCCAACGAGCTCCGCTTGCAGCTGGAAGCCGCGGTGTTCCACGAGGAAGTGGTGGTTTCGGGGGCCAACCCCGGGCGGCTGGCGGAAACCCCCCAGGCGGTTTCCGTGCTCAGCGACGTGGCGCTGCGCCTGGCCACCCAGCCCAGCCTGGGGGAAACCCTGCGCCGGGAAGCCGGGGTGCGTTCCACCTTTTACTCTCCCGGGGCGAGCCGGCCGCTGCTCCGGGGCCTGGGGGGGGACCGCATCCGTGTGCTGCAGAACGGGATGGACCTGGGGGACGCCTCGGACACCAGCCCGGACCACGGGGTGGCGCTGGAGAGCCAGCAGCTGGAGCGGGTGGAGATCCTCCGGGGGCCCAGCGCCTTGCTTTACGGCAGCGAGGCGCTGGGGGGCGTGGTGAGCGTGCAGGGGGGAGGGGTGCCCATGCAGGCGGTGGGAAGCCCCTTTGCCGGCACCCTTACCGCGAGCTTTGCCTCCAACGGTGACCAGCGGGGCGTGGCTACCAGGCTGGCCGGGCAGCAGGGCACGCTGGTCTGGCAGGCGGGGGGCGGCAAGCGCCGCAGCGAGGACTACCGCAGCGGGTTCGGGGATGTTGCCAACAGCTTCACCCGGGCCGATCAAGCCAACCTGGGCTTGGCCACGCTGCAGAGCTGGGGGATCCTCGGCGTGGCCCTGGACCAGTACGAAACGCGCTACGGCAGCCCGGTGGAGCAGGATGTGCAGGTGGACCTTTGGCGGCGGCGCCTGGAGCTGGCGGCGCAGCTTTTCCCCACATCCGGCCCGTGGCGCGCCTTGCGGGCGAGCCTGGCTCACGTGGACTACCACCACACCGAGTTCGAGGGGCCCCTCCCCGGCACCGTGGTGCGCAACTGGTTCACCACCGGCCGACTGGAGCTCACCCATGCCCCCTGGGCCGGGTTTTCCGGCATCCTCGGGGTGGAGTGGCGCCAGCGGGACCTTTCGGTGGTGGGGGAGGAGAGCTACCTGCCCCGCACCGCCTCCACCACCGCCTCGCTTTTCCTCTGGGAGCACCGGGAGCTGGGGCGCTGGCGCTGGGAGGTGGGGCTGCGGGGGGACCGCTTCCGCCACGAACCCCGCGGCGAAGCCCCGCCGCGCTCGTTCACCGTGGCAAGCTTCGCCACCTCGCTCACCTGGGACACCGGTTCCCCGCTGCGGCCGTACCTCGCGGTAAGCGTGGCCGGCAAGGCCCCCAACCCCGAGGAGCTTTACTCCCAAGGCCCCCACGCTGCCACGGGGCTTTTCGAGGTGGGGGATCCGCGCTTGCAGCGGGAGCGCAGCACCACCGCCGAGCTGGGCTTGCTCTACCGCTTGGAGGGTTTCCGGCTGCAGCTCAACCTGTTCACCTCCCGGGTGCGCAACTTCATCTACCAGACGCTCACCGGGGAGCAGGAAGACGGCTCCCCGGTGGCGCAGTTCACCCAGGCGAAAACCCGCTTCTGGGGGGGCGAGCTGACAGCCCACTGGGATCTGCTGCACGTGGCGGAAAAGCACCTGGAGCTCACGCTGCAAGGGGACGTGGTGCGGGGGGAGCTGGTGGATGGCCCGCCCTTACCGCGCATGGCCCCAGGGAGGGTTTTGGGACAGCTGGCCTTCTTCGACAGCCGGTGGCGGCTCGCCTTGGGGGCGGAAAAGGTGTTCCGCGCCACCCGCACCAGCCCCGAGGAAACCCCCACCCCGGGCTACACGCTGCTGGACCTGGCGATTTCCCGGCGCTTGGTGGGGGAAAAGCGCGTGCACCTGGTGGCGCTCCAAGCCAGCAACCTGCTGGATGCGAAGGCGGAAAACCACACCTCGTTCTTCAAGGAAAAATCGCCGCTTCCCGGGCGCAGCTTCCAGGTGGTTTACCAGCTGTGGTTCTAGCGGAGATCGAGCGCCGCTGGGCAGGCCCACCGGAAGGTGGGCCTTTTTATTCCAGGTTGGCGATTTGCTCCCGCAGCCGCTCCAATGCCGCCTTGGCCTCCACCACCTGCTCCCCCACGCCGGCTTCCCGGAGCTTGGAGCCCGCGGTGTTCACCTCCCGGAGCATCTCCTGCACCAGGAAATCCAGCTTGCGCCCCACCGCGCCCCCCTNGGCCAGCAGCTTGCGGAAGNGGGCGAGGTGCGCCGCGAGCCGGTTTTTTTCCTCCGCCACATCCGCCTTTTCCGCGGCGAACGCCNCCTCCTGGAGCAAGCGGGCCTCGTCCACCCCTTCCCCCACCAGCTCCGCCATGCGCTGCCGCAGCCGCTCCAGGAGCACCTGCCGCACCTTGGCCCCTTCTGCACCGAGAAAAGCCACGAAGTCCGCCAGCTGCGCCAGGTCCTGCTGGATGGCCGGAAGCAGGTACGCGGCCTCCTGCTCCCGGGCTTGCCGCAGCTGCTCCAGGGCCTCCAGCACCAGCGTCAGCAGCTTCTCCCGTTCCTCCTCGGCCAGCTCCCCCGCGGCCACCTCCAGAAAACCCGGCAAGCTGGCCAGCTCCCCGAAGCTCAAGGGGGCCAGGGGAAGCTCCGCGGGCTTGGCGGCGAGCTGCGCCGCCAANGNCTGGGCCACCTCCCAGTGGAGCTGGAAGTAGCCCTCGGAGGAAGCNAACGACAGCTNCACGGCGACGGTGACCCGCCCCCGGGCCAGCTTTTCCCCCACTGCCCGGCGCAGCGCCAGCTCCAGCTCGGGGTAGTCCCCCCGGGGAGTGATGCGCACCGCGGCCTCCAAACCGCGGGCGTTCACCGACCACACCTTCACCCGGGCGGAAAGCCGCGGGGAGAGCTCCCCCCGCACCTCCGCCACCCCGGTCATGGAAGCGAGCTTGCCCATCACTCCCCAAGACCCTGGAGCTCCGCCAGGCGAGCGTAAAGCCCCCCTCGGGCCAAAAGCTCCCGGTGGGTGCCCTCCTCCACCACGCTCCCCTGGTCCATCACCGCGATCCAGTCGGCGTTGCGCACCGTGGCCAAGCGGTGGGCGATCACCAGCGTGGTGCGCCCCTGCATGAGGTTCTCCAACGCCTTTTGCACCACCGCTTCCGCTTCCGCATCCAGCGCCGAGGTGGCCTCGTCGAGGATGAGGACCGGCGGATCCTTGTAAAGCGCCCGGGCCACGGCGATGCGCTGCCGCTGCCCCCCGGATAGCTTCACCCCCGCCTCCCCCACCACCGTATCGTACCCCTCGGGGAACTCGAGGATGAACTCCTCGGCAAAAGCAGCCCGGGCACAGGCCCGCAACCGCTCCTCGTCCACCTCTTTTTGCCCGTAGGCGATGTTCTCCCGGATCGTGGCGTTGAACAGCACGGTTTCCTGGGTCACGAGGCCGATTGCTTGCCGCCAGGAAGCCAAGGTGAACTCCCGGATGTCCACGCCGTCAGCGGTGATGCGCCCCTCCTNCACGTCCCAGAACCGCGGCAGAAGCTGCGCCACCGTGGACTTCCCCGCCCCCGAGGGACCCACCAACGCCACCACCTTGCCCGCAGGGATAGTCAAGCTGAACTGCCGCAGCACTGGCTTATCCGGCTCGTAGGCGAAGCTCACCTGCTCGAAGCGGATCGCCTCCCGCAGCCCAGGGAAAACCTTGGCCCCCGGGGCATCGCTGATCGCCACGGGNGCATCCAGCACCGCGAACACCCGCTCCCCCGCGGCGATGGCCATCTGCATGGCGAGGTTGAGCTTGTTGAGGCGCTTGATGGGGTTGTACATGCCGTAAAGCGCGAACAGGAACGAGGTGAAAAGCCCGATGGTCATCTCGCCCCGGGAAATCAGGTGCGAGGCGTAGCCGATGAGCGCCATGGCCCCGGCCACCCCCAGCACCTCCATCACCGGGGCGTTGAGCGCCTGGATTTTCCGGGCTTTGAGGTTGGCCTTGAANTGGCGGGCGGTGGCCATGCGGAAGCGCAAGGCTTCGTACGCTTCCATGCCGAAAGCCTGGACCACCCTGTGCCCCTTGAAGATCTCGTCCAGCACCGCGTTCATCTCCCCCAGCCGCTGCTGGCTCTGGTGGGAGCGCNTGCGCAGCTTGCGGGAAAAGTGCCAGATGGGGGCCACCAGGAGCGGTGCCACCACCAGGGCCGCCAGGGCAAAGCGGAAGTTGAGGGAAAANGCGTAGATCAAAAGCCCCAANACCGTGAAGGAATCCTGGAAGAGATCGCCGAAGCGGTCGGAGATCGCCGCGGTGATCTGCTCCACGTCGTTGGTGACGCGGGACATGAGCACCGCGGTGGGCTGCTGCTGAAAATACGCCGGGGATTGCCGCAGCAGCGCGTCCACCAGCTGGTCCCGCAGGTCCTTCACGGTGGCAAGGCCGGTGCGGTAGAACGCGTAGTGGCCGAAGTAGGTGAGGGCGTTTTTTGCAAAAACCGTGAGCAGCACCAGCACCGCCAAAGCCCAGCGATCCGAGGGAAGGTGCGCTGCGAGCTTCCCTTGGAGCCTCTTGAACTGCTGGCGCAGCGTGCGCAGCACCGGGTTTTCCGGCTTCTTGCTTGCCTTTTCCTCGTGCACCACCTGCTTGCCGAGGATCTGCTGCGCCGCCCCCGCCCCCAGCATGTTGTCGAAAAGCGGCACCACCAGGTACATGAGGAACACCGTGGCCAGGGCCACCCCCACCATCCCCGCCACCGCCAACCCCGCCCAACCGGCGTGGGGCCGGGTGTAACGCAATAGCCGCCAAAGGGTCCTCATGCGCCTTCCACCAGTTCCAGCACCGCCTCCGCTGCCCGTGCCGAAGCCCCCGGCTCCCCCAAGCGCGCGCGCACCGCGGCCAGTTTACGCCGCTGCAGCTCTCCCTCCGCTCCCAAAAGCCGCATTCCCTCCTGGGCCAGGGCCTCGGGGGTGAGGCGATGCTGCACCAGCTCCGCCGCCACCTGCTCCCCCGCCACCAGGTTCACCAGCCCCACGTGGGGCACGCGCACCAGGTGCCGGGCGAGGAGGTAGCTTACCGGGTGCAGGCGGTAGGTCACCACCATGGGCACGTCCAGGAGCGCGCAAACCAGCGTGGCGGTGCCCGAAGCCACGAACGCCGCCCGGCAGGCCGCCAGCTCCCGGTAGCGCTGCTGCTCCACCAGCTGCACCGCCCCCGCCGCCGGGCCGAGCAGCGGCTTCAGGGTTTCGGCAGAAAGCCCCGGCGCCACGATCACCTTGGCGGAAAGCCCAGGCGTTCGTGCCGCAAGCCGCGAGAACGCCTCGGCCATCACCGGAGCCAACGCCTCCACCTCGTGCCGCCGGGAGCCGGGGAGCAGCGCCACCGCGTGCTCCCGCTCGGGGCGAAGCGCACCCATCGCCCCTGCCAGCTCGTCCACCAGCGGGTGGCCCACGAACCGGGCATCCACCCCGTGCCGGGCGTAGAAATCCACCTCGAACGGCAAGATGCACAACACCCGGCGCACCCACCGGCGAATGGTCTTCACCCTCCCGGAACGCCAAGCCCACAGCTGCGGCGAAACGTACAGCACCACCGGGATCCCGGCCCGGGCCAAGTGCTTGGCCAGCGGCAGGTGGAAGTCCGGGGAGTCCACCAGCACCGCCACGTGGGGCCGGAAGGCCAAGGCAGCGCGGCGCACCCGCCGCGCCACCGCCGCCAGGCGCGGCAGCTGGCCCAGGACCTCCACCAGCCCCATCACCGAAAGCTCCTCGGCCCGAGCGAAGGTCGCAAGCCCCAGCGCTCGCAGCCGCTCCCCCCCCACGCCCTTGGCCTCCACCGGCACCCGGGCCGCCAGCTCCCGGAGCAAGTTGGCCCCGTGGAGGTCCGCCGAGGCTTCGCAGGCGGAGAGGAACACCCTCATGGCCGCCGCACCCGCAGCGCCACCCCCAGGAGGCTACCCAGGGCGTCCGCCACCAGGTCCTTTAGCTCCGCCGAACGCCCCGGCACGTGCAGTTGCAGCCACTCCAAAAGCCCCCCGTGCAGCGTGCAGGCCGCCGCTACCCCGCCCGGTGCCAGGGAGGGGAACCCCCGCTGCGCCACCGCCGCAAGCAAAGCGTACGCTGCACCGTGGCCGAGCCAGTCGGGAAAGCGCTCCAGGGCAGCGGGGATGCGCGGGCGGGTGCCCAGCCAGAGGTAGAGGGTGGCTAGCAGCAGCGCCAGCAAGCGGGGGGCGAGGGGACCTCGCACCGACACGGCCCTAGGAAGGGAACGGGTACATGAGCCAGCCAACCGCGATCGCTCCCAGGAGCAACAGCAGAAACACCTTCACCGCGTAGCGCTTGCGCTCCCCCGGGTCCTTCTTCCACAAAAACGCGAAGAACACCGCCAGAAGCAGCGCGTGGAGCGTCATCAGCGTGAAGTGGTCCGCCATCACCACTCCTTTTTGCCCACGGCCATGTCGTAGGTGTCCAGGACCAGGAGCAGGTTCATGATCCCCGCCGTGAGCAGGAACGTGTTGCCGTACTCGTACGTCACCGCCGTGGGAACCCCGTCCCCCAAGCCCAAAAGCCGTGCGAGGAAAAACANCAGGCCGTTGCCCACGGTGGCCACCGCGGCGAAGTAGGAAAGAGGGTCCCCGGGCTTGGGGAGGATCAGCTCCCCCTGGCAGAGGATCCCCACCACGAAGCTCACCAGCACCACCGCCCCGAAAACCCACGCCCGGCTCTTGCGCCCCAGGAGAACGTGCCCCAGCCCAGGCACGAGCCACGCCAGACCCAACAGCACCGCCAAGGGCAGCCCGGGCCTTGCCCCCTCACCTCGCCCCATAGAGCGCCTCCCACGCCGTGGTGAGCTTCTGCCAGGTGGCTTCCAGGTCCTCGGGGACCACCCGCACCGCGGCGTTGGTGGTCATGAAGTTGGTGTCGCCGCGAAAGCGGGGGACGATGTGCAGGTGCAGGTGATCCACGATCCCCGCCCCCGCTGCTTCCCCCAGGTTGAACCCCAGGTTGTACCCGTGGGGCTTGTAAACCTCCCCCAAAACCCGCAGCAGCCGCTGCGCCATGGTCATGAGCTCCCCCAAGGTCGCGGCATCCAGGGCTTGGAGGTCCCCCAGGTGCTCCCGGGGGGCCACCATCACGTGCCCAGCGGTGTAGGGGTAGCGGTTGAGCAGCGCGAACACCCGCTCCCCCCGGGCCACGGTGAGCGTTTCCCGCCCCCCGTCCCGGGCCGCACAAAAGATGCAAGCGGAAGCTTTCTCTGCTGCCTTCGACACGTACGCAAAACGCCAAGGGGCGAACAGGTAGCCGAGCCCCGGCCCGCTCACCCCAAGCGCTCCTTCAGCTCCTTGCCGGGCTTGAAGTACACCACCCGCCTGGCCGGTACCTCCACCCGGGCGCCGGTGCGGGGGTTGCGCCCCACCCGGGCCCGCCGCTCCCGGAAGCGGAACGTGCCGAACCCCCGGAGCTCGATCTCCTCCCCCCGCCGCAAAGCTTGGACCATCGCCTCGAACACGGTCCCCACCACCTCCACCGCCACCTGTCGGGGAAGATCCAGGTGGTTGGTGAGCACCTCCACGATCCCTTCGCGGGTCATGATTGCTCCTCCCGCGCCCCAGCCGCCTCGCCGGTGGAGGGCTCCTCCCCCTCACCCGCTTCCAGCTCGGGCGCCGCCGCAGGGTGCAGATCCTCCGCTTGCGCCTCGGGGGTCTCCCCCTGGCCTTCGACAGCGGGCTGGGCACTTTCGGGCTTGGCCACCTCGGCCTCGGGCTGGGAGATGCCCCGCAGCGACAGGCCGATGCGCCGCTCGGCAAAATCCAGCCGGATCAGCCGGCACCGCAGCTTGCGCCCCTTGGGGAACTCGTCCGCCAGGCTGCCTCCCCCGAGCCGCTCCACCTCCGACACGTGGCAAAGCCCCTCCACCCCCGGGGCCAGCTCGATGAAAAGCCCGAAGTCCGTGACGTTGGTGACGTAGCCGTCCACCTCGTCCCCCACCTGGTGGGCGGAGGCGAAGGTGTCCCACTCGTTGGGCATGAGCTCCTTCATGGAGAGCGAGATGCGCTGGTTCACCACGTCCAGGTCCTTGATGATCGCCTCCACCTCCTGACCCTTTTGCACCAGCTCCGAGGGGTGGCTGATGCGCCGGCTCCAGCTCATGTCGGAAATGTGCACCAGCCCGTCCACCCCCGGGGCCAGCTCCACGAAGGCGCCGAACTCCGTGAGGTTGCGCACGATCCCCTTCACCTTGTCCCCCACCCGGTGGCTAGCGGCGAAATCCTCCCAGGGGTTGGGCTCCGCTTGACGCAGGGAGAGGGAGAGGCGGCGACGCTCGGTATCCACCTCGGTGACCACCACCTCCACCTCCTGCCCCACCTTGAGGATCCCCTTGGGGCTTTTGACCTTCTTGGTCCAGGAGAGCTCGGAAACGTGCACCAACCCCTCTACGCCTTCCTCCAGCTCCACGAACGCCCCATACTCCACCAGCGAGGTGACCTTCCCCCTCACCTTCTTCCCCACGGGGTACTTGGCCTCCACGTGGGTCCAAGGGTCCTCGAAGCGCTGGCGGTACCCCAGGGAAACCCGCTCCTTCTCCCGGTCCACCTTGAGCACCACCACCTTGGCCTCGTCCCCCACCTTGAAGTAGTCCCCGGGGTGGCTCACCCGGCCCCAGGAGATATCGGTCACGTGCAACAGGCCGTCAATGCCGCCCAGGTCAATGAAAACCCCGTAGTCGGTGACGCTGCGCACGGTGCCCGTGACTACCATCCCCTCCTCCAGCTTGGCCAGCGTGGCTTGCCGCTGGGCAGCCAGCTGCTCCTCCAGGAGCGCCCTGCGGGAGACCACCACGTTGTTGCGCCGGCGATCGAAGTTGATGATGCGCGCCTCGATGGTTTGGCCGATGTAGTCCTCCAGGCGGCGGGTGGGGCGCACATCCACCAGCGAGCCGGGGAGGAACGCCCGCACGCCGATGTCCACCGCCAGCCCCCCCTTCACCCGCTCGGTCACCACCCCGCGCACCGGGGTCTTTTCCCGGTACGCCTCTTCCAGCACCTCCCAGATGCGCAGCCGTGCGGCCCGCTCCCGGGAAAGCTTGATCTCGCCGGTGGTGGGGTCGAACTTCTCCACCAGCACATCCACCTCGTCCCCCACCTTCACCGTGAGGTTCCCCTGCCGGTCCAGGAACTCGGACCTGGGGATCACCCCCTCGGTCTTGAAGGAAACGTCCACCACCACCGCATCGTCGGTGATAGCCACCACCACGCCGGTGACCACGTCGCCCGCTTGCAGGTGGCCGAACGACTCGGCCATGAGCTCTTGCAGCGTTTGCCGGTTCAGCTTGCCCGCCTCCTCCGGGACGGGGGTATCCCCTTGCTTCCGTTCGTCGTTGCTCGTTTGACCCACCTACGCCTCCCGATCATGCTGCCGCCTCGGCGGCAGCGCCTCTTGTTTCACAGGCGGCAAACTATAGTCTTTGCGGGCTTTCCCTGTCAAGCTCGCGCGTTGGCCGAGATGCCTTCACGTTTGTACTAGGCGGGCGCGGAGGTGGGCGAGGAGCGTGGCCACCACCTGCTCCAGGGTGAGGTCGGAGGTATCCACCACGATGGCATCGGGGGCAGGGCGCATGGGGGAAACCTCCCGAGTGGCGTCCCGCAAATCCCGCTCGCGGATCTCCTGGACGATGGTTTCCAGGTCCGCGGTCACCCCTTGGCTAGCCAGCTCGGCGTGGCGCCGCTGCCCCCGCACCTCCGGCCGGGCGGTGAGGAAGAACTTCACCGGCGCATCCGGGAACACCACGGTGCCGATGTCCCGCCCTTCCACCACCGCTCCCTGGCACCCCAACGCCCGCTGGCGCGCCACCAGCTCCCGGCGCACCTCGGGCACCGCGGAAACCAGCGAGGCGGCCCGGGAAACCGCTTCGCTGCGCAGCGCCTGGGTCACGTCCCGCTCCCCCAGAAACACCCTGGGCTCCTGGGGGGTACCCCCGAAGCGGATGGGCAAGCTCCTGGCCAGCGCTGCCAGATCCTCCACCGTCGAGCCCTCCGGGGGGAGCTGGATCCCCCGCTCCAAGGCCGCCAGCGCTACCGCCCGGTACATGGCCCCGGTGTCCAGGTACCCGAGGCCGAGCCGCGCCGCCAGCAACCGCGCCGCCGCGGACTTCCCCGCCCCCGCCGGCCCGTCAATGGCCACCACCAGCTTCCTCGCGCTCACGGCGCGGCAGTGTAGCAGCGGCCGGCTACACTTGCGCCGTGCGCGTGTACCTGGCTGCTGCCATGACCAACCGCAACGCGGCTTTCGAGGTGCTGCAGGAGCTCCTGGAGGCGCTGCGCGCCCAGGGGCACGAGGTGCTCACTCCCCACGTGGCCGACCCCCGGGGCAAGGAGCGGGATGCCTGCCTGGCTGCGGAGGAAATCGCCCGGCGGGACCTGGAATGGCTCGCCGCAGCCCACTGCCTTTTGGCCGAGGTGAGCACCCCCTCCCACGGGGTGGGAGCGGAGGTAATGGCAGCCTGGCAGTTGGGCAAGCCGGTGCTGTTGCTCGCCCGGGAAGCGGTGCCGGTTTCCCGGTTCCTCCAGGGGCTTCCCGGGGTGCGCTTTGCCCGCTACCGCGAGAGCGCCGAGGCGGTTGAAGCAGCGCTGGCGTTCCTGCGAAGCTCGGTGGGCAAGACCGGGGAAGGCCAGGTGGCCGAGGCATGAGCCACAAAACCAAGCCTCACTTTTCTTTCACCAAGGCCGACGCGTTGCTTGCGGCCTTGGTCGTCGTGTGGGGGGTGAACTACACGGTGATCAAGGCGGCCTTGGAGGTGCTCTCCCCCCTGGCGTTCAACGCTGTCCGCTTCGCCTTGGCNACGGTGACGGTGGCAGCGGCTNGTCAGATGCTCGGGGGTCTCGGCCGGCTTTCCCGAAAGCAAAAGCTCCAAGCCGCTGCCCTGGGGGTGCTGGCCAACACCGTGTACCAGCTGTTTTTCATCGAGGGGCTGGCCCGCACCAACGTGGCCCACGCCGCGCTCATCCAAGCCTCCATGCCCGCCCAGGTGGCGCTGCTGTCCCACCTGGCGGGGCGGGAGCGGGTGCGAACGAAGGGTTGGGTAGGCATCGCGCTCACGTTCCTGGGCTTGACCCTGCTGCTTTCGGCCCGGCCCGCCAGTGGTGGGGCGCCAGCCAGCTGGCTGGGGGACGGGCTGATGCTGGCGGCTTCCTTTTCCTGGGCGGTGTACACGCTTCTCGCTGCCCCGCTCCTCGCCCGGGCGCCGGCGGGAGCGGTCACCGCGGTGGGGTTCGCCTCCGGCACGCCGCTGCTGCTGCTCCTGGCGCTGCCGGAGCTGGCGCGCCAGGATTTCCGGCACTTGCCGCTGGCGGGCTGGGGCGGGGTGCTTTTTTCCGGGGTCTTCGCCATCGGCCTCGGTTACTTCGTGTGGAACTACGCCTTGCGTTCCCTGGGNACCACCAGGACCGCCATTTACTCCAACCTCACGCCGGTGGTAGCCGCGGGCGTGGCGTGGCTTTTCCTCGGCGAGCGCTGGCAGCCGCTGCAGCTTCTGGGCGCCGCCTTGGCCCTCGTGGGCATCACCCTCACCCGCTTTTCCCAGACCCGCCCCCAGCGGGAAGAAACCGCCCCTGCCGGGCGGTTGTAGCAGCTGGAGGGCCAACCCTCCCCTGGGCTCTGCCCAGGCGGGCCGCTTTTCGGGGGGGAAGCGGCCCGATCTTTTTTCACTAGAATGAGCCGGGAGGCAGCATGCGNCGAGAGCAGCTCATCCTTGCAGGCAGGCCCCGGGACGGGGCATCGGTGTTCCAGGTGGCGTCCCCCTTCGATGGCCGCGTGGTGGCGGAGGTGGCCATGGCTTCCCCGGAGGACCTGGGTTTCGCCTTGGCCCAGGCCGCTGCCGCCGCCAAACCGCTGGCGGCCACTCCGCTCCACGTGCGGGCCGCCATCTTGGAAAAAACCGCCTCCCTGGTGGCCGAGCGCCGGGAGCACTTCGCCCAGCTTTTGGTGGAGGAGGCTGGCAAGCCCGTGAGCCTGGCGCGGGTGGAGGCGGACCGGTGCGTGGAAACCCTGCGGGAGTGCGCCCGCCAGGCCCGCTCCTGGCACGGCCAGCTTCTGGAGCTAGGGGCGTTCCCCTCCGGTCAGGGGCGCTGGGGGTTGCTGCGCCGGGTCCCCGTGGGGGTGGTGCTGGGCATCACCCCGTTCAACTTCCCCCTCAACCTGGTGGCCCACAAGCTCGGCCCGGCGGTGGCAGCGGGGTGCCCGATCCTCCTGAAGCCCGCCTCCCAAACCCCCTCCCCTGCCCTCCACCTGGCCCGGGCACTCCTGGAAGCAGGGCTTCCTCCCGAGGCGATCTCGGTGCTCCCGTGCCCCGGGGAGCAGGCGATGCGGCTGGTGGAAGCCCCGGAGGTGCGGCTGGTGACGTTCACCGGCTCGGCGGCGGTGGGGTGGGAGCTGAAGCGCCGCGCCTGGGACAAGCGGGTCACCCTGGAGCTGGGGGGTAACGCCGGGGTGGTGGTGGAGCCCGACGGCGGGGAGCTTGCCGCCGTTGCCCACCGCATCGCCCTGGGGGCGTTCGCCTACGCCGGCCAGTCCTGCATCTCGGTGCAGCGGGTGCTGGTGGCCAAGCCCATTTACGAGCGGTTCCGGGAGGCGCTGGTGGCGGCGGCCCAGGGTTTCCCCACCGGGGATCCTTCCGAAGGCCAGGTGCAGTGCGGGCCGATGATCAGCGCCAAGGATGCGGATCGCCTGGAGAGCTGGGTGGCCAGCGCCGTGGAGGCGGGAGCCCGGCGCCTCACCCCCTGGCGCCGGGAGGGGAACTTGGTTTGGCCCCAGGTGCTGGAGAACGTGCCGCATCAGCACCCCCTCTGGGCCGAGGAAGCGTTTGCCCCGGTGGCGGTGCTCGAGCCCTACGAGAGCTTCGAGCACGCCATTGCCTTGGTGAACGAGTCCCGCTTCGGCTTGCAGTGCGGCATCTTCACCGCGGACGTGGGCAAGCTGCAGCGGGCCTGGCAGCAGTGCGAGGTGGGGGCGATCATCGCCGGCGACATCCCCTCCTGGCGCACCGACCCCATGCCTTACGGCGGGGTGAAGCAATCGGGGTTTGGCCGGGAAGGGCCGGCTTGGGCGCTCGAGGAGATGACCGAGCTGCGGCTCCTGGTGCTGCGGGAGGCGTGATCTCTCGCCTTTCGCTTGCGNTCGTGACNCCCTCTTGACACNCCACNCCTCGCGTCACATACTCGCGGAGCAAGGGGCCTCGGCCCCGGGCAGCTGGCTCCCCCCAGCGAGGCGGGGCACCGGTGCTCCACTCCGGCCGGTCCCGCCGGCATGCGGGACTTCGGTCCCGCATTTTTTTGCTCACTGCGGCAGCGGCTTGGCGTAGAGCCGGTAGATCTTGCTGAGCTTGGCGTCCATNAGCCGCACCGTGCGCTTGGCCAGCTCGTTGTCCTCGAGGATCCAGGAGTACTCGCACCAGCGGTAGCCCCGTTCCAACGCCGCCT
>JGI24188J35168_1000493_pt1 | contig 23164 bp, 8 predicted proteins | sample YNPBryantNP2012_FD_35168 | JGI IMG/M metagenome (IMG submission 35168) | reverse complement strand
GCATCAGGCGGTCCGCATCCGGGGGCACGACCCGCTCCGTCCCCGTGACCGCCACGGGAACGACAGGGGCATCCAGCTCCACCGCCAGAAGGCCCGCGCCCGCCCGGAGTTCCTGCAGGCGGCCGTCCCGGGCGATGCGTCCCTCCGGGAAGACCAGAATGGACCATCCTCGGTCCATCAGCCGCCCGGTGTACTGCAGCGCGGAGCGCACCTGACCCTCCCGCGAGAACGGGTAGATGTTCGCCGCCAGCTCGAGGAAACGCGCGAACGGCTTCAGCGGGGGCTTCTCGTAGACCACGTCCGCGGCCGCCGCGATGGCCAGCCGGGAGCGCCAGGGCTCAGGAACGGCCTTCAGCAGGACCCCGTCCGCCGGAGAAATATGGTTCGGCATGAACAGAACGGGCCCCTTCAGTCCCCGGAGCCGCTCCGTCCCGGTAACGCGCATCGGAGCGAAAACGTTGATGACGGGGAAAAGCAGAAGCCTCTGCAGCAGAAACCGCCAGAAACGCGCTCCGCGCGATAGAGGGCGCGGATTGAACTCGTAGCGATCCTCCCTGCCCCGTTCCGCCGCCACAAGCTCCTTCAGCTCCGCCACCGTGGTGGACGGCCCGAGCCGGCCCTCGTCCAGCACGACCCCCATCTCCTCCTCGATGATCCCCGCCAGAGTCACCCGCCCCAGCGAGTCCAGCTTCAGGTCCGCCTCCAGGCGGTACTCCGGGAGCACCCGGTCCGCAGGGATGCCCGCCGCCACCGCGACCGCCCGCTCCAGCGCGCCCGCAGCGCTCACACGCTGCGGCGCGCCGCCGGTCCGCCGCGAAAGCAGCCAGGCGCGGACGTCGTCCTTGCGGACCTTGCGGGTAACGGTGCGCGGGAAGTCTTCTCCCTCCCACACGCTGACCCCCTGGATGCGCTGGTAGGGCTGAAGGCGGGAGTTCACCCTGTCCACGAGCGCCTGCGGATCAGGAATGCTCCGCCCCGGCGCCGGCAGAAGAACCGCGTGCACCTCGAAGCGCCCTTCAGGGGCGATGGCAAGGACCGCCGAATCGGCCACCTCCGGCTCGGCGTTCAGCTCTGCCTCCAGATCCTCCGGATAGATGTTCTCACCGGCCGGTGTCACGATGAGGAACTTCTTGCGTCCCCGGATATGCAGGTGCCCGTCGGCGTCCAGTTCGCCGATGTCGTCCGTGTGGTACCATCCGTCCCGGAAGCGCTCCGCAGTCACGTCCGGGCGGTTGAAATAGCCTGCAGCCACATTCGGCCCGCGCACCAGAATCTCGCCGTCGTCCGCGATCCGCACCTCCACGCCGGGAAGGGGCGGGCCCACGGATTCCACCTTCCGGCCGCGCGGACGGTTCACGGAGACCACGGGCGATGTCTCGGTGGCCCCGTATCCCTGCAGAACCGTGACGCCCAGGGCCTCCCACTTGCGGCCCACGGCAGGATCCAGCGCCGACCCTCCGGACACCACCAGCCGCAGACGGCCGCCGAAGCGCTCCAGCACAGGTCTTGCCAGGACCCTGCGCGCCGGCATCGGCAGGGACGGCGCGAGACGATACAGGGTCTGCAGCCTGTCCAGCCGGCCCGTCGCTTCCGCCCGGGCCTCGATCCGCTGGATGGCGCGTTTCAGGAACTCCGGGACGCTGGTCAGGACCGTGGGGCGGTCCTCCTCCNTGCACAGACGGATATGCGAGCCCGCGAGCGAGGAGGCCATAGTGACGGGCGCGCCGGCGGATGTGGCCAGGAAAAGGGACACGATCTGCTCGAACACGTGGGCCAGCGGCAGGTAGCTCATGAAGTGGTCGCCGGGCTGGAGGATTCCGAGCTCCGCGACGCCGCGCAGGTTGGACAGGATGTTGCGGTGCAGCAGGACCACGCCCTTGGGCTCGCCCGTCGTGCCCGAGGTGAAGAGGATCTGCGCGACGCTGTCCGGAGAGACCCGCCCGGGAGTATAGTCCTCCTCCTGAGCGCCCTCCGGCCCCAGCGCCTGCTCGAGCTCCAGCGCGGGAATCTTCCCGAAGCCGCGCGTCCGGCCCGGTGAGGTGAAGATGACCCGGGCGTCCGTGAAACGGGCGATGCGTTCGACGAACTCAGGCGTGTTCTGCGCCATCATCGGGACAGCCGCAGCGCCCAGCAGCTGGCAGCCCCAGAACGCCCCCACCCAGTACGGCGAGTTCGGAGCCCAGATGACCACCCGGTCGCCCTCCCCCACTCCGCTGCGCTGCAGCAGCGCGGCGGCGCGGCGCGAGATGCGTCCAATGTCTGCGAAGGTGAAGCGCCGGGCGCGCAGACCGGGCCGCCAGATATGCGAGATCCGGGCGGCATACCGCTCTGCGGCGGACTCGATCATGGCATCCAGGGTCGGCGCGTGGATCATCGCTCGCGGCGGGGCACAGTCTCCGGCAGAGGAGACCCATTGGAAAGGTTCCCGCCCGGGAGGGACCGCTCCTGCCCGGTAGCGGCAGGTGGGAGGGAATATGTTTATCGAACTACTCCGGGGGAAGCGGCGCGCTGCGCCGCTTGCGCCCGGAAAGACCGGAGGCCGCCTTGCTGAGGGAGCCCGAAGCCGCAAGAAGATCTCTGAAGACGGAGCGCATCGAGGCCGACCTCGTGGTGGTCGGAGGGGGCATGGCGGGAGTCTGCTGCGCCCTCACGGCCGCGCGCGCCGGGACCCGGGTGGCCCTGGTGCAGGACCGCCCGGTGCCCGGAGGGAACGCGTCCAGCGAGGTCCGGCTGTGGATCCAGGGCGCCGCGTGCCACGGCGGCAGCAACAACCGCTGGGCTCGCGAGGGCGGTGTGATCGACGAGATCCTCGTGGAAAACACATACCGGAACCCGGAAGGCAACCCCGTCCTGTTCGATGCGCTGCTCCTGGAAAAGCTGTCCGAGGAGCCGGACATCCGCCTGCTGCTCAACACCGCCGCATTCGAGGTGACGAAACGCTCGAAGGACGAGATCGCCGCAGTCCGGGCTTTCTGCAGTCAGAACTCCACGCTCTACGAGCTGCGCGCCCCCCTGTTTTGCGACGCCTCCGGGGACGGCATCATCGGGTTCCTCTCGGGGGCGGCCTTCCGGATGGGAGCCGAACCGCCGGAGGAGTTCGGAGAAAAGCTCGCGCCGTCCGCGGATTACGGCGAGCTGTTGGGGCACTCGATCTACTTTTACTCCAGGGACGCCGGACGCCCGGTGAAGTTCATACCGCCCTCCTTCGCGCTGGATGACATCGGGAAGATCCCCCGTTTCCGAAGCTTCGATTCCCGGGCGAGCGGCTGCCGTCTGTGGTGGATCGAGTACGGCGGACGGCTGGACACCGTGCACGACACGGAAGCCATCCGGTGGGAGCTGTGGAAGGTGGTATACGGCGTCTGGAACTACATCAAGAACTCGGGCAACTTCCCGGACGCCGAAAACCTCACTCTGGAGTGGGTGGGGCTCATTCCCGGAAAAAGAGAAAGCCGCCGGTTCGAGGGGCCATATATGCTGCGGCAGCAGGACATTGTGGAGCAGCGCGAGCACGCGGATGCCGTGTCCTACGGAGGCTGGTCCATTGACCTGCATCCGGCCGACGGCGTATACAGCGAGCTGCCGGGCTGCACGCAGTGGCATTCGCGCGGGGTGTATCAGATCCCCTACCGCTGCCTTTACAGCCGGAACATCCGCAACCTGTTCCTTGCCGGCAGGATCATCAGCGCATCGCACGTCGCGTTCGGGTCGACGCGGGTGATGGCGACCTGCGCGAACTCCGCCCAGGCCGTGGGGATGGCGGCGGCGCTGTGCACCCGCGACGGACTGCGGCCGGACGAGCTCACCGCGCCGGACCGGATGCGGGAGCTGCAGCTGGAGTTGATGCGCTCCGGGCAGCACATCCCGGGGCTGCGGCTCGAGGACCCGGAGGATCTGGCCCGGACAGCGGCGCTCAGGGCATCCAGCGAGCTGGTCCTCGCAGAGCTGCCTCCAGACGGCGACACGATGGCGCTGGACCGGGCGGCGGCGCTGCTGGTCCCTCTGCCGGCCGGACCCGTGCCGGAGTTCACGTTCACGGTGGACGCCTCCCGCGACACCTCAGCGGTCGTGGAGCTGCGGGCCAGCCTGAGGCGCGGCAACCATTCTCCCGATGTCATTCTCGAGAGGGTGACGGTCCCGGTGCGCCGGGGAAGCGCCCGGGAGGTCTGCGCGCGGTTCGGGACCGTGCTGCCGAGGGCGCAGTATGTGTTCGTGGGGCTGGCCGCGGACGAGGCGCTGCANCTGCACCTGTCCGGCCGGCGGCTCACGGGACTGCTGACNGTGCGGCCGCGCTCTNTNCAGGNGCCGCAGGAGGATACCGGCGTGGAGACGTTCGANATCTGGTGTCCCGAGCCGCGGCCGGGCGGAAAGCTGCCGGCGCTGGNGGTGGCGCCGGGGATCGCGGTGTTCGCTGCCGAAAACGTAATCAACGGGGTCGCCCGCCCGACAGACGGGCCGAACGCCTGGGTGCCGGACCCCAGCGACGGGGACCCCTGGCTGGAGCTGCAATGGAGCCAGCCGCAGGAGATCCGCCAGATCGACCTGACGTTCGACACGGATTTCGACCACCCGATGCCCACCGTTCTGGCGGGCAATCCGGAACGGACGATGCCCTTCTGTGTGAAGGAGCTGCGCATCGTGGATGGAGCAGGAAGGACAGTGGCTTCGATCCGGGACAATCATCAGACCCGCAGGCGCATCGTGCTTCCGGAGCCCGTGCGGACCGGGATGCTCCGGCTGGAGGGTCTCAGGGCGAACGGCCAGTGCCCGCCCGCCATCTTCGAGATCCGCTGCTACCGGCAACCGGTGACCATTACGGCGCGCAGGGAGGCGTGAAGGGAGTCGCAAGCCTGCGGGGAGCGTTAGGGATGACAGGCCAGACAGGACCGGAGGTATGGCCGAAACGGCGGCGCGTAAGTCATCATGTAAGATAGTCGCGACTGGATTGCGATAGCTGCGCGGAGGGAGGCGCGCCCGTGCCGCGCGGCGCGACGGGCCGGCTGACGCAGCCGGCCGGGAGGGACGTTCGGAGATGGCGACGCATCAGGAACCGCTGAGCGCTCTCAGCGTAGCCTACGAAGAGGAGCTTTTCGCGCGCTATCTGCGCGACCCGTCCTCCGTTCCGGAAGACTGGCGGCGATATTTCGAGCAGATGGCCTCCGGAAACGGCCGGGCATCGGCGTTCCGGGAGGGTCCGTCGTTCCGCCCGTCCTCCCTGTTCAACCCGCCGTCAGCGGGCGGAAACGGCGCATCCGCGCTGGAGATGGCTTACAAGCAGGACCGCCTGGACGAGATGATCCGGGCGTTCCGGGTCCGGGGTCACACCTGCGCCCGGCTCAGCCCGCTCGACGACCGTCCCTTTGAGGAGTGCTTCATCCGCCCCGAAGACTACGGCTTCACCGAAGCCGACCTGGATCTGAAGTTCTCAACCCGCACCATCCACGGACCCGACCTGCGACCTCTGCGGGAGATCGTGCAGCGGATGCGCAACACCTACTGCCGGTCCATCGGCGTGGAGTTCATGCACATCTCGGACCTGGGGATCCGCACGTGGCTGCAGACACGGATGGAGAGCACCGAGAACCGCCTTCCGATGGACACCGCGCAGCAGGTCCGTATCCTGACCCGTCTGACGGACGCGGTCATCTTCGAGGAGTTCATTCAGAAGAAGTTTCTGGGCGCGAAGAGCTTCTCGCTGGAAGGGGCGGAAAGCCTCATCCCGCTGCTGGACCTGGCCATCGAGAGCGCGGGAGAGCACGGCGTGAAAGAGATCGTCATCGGGATGGCTCACCGGGGCCGCCTGAACGTCCTTGCGAACATCCTGGGAAAAAGCCCCCGGGAGATCTTCCGGGAGTTCGAGGACATGGACCCGGATCTGCACAGCGGCGGCGGGGACGTGAAGTATCATCTGGGCTACCACAACGACTGGGTGACATCCACCGGCAAGGAGATCCACCTGGCCCTGTGCTTCAACCCCAGCCATCTCGAGTTCGTGAACCCGGTGGCACTCGGGCGCACGCGCGCCAAGCAGGAGCGTCTGGGAGACCACGCCCGCGAGCGGTATGTGGTCATCCTGATCCACGGTGATGCGGCCATCGCCGGCGAGGGCATTGTGCAGGAGACGCTGAACCTGAGCCAGCTGGAACCCTACACGACAGGCGGGACGATCCACGTGGTGGTGAACAATCAGATCGGCTTCACCACTCCCCCGGAACAGGGGCGGTCCGGAGTCTACGCCACCGACATCGCCAAGATGCTTCAGATCCCCATCTTCCACGTGAACGGCGAGGACCCGGAAGCGGTGGCGCAGGTGGTGAAGCTGGCGATGGACTTCCGCAGGGAGTTCAAGCGCGACGTGGTCATCGACATGTACTGCTACCGCCGCCGGGGGCACAACGAGAGCGACGAGCCCTCCTTCACCCAGCCGCTGATGTACCGGATCATCGAGAAGCGGAAGTCCGTCCGGGACGCGTACCTGGAGCGGCTGCTGAAGCTGGGAGGCATCACGAAGGAGCAGGCCGACCAGATTGCGGAAGCACGGAGGCAGGAGCTGGAGAAAGAGCTCTCGGAGGTCCGCTCCAGAAAGAAGCAGACGGACCAGGAGCCTCCGCGCCCGAGCATCCTGGGCCGGGTCTGGAGCAACTACAGGGGAGGGCCGGAATCCGCGGTGCCGGACGTGGACACCGGCTTCGACCGGCAGTATCTGTCGATCCTGCTGGACCGTCTCACGCACATTCCGAAAGACTTCACGCCGCACCCGAAGATCCAGCGCTTCCTGGAGAACCGGCGGGAGATGGCCCGCGGCGAGCGGCCGCTGGACTGGTCGGCGGGTGAGGCCCTGGCCTTCGCGACTCTGGCCGTGGAGCACTACCCGGTGCGTCTGACCGGGCAGGACAGCGAACGGGGCACCTTCAGCCACAGGCATGCCGTGCTGCACGACGTGACGAACGGAGACCGGTTCTCCCCGTTCATGCATCTCACGGAAGACCAGGCTCCGGTGCACATCCACAACAGCCCTCTTTCGGAAGCCGGAGTGCTGGGCTTCGAATACGGGTACAGTATCGCCTACCCCGATGCCCTGGTGATCTGGGAGGCTCAGTTCGGGGATTTCTGCAACGCGGCTCAGGTGATCGTGGACCAGTTCATCACCAGCGCGGAAGACAAATGGCGCAGTCTGTCGGGCCTGGTCCTGTTCCTGCCGCACGGGTTCGAGGGGATGGGACCGGAGCACTCCAGCGCGCGGCTGGAGCGCTTCCTGACACTGGCGGCCGAGGACAACATCCAGGTGACCTTCCCCACCACTCCCGCACAGTTCTTTCACCTGCTGCGCCGTCAGGTGCACCGGCCATGGCGCAAGCCGCTCATCGTGATGACGCCCAAGAGCCTGCTGCGCCATCCCGAAGTGGTCTCTTCACTGGACGAGCTGGCGGCCGGGCGGTTCAGGCGGGTGTTGCAGGATCCCCGTCTTTCGCGGCGCAAGAAGGTGAGCCGGGTGCTGCTTTGCACGGGCAAGGTATACTACGACCTTGACAGAGCCAGGATAGACCTGGAGCGCGAGGACCTGGCCATCGTGCGGCTGGAGCAGCTCTACCCGTTCCCGCACGAGGAGTTGCAGAAGGCTCTCTCGGCGTTCCCGGAAGGCACGAAGGTGGTATGGACGCAGGAAGAGCCGGAGAACATGGGGGCGTGGAGGTATCTGAAGGTCATCTTCGGCGACAATCTTTACGGCAGGCATCCGCTCTCCTGCGTCTCGCGGCCGCCCTCGGCCAGCCCGGCCACGGGGTCGGCGAACAGCCATCACATCGAGATGGAACGGCTGGTGCAGGAAGCGGTACTGGGAGACGGGGAGCAGGCCGGTCAGCTTCCCGCGATGCGAAAGATCCGGTGACAGGGAGAGGCGGACGTTATGGCGGTTGAACTGGTGGTGCCCGAGGTGGGAGAATCCATCACCGAGGTCCAGATTGGTCGCTGGCTGAAGCAGGAGGGGGAGCCGGTGCAGGTGGACCACGGGGTGGTGGAGATCGAGAGCGACAAAGCCACTCTGGAGGTGCCCGCTCCGGTGACGGGCGTCATCGCACAGGTCCTGAAGAAGGCGGGGGAGACCGCCAGGGTCGGCGAGGTGATCGCCTACATCGAGGAGGGGGCCGCCGCGGCCGAACCATCCTCCCCGCCGCGCGAGGAGACCCGCTCGCAGGAGCCTCCGGCTCAGACCCCGGAGGAGCCCGTCGCTGCCGGGGAACGGCCGGGCGGCGCGGAGAAGCCCGGGCCGGATGACGTCTTCGTGATGCCCGCCGCCCGCCGGGCGATGGAGCAGGCCGGCCTTGAACCTTCGGAAGTGACGGGCACGGGACCCGGCGGACGCATCCTGAAGGAAGACGTCCTGCGGCATCTCAAAAGCGGAGAGGGCGCAGGCAGGGCGGCCGCAGCGGTGGAACCTCCTCCGCAGCCCGTGACGGAGCCGCCGCCTCCTCGGGAGCAGGCGCCGGCGCAGCCGTCGGCTCCGGCAGGAGCGCGCTTCGAGGAAGAGGTGCCGATGAGCCCGATGCGGGCCACCATAGCCCGGCGGCTGGTGGAGGCACAGCAGACGGCGGCCCTGCTGACCACGTTCAACGAGGCGGACATGTCGGCGGTCATCGCCCTGCGGTCCCGTCTGCGGGAGCCGTTCGAGAAGAAGTACGGCGTCAAGCTGGGCTTCATGTCCTTTTTCGTGAAGGCCGCCGTGGACGCCCTGAAGCAGTTCCCGGCTGTGAATGCGGAGATCCGCGGGGACAGCATCGTCTACCGCAACTACTACGACATCGGGATCGCCGTTGGCGGCGGGAAGGGTCTGGTGGTGCCCGTGCTGCGCAACGCGGAGCTGATGAGCTTCGCGGAGATCGAACAGGCGATCGCCGACTTCGCCGCGCGCGCCCGCGAGAACCGCATCGCGCTGGAGGAGCTGAAAGGCGGAACGTTCTCCATCTCGAACGGCGGCATCTACGGTTCGCTGCTGAGCACGCCCATCGTGAACCCGCCTCAGAGCGGCATCCTGGGGCTTCACGCCATTCAGGACCGTCCGGTGGCCGTGGACGGCCAGGTCGTCATCCGTCCGATGATGTATCTCGCGCTGACCTACGACCACCGGATCGTGGACGGGCGGGAGGCGGTCAGCTTCCTGCGCCGCATCAAGGAGTGCATCGAATCCCCCGAGCGGATGCTGCTGGAGATCTGAGCCCATGGCTTCAAAGGAGTTCGACCTCGTGGTGATCGGGGCGGGCCCCGGCGGCTACACCGCCGCGATCCGGGCGGCCCAGCTGGGGATGAAGGCCGCCTGCGTGGAGAAAGAAGAGCGACTTGGCGGCACCTGCCTGCGGGTGGGATGCATCCCCAGCAAGGCCCTGCTGGAAGCCACGCGCATCTACAGCCGCCTGAAGGACGGCTCTCTCTCGAAGTGGGGCCTGGCCGTCGGGGAGGCACGAGTGGACGTTCCGGCGATGATGCGCCAGAAAGACCGCACGGTCGAGACGCTAGCGCGGGGCATCGAGGCGCTCTTCCGGAAGAACGGAGTGACCCACATTCGCGGAACCGCCCGGCTGACAGGCACGGGGCGTGTGGAGGTGGAGGGAGCCGGGACGCTGCAGTCCCGGCGCATCCTCATCGCCACCGGCAGCCGTCCGGCTACCATCCCGGGCGTGCGCCCCGATGGAGACCGCGTGTGCACCAGCAGCGAGGCGCTCTCCTGGGAGGAAGCGCCGGCTCATCTGGCGGTGATCGGAGCGGGATACATCGGCCTGGAGCTCGGTTCGGTCTGGAGCCGTCTGGGATCGAAGGTCACGGTGCTGGAATACCTTCCCCGCATCCTTCCCGGGATGGACGCTGAGGTGGCGGCCGAGGCACGGAAGGTCTTCGAGAAGCAGGGGCTGGAGTTCCGCCTGGAATCGCGCGTCTCGGGGGTCACCTGCCAGGAAGGCCGCGCCATCGTGCACCTGCAGGGTGGCGACGACCTGGAATGCGACCGGGTGCTGTTGGCCACCGGCCGGGCTCCCTGCACGGACGGGCTGGGGCTGGAGGAAGCCGGGGTGCGCGTGGACGAGAAGGGGCGGATCGCAGTCGACGACGCTTTCCAGACCACCGCACGGGATATTTACGCCATCGGAGACGTCATCCCCGGCCCCATGCTCGCCCACAAAGCGGAAGAGGACGGCGTAGCGTGCGTGGAGCGGATGGCGACGGGATACGGGCACGTGGACTACAACCTCATTCCCGGCGTGGTCTACACGGATCCGGAGATCGCTTCCGTGGGCTGGACCGAGGAAGAACTGAAGGAGCAGGGTCGCGACTACCGCAAAGGGGTCTTCCCTTTCAAGGCGAACTCCCGGGCGCGCTGCACCGATGCGACGGAAGGGTTCGTCAAGGTGCTGGCGGACGCCAGGACCGACCGCGTGCTTGGAGTGCACATCCTGGGGCCGCACGCGGGAGACCTGATCGCCGAGGCGACAGCGGCGATGACCTTCGGCGCTTCCAGCGAGGACATCGCTCGCACCTGCCACGCCCACCCCACCCTTGCCGAGGCCTTCAGGGAGGCCGCCCTGGCAGTGGACGGAAGGGCGATCAACTTCTGAGCTGCGCCGGTAAAAAGGCTGCCGGGGAAGACCCGGAGCCCGGCCTCTGGACCGTCACTCCGGCCAGCGCATCACTGCAGACTGGAGGGTCAGAAGCGTATGCTCAAACGTTACCGGGCGGGCACAGCCATCATCGAACTGGTCCAGGGCGATATCACGGAGCAGGACACGGACGCCATCGTGAACGCCGCCAACCGCACCCTCCTCGGCGGAGGAGGCGTTGACGGAGCCATCCACCGGGCCGGAGGCCCGGCAATCCTGGAGGAGTGCAGAAAGCTCGGCGGGATTGAGACGGGCGACGCCAGAATCACGACGGGCGGCGCGCTGAAAGCGCGGCATGTCATCCACGCCGTCGGCCCGGTGTACAGCGGCCGGCCGCGGGACGCGGAGCTTCTGGCCAGCGCCTATCGCCGCTCCCTGGAGGTCGCCGTCGAGAACGGGCTGAAGACGGTGGCGTTCCCATCCATCAGCACCGGAGCTTACGGCTACCCTGTCCGCGAAGCGGCGCCGATCGCCCTCTCGGCCGTCCGCGACTTCCTGCTCGCGGGCGCCCCCGTCTCCCTCGTGCGCTTCGTGCTGTTCGACCCCGCGACGTTCCGCGCTTACGAGGAGGCGGCCGGGCGCATCTTCGGTCCGCCTGAAGAGCCCTGAGAACCGGCCGCGTTCAGTGACAGGACGGAACGGTCCCGGGAGCAAGGACTCCCGGGACCGTTTCCCGGAGAAAACCCGGCAGGCGCCCGGCCGCTAGGGAACAGTCACCTTCTTCCAGGCTGTCGTCACCGTCCGCTCCGTCCCTCCGGCATCCCGGTATCTCAGGGTCAGCTTCACGAAGAAGGGGGTCAGGTCCGTGGTGAACTGCAGGTCGCGCTCCAGCATCCCGCCCATCGGCAGGTCTCCACTTCCGAACACAAGCGGCGAGCCTTCCGAAGCAGGGGTCCCGACCACCACAGAAGCGGGCGACACCTGGATGCCGACGCACCGCACCTGCGAGGCCGGTCCACCCGTGTTCCCGAGACGAGCCCTGGCCGTGACCGCTCCGCCGGACCGCGAAACCACCGGGAAGTCCAGCGTGAACGCCGGCAGCGCCGCGCTCGGCGTCCGGAACGAATACTCCGCCGACGTGGTGACGATGTTGGTGTAGTAGTCCCGCGAGCGCACCACGAAGAAGTACGTGGTCCCCGGGGTCAGGCCCGTCAGGTTCACGATGTGCCCGGTCACGAAGTCCGGGCCGTCCACCGTGAGTGTGTAGCTGCCGCTTTCGGTCCCGAGGAGCACCTGCGAGCTGGACTGGCGGTCCGTGCTCCAGGCGACGATGGCCGTCGTGGCGGTGATGTTCGAGACCTGGACGTTCGAGATGATGGGCCCCGTGTTCTCGGGGAAGATGTCTCCCTCGCGGCGCGGCCTCAGCACCGGATGGAGCCCGTCTCCGACCTTCTCGCAGGAGACCAGCGCCTTCACAGTCACCACCGACCCGGCCGGCGGAGGCGCCGCCCCTTCCGGCAGCAGCACCTTCACGTCATACCTGCCCGCGCCCTCGCCCAGCACGAAGCTGTCCGCCGAGACGCTCATCACGATACCGGTGACCTTCACGAAGAGACCGATGGCGTTCAGCCCCGCACCGCCAGCCATCCCCTTCTGGCCGGACCCGGTCACAGGATCGTAGAAGAAATCGCCGCTGTGCAGAGCCCGCAGGTTCGTGACCAGAGGCTCGACGGTCCCGGCCCCCACCCGCACCACGCGGCTGGCACGGATGATGCGCTCGCCGTTGACGTCGGTGCCCAGCGTGCCGGTGACGTTCACCCGCTCGCCCTCGAACGCGCCGATCTCCGTCACCCGGATGCCGCTGGTCCGGTCCAGCGACGAGACATACATCCCGTCGGTGAACAGGCCGGTCACCGCAACGCCTTCGGTGCCGCCGAGCTCCACCTCCGCGCCGTCCGGCAGCAGCCGGGCCTGTCCGATGGTCCTCTCGCCGGCAGCGATCTCCTCGTAGATGAGAGTGTACTGCCCGGTGCTGTTGAAATCGAAGATGTGGAGCTTGTGCTCCCGGCGGACGGGCTGCCCCACCAGCCGGATGGTCCGGTGAGTCGTCCACGCGTTGTCGTCCAGGCGCACCTCCCGCCCGTCGGAGCGCAGCACCTTCTTCAGCCGGTATCTCTCCTGCCCCGGCTCCTCCGCGCGGATGTAGACGAACCCGGACGGCACGACGGCCGTCAGCATGGCCTGCATCTTCGAAGGCCTGATGAACCCGTCTATCACCGGATTGAGCCCGATGTTCACCGGCGCGGTCGTCCCGTCGCTGTTGTACAGCGTGTCCGGATAATGGTCCGGATCCGGGATGTCGTTGGCGAGGAAGTCCGGCTTGAAGTCGTCGGCCGGATCCTCCACCCGCACCACGTGGTTCAGCTCGTGGATGGTCACGCTGTCGATCAGGGAGAGCCGAGGGTCGCCGAGGCCGTCGATGTGCTCGAACGTGGCCTTGTACTCGACGAACCGCCCCTGCAGGGTGCTGGTCATCATCCAGCGCGCCACCGCGGACTTCCCGGGCTGCAGATCCCCCAGGTTCACCGACAGCGACGGCGACACCATGCTGGTATTGACCTGCGTGCCGATGATCTTGAAATCGATGAGCAGCCCTTTCTCGTTGTCCACGATCTCCGGCTGGGACGAGGTGATGCGGACATTGCGCGCCTCACCCTTCCCCCGGTTCGTCATCAGCAGCCCGAGCGGAAACGGCTCGGCAGGCTCGATTTGCGGCGTGAAGGGGTCGTCGGAATAGACGTCCCGCACCAGGAAATAGTCCAGATACAGCAGCGGGTCCGGGCGCACCGTGATGCGCGCCGGGAAGAGGGGGATGCTCACCTGGGTGTCCCCCTGCCGGTATTCCAGCAGACCCCCGATAAAATAGTCCCTCGGTTGATCGGGGGCGGCCTCGCGGTTCGGCACGATGGTCCAGACCGCCCGCGCCGTAGATCCCGGCGGAATGGTTCCGTTGCCGTCAACATCGCTGATGCCGGTCAGCTCCGGCGGCCGGATGCCGAACCGGTCATTGGCGGTGTTGTCCTGCTCGTCCGTGATGAGGATGGCCACCAGGACGTTCTGCAGCGCCACGTTCTCCGGGAGGTTGTTCACTTCCAGCGTGGCGCGGAACGCGGTGCGTGTGAGCGCCACCTCCTGACTGATCTTGATCCGGACGCGCGCGCAGACGCCCACCTCCTCCGGCAGCAGATCGGCAGCGGCCTGGGCCGCAAGGAGCGGCACGGCGATCAGGACGGACAGCAGGATGCGCTTCATTCCGGACATCTCCCGTGAGGCCTTTCTAGAACACATCGACCCTGGTCCTTATCACCTTGCCGCCATATTTTCTGATGACGGCGTCGCCATTGTCCGCGGGGCGGTCTTTCGTGCGGCTGTCTTTCGCCGGCCCGATGACGCTTGCCGAGGTCTGCGGCTGCGAGCTTCCTCCGGACGGCAGCGGTCCGCAGGGGCTGCCGCTCAGATTGATGCCCCATCCTCCGCCGATGAACGGGTTGAAGCCGGGACCGTAACCGCCCCCGGGAACGTAACCGCCCCCGGGGCCACCGCCGGGCGTCCCTCCTGACAGCGGCGGAGCCGGCACAGGGAGGCACTTTGCGGCATCGAGCAGCGAGCCTGTGTCTCCCAGAATGGCTGACGTCATCTTGCAGATGCAGCACGGAGCCCCGGTCAGCGCGCTGAGCGATTCGCACGCGTAGTTGAACAGACAGCGGATGGCCTCCGGGCACTTCGCCAGTCCGACGCCGTTCACGATGCCGCTGCCGCACGCCACGACGTTGAACCCGCAGGAGACCGCGTCCCAGATCTTTTTGGCGATATCAAAGATCGTCGTATCGATGGACTCGCGCCGCCAGCGGTTGCCGTCGCAAACGTAGTAGTAGATCACCTCGCCCTTGATGGACACATCGCAGGGCTCGTCCCAGGCGCCCTGAACGGCGAGGCCTTCCGGCTGCAGCGAGGCCGGGGAAGCCGCCGCACCCGAGAGCGACGCGACCTGCGGCACCCCTGGCGGCCACCCGTCCGTCCTGCGCCTGTAAAGCACCGGCACCACGATGGAGCTCTGCGGCGGCAGCATACCGATGTCCCGGATGAGCGGCACGATGAAGTAGTCCGGATGCTGACCGAAGTTGATCTGCGTGCCGAGCGCGGCGATGAGGCCATGGTTCGTAATGGTGAACTCCACGACGGAAGTCTCCCCCTCGAACACCGGCACGAAGGCATACGGCGGATCCACCGTGACGACAGGCGCCGGCACGTGGGTCTCGAACACCGCTTCGATGGAGATCTTGTAGCGGTCTTGGATCTCCACCTGCTCGACGGTCCACGTGTAGGTGACCAGCTGCCGCGGCAGGAAGGCGATGACCTCGGTCAGCCGGCCCGCCTCCACCATCACCGGCTGCCTGAAGGTTCCGTGGCGCTCCGCGCGCACCTCCACATCGTAGTAGCCTTCCGTCAGGTTCTCCCGGAGCACGATGCCGCTCTCCCCGGAGACCTCCTCGAAGACCTTTTCGCCCGTTATGGAGTTGCGCACGATGACCGTGGCGTTGTTAACCCGCGGCGAGCCGTCGGCGAAGTAGGTGAACTCGTCGTTGCAGTAGATCTTCAGGCCGCCGGTCTGGTCCGAGACCGCCATGAAGCGGAAGTTGACCTGCACTCCGGCGTTGCTGCCGTTGATGGCGATAGCCCCGTTATACGGCCCCAGCGGCAGATCCGCGGGAGGCCGCAGGGCGAGCGAGACGGTGGCCTTCTCACCCGGCGCCAGGGTCCCGATGCTCGACGGGCTGAGCAGGCTGAGCCAGGTAGCGGACGGCACGAGGACCTGCAGTCCCGTGGCCGGCACCCCGCCCTGGTTCATCACCTCGCACTCCACAATGGTCTGCCTTCCGCGCAGCATCCCCGTCTCCAGATAGCCGGGGTTCACCACGAGCCTGGGCTGGCGCGGGATGATGTTCAGATCGAACCGCACAGTGACCGTCCTGCCTTCCGCCGTCTCGAACACGGCCTCCGGAGATTCCCGCAGGGTGGACTCGTCGGACGCCAGCACCGAATAGCCCACCGTGGCTCCCGTGAGGGCGCCGAGAGCCGGCGGCACGCCGGTGAACTGGATGCTCACACTGGAGGGCGCCCCCGTCACGCGGACGCTGAGGCCGCTCAGGTCCGTGACACCCAGGTTCGACAGGCTGATCTGCCCTGTCACCGGCACCGTCGGGTGGAGGTTCAGCGGGATGGGATCCGGGGCGGCGACCAGCTGCTGCGCCAGCGCCACCACGATGGGCTGGGCGACAGTGTTGTCCTCCTCGACCAGCTCGGTGACGGCATCTTCCGCGTCCGTCTTGACGATGAGGTAGTAGACCCCCGGCGCAACGATCGGCAGGCGGGCGCTCTGCGTCTGCGTGTAAGAGAACGGCGCGGCCAGCCCGGACGGCACGGTCAGATCGACGAGGAGCGTATCGCCCTCGCCCAGTGTCTCGTCCGCGGAAAGGTATACACGATCCTTCCAAGGCCCCGCCGCGTCCCCGAACGCCTGGTTCTTCACGGTCCACGTGACCGCGAAATCCTGCTGCGCGGCGACGGAGACCGGAGCGTTCAGCGACTGGATCAGCAGATTGGGCGGACGCACCTCGGAGGTCGTCACCGTGGCGTCATCGCTCATCACGGTCTGGCAGCCGTCGCCGGAGATGACCCGGAAATGATACGTGGTGGACGGCGACAGGCCCGTGATGGTCATGCGGTGGGCGGTCTTGGGCGACGTATCCACGTAGGTGCTCTGCCCGTATTCCGCCGTGGGCCCGTACTGCACCTGCGAGGTGCAGGGCTCGCTTGTGACCCAGCTCACGATGACGCTGGTGGCGCGCGGCGACACCGAGACGTTCGCGATCGTGGGCGCCACGGTGTCCACCCGGAAGTTGCGCACCGCCGGGGTGGCGTCCTCATTGCCGGAGGTGTCCCGGGCCTTCACGCTCATTACGTGCGGGCCCTCCGCCAGACCCGTCAGCTGCACGCAGGTCTGGCCGGACCAGGCAGACCAGTCCCCGCCGTCCAGCTGCCAGGAGAATTGCAGCTGGTTCGCCGGAGTGACGTTGTCGGAGCCCGTCCAGCAGAACTGCGGGTCCGGCGAACAGGCCTTGCCGCCTTCCACGGGCCCGGACGTGAACCAGGTGTTCGGCACATCCTCATCCGCGGGCGTGCGGAACGAGGCGACGGCCGACTCGGACTGGCGCTCGCAGGCATCCCTGCTGACGACGCGGTAATAGTAAAGCGTGTCCGGCGACAGGCCGGTGATGGTGACGCTGTGGCCGGTCCTCTGGCCGCCGATGGCCGGGCTGGCCGAGCCAAGGGAGGGGCTCGTTCCGTACTCGACCCGCGACGTGGACGGCCTGTCCGTCAGCCAGGTGATCGTGGCCTGCGCCGGCTGCGCCGAAGCGGTGACGTTCGTGATGACCGGGGCCTCGAGCGACACCACGAACGTCCGTGTGGCCGGTGTGGGATCCACGTTGCCCGCGGCATCGTGCGCGCGCACCGAGAAGGTGTGGCTGCCCGCGGACAGACCGGTGAACTGATGGCAGGTGTCCGGGGAGGGATCGCTCCAGACTCCGCCGTCCAGCCGCCAGGAGTAGCGCAGCTGAGACACCGGCGTGGTATTGTCGGAACCGCTCCAGCAGAGGTTGACCGATGACGAGCACACCGTTGAGCCCTCGCCGGGCGCCTGAGTCAGTGAGGTGTCCGGCAGGCCGGTGTCCGCCAGAGTCCGGACGGTGGAGACCGCCGAGACCGACTCGCGGCCGCAGGCATCCGTCGAGCGGACCCGGAAGTGGTACACCCGGTCCGGCTCCAGCCCCGTGACCGTGACCGAATGCGACGTCCTGAGCGCGGCGCTCAGCGGGGTGGACGAGCCCAGAGCGTCGGACGTCCCGTACTCCACGCGGGATGTCGCAGGCTCGTCCGTGGTCCAGGTGATGGCAAAGTCGCTCTGACCGGCCGCCGCGGAGACGCCCGAGATGACCGGCGGGTTCAGATCCACTGTGAAGGTCCGGATGGCCGGCGTCTGATCCACCTTGCCGGACGGGTCCCGCGCTGCCACCTCGAAGGTGTGAGACCCGTGCGCGAGACCGGTGAACGCCCTTTCGGTCGCGGAATCGAACGCGGACCACTCGCCGCCGTCCAGCCGCCAGCGATACTGCAGCTGGCTGACGTGGGCCGTGTCGTCCGAGCCGGTGAACCTGAACACCGCGCTCCCCTCGCAGAGCCGCGCGCCGTCCCCCGGGCCGCCCGTGATCGTGGTGTCCGGGTCAAAGACATCGGGCGTCTCCACGGTGGTCTGCACGGTGTTGCTGGTGGCGCTGGAGGCCAGATTGGCCCCGGTGGCCTGCGCGGTATTGGAGATGACCGTGCCGTTGGGCACTGCGGCCACCGTGACATCGAACGTGATGACCGCCCGGGCGCCCGGAGCCAGCGCGCCGACGTGCACCCCGGCGGCCACCGCCGCCACGCTTCCCTGATCGGGCACGGGCGACCCGTCGAGCCGCGTGGAACCCGCCACGTAGAGCGTACCGGCGGGGATCGGGTCGGTCACCCGCACACCCAGAGCAACGGCCGGGCTGTTGTTGGAGCAGGTGAGGGTATAGGTGATGACATCCCCGCGCGCGGCCGTGGAGACGCTTGCCGACTTGGTCAGCGTCAGCGTGGCCACCGCCACAGTGAACCGGCGCTCCACCGGCTGGCTGATGTTGCCCGCCAGGTCCCGGGCCCGGACGCTGAACGTATGCGGGCCGTCGGGCAGGGAGAAGGCGGCGGTTGTGGCGCCCGAGAATGCGCTCCACGCACCGTCGTCCATCCGGTAGCTGAACACGATCTGCGGCACCGGTGTCAGGTTGTCCGAGCCGCTCCACACGAACGTCACATTGCCCGGCACCGTGCTGCCTTCGGAGGGCCCGCCCGTTATGAAGACCGCCGGCGGTGTGGTGTCCACGACGTTCAGCGTGGCGGTGGGAGTGTATCTCTGACCGGTGACGCTGTTGTACAGGTGNACCGTGTGCTGACCGGCCTGAATGAACACGCCGGGCGAGACNTCGCCGTTCCAGACCGCCGTGAAGCCTCCGCTGCCGTCAGGGGACAGAGGCAGGGNCTTCAGAGTGCCGATGCGCGCCTCCAGATCCAGCGACACTCCGCCGCCCACCTGCGCCGTGACGGTGAGCATCCGGCCGCCGCCCGGCTCGAACGGGTTCGGCGAAAGAACCAGACCGGTGACGGAGGCCACGGTGAGGGATCCCGTCTGAGGGAACTGCACCCCGCCGGCGGTGTAGACCCGGATGGTGTAGACTCCCGCACCGGCCAGGTCGCCCCCGATGCGCCCGTCCCACTGACTCACATAGGTGCCCTCGGAGCCTACCTCAGAGAACGTTACCTGCGCGTAAGAGCCGGAAGGAGCGAAGATGCGGGCGTACAGCCCGGCCTGCCCCGGGTCGGCGCGCAGAGTGATGGTCACGCTGTTCGCGCCTGTGGGCGCGAACGGATCGGGACTGGCCTCCACGCTGAAGACNGCGGGGCGGACGGTGATGTCGTTCCAGTAATAATACGGCTTCTGCCGNGCCCTGGCGTAGGGCTGAATCCGGTAGTTGCCGGCTCCGGCGAAGTTACCGTATTCGTCCTTGCCGTCCCAGGCCCCGGTATACGAGCCGCCGGCCTCGATGAGCTGGATCCTGCGCGTCACGACCCCCGTCGCGAGGTTGGAGACCACCGCATCGATCTGAAGGCCTGGCTCACCGGGCACGGTGATGTTCAGCACGTTGCCTCCGCCCGGCGTAAACTGGGCGGGGGTGGCGGACACGCCGTGCGCGCCGCGGACGGAGAAGTATTTCGAAGTCTGCGCCTGCACTCCATCGGCGTTCNGGACCCGCACGATCGCCCGGTAGATCGGATGCGCGGGGATGTAGCCCTCATANGACGTTCGCTGCACCCCGTCCCAGGTGCCCCGGTAAACTCCCGGAGAGACTTCGGTCAGAGCGGTCCAGTTGAACGAGGTGCCCAGCCACTCGTGATAGATGTAATACTGCAGGCTCTGGCCGGGCGCGGCGTTCACGGTCACGGTGACGACATCCTCAGGCGTGCCGTTTGGAGTGAAGGGATCGCGGTCAACGGAGATCGACTCCACATCGAACTGCAGGTTCACACCGGCGGTGGGGACATATGGAACGTCGCTCGCGGCGTTGTAAACGTAAGCCGTGTATGAACCAGGGTTCGCAAACTCCCCGGAGTCGTTCTTTCCGTCCCAGATGAACGTGTAGGTGCCGTCCCCGTTGTCCGTCATCAACGCCGTCCGCACGAGCGTGGACGGGCTGTTGCGATAGACCCGGATGCGCACGCTGAATCCCGGGTACCCGCGGGCCGTGAAGGTCACCGTGCCCCCTTTGCGAGGATTGAACTCGCCAACGCTGCGCTCGAGCCGGTCTATGCCCCGCACCTTGAAGTAGCCGCGCACCTGAGACTCGACGTTGGAGGCGTCCCACACGACAACCTCGCAGCGGTTGTAGCTGTGGTCCTCCCCGTAGCCGCTGTAGGTGCTGCCCATATAGCCGTTGTAGCTGTTGCGGCTCACGCCGTTCCAGGTGACCTGGTATACGCCCGGGGTGGCGGTCTCCTGCAGGGGCTCGCGGTAGACCATCCATCCCAGCCAGTTGTTGTGGATGCCGTATTTGAGCCCCGTCAGACCGGGCGGGGCCTGAACGGTGATGGTGGCAAGCCGGGAGGCAGTCCCGTCCGGCGAGAAGGGATCGGGATCCACCGAAATGGCGGTGACGGAGAACGTGATGTTCACCCCGGCCGAGGGTTGGTAGGGCCGGTCGCTGTCGGCATTGTAGACGTATGCCGTGTAAGCACCCGGAGCGACAGCCTGGCCGCCGTCATCGGTGCCGTCCCACACAAACGTGTACGATCCGTCGCCGTTGTCCGACATCAGCGCGGTCCGCACCAGCGTGGACGGGCTGTTCCGGTAGATGCGGATGCGGACATTGAACCCGGAATACCCCCGCGCCGTGAACGTGACGCTGCCGGTCACGGCGGCAAAGGAGCTTTTGTCCCTCTCGAGCCTGTCAATGCCCCGGACCTTGAAGTAGCCGCGGACGATGGACTCCTCCCCGTTGGCGTCCCACACCACCACATCGCAGCGGTTGTAGCTATGGTCTTCCCCGTAGCCGCTGTAGGTGTTGCCCATATAGCCGTTGTAGCTGTTGCGGCTCACGCCGTCCCAGGACGCCTGGTAGACCCCCGGAGTGCCGGTCTCCCGGAGCGTATCCTGGTAAACCATCCATCCCAGCCAGTTGTTGTGGATGCCGTACTTCAGGCCAGTCTGCCCGGGGGCGGCGTTGACCGTGATGGTGGCCGTGCGGCCCGGAGCTCCGGTGCCGTCCGGGCTGAACGGGTCGGGAGCGACGGAGATGGCGTCTACGGTGTATCGCAGACGCAGGGAGGAAGTGGCCCCGTAGTACGGGACACCGCTTACGGCATTGACGACCTGAAGGTTGTACAGGCCTGTGGGCTGGATCTCACCGGAAGCGTTCCGCCCGTTCCAGCTGAAGACATACTGCCCGTTCCCCACGGGATTCATCGGAAACTCGCCCACAAGCGCGCCGCCGGAGGAGCGGGTGATGCGGACCAGCAGGCTCAGACCGTCGTAACCCACAGCGGTGAAGGTGGCAAACTCCCCGGAGCGGGGCTCGATCTCAGACCTGCTCCTGTTGAGCGCCCAGACGCCGCGGACTTTGAAGTAAGCGCCGGCGGGAGAGCTGAGCTGCGTACCGTCCGGGGCCCAGAGGACCACGTAGCTGGTGTTGTAGGAATGGTCCTCGCCGTACCCGCCGTAGTTTGACCCCATGAAGCCGGAGTAGCTGTGTCGCGAGACGCCGTTCCAGGAGACTTCGTAGACGCCGGGGGAGGAGGGAGAGGGAAGGTTCTCCTGGTAGACCATCCACCCGAGCCAGTTGTTGTAGATTCCCCACCTGTACGACCCGCTCTCCAGAGGGGTGGCCTGGATCCGGATCTGAACAACGTTTGCGTTCGTCCCGTCGGGGACGAAGATGGAGGGGGTCACCTCGGCGGAGATGAAGCGCGGCTTGCGGCTGACGACCTCAACATCTCCCCAGGGCCCGATGTAGCTCGAGGTGGCAAGATTATAGACCCGGAAGCTATAGACGCCGGTGTCGACGAGCTGGTTGCTGTTGTTCCTGCCGTTCCAGACGCACGTATAGACGCCGGGAGAGGTCTCCGTCAGGGCGATGGAGGAGCGCACCACCGTGACCCGGTCGGCACGCGTCACCCGCATAACCAGGTTGGCGACTCCCGGCGTGCCTTCCGCCGTCAGCGTGGTGGTCTGGTTCTCGTCCGCGTAGAAGGCGGACGGGCTCGCGCTGACGGTGCTGATGCTGGTCTGAGCCACCGCCGGCGCAGCGCACCAGACTGCCAGGAGAACGGCGATGACCGCGACTCCCGGCAGACAGCGTACCCTGAACCGTTCCTTCTCGTCGATCACCTGTCAGATCCCTTTCCTCTCGCGCATTCACCGGCAGGAATCCGCGCCGGGACTTCCTCCGCCGGTGCGGAAAACGGCACCGGAGATGAGCCGCGTCCGCACTTTTGTCCGGAGCCGTTCGAGGGCCGGCTGCGGCGCAGAGGGCAAGGACGTTCGTAAATCCCCCCTCTCGCCCGCCGTCCTGCCGCGGCGCCTTAACGCCGGTCGCGCGCCCGTTCGGAGTCCGGCCGCGAAAAAGCTCGAAATCCCTCTAGACCCGCCGTCTTGCCACACACGCCAGCGACCCCAGCCCCGCCGCCATCGCCAGAAGCGTTGCCGGCTCCGGCACCACCTGCACCGTGATGGGCGGAGAGACGATCTCCGGAGGACTGGGCGCCGCCCCATCGAAACTGGCAGAGGCGATCAGCCGGAACGTGTACGAGCCCGGCTGTGCATTCTCGAGGTCGAAGCGGCCCAGCACGACCTCCGCCCGCTTGCCAGAGGCAGGCAGCAGGAACGCCTCCGGCATCTCCATCGCGGGTTCCGGCACCCAGAGGCGCGCGAACAGCGCGGGATCAGGCGGGTCCAGCTCGTCGGTCTTGAGGGTGATACCGTCGAAGCTGAGTGTGCGAAGCGGGTCGTTGTTGAAGACGGACGCCGAGATGATGATGGGATCGGCGGAGCCGGCCACCCCTGTGAAATGGAGCGCTCCGGCGCCGTTCGTGCCGTGCAGCAGGAAAACCCACTGCCCCGGCCCTGCCTGACAGGCAGCCGCCGCCAGAACACTCATTGCGAGAAGCAATGCCACCCTCATCTGCTTCACCCCCAGCTTTCTCATTCTAAGCCCGCCCGGGTCGACGTGTGCACCGCGACCGGGTCGCATCGCCTGCCCCTGCAGACACCTTCTCAGCGCTNATGACTANGATTATACTTTGCGCGCTCACCCGGCGAAACTGGTATAATTACCAGTTTTGCCCCGGTGTTCTCTCATTCTGAGCAACATCCTGACCCTCCGGCGTCGAGC